>Ga0302219_10000016_pt1 | contig 149764 bp, 115 predicted proteins | sample II_Palsa_E1_2_FD_194569 | JGI IMG/M metagenome (GOLD analysis project Ga0302219, IMG submission 194569) | Peat permafrost microbial communities from Stordalen Mire near Abisko, Sweden - II_Palsa_E1_2 | ecosystem: Environmental > Terrestrial > Soil > Palsa > Peat permafrost | place: Sweden...
TTCGCAAGTTCATCAACTAGTTTTGGGTCTATATTAAATTTAGTTTCCATGCTTATTCCTTACTTTTTAAAACAGATACTTTCATATCTTAAGAATAAGCAGTTACACAATTTATTTTACAGGCTCTGATACCAGCGATCCGCTGTATCCCCTCAAGTATGAAAACTTTAATCCATGCAAAGCCATTCAAGACGGGGCTGCCCATGCGACGCAACAAGACATTATTCGCACGGTTAAAAAATTAAGACGCGCTGCTTCGCCATAAGAATGCATAGTCAAAAACTAAGTCTCACTGCTCTTCTTCCGATAAACGATAACTCGTGCTTCGCCCTCCACCCGGGTTTTGTTTCAAAATGCCTCTGACCTTCAAGTCCTGAATATCTCTGAAAGCAGTGTCGTTCGAGCACTTTGCCAATTTGGCATACTTCGATGTGTTCATATACCCCTTAAAGTGATCTTCCAACATGCGGTTCACAATAAGGCGCTGACGTTCATTCACCGAATTTTGGTTCATCTTTTCCCAAAGCTGGGCTTTGAACAGCACGTTTTTCAAACTCTCTTCTGCGCTAAAAATAGCCTGACCAAGACAATCTAAAAACCACGTTAACCAAGCGGTGATGTCAGGTGTGCCACGTTGCTGTTTTTCCAGCTGGTCGTAATAATTTTTCCGCTCAGCTTCAATTTGCGTGGAAAGACTATAAAAGCGATCTGATAGATTATCAGCACGTGCCAACGCCATATCAGCAATGGCTCTGGCTATACGACCATTCCCATCCTCAAAAGGATGAATGGTAACAAACCAAAGATGCGCTATCCCTGCTTTTAAAACGGGATCCACGCCATCTTTACTTTCAAACCACAGAAGAAACACCCCCATCTCTTTTTCAAGTCTGTCTGCGCTGGGTGCTTCAAAGTGGACTTTTTCTCGTCCGATGGGGCCTGATACCACCTGCATGGGATCGTTCGGAAGGGTGCGCCAATCGCCAACGGTAATACGATGCAGCCCACTTCGCCCTGTGGGAAATAAAGCCGCATGCCAATCAAATAAACGTGCTTTCGTCAGCTGCTTAGAATATGACTGCGTGGCATCCAGCATCATGTCCACAATGCCGTCAACATCACGGCTGGCCGGTATTAATCCGGCCATATTCATTCCCAAACGACGCGCAATAGAGGATCGCACTTCATCAAAATTCAAGTTTTCTCCCTCAATCGCGGCAGATTTCAGCACATCACTGATCAAGATATGCAAAGTGGCTTCACGCTTAAGCGCAAAGCCCAAACTTTCCATTTTGCCAAGCAAACGCCCTTGACGATACCGAATGTCAGCCAAGTGATAGGCTAACTTTTCTGCATCCCAAGTGAAGTTTGGCCAAGTCTGATGTTCGTGTATCCACATATTAATCACCGCATGCTTTGCGGTGATTATAGTGCCGATTCGCCGCACGAACAAGCTAATCACCGCATTTTTTACGATGATTAAAAGCCCTATTCAGCGCACCCCGCGATCCCTCAACAACCTCAAAATGAAGGCAACCAGGCCCTTTATTCTGCTGTGCGATTGATAGCACATTGTACTGTGATTTTGAGCCTATCTTGCATCTTCACGTTTTTTATGTAAAAACTTGTTCCCAGTAGGCAAGTATAATAAAGTAACAAAAGTCAGCTAAATTACAATTTCGGGATTTTCCCATGCCAAAACCCACTACGCCTACTGCACCGAATGGACCTGTCTCATCGATCCCGGTCTCAGCCAAACAAAACGATCCCAAAGAAACAAGCATCACGGGCCTAATGGGTGATTTTTGGAACATTTGGAGAACCTGGAAGACCATCCTCAAGCCTGAATTTTTTTCAATTAAAAAAAAAGAATCCCTACGCCATCAGATGAATGAACTGAAATTAAATTTAGAAGGATTGATTAAAACCGCTTCTCCCACAGAAAAGCCTGGTCTTTCCCTGTTACGATGCTGTGTGACGCAAGCCAATGAAGCCCTAGGCTTATTAGAAGGAATGACACCTTCAAAATTAATGGGGCTCTGTTCTGCGCAGATGTTGGCAAGCGCGCATCCCATGCTAGCGGGAACGCTCAATACTTTACTGGGTAACTGGAGCGGAGACACCATTCAAGACCTGGGTAATCAGGCTATCGCAAAATTTGACCCCCTTCTTCTAGAAATCTGTGATTTCTTAAAACAGGCTGGCACAAGTCCACACATCATTGCTTATATCACCGGTGATTTTTTTACAAAGAATGCAAAGCCAGCATCATCCGTCAATACAGATGCAGAAATTTTGGCCAAAATTGCCGCGTTTGAAATGGTAGAAAGGCGCAATGCGCCTCTCAGAAAACAAGCCGCACAAATAAAAGAAAAAGAGCGCATTGCGCAAGCCGCAAAAGAGGCACATAAAGCAGTCATTAACACGATCACAGAATTTACTGATCAGTTTGCTGCATTCAACACAGATAAAAAAGATCAAAAATATAAAGCAATCAAAGCACTCTGCGCCCAGCTTTTAGCCAAAGCAAAAGACACGGGTATAGAAAAAGAAATACACACACAGTTAAAAAGCCTTGCCGCTAATATCAGCAATAACGTTAAAAAAGCCTTGCTCCGTGATGTGGCCATGCCAATTGATGATCCTGTGACAAGCGAAGCCGTTCAAGAAGAAATAGAAAATTGTATCTATGATGCTCTTAATGAGGTCATCGCAACAGCCTGCATGATTGACGAGTTTTCTGAAAATGAAGTTGCCCGAATGATGCAAGAGTCTTTTAACGACTACACACTCCGTACAGTTCAATCATCCTGCATTAAAGCAGCTGCGCAAACACTGGCCGTTGTCATTAAAGGCGAGCCTGATCTTAGCAAGCCAGAAGTCGGTATATTGGGTTCGGGGTTTGTGCGACTTCGCATCGTGCTCACAAACATCCCTCTCCCTTATCCAAAAATGATCAAGCAATTGTTCCCCGATATTGATAGCAAGAACGCACAAGCATGGGCAGCGGTTGGCAACAGTCTGCACGGCATCATCACGTTGCTACAAAAAGTCATTCCAAGCGATCTGAATCTCGCAAACGAACCCGTGAAACTTCTAAAATTACAGGGGATTTTATCACCCAGGATCGCCGAGATTGCCACCAGTGCCATTTCGCATATGAGCCCAGAAGATCAAAGCGAAATGATGGCCGAGGTGCAATTACCGCTGCATGTCATATTGATGGGGATCCAAGTCCTATCACAAATTTATACTGATGGCCTCACTGTGATGCGTCCCTTATTCATGGGCGCTGAAGCGAATGTATCAGAAGAGACAAAATCGCAATTAGCCCAAGTATTAAACCAATCTGTTGCAGATCAAAAAGCCGCTGCGCTCGCCATCATACAAGCAAAAAGAGACGCTGGTTCAGCAGTGCTGACACAAGCAAGCAGTCTCATTGTTAGCACAGGGGCTATATCACCGCCTCTAACAGAAAACGACCCCGTCTTTGCAAAGAATTATCAGTATCATATCGACTTGTTTTTAAAAAACATGACTACCCTTGAAGGAAAGGTCAATGCTCTTGAAGGCGATTTTACTGCGATCATTAAGAGCCACTATTTGCTTTCTATTCAGACTCCTTTAGATCCAGAACAATCCCCTATGTCTTTGGGGGGCGCCAGCCGCGCGTTGTTAAATGTTTTACAAACCTTGAGCCAAGAAGCGCAATACCTTCAATCACTCAAAGATGATAAAGATACACACCCTCTCATCACATCCATGCAGGAATGGTTAAACCAGGCCATCCAAATTATTTTCTACGACGGCCTATCCATCATCCTTGCCCATGAAAATACAGTTTATCTTGCGATCACAAAAAATAAGCCGCTCGTGCCAGGATTGTTATCGGCTATCGCAGAAGGAAAAGAACATGATTATGCTGTAACCACAATGGGTTCGGCAGAGGGTTTGCAAACGATACTAAACTATGTAAAGCAAAACCTGATCCCTGCTGTAAAAAAAGAAATGGTTGCAGATGAAGACCAAACATCTGAAGCAGAAACTTCTGATGATGAAGCGCAAACAGTCGATGAAACTCAAAAATCTGATGAAGAAGATGAAGAAGATGAAGACCGTATATCTGAAGAAAGAGCATCGGATGGTAATGAGGACAGCGTGCCACCATCAGCCAGCCTCCCTCATGATGAAGAAACTGTCGCGGACACAAACAGTGGGTTAGCCGAAGACGATCACCTACCCGAGGAAGAACACAACGCATCGCTGCAGTCGCTCAGTTTACCGCACAATGTGGTAAGCGATACGGATCAGCTTAACGAAACAGCCTCCATTGCTGAAATACCGCAGCTCGACAGAACCACTCTCGTTGAGATATGGAAGCAATGGTTTGCCCAATATATTGATAATAAACCCAGCGTCACCCAACAAGATAACCCAATGAACGATGTGTCAGCCAAAGACGCGCCCTTATCCCACGAAGGTGACAACGCAACTGCAGTTGAAGCCATCACAAATGCAACTGTCACTCAAAATGAAGAAGCTTCCATACCGCATAAAAACACGGTAAATCAATCATCCTACGCCATTCGTAACAGATGGATCTTTGGGCTAACGGCCTTTGCCGCCACAGCCGCGGCCTTTGGCGCAGGTTATGCTTTACCCAGCGTTGGCGCCGCAATCGGATTAGGTCTTGTCGGCGTGGGATTATCTGCCGCAACAGGGGGTATTTTCGCCGGTGCTGTCGCCCTTATCATGCTGGCTGTGTTCGTTGGCTTGTATTGCTCTGGCGTTTTTTCTAAAAAACCTGCGTTGCCGCCAGTTAAACCTTTTTTACCTTTAACCCAAAATACCTTCGATAGCAGCGCTATTGGTGGCCCCTCTCCTGCTGTCACCCCTGCCCTGACCGCTGCAGCATCGAACACGGCGGCGCCAACAGCAGCAGATCCAAAACAAACAAATGCGCGAAAGCATAGCTTAACCTAAGAAAACTCGGGCGAGTCCTCATTACCACTATCTCGACTGTAACACCTTGGTTTTCTGCAATCCGCGGCTCACATGCTGCGTGTATGCTTCGCTGCGATTCTCGAAAATGCAATGCGTTACGTCTCGATATAGCGTGGCTTTGTTGAATAAGTCATGAAGAAGCGGAAGTTGTTCTGCATAGTGGAAGAAGCATTCGGATCTGAATCCCTCTCCCGCTATGCAGAACAACTTCCGCTTCTTCATGACTTATTCACAAAGCCCATCAAGACCGAAAATTTTGATAAATGGAAAGCCCTATTCAGCGCACCCCGCGATCCCTCAAAACCCTCAAAATGAAGGAAGCCAGGCCGTTTATTCTGCTGTGCGATTGATGGCGTATTGTACTGTGATTTTGAGCCTATCTTGCATCTTCACGTTTTTTCTGTAAAACATTGCTTCTGCTCAAAATCCGTAATAGAGTTATCTGAATAACATTGCTGGAAACCTCACATGTTTAAGAAAAAACCACCTGCAACCACCAAAGCATCCTCCTCCGCTTCAGCAAGCCAATCAGATCAAGTGACAAGCCATGCCTCAAGCGCAGCATCCACTGCTCACAAGGTGCACGGGACAAGCGTCGTGGGTCTGATCGGAGATCTCGGTACGCTTTATTTCACAGGTGATGCCATTCTTAATCCGACGTTTTTTTCAAAAGAAAAAAAGGACTCACTACGCCACAGGCTTGGCGAATTGCATGCAACATTAGAAGCCTTGAATAAAACGGCTTCCGAGGAAGAAAAATCGGGTCTTTCTCTTTTACTGCGCTTTGTGGCACAAACCAATGCAGCGCTTGGCTTATTAGAAGACATGACGCCCTCAAAATTAATGGGATTGTATTCTGCTCAACTATTGGCACGACCATATCCTATAGTAGCAGGAGCGCTCAATCGCCTCTTGGGTAACTGGAGCGGAGAAAGCATTGAAGATCTGATCAAGAACCTCATCGCACAATTTAACCCCCTTCTCACAGAAATATTGGCATTTTTAAAAACAGCTGGGACCGAGCAGCGTATCCTTGACTATGTCAGTGGTGAATTTTTAAAAAAGGATGCGACGGCATCAGCCACTTTAAGGCAAACCGCCACAGCAGAAGAGGCAGAAATCTTAGCGAAAATAGACGCATTTGAAGCGGCAGAAAAAATGAATGTGCCCATCAGAATGCAAGCAATGAAAATGAAAACGCCCCCCATCATTGAGCAAGCAGCAAAAGCAGCGCATGAAGCGGTGATGAAAGAGATCACCGCGCTCACTACTCGGCTCACTAAAGAAAATTCCGATAAAAAGGCGCCCCATTACAAAGAAATCAAAAAACTCTGTGCACAGCTTTTAGCAAAAGCAAAAAACCTCTCTGAAGAAAAGATACGTAAGCAATTAAAAAGCCATGCAAGCAAGGTGAGCCATACGGTAAAAAATGCTTTATTCCATAGCGTGATGGCCAATTCTGATCACAAACCAGCAACGCCCAACGACGTCATCACCATCATAAAAAAAGCCATTGAGGCTGATATTCATCCCCTGCTCCATGATGCACTGAAGATCGATCAAAAAGATTTTTCTAAAAATGAACCAGTTGCCGCGATTCAAAGAGAATTTGAAGTAACTGAACGGGACGGAATAGGCACGACAACACCACTAACAGAACTTAGCAAAATTGAAAAAATCTGTGTTGCAGCGGCAGCAGAAAGCTTGGCCTCAGTGTTCAAAAACGATGATTCTCATTCTACAGATCCAAAAGCAAGTGAATTAGGCTCAGGTTTTGTACGACTCGGCATTGCGTTAACGCAAACTCCTTTGCCTTATCGCCAACTGTTCAAACAATTGTTCCCCAGCACGACGCGTCATAACGCGGCAGCCTGGGTAGCTGTTGGGAACAGCCTTCACGGCATCATCACTTTGCTACAAACGGTGATACCCAACGATCTGACCCTCACAGATCCCACGCAATATCTAAACGCACAAACAGTTTTATCACCAAGCGTCACCAAGACTGCCCTCAGCGCTATTTCGCATATGAGCACAGAAGATAAAAAGAAAATGATCGCCAGGGCTCAAATGCCGCTGCATATTATGCTATTCGGTATGCAATTTTTCTCTAAAATTTATGATGAGAGCCGCATGGTGTCTTCTTTATTCATGAATGCAGAAGCAAACGCATCAGAAGAGAAAAAAGCAAAATTAGCCCAATTATTAAACCAATCGGATAATGAACAAGAAAACATGGCGCGCGCCATGATAGAAGAAAAAAAGCAGGCCGAAAAGGCAGTTGTCACCCAGGCAACCCATCATCTCTTTACAGCAGAGGCGATGCTCCTGCCGCAAAGCGAGAATGATCAAGAATTCGCCCAAATAAAAGAAATGCAGCAATTTCTTCGCACTTTTTTTTACAAAACAATCTCTGATCTTAAAGAAACATTAAACGAGCTGGATGATGCAGCACAGGCTGTCATAAAAAACCATCAGTTATATTATGTTCCGACAACAGTGACGCCAGATCAGCCTGTCGTGCCAGTCGGCATTGCAAGCGCTGCACTTCTGAAAATCCTCGCAACCCTTCACAACGAAATGGAATTTCTCCTAAAGTGGTCGCCCGATCAGAACGACCCCATTCTGCAGAGTTTTATGTGGTTTCTGAAAGAGCGCATGCAGGATATTTACTACAGGCTTTTACCTGGTAGTCTGGCTTATGAAAATGCAGCCTATCATGCGATCTCACAACATACTGCGCCCTTGCCAGACCTCTTATTGGCAATCACAGAAGAAAAAGAGCTCGAGCATGTTTTATCTAAGATGCGCTCGACTTTAGTGTTAATGCCTGATCTGAATGAACCTGTACAAGCTAAAACCACGAATCTAATTGAAGTACGCTGGGTAGACTACGTAAACCAGAACCTACGCCCTGCGCTAAAGCAAGCGATTTCCGCCAGAAAACAGCCCGTTGTTACAGATCATGAAAGTACGATCCCTCCAGCCCCCCTTCTTAACAAAAGTACAGCTGAAGAAATAGTATGGTACGGCAACGAAACATCGCAAAAGAAACGCAGCTTATCATCAACCGATCACTCTACTAACAACAGCTCCCTTCCCTCACCCACAAACCACAGCCCTGAGATGCATGGTGCAGAAGGGCCAGCATCATTCGTTTCTGAGAGTCGGCTGCGTGCAGACTCCGACAGTTCATCACGATCCCTATTCGAAGGGCCAATCGATAATGGTGATACGAAGTATCCTGATGACACAACGTCTGTTGATGAATTGACATATGACACAGATAGCTTGCCTGCTGCTAATGCAGTAACGGATGCAGTTTTGGCAATTTCAAGCATAACCCCAGAAGAGAGAACAAGCACCGTTGAAGCAGACACGCTCAACAATGCTGTCGCTGTTGCTGAAACAACAGCACCCGCCGCTGATATCATTCAAGATCATGAACCAGCTACCAATGGCGACGCGGTACCTGTTTCTAATACGTTGCAACATGCAGAATCCGATTTGCCATTGCACGCAACCGACGTGACAGCCGATACGAATGCTGATGACAAAACAACACCCGCTGATGCATGGACGCACAGTCACACAGATATCATCTCTGCCGTTCATGCAGTAACAGATACCGTACAGCTAGCCCCCCGCATAGATATAAGGCCTGCAATCAGTGAGACACTGCCCCAAAAATCCTCTCACCCTACTCGCAACAGATGGCTCTTTGGGCTAACGGCCTTTGCCACCACAGCCGCGGCCTTTGGCGCAGGTTATGCTTTACCCAGCGTTGGCGCCGCAATCGGATTAGGTCTTGTCGGCGTGGGATTATCTGCCGCAACAGGGGGTATTTTCGCCGGTGCTGTCGCCCTTATCATGCTGGCTGTGTTCGTTGGCTTGTATTGCTCTGGCGTTTTTTCTAAAAAACTTGCGTTGCCGCCAGTTAAACCTTTTTTACCTTTAACCCAAAATGCCTTAGATAGCAGCGCTATTGGTGGCCCCTCTCCTGCTGTCACCCCTGCCCTGACCGCTGCAGCATCGAACACGGCGGCGCCAACAGCAGCAGATCCAAAAGAAACAAATGCGCGAAAGCATAGCTTAACCTCAGAAAACTCGGGCGAGTCCTCATTACCACTATCTCGACTGTAACACCTTGGTTTTCTGCAATCCGCGGCTCACATGCTGCGTGTATGCTCCGCTGCGATTCTCGAAAATGCAATGCGTTACGTCTCGATATCGCATAATGAGGGCATACCCTAAACTTCCCAAAGAGAAGATAAAGGCATCGCAAAAAGATTATCCCCAAAAGGAATCACTTGATCTCCCAAATACAACACGATGCCTTTATGAAATGTTTTAGCCACTTCCTGTAATTTTCTCAGTCCAGCAAAATCTTTCGTTGTCACTTGATTGGCAGATTTGACTTCTATTCCCACTGTTTTTTGATAAGGATATTCCAACACAATATCCACTTCGTGCTGCTCATGGGTTCGGAAGTGATAAATGTCAGGTGGGATTTCGCTAAAACTGCGTTGCTTCATCAATTCCATGAATACAAAATTTTCAATAATGGGTCCTGCTTCTGTGCGATTTTCCATTAAGTCACGATGTTGCATGCCTTTTAAGTAACAAGCTAATCCGGTGTCATTTAAAAACAATTTAGGCGATTTGGTTAGTTTTTTATCGGGTTGTTTCGGATTGGACCAAGGCGGCAATAACACAATTAAAAATACTGCCTGCAGCAACGCAAGATAGCGCTTGAGGCTGGAACTTGGGATACCACTGATTGCAGCGATATCCGCGTATTTAAATGTGCCACCAATGCGATTACAAAGTAGCGATAGCAAATTTGGTATTTCTGTTAAGCCTTCAATATTCGATAACTCCCGAATATCGCGCTGTAAAATGGTCGTAATATAAGATTGAAACCAGCGATTGCGCCGTGAATCTTGTGTGCGGGAAAGGGCTTCTGGAAATCCCCCTAACATCACTTTTTGTGTCAAAGCCTCCCACGATACGGAAGGCACTGAATGTGGCAACCTGTCAGAAAACACACAATCGATGAATCGTTCTTGTCGACGTTGAATTTCACCTTGAGAGAGCGGCCACATCGTATGGGTTTCAATCCGCCCTGCCAAAGACTCTGCCACTTTGGGAAGCGTCATCACATCTGCCGATCCTGTTAATAGGTATTTACCAGGCACGCGTTTTTCATCCACGTTTTTTTTGATTGGAATAAAAATACTTAACACACGCTGTATTTCATCAATCACCACTTTTTCTGGCAAATCAGCCAAAAAACCGGCTGGATCTCGCGTGGCCGCAGCCAAAGTTGTTAAATCATCCATCGTGTAATACTGATTCAAATGCCCCTCTTTCACCAAAGATTGCGCAAATGTGCTTTTGCCTGTTTGCCGATTTCCATTTAGCAACACCACAGGGGTGTCCTTAAGGGCTGCCAACACATTTGATAAAAGATAACGGGGGTAATCCATGTAACGTCACGGTTAGTGGTGAAAGACAATCAAATCTTAGCTGGTAAATTCCGTAATTTCAACCACGACGTGGCTGAATTTCAGCCACGTCGTGGTTGAAATTCAGCCACATTTTAAATATAAGAGAAGAGCGCACTCCCTCTCCCATTTATGGTATTCTTTATTTGGGAATGCCCATTTTATAACCCACCGGAGGATCCTATGAGTCGTAACTTTGGCACTGTGAGCCGTTTATCTGACGCCACCATGGTGACAAACACCGTGCTTCGTAATACGTTCATTTTATTGGCCCTGTCGTTCGCTTTCAGCGCGCTGATGGGTGGCTGGGCTTTGGCCAGCAATGCCCCCCCAATGAACCCTGTTCTCCTTTTGGTGGGTTACTTTGGTTTAATGTTTTTAACCAATGCATTACGCAATAGTGCTGCAGGTATCTTGGCGGTTTTTGCCTTGACAGGTTTTTTGGGATACACAGCTGGTCCATTGGTGGGAATGTACTTACATGCCTATAGCAATGGCGTGCAATTGGTGACCACCGCTTTGGGTGGCACAGGCGTGATTTTCTTTGGTTTGGCCACGTATGCCATGACCACGAAAAAAGACTTCAGCTACATGGGTGGCTTTTTAATGATCGGCATGATGGTGGTGTTATTGGCCAGCCTTGCCAATATCTTCTTTGCCATTCCTGCACTTTCGTTAATGGTTTCGTCTGCGGTGATCTTATTAATGTCAGGCTTAATTTTGTTTGATTTAAGTTTGATTATTAATGGCGGCCAACGTAATTACATTATGGCAACGGTTTCGATTTTTGCTTCTTTGTTTAATATCTTTTTAAACTTGTTGCAGTTGTTGGCTGCGTTTGCTGGGAATAGAGAATAAAAGGCGTACCGTTTACTGCTTGCCTTTACCCCTGGCAAAGGGGGCCGCCTGTCAAGCTCGGTGCCTTGACCGAGATGAGACAGGCGGGGGGTTGTTTGGTGGGCAATCAAATTAAATATTCTTTGTCAAATTCAAAAACAACCCCTTTGCCAGGGGGAAGCCAAGGCAAGCAATCTCCTCTGAAAAAGCCAGAAAGCCGCCGCAGCCTATTCAATCTACTTCACTCTCGCCAACACCTTCACCTGTCCATCGACCGCACTTTCATCGATATAACCAATAAAACTGGGGTTCTGCGCAACCAATTCTTTCACTGCACTGTCACTGGATTCTTGTTGTGGTGGCTGACCTTTCCCGGTAAAAATCACGCGCGCCCAATAGGCTTTGGCTTGCACTTCTGTCATTTTAATAACGTTTGCATAAAACGCATCGCGCGCAGCAGTGCCCACTGATTGATCAATGGGAATCACATACGTACCATCGCCCAGTACGCTGCTCTTGCCTAAATAGATACGACTGACATCACTCAAACTGAGACTGTTCACCCCTAAACTGCGGTTCCCAATCACGGCGACGCCAGCACAAACAGGCGTCACAAACACCAGCGTCATGAACGCGGCGATGGCACGAGATGATATAGACTTCATCTTGCTTCCCCTAAGATAATAAGCAATGTAAGCGTTCACGCAATGCCGTCAACTTAAGCCCGGCGTCGTCATTGCGAACAAGAACGTTCATTCGGGTGAGCCACTGCTAAAATACCAAATCGATCACCGCACTATACAATGTGGCATGTCGATTCGGATTCACATTGAATAACCCGGCTGTATTGTGCAAAGCCCGAACACTTTCTGCCTGCACCTTAATATCCACACCCGCCATCACGTCGTAACGCAAACCCAATATGTACGTGGCTTGATCTTGATTAAACAGCGCAGCAATGGGATTCATATACGTGCCATACGTCCCTGAATAAACGCGGCGTGATTTATCCGTTGTTTTTAAATTTGCGTACGTAAAATGCGGGAGCCAATTGCCAAATCGATACCCTACGGTGCCGTAATAGGCTTTTTGCGTGCTGACTGCAGCCAATGCGCTGCCACGTTTGACCCACTCGCCCATCACCACCACATTTTTATAATCGATGTTGGCGCCCACGCTTGCAAAAAAGACTTTCACATTGGTGACATCGCCATCTGCTGCGGCATCAGGATTGTAGAGTGCGGCATAGAGATTAGATAACTGCGTGACCTGGCCCGCAGGGGTCAGTGTGTAAGCGTTTTCGTTATAACTGCCCCGCACTTTAAATTGTTCATTACCAAAATTGGCCGTCCATCCCAACTCTTGGCGTTGTCGTGCCATCTGCCCAAAGTTCGTCATCGCTGCACCCAGCGGACTCACATAAGGCGCATCAGCGCTGCTGTAATTCATGGTGATATCAAAGTCTTGATGCCAAAATACATTGCGATAAGTCACATCTGCGCCCGTAAAATTTGAAGAAGTCGCGACTGAATACACTTCTAATGGTGGACGCACCCACGGGTAGGTGTATCCCACGTCTACACTTTCTGACAACATAAATTGACCCAAACGCAAACGCCCTGCGCGTAAACGCCAATGATCATTCACGCGATAACTCAAAAAAGCCCATTCTACATTGGGCTTCCATTCATCCGCCCCAGCGGCCGTCACCTGAACTGTCATGCCATATTGTGGGGTAAAATCAACTGCCGCTTGCAAAGCCACAATCGAATCTTCCTGAAAATTAGGCTTACTATTGAAGTCATTCATTTCTGGGTGCATTGATTCGTACGGATAATAAGCCGGTGACAAACCAGAAGCAGCCCTAATGCGCGTCAATGCCGGATTCAGCGTTTGTGCCAACACTGGCTCGACATCCATTACCGCAGCCCCTGCGGATAAAAAGCCATTGAGATGTGTTTGTGGCGCAGCAAAACAAGGTTGAATGAGCATTAACCCGAAAATGAAGCTTGTTGTATTTTTATGCATCATCTTTAATTCATCCTTATACACTGCTGACCATTCGCTATAACGAGATGGAACGCATTGATTTTCGAGAAACGATGCTGCGCATACATAAAAGTATGTGCGCAACGTATCGCAGAAAATCGAGGCGTTCCATCCGAGATAGTAGCGTTATCAACAATTCGCTAGTACACAATGTCAATCGTCGCACTATATAAGCGCACATCATTGTTGGGATAAACGTTAAACAAACCTGCTGTATTGTGAACAGCCTTGATATTATCCACTTGGAACTTAATAGCCGTATTTTGCGCAATGTCGTAACGCAATCCTGCTGTGTAGGTTTCTTGATCTTGATTGATGGCAGCCAAAATCTGATTCACATTGGTACCGAAGGTCCCGCTGTAATTGCGTCTGTTTTTATCGGTGGTTTTTAAAGCGGAATACCCAATATAGGGCGTCACGTCACCCAAGCGATAAGACAAGGTGCTGTACCAAGCTTTTTGTACAGCAACCCCTGCACTGTTTGAATCTTGCTTGATCCATTCACCTTGCAACTGAAGGTTTGCGTAATTAAAAATCGCACCCAAATCGGTATACGCCACTTTTGTACCGTTGAAATCAAAATCTGATACTGCGGTAGGCTGCAAAGCCGTGGCATAGGCTTGAAGCGCTTGCGCAAAACCACTGGCAGGAACCCATGAAAGATTTGCTTCGTTATACCCTGCGCGCAATTTTACAAAGTCATTGCTTACTGTAAAATTGGCCCCAATCATTTGGCGATAACGTAAAGTTTGGGCTTGATAAAAGCCGCTGAAATTATCATCCAAACTGCCGTAGTAAAGTTGTGCACCCAGCGTTTGCCCCCCAATGATCCCTTTGTAATTCACATCAGCACCCGAATAATTGGTATGGGGATCTAAGGCGTACACTTCTAAAGGCAAACGGATCCAAACATGATCGTAACCCACTTCAATATTTTCAGAATACATAAACACGGGCACACGTAAACGGCCAGCACGTGCAAACCAATTATCATTCAATTGGTATTTTAAATACGCCAATTCGGTATCCAATTCCCAATTGTTTTCGCCTTTGGCAGCCACTTCTACAGACATCGAAAATTGATCATTAAACGTCAGGTCACCATGCAAACCCACCAAAGAGTCTTGCTGAAAATCAGGTTTACTGTTGTATGTTTCGATTTCAGGATGCGTGAGGGTATTCACGAAGGTTGGGGCCGTCTCAGAAGCAGCATTAGTAGGCAAAGTAGACGTATTTAAAATGGGGGCCCACACTTGGCCTGCATCGGATACAGCGCCTGCAGCACTTAAATACCCACTCAAATGATATTCAGGAAAGGCCATGCTGGTAGGCAGATAGACAAGCCCTAAAATGAGCGCTGCGTGTTTAATATTTTTCATGTTATCCATCCTTGGACAGTAAGGTGAGCTAGGGGTGGGTTACGCCAGTACGCTTACCCCACCCTACGCGGTTCAGATCACTCTACCGTGAGTAAAACCTTTACCGTGGTGTCGACGCTTTTTGAATCAACGTACCCCAATAATGTTGGGTTTTTCTGCACCAATGCTTTAATGGCTTCATCCCCGCCCTCTTGTTGAAGTGGCGGATGGCCTTTACCGGTAAACACAACATGCGACCAGTAACTTTTCATATCACTGTCGCTTTTTTTCAATACTGTTAAATAGAAGGCATCACGCGTTGAGCTGTTCATGCCCTGATCGATGGGAATGGCTTTTTCACCGTTTGGAAAGGTACGGGCCTTGCCCAGAAAAATATCCGAAACTTGTTCAGGGGTTAAGGCGGTCGCCGTGACTGAAGCATTTGCAATCACGGCAATACCTGCAAAAGCTGAAAAGGGCACAAGACACAAAATGAATGCGATAGCCTGTTTGCGCGATGCTTTAAAAAAACGCACCATAAACGCCTCGCTTGTCTCTACCACAAATCTTCGAGCATTAAACACTAAACAGGTTCAATCCAAATCATGTGTAGCGCAATAAGTTAATTTTTCAAGTTTGGCATAAAATATGGGTTTGTGGCATGTCATGCGAAATATTTATTGTAAGAGTTCAAGCCCCAACGATAGCAACGGATCCGTCATTGCGAAGGAGGCCTTGTGACACCTCACCCCTGTCCCCTCTCCATTCACTGTCGTTTGTAGAGAGGGGAATAGTTGATGATGATGTTTGATAGTCTGGCAATCTAGCTTTGTTTTTCAGCCTTTCAGATGGATTGCTTCATAAAAACGGACTAACATCCCGTACGTTGCTCACATTCAGATAGCCGTTTTTATTCGCAATGACGACGTTGCCGTTAATATGGCCGAGATATCGTAATTTACGTGATGTGCGACTTTTTTAATGGGGATTTTCCGCGCGTTAATTTGAATTAAAGATGCGTCGCATTCCCCATATAGGGCTTCAAGACTTCCGGAATACGAATGCGCCCATCCGCTTCTTGATAATTTTCTAACACAGCAATCAAAGTACGGCCGATAGCTAAACCCGAGCCATTTAAAGTATGCACAAACTGCATTTCGTTATTTTCTTTAAAACGGGTCTTCATTCGGCGGGCTTGAAACGCCTCAAAATTGCTACACGAAGAAATTTCACGATAGGTATTTTGACCCGGCATCCACACTTCGAGATCATGCGTTCTGGCAGCGGAAAAACCCATGTCACCCGTACACAAAAGCATCACACGATAGGGTAAATCCAATTTTTGCAAAATGGCTTCGGCTTGTTGCGTTAATGCATCTAACGCCGCATACGAATCAGCTGGTTTTACAAATCTCACCAACTCTACTTTTTCGAATTGATGTTGACGAATCATGCCGCGGGTGTCTTTGCCATAGCTGCCTGCTTCTTTACGAAAACAAGGCGTATGTGCCGTGAGCTGAATCGGCAATTGTTTTGCTTCAATGATTTCATCACGGTATAAATTCGTGACCGGCACTTCCCCTGTCGGAATCAAATAATAATCTTTGTCTTCATGCGAAACCGCAAAGAGATCTTCTTTAAATTTTGGTAATTGCCCAGTGCCTTCAAAACATTCGGCTTTGGCCAAATACGGCACGTACACTTCTTCATAACCATGTTCTTCGGTATGGACATCCAACATGAATTGCCCTAAGGCACGATGCAGTTTGGCCAAACGACCAAACAAGGTCACAAAACGCGCACCCGATAATTTTGCGGCTCTGTCAAAGTTCATGCCCAATGTTTCACCCAAAGCCACATGATCCTTTGGTGTAAAAGCATACTGCTTGGGCTCACCCCAAGTTCTTAAAATTTGGTTTTCAGTTTCGTCTTTGCCATCCGGCACTGTGGCATGCGGCATATTTGGGATCCGCATTAAAAAATTTGTCAACCGACTTTGGATATTATTTAAAATATTGGTGTCTCTATCCAAGGCCGATCCCAAATGGCCCACTTCTTTCATCAAATCATCTGCCGGTTCGCCCTTGGCTTTCTTTTGGCCAATGGCTTTAGAAATACGATTGCGTTCACTTTGCAAATGCTCGGTTTGGGTTTGCACTTCTTTGCGTTGTTTTTCTAAAGATTCATATTCTTCCCAATCCACCACGAAATGACGGCGCGCCATCGCGGCTTTCACTTGATTTAAATCATCACGTAATAATTTAGGATCGATCATCTTAATTTGCCCCTACCACATCAACGCCTTTAGGCGGATGAAATTGAAATAATGTTTCTTTTAAGGTGCCGTTCACCTGATGTTGGCTAAATTTGATTTCGGTATGGAATCCCAATTTATCTTGAAAAGCCATCGACACTAAATTTTTATTTTGAAAAACCATTTCGAGTGATTCTAATTCAGAATCCGTTTTTTTAGGCTTTAATAAAAAAGCTGAAGCGCCTGTGCTGCTTTTCTTGTCTACCGTAAACAATTGCTTGATGGCATCGTCACTGCCGCTTAATAAAATCGCAGGCGTTTTTTGGGTTTTGGCCAAGGCAGACACCGTGACTTGCTCCAAAGCTTCATCATAATTCCAGACTTTTTTGCCATCTGCGATGATGAGCGTGTGTTCTGGCTTCAGCGTTTCCCATCTAAATTGTTGTGGCCGTTTTAAATAAAATTGGCCTTGGCTCTGCTGCATGATTTCACCCCGTTCATTTTTCACAACAGAAGTAAAATGGGCACTCAATGTTTTTTGCGGCATGAGCAAGGCAAACAGTGCTTTTTCATCAGCCACATTGGCCCAAAGCGACAAGGGCAATAGCGTCATGGCAAAAAGTATTTTTTTCATGATTAATACATATCCTCGTTAATGGATTTAACTGGCGGTGGCGCCATCACTTCGCGTACGCCGCCTGATTGCATGCTGCCCACCACACCTTGGCGTTCCATTTCTTCAATCAAACGTGCGGCACGGTTGTAGCCAACTTTTAAGCGTCTTTGTAAATAGGATATCGAAGCCTTGCGTGAATCCGTGACAATATAAACGGCTTTATCATAAAGCTCGTCGGATTCGCTGCCTTCATCCCCCCCCTCGCCGTCTTCATCTTCATCGGCTGCCGCGGTGATGCTTTCGATATAATGGGGTTCGCCTCTTTCTTTCCAGTCTTTGACAATACGATGCACTTCTTCATCGGCCACAAAAGCCCCGTGCACGCGTGTGGGAATACCCGTACCGGGCGCCAGATAGAGCATGTCCCCATGCCCCAATAAGGCTTCGGCCCCTTGTTGATCCAGAATCGTGCGTGAATCAATACGTGAAGACACTTGAAAAGCGATACGCGTGGGCACGTTCGCTTTAATCAAACCGGTAATCACATCCACAGAAGGCCTTTGCGTGGCCAAAATTAAATGAATCCCTGCTGCACGCGCTTTTTGCGCAATACGTGCGATCAGTTCTTCTACTTTTTTACCGACCACCATAATCATGTCGGCAAATTCATCCACCACCACCACAATATGGGGCAAACAAGTCAATTCTGCTGCAGGTAAATCCGCTGTATTGGCAGACAAAGGATCGGCCAACTTTTCACCCCGCGCTAACGCTTCTTCTACCTTACGATTGTAAGAAGCCAAATTGCGCACGCCTAAAGCAGCCAAAATTTTATAGCGGCGTTCCATTTCGGCCACACACCAACGTAATGCGGCCGCGGCATCTTTCATGTCTGTGACCACTGGGGTGAGCAAATGGGGAATGCCTTCGTAAATCGAAAGTTCCAACATTTTGGGATCGATTAAAATCATCCGCACACGATCGGGTGTCGATTTATATAAAATACTCACCAACATCGCATTCACACCCACGGATTTACCGGATCCGGTGGTGCCTGCCACCAATAAATGCGGCATTTTGCTTAAATCAACAACGATTGGTTCCCCGCTGATATCCTTGCCCAAGGCCATGCACAGGGGCGCTTCCATTTCTTGATAGGCAGCTGATTCTAAAATTTCACGCAGGCGCACCATTTCACGATGCCGATTGGGGATTTCTAAACCCACATAGGATTTACCTGGAATCACTTCCACCACACGCACCGAAATCACAGAAAGCGATCGCGCAATGTCCTTGGCCAAGCCGACCAATTTGCTGACTTTTACCCCTGGCGCCAATTGCAATTCGAAACGCGTGATGACGGGTCCCGGATTCACTGACACCACATGCACTTCAATACCAAAATCCGCCAAGCGTGTTTCCACCAACTTTGATAATTCGGCCAATTCAGATTCGGTATAGGCATTGTTGGGTTGCACAGAAGCTTCTTCTAGCAAATCCAAAGGCGGTAACCCGGCTTGATGCATCACGGCGGGTTTTGCCGCGCTTAACAATTTGGGTTTATTAAACAAAGGTTGTTGTTTGTCTTCCCCAATCAAAGGGGGACGTGGCTTCACGGGATCCAACACTTGAATCAAATCAGGTTCTGTCTTACTCGCGCGTTTCTTCGGCAACTGAATATCGGGCTCTTTACGAACATTGTGCTGTCGAGGATTTTCTTCAAAAACAGGTTCACGATCGGCTTCTTCAAAGGTCCGCTTGCGTTCTGTGCGTTGCATCAGATTTTTTACCAGCCAAGCAAAGCCTTCCATTGTCCAGCGACCCAACACATCGCATAGGGTTAACCAAGACAACCCAAAAATCAGTGTGAGTCCTGTCGAAAAAAAGGCAAGCAGCAACACACTGCTCCCAACCCCATTGAAAGAGCCCAATAAAGCATCAGACACCACATGCCCTAAAATGCCCCCTGCCCCCAACGGCAAATGACTCAGGGAATTAAAATGCAGGGATAAAATGGCACAACCGGTAAGAAGCGACATCACAAAACCAATGATCCGCAGTGCCCACAAATGCGACCCCAACAAGATCACCCGCTTTTCATCCCGTAAAATGAGCCACGCAGACAAACCCACCATCACCGGGAAAAAATAACCAAACAAACCAAACAAGGTAAAAAATACATCGGCGAGAAAAGCGCCGACGGCGCCTGTAATATTTTGAATGTGCGCTTGCGTTTGCGTATGCGACCAACCCGGATCGCTTGCATTAAAGCTGAGTAAAGCCAACAACAAAAACAATGCAAAAGCAGAAAGAGCGATGGTCATCGCCTCCCGTAAACGCCTGTTAAAAATTTCGGTGACTTCTAGTGGTGCACTGTTACCGCGTCGCGTTGCTTGCCGAGCCATGCTTTGATTTATCCCGTGTTCTACGTAACCATAAAGTGTATCAGCGCGCACCAATAAGTGCACTGATTTGAACGAGCAAAAAACACCTCCGAGTGGGAAACACTGCAATCTTCTTTGTCGCAATCGTCTTGAAACGATGTACTTTGTTTTTTCAAAATAGATTGCTTACCTTTCACTTCCCCCTGGCAAAGGGGGTCGCCTCTGTCAGGTTCGGCGCTTTGGCCGCCCTAGACAGGAGGGGGTTGTTTGTAAGGGGGCAATAAACAGACCCTTTGAATTAAATTTTCAAGACACAACGAAGGCCAAGCGCTACACCGCCCGGGGGGGATTTTCTTTGCAACAAGGCATGTTACGCTAGACGCCTTTTTATATCATAAAGACCGAGGTTCCCATTGAGTCAGACACAACATCGCAAATTAATCATTTTAGGATCCGGCCCCGCAGGCTATACCGCTGCCGTGTATGCTGCACGTGCCAATCTCAATCCCCTGGTCATCACCGGCATGCAAAAGGGCGGTCAATTGACCACCACAACGGATGTCGATAACTGGCCAGGCGATATCGAAGGCTTACAAGGCCCTGCCCTGATGGAGAGAATGGAACAACACGCCCTGCGTTTTAAAACAGAAATGATCTTCGACGAAATTCGAGAAATTAAGCTTCAACAAAAACCAATTGAATTAACCGGCGATTTCGGCACCTATACCTGCGATGCCTTAATCATTGCCACCGGCGCTTCTGCCAAATACTTAGGCCTCCCCAGCGAAACAGCGTTTCAAGGCAAAGGGGTCAGCGCGTGTGCCACCTGTGATGGTTTCTTTTATAAAGGCCAAACCGTGGCCGTGGTGGGCGGCGGCAATACAGCGGTAGAAGAAGCCTTGTACTTGGCCAACATCGCCACAAAAGTAATCCTGATCCACCGCCGCGATACCTTCCGTTCAGAAAAGATTTTGATCGATAAACTGATGCAAAAGGTCAAAAGCGGCCATATCACCTTGATGCTAGACAGTGTTTTAGAAGAAGTGGTGGGCGATGCGGCTGGGGTCACCGGGATTAAAGTGCGAGGGGTTAAGACTCAAAACGTGCAAGAAATCGCCCTACCCGGCGTGTTTATTGCCATTGGGCATACCCCCAATACCAAGATTTTTGAAGGCCAATTGGCCATGCGCCATGGTTATATCGTGGTGAAATCAGGCTTAGAAGGCAATGCCACGGCCACGTCTGTGCCAGGCGTTTTTGCAGCAGGTGATGTGGCCGACTCAGTCTATCGCCAAGCAGTCACCTCGGCCGGATCGGGCTGCATGGCCGCCTTGGATGCAGAAATCTATTTAGACGCCTTGGCGCAGGGCTAGCATTCTGTTAACCTCTCGAGCTCTTTAATGGCACCCGTATGTAAAAAGTACAGTGGCGTCATTACAAACCGTATTCGGCGTAGCAACCTATAATGATGATGGGTTGCTGCAGTCGCAATGACGAGTCTGTGTTCTTTCTTGTAGATCAATTAATAAAGGCAAATTGCATGGCACGTGAAGATCATATTGAAATGGATGGCATCGTCACCGATACCCTTCCGAATACCCACTTCCGAGTTCAACTGGATAATGGCCATGTGGTCATTGCCCACATCTCTGGCAGAATGCGTAAAAATTACATTCGTATTTTGCGTGGCGATAAAGTCACAGTACAACTCACACCCTATGATCTGACAAAGGGTCGCATTGTGTTCCGTAGTAAAGATGGTAAAACCATGCGGGAAGACACGCCGGAAGCAGAGTAAGATCGCAGACAATTTTTTTTTGAAAATGCCAGCCTCCCTCATTGCGAGGGAGGCTTTGCGACCGCGGCAATCCACCATAAACTGTATGGATTGCCACGCTGGGGACGCAAGCAATGACGGCACTGTGTTCATTTACGCAAGCATGTTCTGTTTAAAGATCTTCCTCAACAAAATTATCAAGCATGCGTCGCCATTTCTTCAATCCCGATTGCAATCTTGTCGTCTTTGACGGTCAACACTACCCTTCCCCCGCCTACTAACTTCCCAAACAAGATCTCATCCGCCAATGGTTTCTTTAATTCATCTTGAATGAGTCGCGTCATTGGGCGCGCACCCATGTCTTTGTCATAGCCACGTTTTGCAAACCAGTTTCGAACATCATCATCCACCTGCAAATGGACTTCTTTTTCTTGCAAACGGGTTTCTAATTCAATTAAGAATTTATCGACCACACTGACAATCACTTCTGGCGTTAAATGCTCAAAGCGAATCACCGCATCCAAACGGTTTCGGAATTCAGGCGAAAAGACGGTTTTAAGCGCAATGTCGCCATCTGTGGCATGATCTTGCTCAGTAAACCCAATGGAGTTACGGGTGATACTTTGCGCGCCGGCATTGGATGTCATGATCAAAATCGTATGCCTAAAATCAGCCACACGACCATTTGTATCCGTTAAGCTGCCATGATCCATCACTTGTAATAATAAATTGAAAATATCAGGATGCGCTTTTTCAATTTCATCTAATAACACCACGGAATTAGGCGTTTTTGTCACGGCTTCTGTTAACAAGCCGCCTTGATCATGGCCCACATAACCTGGTGGCGCACCAATCAAACGCGACACACTGTGTGCTTCCATGTATTCCGACATATCAAAGCGAATTAATTTCACACCCAATACTTTGCCCAATTGTTTGCTCACTTCGGTTTTACCGACGCCTGTGGGCCCAGCAAATAAAAATGAACCAATGGGTTTATTGGGATCAGCCAAACCAGAGCGGCTCATTTTGATGGCAGAGGCCAAAGCTTCAATGGCTTTGTCTTGACCAAACACCACTGTTTTAAGATTCAAAACCAAATTCTTCAGCACAATTTTATCTGAAACAGACACGCTTTCCGTCGGGATGCGTGCAATTTTGGCCACCACTTCTTCCACTTCTTTTACGCCAATCACACGTTTGCGTTTGCTGCTGGGCAAAGTACGTTGGTATGCCCCAGCTTCATCCACCACATCAATGGCTTTGTCTGGTAAAAAACGATCGCCAATATGTCTGTCTGCCAATTCTGCTGCGACTTCTAATGCTTTACTGGTGTAACGCACATGATGGTGCTCTTCGAATCGCGACTTCAAACCTTTTAAAATTTTCTTTGTGTCTTCAACAGAAGGTTCCACCACATCAATTTTTTGGAAACGTCTTGCCAAAGCCCGATCTTTTTCGAAAATACCACGGTACTCTTGGTACGTGGTGGACCCCATGCATTTTAATTCGCCCGAAGCCAACATCGGTTTAATTAAATTAGACGCATCCATCACGCCACCGGATGCCGCCCCTGCCCCAATGATGGTATGAATTTCATCAATGAATAAGATGGCCTTTTCATCACGGCGCAATTGATTCAACACCGACTTTAAACGTTTTTCAAAATCACCGCGGTATTTGGTACCGGCTAATAAAGCCCCTAAATCCAAGGCATAAACCGTGGCGCCCGCTAAGGCTTCTGGCACAGTTTCTTCCACAATTAATTTGGCCAGCCCTTCTGCAATTGCGGTTTTACCCACGCCTGCTTCGCCGACAAACAAAGGATTATTTTTACGACGGCGACACAAAATTTGAATGGTGCGATACAGTTCGTGTTCACGCCCCACCAAAGGATCGATTTTGCCCAAACGCGCTTCGCGATTTAAATTCACCGCATATAACTCTAACGGCGTTTTGGTTGTGGATTCTGTGTCTTTTTCTTCTTCAAACGTAATGGCATTTTGATCGTCTTCTTCAGACGCTTGTTGTGATAACTTGCTGATGCCATGCGCAATAAAATTCACCACATCCAAACGGCTCACGCTTTCTTGCTTTAAGAAAAACACCGCTTGGCTTTCTTGTTCGCTAAAAATGGCTGCCAATACATTGGCCCCGGTGACTTCATCTCTTCCTGAAGATTGCACGTGAAAAACCGCACGCTGTAATACACGCTGAAATCCCAAGGTCGGTTGGGTTTCGCGATCCATGTCGGTCGGCGGAATATGCGGCGTGGTGTCTTCAATAAAGGTGGCGATTTCACCCCGCAAGCGTTCTAAATTGGTACCACACGCCCGCAGCACATCCACAGCGGTGTCATTATCCAATAACGCTAACAGAAGGTGTTCTACAGTCATAAACTCATGACGACGCTCTCTGGCGCGTTTAAATGCAGAGTTTAGGGTGACTTCCAGTTCTTTGCTCAACATAAGAGCCCCCAGCAGGCAAGATCAAAATTTAAATTTTCAGTGAAGCAGCCAAAAGTGGATGCTCACAGCTCGCAGCAAAACGATTGACTTGGGCGGCTTTTGTTTCTGCCACGTCTTTTGTGAAAGTCCCAACACTGGCCTGCCCTTGGGTGTGTACCATTAACATGGTGCGCACCGCCTGTTCCCGCGGCATGCCAAAAAGGCTTTCAAGAACGTTGACAACAAAATCCATGGGTGTATAGTCATCGTTTAGTAAGACGACCCGATACAGCGAAGGGCGTTGCAACCCTTGCCGTTCTTTTTTAACCGGTTGCCTTACTACAGGAACCCGGCTCTTTACGGTACGTCTTACATTGCTCATGTTTTGATAGTAGTTGATGAATATTCATTACGCCTGAGGTAGCTTTATTACCCAAAACAGGCCCTTTCCTCCACTATATCCCCGAATTAATGCGGAATTAAAGCAATTCATTGCCTCGTTTATTCGCAAAAAAAATTTTCTAGATGGCCCTGCTCTTACCTGCCAATACCCAATCGCCTTTGTTTTTGAGGTTAAGGTTGCGCAGCATGCATAAACGTATGCGAGCAACCTATCGCAGAAAATGAAGGCGTTACAGCCAAGACAGTAGAAATGACAACAGCCCCTGCCCACAAAGGGACATTTCCGGTTCTTTTTGCTTTTTCGGCACACACAGCCTACACAGCTTTGTCTATCCTTCTGTGTGAATGCATGTGGTTGTAATGTGTAAAAACATCCTGAAAATTTGAGGATCTTGACTCGAAAGGGTTTATATACAACAGTTACGCCGCAGCGCATTCCTTGCGTCGCATCTTTTATTGTGTTGGTTTTGGGGCGAAAAGCATTTCGCTATATCAAGGCGTTACAGCCAAGAAGGTAGAAATGTCGATAACCCCTAAGTAAAAGGATTTCTGCATATGGCATTAGGAACAGTTAAGTGGTTTAACAACGCCAAAGGATATGGCTTCATTTGCCCTCAAGAAGGTGGCGAAGATATTTTCGCACACTTCTCTTGCATTGTGATGGAAGGCTATCGCAGTTTGAAAGCCGGACAGCAAGTCAACTTTGAGATCAATAATGGTCCCAAAGGTTTGCATGCCATCAACATTCAACCTTCAGACGAAGAAGGGGCTGATGAGTTGCCATTGCAAGCGCAAGCTTCATAAAGCGCTAAAGAAATCCCCCCCGACTGGGGGGGATTTTACTCCCCCTGCCATATCACATCGCTGCAATCATGGCATCCCCAAACTGAGAACAACTTAACAACTTCGCACCTTGCATTAAACGTTCAAAATCATACGTGACCGTTTTCTTTGTGATGGCGCCATCCATTCCTTTCAGAATCAAGTCGGCCGCTTCTGCCCAACCCATGTGTCGCAACATCATTTCCGCTGACAAGATCAACGAACCGGGATTCACTTTATCTTGGCCTGCATATTTGGGTGCGGTACCGTGTGTGGCTTCGAACATCGCAACACCTGTGCCAATGTTTGCGCCGGGTGCAATACCAATGCCCCCCACTTGTGCGGCTAAGGCATCCGAAATGTAATCGCCATTTAAATTTAACGTGGCAATCACGCTGTATTCTTCTGGGCGCATCAAAATTTGTTGCAAGAAAGCATCCGCAATCACATCTTTAATCACGATGGTCTTGCCCGTCTTGGGATTTTTAAATTGATGCCAAGGTCCCCCATCAATAGGCTCTGCACCAAATTCTTTGGCTGCCAAAGCATAACCCCAATCTTTAAAAGCCCCTTCGGTAAATTTCATGATATTGCCTTTATGCACCAAGGTGACATTAGGCTTGTCATTGACAATCGCATACTGAATGGCTGCACGGATTAATCTTTCTGATCCCGCTTTAGAGACGGGCTTAATGCCAATACCACAATGATCAGGGAAACGAATGCCTGTGACTTGCAATTCACTTTCTAAATACGCGATGAGCTTTTTAGCAGAAGCGGAATCCGCCGCCCATTCTATTCCAGCATAAATGTCTTCGGAATTTTCACGAAAAATGACCATGTCTACTTTTTCAGGATGCACCACAGGCGAAGGCACGCCGTGAAACCAACGCACAGGGCGTAAACAAATATAAAGATCCAATTGTTGCCGTAAAGCAACATTCAATGAACGTATGCCGCCGCCCACTGGGGTGGTCAAAGGTCCTTTGATGCTCACAACGTAATCTTTAATGGCAGCCAATGTTTCCTGCGGTAACCATTCATTCTGGCCATATACTTTTGTGGCCTTTTCGCCCGCATACACTTCCATCCAAGCGATTTTACGTTTGCCTTGATAGGCTTTTTCTACAGCCGCATCCACGACCTTACGCATCACAGGCGTAATATCCACACCTGTGCCATCGCCTTCAATAAAAGGAATGATGGGATGGTTAGGCACATTGAGTGTTTGATTTTGATTAACGGTGATTTTTTCTGCATGGGTGGGAACGTTGATATGCGAACTCATTATTTTGTCCTTTAAAATAAAGATGTGAGGCGGGCAACATCATACTGCAATCAGTATAAGGTGAATAATAATTTTGCAGCGGGCTTTTGTAGGGGTGGCTATAGTAATTTGAATTAGAAATGGCCTAGCTGAACAGGTGGAGGGACCCTTTGCGGTATGGCTGCCGCAATATGCGCGCACATGGATGTATTTGTAGCGTGTCCCGCAACCTGTTCAGCTAGGCCATTCCTAATTCAAAACGCTATATTATTTTGCAGACGAAAAAAAAGGAGACAAACTCCAGTTTGTCTCCTTTTTCTACTACGGAGGCAGCATCCTTTCCTACGGCATCCTTGCCAGTCTCTTCCTTGAGATTCGCGTTTTCTCTTTCGGTCAATCCCTGACCACAAGGTGAAAGATAACAGATATCGGCCAGAACAATAGGCTCCATAGTGGCAGATGAAAATGGGGTTTGGCTCGTGTGAAATTATTTTTATTTTATCTATCAATAGGTTAAGAAAAGTTAAAGTTGAAAATGGTGAACCTACTCACCTCCTTTACATCATTGGCTTACTTTTAGATAGTAAATGTCTCGCATAATGAATGGCGAATCGCTTACAAATTGGGGGCGCTGGGCATTTGTGTTAGCATGCGCAGCCAGCAAATTCAGGGAGTCTCATCAACATGACATTACTACAGCTTAATCAGGTGACGTTTGGCTTTGGCGGCACACCGCTTTTACAAGACGTGTCATGGATAGTGCATGAGCGTACCCGAACCGTTTTGGTGGGCCAAAATGGTGTGGGCAAATCCACCCTCTTAAAGTTGTTGCGCGGCGATTTTGAGCCTGAAGAAGGGCATATTTATCACGGTACGGATCGCGTGGCCATGTTGTCGCAAGATTTACCCTCTGAACAAGATACTGTCGTATTTGATTATGTGTGTCAGGCCGCATCTGATCCCTTGCACGAACATGAAAATAAAGTACGTGCAGAAGAAGTCATCACCCAGCTGCAACTCCCCCGCGATGCCCTTATTTCCACTTTATCTGGCGGCTGGCAACGCCGTGTGGCCTTAGGCAGGGTACTGGCGAGTGACGCGGATTTATTGCTTTTGGACGAACCCAGTAACCATTTGGATATCCCCACCATTGAATGGCTAGAAAAATGGCTCACCACCCAACGCGCCAGTGTCATCATGATCACGCATGATAGAAAATTAGCCGACAAAGTGGCCACAGAAATTGCCGAACTGGATCGCGGAACATTAAGACTATTCCCTGGTAATTTTGAAAAATACTTAGAAAAGAAAGCCCTCTTGATACAAGAAGAAGACCGTGCCAATGCCTTATTTGATAAAAAATTGGCGGACGAAGAGGTTTGGATCCGTCAGGGCGTTAAAGCACGCCGTACCCGCAACGAAGGCCGTGTGCGCCGTTTAGAAGCCTTGCGTGAACAAAGACAAGCCCGCCAAGCACGCCGCGGCGATCCCAAATTCGGTTTAAATTCTTTTGATTTATCCGGGCAAATTGTTTCTGAAATGCATCATGTGGATTTTGCTTATAACAATAAGCCCATCTTGCAAGATTTTTCTTTTACTTTATGTCGCGGTGACAAATTGGGGATCATTGGTCCCAATGGCTGCGGCAAGAGTACCTTTTTAAAACTGATGCTGGGTGATTTAAAGCCGCAATCCGGTACTATCAAATTGGGTAGTAATATTACCTTGGCTTATTTTGATCAATTGCGTGCCACTTTGGACTTGGACAAAACAGCCATTCAAAATGTGGCCGGCGACAGTGATACGGTGATAAAAAATGGCGAAAAGCGCCATATTTTAACGTATTTAAGAGATTTTTTATTCAGCCCAGAACGGGCGCGTTTAAAAGCGAGGGCTTTATCGGGCGGCGAGCGCAACCGACTCATGTTGGCGAAATTATTTTCGCAATCTTCCAATCTCTTGATTTTGGACGAACCGACCAACGATTTGGATATTGAATCTTTGGAGTTGTTAGAAGATCTGTTTATTGATTATCAAGGCACCCTGATTTTGGTAAGCCATGATCGTTCCTTTTTAGACAATGTGGTCACGCAAAGCATCGTGTTTACGGGGCCTGGTAAGGTCAAAGATTATGTGGGTGGGTTTGCAGATTATTGCATGCAAGCTGGGGTCACGGGCTTAACTTGGCAAAACGGTAAAGCGGCCACAAAATCAGCTGAGAAACCAGAATCCGATTACGAAACACGCAAACGTGAACAGCGAGAAGCTGAAAAGCATAAACGTGATTTGGCAGCCTTAGAAAAAAACATTGCAAAATTCGAAAGTGAAAAGAAACAATTATCAGACAAGATGGGACAGGCAGATTTTTATGCTTTGCCCATCAATGAACAAGAAAAGTTATTTAAACAGTCTCATGAGATTGAATCGAAACTAAGTCAAGCTTTAGAAACGTGGGAAAAGTTGTTGGGATGAAGGGATTTGGATCTGGAAACCTCTCCCGTGTACTCACGGGAGAGGGCTCAGATCAGCGAGAAGCATTGGATGAAATAGAGATTCGGATCTGGGAACCTCTACCGTGTACTCACGGGAGAGGAGCGATGTCCGCTGAGGCTTTGCGAAGTGAGACAGCGCGGTGAGGGCGCGCCGCAGGCATTCTCAATGTAGCCACTATAGTTACTTATCGACATTGCCTGCGGCGCGCCCTCACCCGTCCTGTCTAATCTCGCAAAGCCTCGATTGACATGACGCCTCTCCCATGCGCAAAGCCTTATGGGAGAGGGTTCAGATCGGCGTGAAGCATTGGACGAAACAGAAATTCGGATCTTGAAACCTCTACCGTGTACTCACGGGAGAGGAGCGATGTCCGCTGAGGCTTTGTGAAGCGAGACAGCGCGGTGAGGGCGCGCCGCAGGCATTCTCAATGTAGCCACTATAGTTACTTATCGACATTGCCTGCGGCGCGCCCTCACCGTCCTGTCTAATCTCGCAAAGCCTCGATTGACATGACACCTCTCCCATGCGCAAAGCCTTATGGGAGAGGGTTCAGATCGGCGTGAAGCATTGGATGAAATAGAGATTCGGATCTGGGAACCTCTCCTGTGTATCCATAAACGTTAAAACATGAAATTATATAACGGCTTTCTGGTTAACAGATTATACCAAGGACAAAACCATAAATTCGTGAGTCCTTGGTTGCGCTCATTTCCGCGCACGTAATAGTCCCGATTTTTTATGTGATGGCTCTGATTTTTTTGAGTCTGCAGGCGTGCGTTTCGTTTTTTTTGATTTTGAACTTGATGCTGTTGAGTCTTCGAGTCTGTGTTTCCGTGGTGAAGCGGATCCTTCCGAGTCTTTAGAATTACTCTTTGCTCTTCCGTTTTGAGCCTCATACTTAGGAAAAAAAGCCTGTATTGCGCTATCAACAGCTATTGATCTCAATGCTGGATTCGTAAACATCAACTCATAAACAGCAGTCTCACTTGAACAATCCATAATTAATGCTTTTACTGCTGTCGGATTCTTAAAATAATCAGCAACGTAATATAAAGTATCTTTTATATCAGTTAATGAAATATTCTGGCCTGTTATAAAGTCTTTAATCTTCTGATCCGGCTTAGAAGATTTATCATGAACATTGCCGGTATCGATATTTGCAGGTGAATTCTTAGCGCGATATGCAAGAGTCATTTTTGTCCAAAATTTATATTGTATGAACCTGCCTACTTCGCTCAAACTCTCCGAACAATGAAATCTATCACTTCGATGTGGCAAATGAATGCAAAAATTATTATCAGAAAATATAAAATTAATATGTAAGTTTTTATCAGGGTCATAATCAACACGATAAGAGATATCATGATTTTCTTCTCTAATACTTATTTTGCCTTTTAGCCCAATCACAAAATCTTCGTTTTTTATATTAGCTGAATCCTTTTTCCCTATATATGGCATGAGGTTAGGGTCTGAAAATATTTCCATTAACTCCAAAGGAAGATTAAGTGCGTTTTTCTGAATATTTGTAATTAACTCCAAAAAGGCACGTCCTCTATTATCTTCTGTTGCGTTAAGGATTTTAGTAAATCCTTGCGTAACATCATATTGCCCTGGGTCCATAAAAATGTAATTTAATACCTTTATCATCTCATCAATGGAATATGGACGATTTTCAAATACCATGATTTCTTTCATTGTATACCTCACGTAAGATTGCATCTGACTATCATCATCCCAAACTGGCTTATGTAGCGCTTGTGACCAAGTAAGTTAAAACAGTAAATGACTACCGCATCATAATGCAAGGCTGATCTTCCGTTTATTTCAGGGACACATTGCCTGCGGCGCGCCCGGCTTCGCCCCTGCCCTTCGCAAGCTCAGGGCGCTCGACGGGAAAAAGCCAACGCTTTTTCTTTTTCCGTCTCGCCCATCCTGTCTAATCTCGCAAAGCCTCGATTGACATGAACCCTCTCCAATGCGCAAAGCCTTATGGGAGAGGATTCAGATCGGCGCGAAGCATTGGACAAAATAGAGATTCGGATCTGGGAACCTCTCCTGTGTACTCACGGGAGAGGAGCGATGACACGTTTGTACTCAAACGTAGTCAGCGCGGTGAGGGCGCGCCGCAGGCATTCTCAATGTAGCCACTATTGTTTCATGCATGGCCTGTTAGCCTGCTTTTTGTCACAATTGTTGAAAATTGGCTTTCTGCCTTTTGTGTCATTTTAAAAATAGTTACTTATCGACATTGCCTGCGGCGCGCCCTCACCGTCCTGTCTAATCTCGCAAGGCCTCGATTGACATGACGCCTCTCCCATGCGCAAAGCCTTATGGGAGAGGATTCAGATCGACGCAAAGCATTGGACGAAACAGAAATTCGGATCTGGGAAACCTCTACCGTGTACTCACGGGAGAGGAACGATGACACGTTTGTACTCAAACGTAGTCAGCGTGGTGAGGGCGCGCCGCAGGCATGCTCAATGTAGCAACGATTGTTTCAAGCACACCCGCTTGATTTTCAACCCAATCAGAGTTCCAAAAACGCAACACGCGAAACCCTTTTTTATTTAATGTTTCTGCTCTCTTTGCCTGCGGCGCGCCCTCACCGTCCTGTCTAATCTCGCAAAGCCTCGATTGACATGACGCCTCTCCCATGCGCAAGGCCTTATGGGAGAGGATTCAGATCGGCGTGAAGCATTGGACGAAATAGAAATTCGGATCTGGGAACCCTCTCCCGTGTACTCACGGGAGAGGAGCGATGACACGTTTGTACTCAAACGTAGTCAGCGTGATGAGGGCGCGCCGCAGGCATTCTCAATGTAGCCACTATTGTTTCATGCATGGCCTGTTAGCCTGCTTTTTGTCACAATTGTTGAAAATTGGCTTTCTGCCTTTTGTGTCATTTTAAAAATAGTTACTTATCGACATTGCCTGCGGCGCGCCCTCACCCGTCCTGTCTAATCTCGCAAAGCCTCGATTGACATGACGCCTCTCCCATGCGCAAAGCCTTATGGGAGAGGATCAGATCGGCGCGAAGCATTGGACAAAATAGAAATTCAGATCTTGAAACCTCCCCCATATACTCACGGGAGAGGGTTCAGATCGGTGCAAAGCATTGGACGAAATAGAGGTTCGGATCTGGGAACCCTCTCCCGTGTACTCACGGGAGAGGAGCGATGTCCGCTGAGGCTTTGTGAAGCGAGACAGCGCGGTGAGGGCGCGCCGCAGGCATTCTCAATGTAGCAACGATTGTTTCAAGCACACCCGCTTGATTTTCGACCCAATCAGAATTCCAAAAGCGCAATACGCGAAACCCTTTTTTATTTAATGTTTCTGTTCGCTTATGGTCATAATGAACTTGTTCTTGATGTTGTACGCCGTCTAATTCAACAATCAAATTTGCTGTCAGGCACACAAAATCGGCAATATAACCCTCTATTACATATTGCCGTTTAAATTTGTAACCTTCCAATCGATTATTGCGTAATCTTGCCCATAGCTGTCGTTCTACATCTGTGGCATCTTGTCGTAATGTTCGCGCACGGCCTATCAGTCTGTTTTTTGTCACAACCTTTAAAAATTCATTTTCTGTTTGCTGAATCATTTTAAAAACACTTATCTATCGACATTGCCTGCGGCGCGCCCTCCCCCATTCGCAAAGCCTTATGGGAGAGGATCAACTTAGGCGCGGCATACATCAACGTATCGCAGAAAATCGAGGCGTTTCATCCGAGATAGTAGAAATCTCAACTGCCCCTAATTTACAACGCCAGCATAGGCCTGGTCTGTAACGCAACAAAATCTGCTTCGCTCGCGCCCGCACGGTTTTTCACAGCCAAATATAAAATCACGATGCTGAATAAACCGATCACCAAAAAGTCCCAACCAAAAGGGATCACATTTAAACCGCCAAAAGCCCCTAAATAAGAAATCAACACCAAGCCACCAAAATACGGCACCAACCAGACGGCCGATTTTAAGCCTAAATTTTCTTTCGCAATCTTATTGGTGAGCACGCCATAGATAAAAAAGGCCAAGCCAATCAGCATCGCTATGGCCAATTTCCACATGATCTCCCAACCCGTCCAATAATTGATGAGATTACAAAAGTAAAATGCCAACAAGCAGAGCACATTGGCGGCCGGCATACGGAACAAGCGTTTTTGCGGCATATCTAAACGCAGGCACAATAACGAAATGGGACCCATGGCGTACGATAACACCATACCCGACACCAAAAAGCCCACCATGTCTTGCCAACCCGGAAACGGCAAAAACAAAAACATCCCAATGAAAAAATTAATAAAGATCGCTGTAACAGGAAAATCTTGTTTATTTAAGCGTGTCACCCGACTCGGCAAATACCCAATTTTACCCATGGCATACAAAATACGCGCAGTAGAGGTCACCCAAATTAACCCTGCCCCTGAAGGGGAAACGGTCGCATCTAAATACAACAGCTTTAATAACCACACGATGCCGATGCCAGCGATAAGACCCGCAAAGGGACCCACATCACCCACAAAACTTAAGTTTTGCCAACCTTGCGCCAAGGATTCTTCTGACAAAGCCCCAATAAAAGCGACTTGCAAACCGATGTATAACAACAAGCAACACAGCACGGAGCCCACAATGGCAACCGGAATCGTCACGGCATACTTTTTGGCTTCACCCGCCAATTCCACCCCATGTTTAAATCCGGTAAAGGCAAACGCCACGCCCCCTGAAGCAACAGCCGTTAAAATGGCTTGCCAGCCTGTTAGCGTAAAGTTGTCTGAAAAATGATCGAAGTTGACTGCATGAAAACTGTGTTTCATTAACGTGACGATCACCGTCAAAATAATGCAGACTTTAAATAAAAACGTGGCCAAATTAAAACGAAGCAGGCCTTTAAAGCTGAGGATATTAATGATGCAAAAAGCCAACATCAAAACCGTTGCCCACAATAAACCCACATTGCTAAGGTGATGGGCGCCCGCCACCATTTCGCTTAAAGAAGTAAAATAGGTGGAAGCATATTGCAGCACGGCTTGTACTTCGATAGGCGCCATGGTGAGAGCGGATAACCAGGCCATCCAACTCAAATTAAAACTGGTAAAAGTACCGTGGCTGATTTGGGGAATTTGGGCGCTGCCGCCTGCCACAGGAAACATGACAGAAAGCTCGGCAAAAGTCAGCGCGATAATGGCGGTCGCAAACCCTCCGATAAGCCAAGCAATAATGGCCCCAGATCCCGCTATTTTTGCAGCGTACATGGGTGCAAATAACCAGGCTGAACCCACCATGCCATTGATACTCAGAATCAGTAAACTAATCGGTGTAAAACGACGTGTTAATTCCATGAATCCATTCACCTCTATATTTGTAGGTTGGTATTGAGGCTTTGCGAAACCCAACATAGCGGATCCCATTTAAAAGCGCTTTCGCATCATACCTGTCCCAAAATGACTTGCAAGGCAGAAACCCCTAGGGCTGCTGGCAATTCGCTACATCCGCTTTGCCAGCACCACCCCCGGCACCTGCTGCAAACGCGCTAACAAAGATGACAACGCTGCCAAATGGCTCACTTCAACCGTCATCTGCATCGAAGCCGTATTGTTTTCACGATGTGACTGTGTGGTCACGGCTGTCACATTCACTTTCATCTGACTCAAAGTCGACGTAATGTCTTTTAATAAACCACGTCGGTCATTGGCCTCAATTTCAATATGCACCGGATACGCACGCATACTGCGCTGCGACCACTCTGCTTCCACCAATCGGGGATTCTCGCTTGCACGGGCTTCAAGCATATGTTGGCAATCATAACGGTGGATGGCCACCCCTCTTCCCAAAGTGACAAAACCACAAATGTGTTCGCCGGGGACAGGATGACAACATTTTGCCAAATGCGTCATTAATCTTGATACGCCCGCCACCACGATATCCCCACTGGTTTGTTTGGGCTTGACCGTGGCAGAGACTTTAATGGGTTCTTCCGGCTCCCCTAAAGGATTTTCAATACTTTGAATTAAATTAAACAGGGCCGTTAATTTGATTTCGTTGGTGCCAATGCCCGCAAACAAATCATCACGCGATTTCAAACCCAACTTCGGTAGCACGTCATCCAACATTTTTTCGCTAAGGTTCAAACGCTTTTGTTCTTTTTCTAAAATCTGTTTGCCAGCCAGCATCGCTTTATCGCGATTTTGTTTTCTGAACCAGGTGCTGACTTTGGCACGTGCGCGCGGGCTTTTTAAAAACCCTGTTTCGTTTGATAACCAATCCCGACTGGGTTCACTGATTTTGCCGGTTAAAACCTCTATCTGATCGCCTGATTTTAATTTAAACGTGAGCGGCACCAAATTGCCATTCACTTTGGCTCCACGGCATCGGTGCCCTATTTCGGTATGCACGGCATAGGCAAAATCAAGGGGCGTGCTGTCTTGGGGCAAATCAATCACATCACCGCGCGGCGTATAGACATACACCCGATCTTGAAATAATTCAGAACGTAAAATTTCGTCAATATTGTCTTCTTCATCCAACTCCGTTTGTAATTCCAAAATTTTACGTAAGGATTGGATTTTGGATTCGAAGGCAGGGTCAACACTCCCCCCCTCTTTGTATCGCCAATGGGCGGCAAAACCCAACTCGGATTCTTGATGCATTTCGAAGGTACGAATTTGCACTTCAATCACTTTGCCTGCTGGCCCCACCACAGCAGTATGAAGCGATCGGTAGCCATTTTCTTTTGGCGTGGCAATGTAATCATCAAATTCACGGGGAATGTGTTGCCACAAGCTGTGCACGATACCCAAAGCGGCATAACAGTCGCGAACACTGGTCACGACAATGCGGACCGCTCGCACATCATAAAGATCGCCATATTCAACATTTTTCGCGCGCATCTTTCGGTAAATGCTAAAAATGTGTTTGGCACGGCCATACACTTTGGCATCCACTTCTTCTTTGGTTAAATTGGCTTTGAGTGTTTCTAATAAAGCGTCAATGTATGCTTGACGCTGCGTGCGTTTTTCATCCAATAATTTTGCGATGCGCTTATAGGTATCGGGCTCTTTAAAGCGAAAAGCAATGTCTTCTAATTCCCATTTTAATTGGCCTATCCCCAAACGATTGGCCAATGGCGCGTAAATATATTCTGATTCGCGTGCCAAGTGTTTTTGAATTTTTGCGTCACTGCGTACAGAAGCGCGCATCACAGCCACACGTTCCGCAAGCTTAATCACCACGACGCGCACATCTTCAACCACGGCCAAAAGCAAGCGTCTTAAGTTTTCATTTTCGAGGGCTTTTTGCGTTTTTTCATCGATATCGCCGCCCAATGATTGCATCATATCCATGTACATCATGCCGGTGAGCAAATCGAGTACGGATTGGCCGCAATGCGTTTTGACAGCTTCAGGCGTTAAGGCCTGCGCGCGGAAAGCAGGATAGAGCAAACCGGTTTGAATACTGGGATTGTCTAATTTTAAATCGATTAATAATTCAGCTATCGCGAGTCCCTGGGGTAACACTTCCAAACCATCGAGTGTGGTTTTTTTAGCATGAGGCAAGAGTAAACGGGCCGCGGATTGAAAGGCCACCTCGTTGAGGTCATCGCATTTTTTTTGGGCACGAAGTAACCAAGCGTCGATATCAATATCGCCTGAAGCATCGCGAGGCAACTCTTCGTGTACTCGAACCATTCGTTATGTCTCTCTTTTAAAGTAAGCGTTCAACTCTCATGCCAAAACTTTCAAGAACGTTCATTTTTGAGACAAGATTGGGTATAAAATCGAGGGAAAAGTACTTATGACTCTTTATATTGAGCATTTTCCCGATGATTTTAGACGCAATGTTGGCCAAAAAGGAACGTTCCTCGCTACAGGGTGAATAGTTACCTTTTAAAGACCGCCATGGCTTCCACATGCATGGTATGCGTAAACATGTCTAGCAACCTGACTGAATGCATCAGATAGCCGGCATTTTTTAAAATCCCTGCATCGCGCGCCAAAGTGGCAGGGTAACAACTAATATAGACGATTGTGTTCGCATTAAAGCGCTGAATATCGCTCACCACCTGTTCTGCCCCAGCACGGGGAGGATCCAATACCACGACATCATAGTGTTGATTTGCCCAGGCCGCGTTAAAGGGTGGCGCAAACAGATCGGCTTCGTAAAAGGCCACATTTTCCAACTGGTTTCGTTTGGCATTTTCCTGGGCCAATTTGACCATTTGGGCGCTGCCTTCTACCCCCACCACGTGACCTGCATATTTAGCAAGGGGGAGCGTTAAATTCCCCAAACCACAAAAGAGATCCAAGACCTTCATATTCGGCTTAAGTTGAATCGCCGCCAACATCGCAGCCACCATTTTTTGATTGACGATTTGATTCACTTGCACAAAATCAAGCGGGTGAAATTGGTAGGTGATATTTTCGGCCGGTAGGCTGTAACTTAAATACGGGTGAGTTTCTGGCCATAATTTCAGAACAGTTTCGGGGCCTTTGGATTGCAAATAAATTTCAATTTCATGTGCTTCAGCAAACTGTTTCAGTTTGGATACATCACTTTCGTTCAGCGGCACCAAATGCCGTACAATAAAGGCCGTTTGTGTGTCCCCTTGTGTGACTTCCAATTGCGCGATGTGTGCACGGGCTTCGAGCGATTCAATCAGCGTGGCAAACGGGGCGATCACATTCGATATTTTTTTATCTAAAATTTCGCAATGATCCATATTCACAAGATAGTGGGTATGTTTTTCACGAAAGCCGACCAACACTTTCCCCTTTTTAAACACATCACGCACCCCTAAACGGGCACGTTTACGGTAGTGGTAGGCCTCTCCCGTAATCGGCTCTAAAATTGTCTCGGGCGTCACGCCGCCAAAATGCTGTAATTGGTTAAGCAACGTTTCCTGTTTCGCTTTTAATTGTGCATGTGGATCAAGGTGTTGTAACTCACACCCCCCGCAGATTTCGACATATTCGCATTGGGGTATCACGCGATCGGGCGAGGCTTCGATAATGGCTGTCGCTTTGGCTTCGTCAAATTTTTTATGACGTTTTTTGATTTCGATTTCGACGGTTTCGTTCGGTAACGCGCCCTCTACAAAAATGGCTTTGCCCTCTAGGCGACCCACACCGCGTCCATCATGAGATAATGTTTCGATTTTTAACATGTGTACAACCTTATTCTTCGCACGTACCTTATCACAGCATGGGTTACGCACGGGTACGTGCTAACCTATCCTACAAGATGACCAAAGACTCAAAAAATCTTGAAAATGTTTTTGCTCACTTTCACGTAAAAATTTTTGAACAATTTCTGTTTTAATACGATAGCTTTCGTGATTGATGCGTCCCCGAATCAGTTCGAAGCGTAAAAAAATCAAATACGTATTCAACACATCGGTTTCACAATAATCACGAATCTCTTGGACTTTACCCTGAAGATATAAATCGCTGACCTGACTGCCTTCTACATCCATCTTGCCAGGCAAACCCAGTAATTTAGCAATATCATTTAATGACGCAAAGGCACGGTTGCTATAACTGGCCAAAACATCCATTAAATCAAGATGCCGCTCATGGTAGCGGCTTAAATAATTGCTCCATTTAAAATCTTTATCAAAATAGCCATTGTCCCAATACGTCTTACCCACGATGCCATGTTTTAAAGCCCGATAATGGATCACCGGTAAATCAAATCCACTGCCATTCCATGACACCAAGGTGGGTTCATATTTATCAATCACGCCAAAGAATTGTTTTAACAAGACGGCTTCACTGTCCCCCACTTCCCCTAACGATCGGCATTCTAAGCGTTCGCCTTCTTCAAAAATCACCGAAATCGCCACAATCTCATGCAAGAAATGCTTTTGAAATGTCGTGCCTGCATCATGCTGTCGCAAGGCTTCAACCGCTTGGAGGGCCACTTCAGGCGTTTTGGCATCGATATCAAAGAGGCTTTTTGCTGTTTTAAGATCGGGAATGGTTTCGATGTCGAAAATAAGATAGGACATGGGATGGGGCCTCATTCATTTGAAGCCAGCAATTGTAGCGTAAGACATTGATAAAAGCGTGCGTTTTGCGTTTCAGGACATTAGAAAATTGAGTATAATGCGCCCTCTTTTGAGCACGAAAGGATTCATGATGACTCACTTGATATCAGGGCCTATCCTGAACGTTGCTATTTTGCTGATGGATAAAGCAAAAATAGCGACAAAACTGGCGTGTACACCCCAGTACATAAAGATTTTTAAGCCATTTTTAACGCAGCTAAGCACCAAAATCGCACTTTCAGCACAGACCCTACGCCTATTGGTCGGCGCACTTTTTTTATTTGGTATGCTAAATCAAGTCGCCGCCAACGAGCCCAACGTCAAACACTCTGTCACCATTATTGCAAAAAAGGTGAACAGTGAATTCCCGCAACGCCTCGAATCCCTATTGCGCGAAAAATTGGGGCCCGCTGCACACATTAAATTTATCAACTATGCCAAGGTTGCCTCTAAAGATGAGTTGTGCCAAGTCTGTTTAGGGGCCGAATTGATTGTCACCGTGGGGTTTGAACCCACCCAAGCCACAATGGGCTTACATCCTAAACGCCCCATTTTAAGTACCCTTATTCGCAAAAATACGTACGAAGCTTTGTTGGCAGAATACAAACACACAGCAGACAAAGATCATCAACCCAACACCACCGCTGTCTTTTTAGATCAGCCTTTGCATCGAAATTTGGATTTGGCCAGGGGCTTATTACAAAACCCCAAAAGCATTGGCACCGTGGGCGTATTGGTTGGCCCACGCAGCCAAATCGATCGCGCGGAACTTGAAGCCGCCGCCGCGGCACGGGGCATTAAATTGCATGTGGCAGAGGTCACCCCCCAACAAGATCCGGTCAACGCTTTAAATTGGATTTTAGAAGACAGCCAAATGATTTTGGCTTTACCCGATCCCGATATTTTTAACCGCCGCAATGCGCGTGGGTTGTTAATGACCGCGTTGCGTCATAATGTGCCTGTGATTGCTTTTTCGCGCGCTTACGTCGACATGGGTGCCTTGGCCGCTTTATATGAAGATGAAGAAGCCATTGCGCAACAAACCGTTGATAAAATTATGCTTGTCCTCCAAGCCCCCGACGCCACAATGCCCGCACCCGAATATGCGCGTGATTTTGACGTGATTATCAACGAACAGTTGGCACAACAGGTGGGCTTTCCCCGTCAGGGCAGTCAGGCCATTAAACAAAGCGTGTTGCAATTAGAAAAATCTCTCTTGCAGCATGAGGCAGCACAATAATGAAATGCCAGTCTCAATACCCAAGCGCCTTCATTTTCGAAACAAGCTTGCGTATAACATTGGCTAGGGCGTGCCCTCATGACGCTATATCGAGACGTACCGCATTGCATTTTCGAGAATCGCAGCGGAGCATACATGCAGTATGTGAGCGGCGAATCGCAGAAAATCAAGACGTTATGGCCGAGATAGTCGTCATGAGGACACGCCCTAAAAAAGGATGTTCCTTGTTAGGGAGTAAACGGTTATGAAGTGGGGCATTCAAACGCGGGTTCTGATTCTCACCCTCGTTCCAGCCATGATCATCTCGCTGCTTATCGGTGTGTATTTTACATCGATGCGCTTGCATGATTTGGCGGATAATTTAAAAAACCGTGGGATTGCCATTATTTTGCAAGTGGAGCCTGCCAGTGAGTTCGGGATTTTTTCTGGCAACAAACCGGCCTTACAAGGTGTGATGAACGCGGCTTTATCAGAGCCCGGCGTCCGCGCCATCGCCTTCTTTGATAAAAATCAAAAATTGATTGCCAAAGCGGGACCAGAAATTGCCGAAATTCCCCGTAAAATCACAGAAGATGTTAAGCAGCATCATATCAGTATGGAAGACACCCCTTATGGCGTGCGCTTCGGCATCCCCGTCACAATTGGGGAAGCGATTATTGAAGACTTTCCGGACAGTGATATCGAAGAAGGCCGTATTGAATCGCAAGACAAAGCCACACAACAATTGATTGGTTTTGCTGCCATTGAGCTTGATACCACCAGTCTCAAACTCGAACAATACCAAACGCTTATCACAAGCAGCGCCATTGTGCTCTTTGGCTTATTCATCAGCGGTCTTTTTGCCGTTCGTATGAGTCGTGATGTCACCTACCCGATTATGGCCATTAGCCAAACGGTGGAGCGCATTCGTGAAGGGCAATATGATTCACGTTGCGAAATCAATGCGTCTGGCGAATTAGAAAGTCTTTCTACCGGCATCAACTCGATGGCCGTGGCGCTGCAAGCGGCACACGAAGAGTTGCAACAAAATATTGACCAAGCGACCGCTGATTTACGACAGACATTAGAAACAATCGAAATTCAAAACATTGAATTGGAATTGGCGCGTAAAGATGCCGAAGCGGCCAGCCGCGTCAAATCAGAATTTTTGGCGAACATGAGCCACGAAATTCGCACCCCATTGAATGGCATTTTGGGATTCTTGCATTTACTGTCTAAATCCGAATTGTCATTTGATCAACGCGATTATTTAAATACCATCAATCAGTCCGCGTCCAGTTTATTAAATATTATCAACGATATTTTGGATTTTTCAAAAATCGAAGCCGGAAAATTAAAATTAGAAAACACCACATTTAGTATTCGAGATTGCATGGAAGAAGCCATGACCTTGTTTGCCCCGAATGCCTACCATAAAGGCATCGAGTTGGTGTTAATGGTGTATGACGATGTCCCTGAAATGGTGCTGAGCGATGCCCTGCGCATCAAACAAATTGCCACCAACTTAATCAGCAATGCTGTCAAATTCACCCAACAAGGCAGCGTCGTGGTCCGGGTGATGTTAGAACAAGACGAGCCCTTACAAAAAGAATGGCTATTGCGCATGAGCATCACGGATACCGGCATTGGCTTGTCACCAGAACAACAAAAAAATCTGTTTAAAGCCTTTAGCCAAGGCGATACCAGCATCACGCGCAAATTTGGGGGCACGGGATTGGGCTTGGTGATTTCGCAAAAATTGGTGGAGCAATTGGGCGGCGAATTGGGTTTTGAAAGTGATGCAGGCGAAGGCGCCACCTTCTGGTTTACCTTCCGGGTCGGCAAAATCAAAGAAACGCATCCCACGCATCATATGACACCACTGCTGAATGCCCATATTGCCCTCTATCAACCCCACCCCACCGCCAAATTGGCCTTACAACATTTGATAACCGGATGGGGCGCGCGGGTCACAGAAATTAAACTGCCGTTTGATGCTGTGCCCGAATGCGATTTAACGTTGTTTGATATCAATCGCGACAATTTGGTGGATGCAAGCTTTCATGACAATTTAAAACAATTTAAAGAAACGCATAACGGCCAAATCGGATTATTGATTAATGCGGTTTCATCAGAAGCCCATAAAATTCAAAAACGTTTTCATGGGGATTTTTACGTCACCAAACCTTTGGCACGTCAAAAATTATTACGCCAATTAACCGATTCTTTGGGCAGAGAAATGCCAGAAATAGTGCCGGTGCTGTCTGATACAAAACTGGCGCCTGTTTTTTTGAAGATTAACGTGTTGGCCGTAGATGACAATGCCGCAAACCTAAAATTATTGGTGATTTTATTAAGCCAATTGGGTGTGCAAGTCACGATCGCACACAATGGCCAAGAAGCCATACAGCAAGTCGAAAGGCAGTCTTTTGATCTGGTTTTTATGGATATTCAAATGCCCGAGATGGATGGCGTGGCGGCCACACAGATCATCAAGCGCTTGCCCAATGGGCACATCCCGGTGATTGCACTCACCGCGCATGCCATGGCCAAAGAGCGTGAACGTTTATTAAAAGCGGGCATGGATGATTACTTAACCAAACCAGTGAACGAGCAATCTTTATTACGTGTGATTCAAAAATGGATCCCGGAAGATGAAACCATCCTCTCCCTTCAAACTTCATCACAGCCTGCGATTGATTGGCATCATGCCAAAATTTTAACGGGGGGGCGCGAAGACTTGGCCAAAGAAATGCTGCAATTATTGGTAGAAAGTTTGCCTGATACGATCAAAGAATTGCATCAAGCTTTTTTACAAGAAAAGTGGGATGTGATGCATGGGGTGGCCCATAAATTACATGGTGCCTGTTGTTATGTGGGCGTGCCTTTATTAAAAGACGCGGCCAAAAATTTAGAAATGGTTTTAATGGAACAAGCTGAGTTGGAGATTATAAAAGAGAAATTGCGTATTGTGGAACACAATACGCAAGCGGTGTTGAAAGAAGCCCATGCTTTTGTTTGAGCATGGGTAAGCGTTCACACAAGGGTGTCAACTTAGCTGAGAATTAAGAGCAAGCAGCACTGTAGGTTGGGTTGAGTCATCGAAACCCAACAACACATTACATTTTGTGGGCTATGTAGATGTTGGGTTTCGATGACTCAACCCAACCTACAGCGCGATAACCTAGATAGCGAAGCGCTGTTATATGCGTGGCCGCGGTGTTGCTGTAGGAGTCGGTGCCGTCGTCCTAGCAGGCGTTGCGGTCGATTCCGCCTCAGGCTCCTTATGCTTGGCATTTTCCTTGTCAGACTCATCTTTATCCTCGCCGAGCTCTTTTTTCAAGGCATCCACTTCCGATTTCAGCCTGTTCACATGCCGATCTGGATCAGCCTTAAGTGACGCTGAAAGCCATTGCCCCCCTTCACTAAGAAACCCAAAAGGAAACCACCCCAAACCCTGCATGGCCAGACCCAAGGTAGGATGCTCACCTGATTCAGAAAGCTCCTTACCTGTTTTTCTCAACCAATCAAACCCCATGAGACCGGGAATGGCCAGAAGCGTTGGGAGACTGGTCAAAAGCCCGCCTAGCCACTCAGCATGCACATTCGCCACCTCTAACCCGTTCTGGGCTGCTTCACCAGGAGGTACCCCTTGTAGGATATCCTGCGCTGTGACAATGATCCCGAGCAATAAAAAACTGGCGACACCGCCAGCCTTATTGACGATATGAAAAGCAAAAGCAGATTCTTCATGATAGATTTTTTGGTTATTCCAGACACCCTCTAACGATGCACACGCGGCCTTCAATTGCCTGCTGTCCCCTGCGACGCGATTCAATCTCTGTTGGGTTTCCAGGTGATCCTTCAGTTCAGCCTCTTCTTCTTTAAAGGCAGCTCTGCGTGCCTTTATCTGCGCTTGCAACCTGGCTTTCTCATCAGGAACGGTTGTAGCAGCCATGCTGGCTTCATCCCTTGCATTGGCTTCTTCCACTTTTATTCTTTCTTGCTCATGCTTCTTTTGGGTTAAACGAACAAGCTCGTTCGTTAATTGAAGAAACTCCTCGAATCTTTTTTCCACACTGGCGCCAAGGGCCGACCCTTCACTGCTACCGGCTTCTTCATCCGTCTTTCTTTTACCCGTTTTTTCCCTTTCTTTCTCTTGCTTTGCTGCCGTTGCCGCCGCGGTTGCGGCCGCGCTCGTTGCTGCTGCGGTTGCGCCTGTGGGTGCTACGTCTGCCATGTTGCTTACCTCTTACTGTTTATCACTGCTACCGTAATCTATGCTGATTTCGGTAGATTACGCAAAAATGCTTACCTGCCTGCTCCTGGCATCCCAAACTTGTGAGGGGCACCACCACCAGAAGCAGAGGCGCCAGGGGCCGCTGTCGTCGAAAGTGGATTAGAAGCGCTGCTACCTGGGTTAAATAAAGCCTGATTTTTTGAGGCGCCTGGCCTGGGCGTCATATTCGACACCATCCCATTCAACATCCTGTCTAATCCAAACATTTTACCTGCATTCGCAGCAGAAGGCGGCGCCCCAGCAGGTTGCCCTGGGCTGGCAGCGGGATCGCTCCCCCCCACTGGTGCGGTAGCGGCTTGGCTCGTCATATTGATTAAGTTACCAGAGATCCTTGCTAAAACGCTGTTGATATCCTCTTTCGCTGCTGCTTTTTGTTCTTTTTGATCACTGCTTGATGGCTTCGGCGTGGTCCCAGTAGGGGTCGGGGCGCCCGATGAGGCGCTGGCGACCGGCCCAGAAGCTGCTGCTGCCGGCGAAGAAGGCGTTGCTGTGGCGGTTGAACCTGCTGTTGCCCCCGCCCCTGCGGTTGCCGGCCCACCAGCAACACTGGGCATGGCTGCATCCATTCCCTTTAAAGCCCCCGCATGTTGCGCCATCCCTTTTTGCATCTTAGGGGGCATTTTATCAGTGAATTGGCCTGCAGCCTTATCGAGCATTTTTTCGCCCGCTGGCGTCTTGATAAAAGCGGCCAAAGGTGCCAATTCAGGTTGGCTTTTAATGGCCATACTGGCTGCCGATTTCACACCCTCTTTGGCTTCATCTTTTGTTTGTTGATCGGCCTTCTTTTGCGCCTTCTTTTCGGCTTTCTCTTTTTCCTCACCTAAATTCTGATCGGTCAGTTCCTTAGCCTTAGAGATATCACTCAACATCAAAGTATTACCCAAATACTTCATGATCCCACCCTTTGGATCGGCTTCGTGGGCTGCTTTTGCGTTATCAATGAATTGACTGAGTCCACCCGGAAAATCCGCCACGGCTTTGCCTATTTTACCGATTGTTTCTTCAAGAATTTTTGCCCAATTATTATTCTCTTTTTCGTCTTCATCTTTTTTTGCTTCTGCTTTTTTGGGAGCAGGTGCAGCCGCTTTTTTTTCTTCTTCTGTATCATCCTCTGCCGCGCCTTCAGGTTTAGGAGAAGGCAAATCAAGCCCTGGTGAAGGAGAGGCAGCAGAACCAGTCGCAGTTGGCGCAGTAGAAGCAGCTGGCGCAGCAGCAGACGCTGTCCCTGATGTCGCAGAGGCAGACGCGGCTGTGGAAGTAGAGCCTACGGGGGGGATAGCTGCCATGATACACTCCTAAACGGCATATCCGTGCGCCCGCACAAGATATACTCGGTAACTTACTTTTAACCGTACGCCAAAGATCAACTGCCCGCAACCAGATTCTGGCCAGATGACTCCGCACGTGGACTTTGCGCATGTATATTTGGGGTTTTCAGTTTATTATCATCAAATATTTTGGCGCCATACTGCGTTTCGTGCATCGTATTAAAATTCCGCGCCATATTATGATGCCGCACCACTTCATCTATATATTTTGCTTGTATGTCCATGGCTTCTGCTGGCATCACGGCTTCTAATAAGCCCGCCAGTAACAAATGGGCATGCACCAAGCAATGCAAGTGCGAACTGGTTAACGCACCCCGCACCAAAAAATTTTGACTGAGATGTTTAAAAATGGGGGTGATTAAATTAAAGGGCATGCGTCGCATGACTTCTTGCGTAAGTTTGGGTTCGCTGGCAGACAAGATGATGCCAGGCTTTTGTGACTTACCTAAAATAGGCTGCGTTGCAATCGGTTCAACTGCCGCCACAGCGGGTTGTGGCGTCTCCGGCATCATCAAGGGATGCGTCAAGGCATTGGATAAATTTCCCCACAATCCTTTTAATGTCTCAAGATGTGAAATAGGTAAGGTTTCAAGCGTGTCCACCAAAGCTGTAAAATTATACGTTTTCAGCGTGTCCAAAAAAGATTGGATGACGTCTTCTTGTGGCCCGCTGCTTTCTTCAGAAAGTAAAGCCAGCGCAAAGGGGACATTTCCGCCCAGATCTGATATTTCCATGGCGGCGCGCAGTAAAGCAGCCCGCAGCGGCATATCAGGCGGCAAGGGCGCAGCGGCTTCTTGAAACACCTGACTGATAGCTTGTAAATTTTGTAAAGCCAGCACGGCCCGCTGGGCATTTTCGGCAACTTCTGGTGGCAATGCATTTGACACAAGGACCTCGCTTAAGGTTTTGAATGAAACAACCCCTAGGTAATGTTTAATTCAAATTACTACTTACCTGTTTTTCTAAAGCCATCAATGTCGTCTTCGTGACCCGTAAAATGTTAATCGCATATTCTAAATCCACGGCATTGGGATCATTTAACAACAAATGGGTATAAGTGGTGATCAATTCATCTAAAGCCAACACCGCGGGCGAAAGATTGGGACGAACACTGACAGCCACAGCAGGCGCCGCAACCACCCGGTGTACAGGTTTGGCTGGCGCACCCACGGCTGAGGCTTTAAATAAATACGCTGTTTCTGATCCAAATGTTTGTTCTGCTAAGGTCGGCGCGATGGTTTTGATATCGTTACCCAACAGAGCTTCGGCAGCGGTTAAACTTTCATTTAATAAAGAAAAGGCATCTCTGATACGCGGAATCGCGCCCACATAACGCCCGCTCACAACCGCACCCCGTTCATGATCTAAGGTGCCCACGTAATTTCTGTCCATGAAACGGCTGATCTCTTCTACTTGTTCACGTTGCACTTCAATTAAAATGCGTTCTACGGCTTTCTTTTCTTGTTCTAAATTTTGCGGTCCAAAACGATTGGTGGCCAAACGAATAAAAGCCCCCAACTTACCCAAGTTCGCAGCAAACTCTTCCATTCTTTCTGCTACCACACGCAAGGTGCTGGTTTTCATTCCACCTGCATTTGCGGTTGTCTCAGGGGTGGGATTATCAAGGCCCTCTTTGACCATGACCACAAAAGATTTTATCTCAGGCAATAAAGCCTGCATCATGGCAAAGCCCTGCGCAAATGAACCCTTATCAACTTCACTTTGGATCAATACATCTGACACGTTGCTATCCCCATACTGCTTTACTGTCTCCCTATAGTATCCATCATAAATCGTCTAAACCATCGTCCTGTTCCGTGTACTCTTCACCTCTAATATACGCGGCAAATTGTAAAATGGCTTTACTAACGCGTTTTGCGTCAACTTTACCGGGTCTAAAAGGTGGATATTTTGTAGCACGGTAAATATCACGCATCACGCTTTCTGATATCACGCCCGCTTCAGCCTCTGTCTTTCCGACCAAACGTTCCATAAAACGGATAGATTCATCCAGTGTATTTTTGTTAATCAATGGCCGTTTGAATAGCTCCAACTCATCTGGAGAGAGTAATTGCAAGCCAATTTCGCCAGGTTCCACTTGCGTGTAGGCATGCATTTCGCTGGTGATTTCTTCTGCATCCACAGTGGTTTCACGTGCCATATGGTGTTCTACCAAGGCCAGCCCCGCTGCCACTGCCCGCTCTACAGGGGGCAGGTCGGCATACTCGGCAAAGGCTTCGGCTACTAACACAATGTCTTGCGAAGGCGCAGGACGTTCATATTGAAACTCACCCGCGCTGAACACTTGCCCAAATCGTAATAAACGGCGATCTAATTCTGTTAATTCTTTTGAATCAGGTTTATTCACTTTCACAAATTGATTCAGCCGCATTTTGGGCACAGCGCGTGGATTGGCGTAAAACATCGTGGCGCGCACAATGCGTGAACGGAAAAAGATATGTGCCTCGCCTTCTCTTTGATCTTTTAAATCCAACAATTCAATACGCTGACGTCTGTCCACACTCGTGGTGCGATTGTCCATATAGTTATTGGTCATACTGGAAGCATTCAATTGAAAACTTTGCACGTTTGTCACGTACGCTTCACCAGCTGTTTTTTGGAAGAAATCCCAGGTTTCTGTCGGATCTTCTAATTTCATACAAATTTTAATGTTACAGTTTGCGCCGATAGACGCGGCTTCTTCTTTAGATGCTTTTTGAAAAGCCGGTAAATCTTGTCCTGCAAACACCGCGCAAAACCCCAACGAACGCGCTTGCGCTGGCACCACGGCAAAGCCTTCCACTGCGTAATACCCATACTCATCCATGATGCAAAGATACGGCGAGGGCGCACTGGTAGGTTTACGCTGAATCACATCGCGGTATTCGCCTTCAACAATATCGCCCAAGCCCGCTGCCATCATTGCTTTTAACGAAGCAATAATAATTTTGCCCAAGTTCGCCAATTCATCTGGGGCTTTTTCTAAAGCCGGTAACAACACCACCAAGATGCGGCGGTTTAACACCACATCTTTAAAATCAACTTCTGCCAAATTCGTACGAATAATATGACCATACGTATCCGCAAGAGATGAAAACGCACGCGTTAATTGCATGGTGATAAACCCATGTTGTTCGCGCACTTCACCGGCTTGTTTGCCTTTATTCGCCTTGTTATAACCTGGCAAGTTTTCAAGATAGTTTTCAATTGGATCTAAAAAATTGGCTGGCAAATGTTTGATTGAAACCAGCCGCCCGTCTTCTAAAGGGAACATTCGGTCAATCACAATCTGTTCGCATTTTTCTAGGATAAAATACTTACGAATCGTATGCGCATCCAATAACACATGCCCACTGTCGCGCATGGCTACCAAAATTTTCATGATCGCTTCAACGAAGGCAATGGCGCGGCCTTTCCACATATCGCCATCGGGTGAACTGCCAGAGCTCCCCATCAAGCTCACCACCAATTGAGACAACATGCTGGACGAACCCACCGCAAAGGGATTCATGGTATTGGATAAGCGGGTATCTTGTGGGCCGATAATATCTTTTGCACCCGTCATGAAGTTCACCAGTAACATGTCGTCTTCTCGACCCATACTGCGAACCATCGAAAATAATTTGGCGAATAAACTGTTGTCACCTTTACCGTCTACATAAATAAAACCCGAGCCTTGCACCAAAGCATTAAATGCGATCGAAACCAAGGCTTCTGTTTTACCCGAACCGGTCGATCCGAATATCAGCAAATGCGTACGCATGTCTTCGTTGGTAAGCCACAACTCTTTGCCTGTGGAACGCTCATTCCCCAAAAAACAAATCCCCATGGCCATTTTGGGTTTTGAGGTACCAGGGTAACAGTCATTGTAATCCGGCACGTGTGACACTTTGGGTAAACGAAACGGTAAAGTTTTCTTTTTGAGCGTGGCATACGTCCACAGCATGAGACCAAACAGCAGATACAAATCAAAGCCGCCTGGCATGACAAAACAACTAAAGGCCGCCGTGCCCAACATCATGACGACATAGGTGGGATTGCTAAAAAACTCACCAATACGCTGGCCGAGCGGTCGCGTGTCTCGGACAACCTCTTGCGCGCCATGTTCATGCTTTTCGTCTATGCCACGATACATTTAGCCCACCCTTTGTTGACGCGTTTGCAGGAGCGCTTGCATTTCTGCCTCTGTGGGTTTGTATTTTAATTCTTTAATCGTGAGTTCCAGGCCATTCACTGCTTCCAATACCATCGGCACCCGTAATGGCCGCCCCAATTCTTTTTCGGCTTTCCAATGCGCAAAAATACCCGCAACTTCGGCCACCGCCACCTGCCTGCCCACTGAGTTTAAGATGTACCACAGTGTACGATCGGTGGGTTTCAGCCACAAAAAGTCAGCCGTGGCCACCACCCCATCTTGTCGTGCTTTTTCAAGCATCGAAGCCATAACGGTATATTGAAAAGCATGCTGATCGAGTACTTTTTTAATATCACCGTGGTTTATGTATTTTTTTAAAGCCTTGTCCACACCGCTAAAATCTAATTTTCCCGCTTCAAAAGACAAATTAAATTGATCTAATAAAACGCGGGCTGTTTTGGCGTCACGGTTCACGCGTGCGGCAAAAACCGCAAATAAGGCCCGCGCATGATTGGGTAAATAATCGGTACCATGCCAATGTGGGCCCAATTGCTTCGAAAAAATACGCATGGCATCGGGGCGCTTTACTTTGACTTGTGCCACAGGATCGCGCTTCCATGGAGAATCCGGATCGGGCACCAATTCCACTTCAAACAAACCATTTTCACGACAAAATTGGTGTGCCGGTGTGGACATCGCCCACGGCCCTTTATCCAAATCTTCTTTGATGAGATCCACATGGCTCACACTGCGTATGGCCGACCAATTGCTTTTTTCTTGTTGATAGAGCGAAACCATATCGTGCTTGCGGGTGAAGCGGAACGAAATATTACGCATGGATTGAAGCGCCAAAAGCACCAAAATCACTGCCACGGGGATCCCCAACACCGTGCCCACAGAAGTGGCCAGATACGTTACCGCCTCCATGTTTAAAGACATGGGATCAAAGCCTTGTAATTCTGCCTGTACGCCCAGCAACCTATCCGAATACAAATTGGCAATTTGAATTTCGATCGTACGCAAAGCCACATAAAACCGTTTTAAAGGTTCTTCAAAGTAGTAACCCACACCAATGACGAGGGCGAAGATCCCAATGATGCCCCAGAGTATATTGGTAGAGCTTTTATCAGCGTTCGGATCTTGCGATTGATCGCTCATGGTACGGCCTTATCTTAAAAGAAGCGCCGTACACTTTTTGTACGTATCGCTCGTGATGTAATGGGGTTTTAGAATGATAATTTCCGACACCTTGCCAAAAATCCCCTGCCATATTGATATGTGAACGCAGCAGCCAAGCGCCGACCAATACATTCACACAGCCATCATATAAAATTTCGGTGGGACTGACGTACGCCGAAAAAGTGGGGATCCAAATTGAATTAATTTGCATGGGCCCCATGTCATACGATCCATTTTTGTTCTTGACCTTTTGCCCGGCTTTACCGCCTTCTACTTTCAAAATGGAATAGATCAAACGTACGGGAATATCATACCGATTCGCGGCTTCGACAATGCATTCATGCGTGGGTTCTTTAGGGGGTAGCAGATCCATCGCTAAAGCTCCTAAACTTAATCCAACAACAGTGAATCAAGCGGCGTCACGCTACGCGATGGCGCGCTTTGAATCAATTCAATCAACACATCCAACACACACATGACCCGTAAGGTATTGGCGGTTTTTTCATCAAATTCAGCTTTAACGCCCAACATGGATTCGTTATTATCTACAAACGTGACACCTAAGTTATACCCCATACAAAAAGAACACAGCTGATCGGCACGCCGCACCATGGCCGGTAATAAACCATTCAAGGCAAACACGCGTTCATACGAAATAGGCTGATCTTGTAATGTAAAATAGCATCGCAATGACTTGGCGATGGCACACAGCTGCGTTGATAAATCCAAAGCGATGCCCCCAAAGCGAATTTTGGCTTATTTAACTATAAACAAGCTTTTTAAAATAGCCAAAAGTCTCAAATTTAAGGATCTGGATGATGCGAAGCCGCTTATCACCCTACGGCGCACCATGAGTAAGTTGAATTAAAGCTGGGATAGCTGAAACAGGTGGAGGGACCCTTTGCGGCATGGATGCCGCAAGAGGAGCCGCATAGGGATGTGCTTGTAGCGTGTCCCGCAACCTGTTCAGCTATCCCAGCTTTAATGCAAAACACCATAACATGGGCAAAGCTTTGCCTCACCATCTTTAAAGTTGACATTGTACCGGCTCTCTTGCTTCAATCGCTGACTATTTTACAGTCCTGAGTCAAGACCGTGATCCGTATGCATCGCGCACCATTTTACTGTGTTTTTCCCCTGATTCTTGCTTGCCAGGTTTCTTCACCGCCTGCATCCGATCCCATTACAACGATTGATCCCGATCTACAATTGGTTAGTGTAGCCGAATCAGTTGAGCGATCATTGCGTACCTTGGCAGAAGCACAAGAAGAACAAATGAACAACGCCATCAATACTGCGCCCCTTGTGACAAAAGAAGGCGGCATGGGTGGCAGAATCGATATTGACTGGACGGGGCCCATCGGTCCCTTGGTGCAAAGAATTGCAGATATGTCTCAATATCACGTTAAAGTGTTTGGCCCAGAACCAGAAGTCCCTGTCGTGATTTCGGTCTCAGGCAAAAAACGCGTGATTGCAGATGTGTTAAAAGATGCGGGGTTACAAGCGGGTAAACGTGCGCAAGTGATTGTGTTCCCCACTTCACGCGTAATCGAATTGCGCTATCAACGAACGTGAGTGCTTTATGACTGCTCCTGCTGCAAAAAATCTCTTGCTCATCGCACTCTTGTGTCTACAGGGCTGCCAGCATAATCCGCCCGATGCAAATGATTTACATGACTTAAAAAACCTCACACCTGACGCTGTCTCCACCAGTATTTCGACCTCTGGCATTCGTATGTCTGCCATTCGTGATACTGCTTTATCTATCGGTGCACGGGGTGGGTTGGCCGCGCGTTGCCAAGACTTACAAGCCGGGCTCGAAAAACGCTCGCGCGTGTTAGATCGCATTTTTAATTTCCACGCCATGATGTTGGACAATCATGTCTTGCCCCCTGTTTTAACGCAGGGCCAAAATACCTTGAATGTGGCTGATGACACCAACATTCGCATCAGCGATAAAGTTTATAACATCGAATCACAAGCCCGTTTTGTGACCATGCCCCCCACTTGGCGCGATTACTTATGGTTAGATTATGCGGTACCCGATTTACCTGATCGCAGCCTATTGCCCAAAACAGAAGATGAGCGCAGTGTATGGAAGTACTACGTTCAAGAAGGTTGGCAAGCTGGCCGGCTTCAAGCAGAAAATATCTATACTGAAAACCTAGGCCGGTTAAAACGCGACTACGAAGGCATGATCCGTTACCGTACCTTGTTGGCCCAAAATATGGTGAGCCCACCTTTTGTGGCCAAAACGGATTTAGGCATTACCACGGGTGATAAAGACATGAACGTCAATGATGTTCTATATAAGATCACAGCGCTTCCGAATTTTCAGGCGGATGGTCGACAATGGAAAACCAAGATTGTCCCCGTTCAACCATGAACCCAGAACGTTCATTTTTGAGGCAAGTGAGAAATGTTGAGCGATTGCCCTTAAGTGAATCGTTTTACAATTAATAACGGCTTGCCTTTGCTTCCCCCTGGCAAAGGGGGTGCTTGTTGCGTGCTGCCTTGAGCCGCAACAAGTGGGGGTTGTTTCTGAAATGGGCAAGAAGGGTGTGATGTTATCGCCTAGAAAACAACCCCCGCCTGTCTAGGCCGGCCAAAGCGCCGAGCCTGACAGGCGCCCCCTTCGCCAGGGGGAAGTAAAGACAAGTGGTTCTTCAATGATCTCAGCTTTCCTTAAGTTGACGCCATTGGGTGAACAGTTACAACTACAGTGTGGAGATGGCCAAGTGGGTGCATCATTCTTAATGCCAGACGAACCCATTCGCTTCACCCCAGAAGCCATGAACCACATGTTGCTTTTTTGTAATGGCTTAATGGCATCCGATATCACCATCCAAACCAATACCCCTGTGACAGCCGAAATACATGGTAAATTGGTACGCATCACGACTCGGGCTTTGTCTAATTCTGAAGTGGCCGATATGTTAAATGCCATTTATGGCAGTAACGGCACCACACAACTTTTCAGTGGCCATGATGTGGACACGCATTACGAAATTCGCCCAAGCCGTTCGGAACGCTACCGTTATCGCGTGAATGGCACAGCTTGTCAGGTTGAAGGGCACGACGCCATTCAAATTACGATTCGCACGATCCCATCCGATCCACCCAGTTTGTCGACCATGAATCTGCCACCAGCGATTGTGAACGCCATGGCGCCCCATCAAGGCACCGTGATTGTGACGGGCTCAACCGGTTCTGGTAAGTCCACCTTACTGGCAGCCATGATCAAAGAATTAATTCAGCAAGAAGATGGCAACCGCAAAATTCTCACGTACGAATCTCCGATTGAATTTGTGTATGATTCTGTGACCACGCCATCTTCTATTGTGAGTCAATCTGAAATTCCCAGACATTTGCCCAGTTTTGCGGCCGGCGTGCGCAATGCCTTACGTCGTAAACCGGGCATGATTTTAGTGGGTGAAGCACGGGATGCCGAAACCATTTCGGCTGTGATTGATGCCGCCATGACAGGCCACCCTGTCTATACCACACTGCATAGTAATGGCGTGGCCGATGCCGTGCGCCGCATGATTTCTGTTTTTCCAGCTGAAGAGCGCAATGGCCGTGCCTTAGATATTTTAGAAACCTTACGGCTGGTCATTTGGCAAAAGTTGGTGAAAACCATCGATGGTAAGCGCGTGGCTTTACGTGAATATTTGGTTTTTGATGAAGAAGTCCGCGATATCTTGTTGGGTTCGGATGTTGAAAGTTTGGCGGCACGCACCCGGGCTTTGGTCAAAGAGCGGGGTCAGCCTTTGATTCTGGATGCCAGACAAAAATTACGCGATGGCATTATTTCGGAACGAGAATACCGTTTGATCATGGCGGGTTCGAAAAGTACCGATAAAGATTTGGCGGCAAGCGATCGATTTAGTTAAGGTGACTCACAATGGCAACTCCCCCTACCGATCTTGTCCACTGGCGTGACTCATCACGCAACCCACGCTTTTATTTTTTAGATGCGTATGCCTGCTTCCCACTGATTTTTTTCACTCTCCATATCCGACAGTGGACCTTTGGTCTGGCTGTGCTTTCCACACTATTCTTTGCCATATTAGAACGTTTTGGTTTCACACCACCCGTTTTTGCCCGATGGTTACGCGCCTTTATTGCCGGCCCGCAAAAAACCGCAACACCCTGGTGGATGAACCGTATCAAGGATTGATCATGGCCAATACATCGCACGCCGCTCGCAAACAAGCGCCTGTTGCTATCCCTATCAACGAGCCCGTGTCATTTGACGCACAATTTTATCAAATCCATTACCTGCGTGCCTTGCGCTTTGGGATGGTTTTATTGTTGCTCAATATTGTCCTTTTAGTGGGGGCCTATTACCTGTTTAAAAAACATGTTCCAGCAGACGTGTATGCCATTACCCTCACGGGGAAATTGATTCCGCTTGAAGAAGCAGAGGCTCCCAGTTCTCCGGCCGAAACCCAATCCTCGCAATAATTCGAATGATAAAGTGCCCCGTTTTTTTATAATTGGATCTGTGGAACTACAACGTTCCGTACTATAATCGTGTAAAGCGTGCCCCTAGGGGTAGGCTCTGGGGACTGGTGACATCCGAGATAGTGGAATTATCAACAGCCCCTAGATTGTGTGACGCATTTTTAGGACAAGACATGTCAGATACCCCACAAAAGCCCCAAAGAACGCCTCATGTGAAGGGGTCAGAGCCAGGCCCATTTGGTGCTTTAGAACTCATTGCCCATCGCAATGAGTTTTATCATGATGGATCTCATTACACGATGGCCATTGTGTTGATCTTGGTTGCCATCAATGCTTTTTTATTTTACATGGTGATAAATTTGTATACCGATCACCCTGCGCCCCGTTATTTTGCCACCAATGCGCAAGGATCACTGATTGAACTGGTGCATTTGGATCAACCCTATTTAAGCAACAATGAATTGCTCACCTGGGTGATGGAAGCAGCGACAGAAGCGTATAGTTTTGACTACGTCAGCTATAAATCCCAACTACAAAAAAAGCGCGAGTATTTCACTGATGAGGGCTACGCCCATTACTTAAAAGCATTGCATGACTCCAATAATATTGAATATGTTCTGAAATCAAAAATGGTTGTCACGGCACAACCTACCGGCACACCGGTGATTCAACAAGAAGGCGTCTTAAATGGGCAGTATGCCTGGGTGATTCAAATGCCCATGCGCTTGCTCTATCAGAATTCGGGCACACAACGCTCACAAGAAGTTATTTTACAATTAACCGTTTTTAGAAGATCGGTACTCGATGCCCCCAGAGGGGTAGGCATCGCCCAATTGGTTATGATTCCAAAAGGGCAAACGTAGCAGAAATTAAGGCGTTACGGCCGAGAGAGTGGTAATGAGGACTCGCCCTAGGGGCTGTTGACAACACGAGGCGCCAGATGGCAACCATGACATCCACAAGCACTGTACTCATAGAAAAAAGCACGCTTTTTCGCAAGCGGATGGGTTATCGTGTCGTCTTGGGTGTGATATTGGCTTTGGTCGGTCTCGAAATTTTTTTTTCAATGGAACTGTGGTTCATTAAAACCATGCGTCCTGAGCCTGATTATTTTATTATGGATGCGAATCAATCCGTGACCCCCATTCGACCTTTGACAAGACCGACTTTGTCTTTGTCGCAACTTTTGGTGTGGGTCATGCAAGCCAGTACCGCTTCTTATACATTTGATTTTTTGAATGTAGAAGATCAACTTGCGTCCATCAAAACATTTTTTACTGATGCAGGATACGATAGCTATATGGCTTCTTTGCAACACAATAACTTGTTAGACCAAGTGCGTCAGGGTAAATTAATTGTCTCTTCTGTGCCTACCGGCATGCCTGTGGTGGTGAATGAAGCGGCCCAACCGCCCAATGGCTACACTTGGCAAATTCAAATTCCATTGCGCATTTCGTTTCAAAGTGCAAATGAGTCACGGTTTATTGATTCCGTTCAAAGTATCACGGTCGAACGCATCTCCACGACGGATTCACCACGTGGTGTGGGTATTAGCCAAATTCTAATGAGTACAAGCAATGCATCACGATAAATGCTTTTTAGGACTTATCCCGAAAGTGGCCATTTTGCTTAGCTTCATGCCTATCATGGTACAAGCTGCGATGGGTACAGACATGCCGCCCTTACCTGCCCCGTCTGCCCTCATGGCAGATGATTCATCATCACAAAACGCATCGACCCAAAATAATAATCCCTTGGCGCCTTCAAGTAATTTGATGAAGGAACAACAAGACTATTTAAAAACCATGAACGCCAACGAACATTTACGTCAAATGTCGACCAGCCAAGCACAACTACAACACCCCAAACATACTCGCGAACATAACGAAATACCGGCCACGCCTGGCCCTTTACAAACCCAAACCAATAACCCCTTGCAAACGCCTTCACCGGCCATTGCCAATGTTGTTAAAAATGCCTCAGAGGTGCCAGAGGATCCGGTTACCAGAAAGAGTCGCCGCGACAGGGCCTTTAGCGATGTGAAAGATGATGCGCTCCCACTCACGCCGCAGCAAATTCATGAGCTCAGAAAATTATTGGATTCTACCCAACGGGCCGTCGCCAGCGCACCCGACGCCCCGCCAAAACCTGTTTCATCTTCGTTGGTGATAAGCTTGGCCCCTGGTGTCACGCCCCCTGTCATTCGCTTGGCAGCCGGTTATGTGAGTTCTTTGGTATTTGTGGATGTCACAGGGGCGCCCTGGCCGATTGTGTCTTATGGTTTGGGCAATCCCGAAGTGTTTAATATTCAGTGGGATCAAAAAAGCAATTTGATCATGCTGCAAAGTGTTAAAAATTATGCCACGGGGAATTTAGCGGTGCGCTTATTTGGCAACCCCACCCCCATCATGTTGTCTTTGGTGACAAGCCAAAAAGAAGTTGATTATCGTGTCGACTTGCAAGTGCAAGGCCGCGGCCCTCACGCCAATGCAGAAATTGTGATGAATACCTTGCCTGAAAAAGCCAACCCCATTTTAATTAATTTACTAGATGGCTTGCCCCCTAAAGACAGCCGCCTGTTACAAGTGGATGGCGATCAAGGTGGCCGCGCTTGGTTAAAAGACGGCAAACTCTATTACAGAAGCTCGGTGACGATTTTGTCACCTGCATGGCATGCTTTTATGACCAGCGCCGATGGCACCAAAGTGTACGAAATGGCGAAAACGCCGTTGCTTTTAGCCTCACGCGATGGCACAACAATTCAAATCAGATTGTCAGGATTTTAAGATGGCCGAAAAATTTGGATTTGGTGGAACCAGTACAAAATCACGCACCATGTTGCTATTCGGCGGCGCGGTGGTTGCGGTGGTCATTGGGCTCATCGTGTCAAAATATACCAACAAAAATGCCTCGGCTGTCGCCAAACAATCGACCGCTGTGAATGTCCCTCACAATATCGACACCACGCCAGGTAAAGAAGTCACAGAGCGATATCACAATCTACAAGTTCAAGAAAATGAAAAGCGTGCCGCCGATGCGCAAACAACCGGGCAAAGTGCCATTCCCACAGTGGTGGGAGAAGTTAAAAAATATGATTTCGACTTGCCGAATTTTCAATTAGAAGGCCCCGGTGATACACTGAAAAAATTAACGCAACCTAAGCAAGCAGCAGACGCGGCCAAAACAGCCCCGACGAATCCTGCCTCCCCCTTGGTGAACAATGCCCCCCAAGCGCCAGCACAAATGACACCGGCGCAACAAGGCATGCTTGCCCAAACGCAGGCAATGCAAGAAAAGCAATCCCTGCAACAAGCAGCAGCCCAACAAACTGCTGTACAACAAAAAAATGCTGATTCGACAACGCAAAAAATGGCTGCTTTTGCTAAAACGCTTTTTGATACTTGGAATACTTTTCCCAAGCAATCATCTGTACATGGCAATTACGACGACAGCACCCCTATTACCGGTTTGGTAAAAGATGAAAAAACAGGCACCTATTCGCGCGATCCCAGTGCTGCAGCAGATAAAGCAAAAACGCCTCATGACACCGTTCAAGCAGGCAGCATCATTTTTGCTGTATTGGATACATCAGTGAACACTGATGAACCAGGCCCCATTTTGGGCACGGTGGTAGAAGGCCCGTATAAAGGGGCACGCCTATTAGGAACTGTCGAAAAAATGGGCGCCGAATCAGATGGCGTACAATTAAAATTTAATCGCATGAGTATTCCAGGCCAAGATACCAGCGTGACATTAGATGGCGTGGCCGTGGATCCTGATACCGCGCGCACCGCCCTGGCCAGTGATGTCGATCATCATTATTTATTGCGCTATGGTGCGCTGTTTGCCTCTTCTTTTATGCAAGGATTTGGTCAAGCCATTAGCAATCAAGGCTCCACCACCGTGACCTCAAATGGCACCACTACCACGCAGAACCCGCAGTTATCGGCATCACAACAAGTGTATTCTGCCTTGGGCACAGTGGGCCAACAGTGGGGTAACGCCGTGCAGGATTATGTAAAACGCCCCACCACTGTTACCGTGGATGCAGGGACAGGCTTTGGACTTTTGATTTTAACGGATTTAGAAGTACCCAAAACGAAGGTAAACCAATAAGTATGACAAACGAACACGAAAACCCAGATGAACCTATCCAGACCTTTGACGAAGATGCCTTCTTTGACGATGAAGAAAACACGTCGTCTTCCCATCAAGAAAGCATGACAGATGAAGAAGACTCTCATCTGTATCAAGAAGAAAGCTTCGCCGATAAATTAAAAGCCTGGGCCTTTCCCATTGTGGTGGGTGGGGGCATCGTTCTATTTGGCGCGTACAAATTGTATGGCATGTTCAGTGGTGGTTCGACGCCAGCTGCCCCTAGTGCGCAAAAAGAAAACCCTGTCTCCGCCTTAAAGCACGTCGCCACGCACACAGAAACCAGCAATCCTGATTTACCACCCGAATCAAAAACACATCACCACCACCATCATCAGTCGGAACAAACGGCTGAAGCAGCCAATGCGCCCACACCTGCTGATGCCACGCAATTCACAGAAAATGCCACGCCTGCAGCCCCTGATGCGCCCCCTGATGCCGTGCCGGGTATGGCAAAAATAGCCCCCCCAAAAGAGGCTGCCCCAGCCAGTGTGGCCACCCCCAACGCCTCTGCGCCACAAAGTGCCCAGGTCGATGCATTGCAAAACCTATTTGATACCGACGAAAATCAAAATCAGACCGCCCCCATTGCCACGCAAGCCACACAAGATCAAACCTACAAGGCGCTCAATCATTATTGGGAACAATCACAAGCCACAGAAACGGCCACCACCACATTAGAAAAACAGATAGAGGTCGTGCAAACCACCGCAAGCCATAACGAAACCCAGGTGCAGAACTTGTTGACCGATGTGGATAGTCTCGATACAAAAGTGGATGACATGAGTTCAATCGTCAATAAATTGACGACCTCTTTAGGCAATCTGGAAAAAACCCTGACCAGTTTAAATAGCGAAGTGGTCTCTCTCAAACAAATGCAGGAACATCAAAATACGCAACTGACCGATTTATCCAACCAATTAAGTGGCTTTCCCACCCTTACCCAATCGGCACCCAAATCAGAAGAAAGCAACCTCACGCAGAGCGACACAAGCAAATTGGGCACCCGCCACATGCCTGATGTGAATCAACCCCATAAACAAACAGCGGTGGTCCCTGCCGCTCCAGAGCATCCTGCACAAAGCAGCATGCCGTCTGAAGCAAGTGCGGCAAATGAGTTTATAATTGAAGCAGTGATCCCCGGCCGCGCGTGGCTCCGCACATCAGATGGCATGACCATCACCGTGACAGAGGGTGACACATTGGGCAACCTAGGTAAGGTGGTGATGATTGATGCACAAAACAGCAGTGTGGTCACCGCCTCCGGTGTGGTGTTACGGAATTAACATGTCATGAATAGTCTGATCACCAGCCTGTCAGATTTTTTCATACGCAGCGCTTACGCGACCACCTCGTCGTCTCCTTCTGTGGGGCAGATGTTAGACGCTTTGTATGACTCGTTAGGGGGCATGCTCAGTCTGGTGACAGCAATATCTTATGTCAGTGGCATATTCATGATTGTGCGATCGCTCATCATGTTCAAATCATTTGGGCAGCATGCCAACATGATGGGGCAACGAGGCGAAACCCTGCCTCCGCTCGTGTTGCTCTTTGTGGGTGCCGCCTTGATCTACCTACCCGGCACATTGGGCGCTTCATTTACCACCTTTTTTGCCAATGGGGGCATGCAGACAGATTCAGTCGCTGTCACTGTCAGTGAAACGTCCAGTATGATTGCCTATGCACAATCGCAGGGCAATCCCAACATCAACACAGCCATGGACGTCTTATTGGGTTATACCAAATTGATTGGCTTAATCGCCTTTGTGCGAGGCTGGCACATTATTGCGCATATCGGCGGTCAGGGTGCCCAACCTGGTAACGCCACCAAAGGCTTAGTGCATATAATTGGTGGTGTATTGGCAATGAATGTATTGGAGTTTATCAACGTGCTCGCCAGCACAATGGGTTACTCCCCACTCTTTTGAGGTGAACCATGTCTCACTTACTCGATATCAAAATCATGGCCAAACAAGGTGCTTGGACACGGTTTAATGCCAGAAAGCAGAGCAAAGGTTTTGCTGCCTCTGCCAGCAAAGTGTTTTTGCGAGACAATTACACCTGCCAATATTGTGGTTTTAGATGCGAAAAATTCCAAGAAATCCTGAATCGCGATCAAAACTACAGCAACAATAAACTTTCTAATTGGGTCACGGCTTGTCCTTTCTGTGCCCAATGTTTTTTTATTGATAGCTTAGAAATGGATGAACACTTTGGTGGCACGTTGATTTATTTACCCGAAATCACCCAAGCCGATTTGAACAATTTTTGCCGCGTCGTTTTTTGTGCGCTTCAAAAAAACTCCGCTTACAAAGGCCAACTCCAAGCCATCTATTTGAGCTTAAAAGATCGGGCCAAATGCGTTGAAACGGCCATGGGCCCCAAAACCTCTGAGCCCAATATTTATGGGCAAGCCATGCTGGATTCGGGTATCCCCAAAGAACAACTGAACCGCGAACCCTTAAACCCCATTCGCTTGTTGCCCGCCAGAGCCCCTTTTAAAGACATCGTGGAGTATTGGACGCAGGAGATTTATAGCCGCTTCCCGATTTAGGGCGTGTCCTAGAGGGTGTCGTCAATTCGCTAAATCGAGGCGTAACGCATTGATTTTTGAGGACCGAAGCGGATCATACATGTAGTATGTGAGCACCCGACCGCAAAAAATCAATGAATTACGCCCGAGTTAGTAGAATTGACGACACGCTCTAGCGGCCTTCCGCCTGGGTTGCTCATTGAAAATACGGTATTTGCTCCGAACGCAAAATTGGCTACACTTTATCTAGATTTGAAATAAAAGGGGAACACCTACAATGACAACGTCCACCCATTCATTTGCGCGCACTGCGCTCAAAAGCACAACCTGCATGGCCCTTGCACTTTCTCCCGCCATTGCTTTGGCAACGACATCGACCTTGGGTACCCTTGCTGCAAACGTTGTCGGCACATTCAGTCAAATTGTGTCGCTTATCACCGCTATCAGCTATGTGGCAGGAATGGGGTTTGCCTTGGCAGGGATCATGAAATTTAAAAGTCATCGCGATAATCCACAACAAGTCCCTTTGTCTGCCCCAATCGTTTTGGTGATCGTGGCGGCAGCGCTTTTATTCATGCCAGCCATCCTAAAAACAACCGGCGCGACCATATTTGGCTCACAAGCCGGCAATGGTGTGGGTCAAACAACAGGGTTTACCGACTTTCAATAGTGCACGGCACTCCCCCCCCAAAAAAAGCCCCTTACGGGGCTTTTTTTATACCCAAGTTACTTCACAATGCCTCGCGCGGCCTAGGGCATGCCCTAAGTTGAGGTAAAGATGGCTACAAGATGGGCGTTATCCTCACATCCTGAAACACGAAGGGTATATGTTGTATAATTAAGTGAAGCTTCACTGATATAGTAATTTGAATTGTAATAATTTGAATTAGAGATGGCCTAGCTGAACAGGTGGAGTGATCCTTTGCGGCATGGATCCGCAATATGCGCGCACATGGATGTGCTTGTAGCGTGTCCCGCAACCTGTTCTTAGTAGGCCATCTCTCATTCAACACTCTATAAAGAGACGAACAGATGGCCACTTTTGTCGATCCCCTCATTAACGGCATTGATGCCCTCTTCGCTTGGTTTGGCGAAGCCACCCAACAAAGCGCATTGTCTTATTGCGAACTGGAAACAGCAGACAGTCGTCACTGTTTGGCTTCGCGCAATGGATCGCTCATTTCGATATTACGCATTCATGGATCCACGCGCCTGGTGGGGCCAGAAGAGTTTGAGCGAATTCATCAAAACTTATCCATGAGTTTACAAGCGCCCATGGGGCGACCAGGCCACGCCTTCCAAGTGTATTTTTCTTATGATAAAGCCGCTGTTAAATTGGATATTCAGGATATTTTTGCCCCTGCGGAAGTCACCACAAAACGGCTTGGCTTGGATTTAGACGATCTCTTTCGCGAACGCATCAATTATTTATCGCAATACTGCGCCAGTGAGCAAATTTTTCTGGTGTTATGGACACGCCCCAATTCCTTAAGCAAAGCGCAAATGGCGCATGTCAATAAGCAACAATTATCGGCCTTGAAACAAAATAAAATTCCAGCCTTTCGTACTGCCCAAAATTTTATTGCAGCCATCCCAGAACTACGCGAAACGCATGACTCGTTTGTGCGATCGGTTTTAAATGATCTCAATGACGCCAGTGTGTATACGGTCTTATTAGATGTGCATACCGCAGTCAAAGAAATTCGCAAATCTGTGGATCCTGATTTTACGGATCGCTATTGGTCTCCCGTTTTGCCTGGCGATAAAATCCCCATGAAGGCGGTTCAACAACATAAAAATGATTATTCAGAAGTGCTCTGGCCTTCATTACGCAAACAAGTGATGCCAAGAGATGGCGAAATTATCAATTTGCGAACAGCCCGAATTGGCGATCGCATTTATAGCTCCTTGTTTATTGATTTGTTCCCTAAAGATGTTCAAACCTTTATGACCTTGTTTGAACGCATGCGAAACAACAATGCACCTTGGCGTATTTCGTTTTTGGTAGAAAGTGATGGCATTCGCACCTTGGGTTTAAAACCCACTTTGGCCAGCATTTTAAGCTTTGCTTCCGCACAGAATCGATTGATCGGCAGTGCTGCTGAATATTTAAATTACATCAATGACAATACCGACGACTCAACCGTACGTTTACGCGTGGCAGCCTGCACCTGGGCCAATATCAAAGAAGAAAAACTGTTGCGGATGCGTTCTGCCGAATTGGCCAAGGCCTTACAAGGTTGGGGTTATTGTGAAGTGTCCGAAATTTCAGGAGATGCTTTTGCCGGCGCCCTATCCAGCGCACTCGCCGTAACCACACAAAGTGTGGCCACGGCTGCGGTGGCGCCCCTGTCTGATGTCATATACATGTTGCCGTATACGCGCCCGGCTTCGCCTTGGCATACCGGCGCAATTTTGTTTAGAAGTCCTGATGGCAAATGTTGGCCATATCAACCAGGCTCAAGTTTGCAAACCACTTGGATTGATTTAATTTTCGCCCGACCCGGTTCGGGTAAATCGGTTTTATCTAACTCGATTAATTTGGCTTTGTGTTTACAAGGTGGGATCGCGCGCTTACCCAGAATTGCCATCATTGATATCGGGCCTTCATCCAGCGGCTTAATTTCGCTATTAAAAGAAGCCTTGCCCAAAGAAAAACAACATTTGGTGGCCTATCGCCGTTTACGTATGACCCCCAGTTACTCCATTAATCCCTTTGATACCCAATTGGGGTGCCGTCGCCCCACCGCGCAAGAGCGCAGCTTCTTGGTCAATTTTTTAACCTTGCTGGCCACCCCCGTGGGTGAAAGTAGCACTTACGATGGTATTTCTGACATGGCAGGCATGTTGGTGGACGAGCTCTACACTGTTTTAATGGATGATAAAAACCCGCATCGCTATACCCCAGACTTACAACCCGAAATTGATAAACTCATCCCCAGCATTGGCCTAAATATTGATAAACACACCACATGGTGGGAAGTGACCGATGCCTTGGCACAAGCCAATCATATCCACCATGCCATGTTGGCACAGCGTTATGCCATGCCTTTGCTGGCAGATGCGGTGGCGATTTCGCGTAGCAAATCAGTTGAAGATTTATATGGCAAGATTCAAGCACCCACTGGGGAATCGCTCATTAATGCTTTTAGCCGCATGATTTCTGCCGCCGTACGTGAGTACCCTATTCTATCGCGTGTGACCAGTTTTGATTTGGGTGATGCACGCGTGGTGTCCTTAGATTTGGATGAAGTGGCCAAGTCTGGGGGCGAAGCAGCAGACAGGCAAACAGCCGTCATGTACATGTTGGCGCGTTATGTCTTGGCACGTCATTATTATTTAACCGAAGACAATGTCAATGACATGCCCAAACCGTATCAGGAATATCACCGTCAACGTGTGCTTGAAATTCGCGAAGATCCCAAACGCATTGTCTTTGACGAATTCCACCGAACTTCTAATGCGCAAGCCGTGCGCAATCAAGTGTTAGTGGATATGCGAGAAGGCAGAAAATGGAAAGTGCAAGTGGCCTTATTGTCACAGTCTTTAGATGATTTTGATGCCGTGATGGTGGAGTTTGCCACGTCTGTCTTCATCATGGATGCAGGCCCCAAACAAGCCGTGGATAAAACCTGCAATATTTTTGGATTGTCCCCCACGGCCAGACAAGCCTTAGAAACACGTGTGCATGGTCCACGTGCAGGGGGTGCCACATTTTTAGCCCAATTCTCGACCAAGTTTGGCATCAACACACAATTGTTAACCAGCACCATTGGTCCCATTGAATTATGGTCATTTAATACCAATGCGGATGATGCCCGACTGCGCAATATTTTATATGAGAAGATGGGCGCCCTGCAGGCCAGAAAAATTTTGGCCTCACTCTACCCTTCGGGATCCGCTTCACAAATTATTGAAGAGCGTTTAAACATCAGAAAGCAGGCAGGCAGCCTCACAGAAGATGATCAAAATAATGTGATTCAGCAATTGGCCGACGAGATTTTACAGAGTTACCAAACCCCGGCGACACCGCCGAGTAATGCGACTTTTTTGCTGTAATCTTTGCAGGATGGATCAGCGTATTCGCGTAACCCATCTACAAAGAAAGGAGATTTACGTGATGTGCGACTTTATCAATGATGTGCAACATGCCTGCGGCGCGCCCAGCTTTGCCCCGGCCCTTCGCAAGCTCAGGGCGTTCGACGGGAAAAAGCTGTCGCTTTTTCTATTTCCGTCTCACCCATCCTGTCTAATTTCACAAGGCCTCGATTGACATGACGCCTCTCCCATTCGCAAAGCCTTATGGGAGAGGTATTCGGATCTTAGTGCCTCTCCCGTGTACTCACGGGAGAGGAAGTGATGACACGTTTGTACTCAAACGTAGTCAGCACAGGTGAGGGCGCGCCGCAGGCAAGCGGAAAATCCCCATTAAGAAAGTCGCACATCGCGTGAGATTTTTATGATCAAGGAGGAAAGATGCAAAGCCATAACACACTTCCTGAATTCACCTTATTACAACAATTACAAACCAGCTTAAAGATTCAAGATTTACTTCAGATCTTTTTAGATTATCACGCCCCCCTCCTTCTTGGCCTCGTCTTTGAAACGCCTGATCAAACACGATTTCAAGTGGGGAATAGCCTCAGTCAATTTAGCCGAACGCATTCTTTCATCTTGCAAAATATTCACTTGGGTAACTGTACGTTATATTACGCCAGCCAGATCAACGCCATACAAACAAAAAGTATGGAAACAGCATGCGATCTTTTATTACACCCGCTACACAATGCATTGGAATACGAAAAAGCCATTCAACAATCTTTACATTGTGGTTTAACAGGTGCCAGAAACAGACATGCTTTTAATCATGAATTACACGGGGATATCTTGTATGCCTTAATGCACGATACGCCACTTTCTTTCATGATGATTGATATTGATCATTTTAAGAACTTAAATGATACCCACGGACATCTTGCAGGCGATCATGCTTTGCGTTTTACGGCAGACTGTATTATCCAAACCATCCGTGAAACCGATACGATGTACCGTTATGGTGGTGAAGAATTTGGGATCATATTAAGGCATACCCAATTAAATGGGGCCATGCGTTTAGCCGATCGCATTTGTAAACACATCTTCGAAACCCCTTGCATGCATGAAGGGGTGAGCTTAAATCTCTCCGTGAGCATTGGGGTCACCTGTTTGGCGCATCACGATACAGCCGAAGGCTTAATTTCACGCGCAGATAACGCCTTGTATCGCGCCAAGCGTGCTGGACGGAACCAAGTTTTGGCAGATAAGCTACTGATTACCAAGGGAATTTAAAAACGCCTTTCTTACGTTGCGTGGGTGGCGGCGTCGTCACAGCCGCAGCCTTTTCCTGTGCAGAAAATAGCATTGTTTTTCGCGGGTCGATATTAATCACAACTGGTTCAGCTTCTATCACTTTTGGTTTCGTTTCCATGACTTGTGCTTGATGTTCGTAATAATGTTTTGCTTTTAAGTAATCCCGGTGTGATAAGTCATCATTATTAAACGTGGGTCGACATACCAACTCACCCACTTGATTCCTCTTAAATAAAGCCAGCTTTGTCTCTCGCGAGACCGACTCTGTCAATGCCAGCACCTTATTAAAGAATTGGATAAATGCCTCTGGTTGCATATCCCTACGGTTGCCAATTTGAAACAGCGCATCCTTGCCTGTTGGCAAGGGCGCACTTAAGCATTGCACCACTTTTTCTGGATCAACTTCAGCCAATTTCTCCAGTAACGAAATAATAATATCCAGTGAAGCTTCAGAAAAGGCAAGTTGTAGGGCCGATCCACATGCCGCGGTTTCATCGAGTATTTTTTTATGTTCTGATCCTGCTGGCAAATGATTTAACAAGGCTGACACAATATCACTTTGATTGGTTTTTACCGCACGTATCATGATAGGCAGGCCCGCTACTTTCAATTTAAAGAATTGATGCTCTTTTTCTCCCATATTTTCAAAGAGCTTTTCAAAAAAAGCTTTATCTGCTGTGTTAAATATTGCATCCATTAAAGCAGCGTTGTGTTTTGGATCGGATAAGGCATTTAAAACAAAGTCTGCCCGAATAGAAGCGACGCGCGCAAAAAGCTGAATCGCCACATCGTATTCTTTATTTTTAAGACAACGCTCATATAATTTTTCGCCGACGATATCACTCAAGCTATTTAAACAATCAAAAGCAAGGCTTGGGTGTTCTTTTAATAACAAGCTGATGACATTCTTTCCCTTTTTTTCTGATTCTAAAAAAATATCAAGCCAATCGTTTTCATATTTTTTATCATGCAATGAAAGATTTGACTTCATCACTTTCAAAAGTGCTTCAATATAAAAAGTATTTTTATGCTTCACTGCTATCTGAAGCGTCGTCTCACCATTTTGATTTTTTTTATGTAGCTGTTCAATTAAGATTGGCATCTCTGCTTCAGTAAACGTTTCAAAAACTTGAAGCAACCCGGATTTCCGTGAACCGGCTTTACTGGCTTTGACTTCTTCAGTTTCTAAACCCAAACGCGCATAAATAGAGGCGATACGCGAATAAGCCTCTTTGCCTTTTTTAGGAGGTTCGTTCGTCACTTGGGGTGGGGAAACAGCGCGAATATCGGCCATCAGCATGAGCGCTGTGTTGCCTTCTCTATCGCGTAAATTTAAATAAAATGATTTTTCGTTCTTATCCAAAGCAGACAATAATTTTGAAAAAACACCAAAATGCCCATAACGCGCGGCCGAAAATAACAATGAATCGCCAATGTGAACCCGTTTCCCACTGAACCAAAAACGATGCACTAAAGCGGTCACCGATTCTTGTCGTTTAATTTTATGGTTCTGCAAACTGTCGATATGCTGAGATCCCTGCTTATTTTCTACCTGCACCAAATCCAAATACTGACGAATCGACTCTGGATTGGTTGTGATCTGCGCTTCGATTTCATCGCTATCGGCGCTATGAAGGGTGTGAAGATTTTTTTCTAACGTGGCGCTTTCGTGCGAAAGCACCGTACGCTTAAAACCACAAAAGCCTTTTACTTTTTGCCAAAGCTTCTTGAAAAATTCAGCAAACATCTTCTGCACACTACCAGGCGGCTACCATTACCTACGATAATAGCCTAGTTTGCTGACTTGTTTTGATTAATACAGGGGCACGCCACGGATGGTTTATTGGGGTTTGGGCCCGCCCCTATTCTCGACCACGCCGCTCTTTAAGACGCGAACTCCGACTCAGCTTTTCACGATCCAAGCCCACAGAGCGTAACAGCTTGTTCATCTCTAAAGGCCCCATTTCAAGCCATTCTCCGCGGCGTAAACCGCGTGGCAGGGTAATATCACCAAAGCGTAGACGAATTAAACGGCTCACGGTAAAACCCAAGGCCTCAAATAAACGGCGCACTTCTCTGTTTCGGCCTTCATGTAGGGTGACATGCACCCAAGTATTGGCCCCTTCTCCACCGGCTAAATCCAAGCTGTCAAATTTGGCTGGGCCATCATCTAACATCACACCTTGCTGCAACATCTTGATGTGCTGGGGTAACAGTTCACCTAAAATACGCACGGCATACTGACGCACGATATGGAATTTAGGGTGCATCAGGCGATGCGCCAATTCCCCATTGCTGGTAAAAATCAAAAGCCCGGCTGTGTTCACATCCAAACGCCCCACCATCACCCAACGGCCATAGGGTAAAGGCGGCAAATGGCTGTACACGCTGTCGCGGGTTGGATCGTCTGTACGGGCGCAAATTTGCCCGGTGGGTTTGTGGTACACCAGCACACGGGTACGCACTTCACTGCGCGGTTGCTTATTCTTGATGGCCTTCCCATCTAAAAAAATCGGGGTATCGGCGGTGACTTTATCACCCAATACCGCGGTTCTTCTTAAGATTTGGATGCGGCCTGCTTCTATCATGGCTTCGATTTGGCGGCGTGAAGCCACACCCCAATCCGCCAATAATTTTTGCAGGCGGATGGGTTCGTCGCTTTCTTTCTTTTCTAAGGGAGGCAGCTGACGTTTAGAGGTGAGCGGCGCGGTGTCCGCTTCAGGCTTCGACCGTCTCAACGTGGGACGTGCTGTCCCCGCCGTCGTCGTTGGCTTCGTCGAAGGCGTCCGCTTCGAAAGCGTCGTCTTCAACTGCGATGGCGTCGAGGTGCGCTTCGATGAACGCGAGGGAATCTTCTTCTGTGGCACTGGCTTCGTCCCCATTTGGTACCTCAGCCAACGTGGCCTCAGCAGGACCGGGCAGTGTACCTATCGTCTCCACTGCAGACAAGGGCGGCAACTCATCTAAGCTTTTTAATTGGAAATAATCTAAAAAATGTTTCGTGGTGGCATACAAAGCAGGACGCCCCGGGATTTCTTTATGCCCTACCACGCGAACCCATTCGTGCTCCTGCAAGGTACGCACCATTTGGCTGCTCACCGCCACGCCGCGAATGGACTCAATCTCGCCCCGTGTAATGGGTTGACGGTACGCAATTAAACTTAAGGTTTCCATAAGGGCTTTGGTATAACGCGCTGGTTTTTCTTCCCACAGGTTTTGGATGATGCCGGCATATTGGGTACGCACTTGCAAGCGGTAGCCACTGGCCACCTGCTTCAGCTCAAAGCCATGGCCTTCTAAACGCGTGGCCAGCTGTTCCATCGCCAACACCACTTCATCCGCTGTGGGGGCCGCATCTTCACGAAACAGCGAAATAATGCGCGCCACCGTGAGAGATTCACTGGACGCCAACAACGCCGCTTCAATAATCGGCACCAAAGGACTAAGTTCATCCATTTTGTTCAACCTTTCGCACATGAATGGGGCCATTGATTTCGTTTTGTACAATTTCGATCAATCTGTCTTTGGCCAACTCTAACATCGCCAAAAACGTCACCACAACACCTTGTCTGCCTTCGTATAGCGGAAACAAACTGACAAAAGACACAAAAGCGGCATCGGTTAATTTTTCTAAAATTTTACTCATGCGTTCGCGTACAGAGAGGGGTTCACGGCTAATGGCATGTGCCGTGGTTAAATCCACGCGTTTCAAAATGTCGTAAAAAGCCTGCACAATTTCATTTAAATCCAACTCTGGCGGGCGTTTTAAAGGGGAAACATCCACCATCGCCACTTTTGCTACCCAGAAATCGCGATTTTCACGCGGTAATTCATCTAAATTTTCAGCGGCCAGTTTAAAGCGTTCGTATTCTTGCAGGCGACGCACCAATTCAGCACGGGGATCCAACTCGGGCTCGATGCCTTCTTCTGTCTGTCTGGGTAACAACATACGGGATTTAATTTCGGCCAACACGGCGGCCATGACCAGATAATCAGCTGCCAATTCCAAACGAATGGCTTTCATGACTTCGACATATTGGATGTATTGCAGCGTAATTTTTGCGATCGGAATATCAGTAATATCCAAATTGCTTTTACGAATCAGATACAACAATAAGTCGAGTGGGCCTGAAAATGTTTCAAGAAAGACTTCGAGCGCATCAGGGGGAATATATAAGTCGTGTGGTAGTTCTAAAAGTGCTTGGCCCGCCACCACAGCAAGGGGTTTAGCTGATTCGGTTTCGATTTCAAGCGTTGGTGATGTCACAGAGTGTCCCTTTTTCGATTGCTCATTCTCTTTGTAGGATGGGTCAGTGCGCTTCGCACATAACCCATTTTATATGCACGCTACACACGAAACCTTGCTCGTGAATTGTATCATCTTTTGCCGATCATTGAAGAATTCTTGCAGAAGGCGAGCAGGTAAAGTAAGCTGGCGAACCTATTATTTTTGTGAGGGCGTGTGCGCATGCTTAAATTCCTCAGCGGCCCTGATCCCACAAAAATTCACTTGTTCACGCCTGAGATCACGGCAGCCTTGGCAGAAGCCCTGCCAGACTTGAAACACCCTTCTCTCTCAAATGAAGTGCCCTTTCACTTTCGCGCCCACACGGGTGACCTCCCCATTTCTGTCGCCACCACTTTACAGCCTATCTTAATGCGCGCCCTGTTACCGGTTAAACAGGTCTTTGAACCCATTGATGGCAAAACATTACTCGAAGAATTGGATGGTTTTCTTGAAACATTAAGTAACACAGCCTCCATGGATCCCGCTGGTTTAAAAAGCTTAAACGCGCTTATTCAGACGTGTTTCAACGGTCAGCACCTAAGTGAAGCCTGCCGTGATTTCTTGTTCAATGGAAGCAGCCATACGGGCGATTACAGCCGCGTCTTTGCGGCAATGCGCGAACGCATTTTCGAATATGAAGACCAAATCGATCTGGCGTATTACAGTCGCACCACACTCCCCCCTGATGCCGTTGTCACCCAGCATATTTTTAATTTATTTTGCCAGCGAGTGGCTTTTGAAACGATCAAAATTCACCAACGCAATCGTGAAAAGGCACCGTTTGCACACGTGTTTGCTGCATTATCACCACATGAATATCACTTTTGTATAGAGGCCTTGTTGGCGGCCCTGCCCCGCTTTAAACGTGCAGACCACTGGTTATTAACAAAACTTTGTGGCTTTCAAGAGGGAGATGCCGCTGATTTATATAAGTATTTAGTGGGGACATGGTTGGCAGAACATGGCCGTGAAAAAGAGGAGCGCCTGCCAGAACAGTTCGATAAAAACGCCTTTCTCACTGCTGCCACACGCCTTATTGCTGTATTAAAGGCCGCAAAACGCGAAGCGTTGTTACATAAATTGGCCACCTTAAAACAAGACTTTCAAAACTTTGAGGTTTGCCCAATCAAGCAATCTCGAATCGTAGACTTAGTCTCTCGTCAAAACGAAATGGTCAACCCGGTTTTCGTGAGATTTTCTCAGGATACGGGTGTGCGTTATGCTTATGATAAAGTGGCGGCAGCAAGCGATCAGGCTGTTGCTGCCTTTAAAAAAAACCAACTACAGCACTGGTAAACGCATTGCGATTTTGACTTCGTTCATGGTGTCACGCGCCATTTCGCGCGCACGTTCACAACCCTGCATGACAATGCCACGCACCATACTGCTATTTTCGGTTAACTCAGCAATGCGATCACGAATGGGATCCAATTCCGCATTCACGCTTTCAATTAAATTACGTTTGCAATCCACACAACCAATGCCGGCAGAACGGCAGCCCTGCTGTACCCATGCTTTGCTTTCGGCTGACGAATACACATCATGTAACCCCCACACAGGGCATTTATCAGGATCACCGACATCCGATCGGCGTTTACGATTCGGATCCGTTTGCATTTTTAATATTTTTTCTTCCACCACGGCTTCTGAATCGCGCAGATAAATGGAATTGTTATAAGACTTAGACATCTTATGCCCATCTAAACCCGGCAATTTTGAAGTGGGCGTTAACAAGGCTTCTGGCTCTGGCAAAATCACTTTACCAATGCCTTCTAAATAACCTTCTAAACGTTCGCGATCACTCATCGATAAATTGCCCTGCTCGCTCACAAAAGCGTGGCCTGTTAACAAGGCCTCTTTGTCGCCTTGTTCTTGATAACGCTTTAATAAACTGCGATACAGCGTTGCCCCTTTTTTACCCAATTTTTCGATCGCATTTTCGGCCTTCTTTTCATAATCTTCATCTCGGCCATATAAGTAATTGAAGCGACGCGCCACTTCGCGGGCAAACTCAATATGGGGCACTTGATCCTCCCCTACGGGGATTTTAGACGCTTTGTACAACAACACGTCTGCCGCTTGCATCAGGGGATAACCCAAAAAACCAAAGGTTGATAAATCGCGCTCTTTAAGCTTTTCTTGCTGATCTTTATAGGTGGGCACGCGCTCTAACCACGAAAGTGGGGTGATCATAGAAAGTAAGGTGCTGAGTTCGGCATGCTCCGGCACCATCGATTGAATAAATAAACATGCATTGCTGGGGTTGATGCCCACCGCCAGCCATTCAATCATCATGTTCCAGCTGTTTTGTTCAATTTGAGCCGAATCTTCGTAATGGGTAGTAAGCGCATGCACATCAGCCACAAAAAAATAACATTGATATTCATGCTGTAATTTTAGCCAATTTTTAAGGGCGCCATGGTAATGCCCCAAATGTAATGGACCTGTGGGCCGCATCCCTGATACCACGCGTACGTCTTCTAACACCATTTCCCCTTAACAAGGTTCTCTAAAATAAGGTTATCATACATCGATTCACCTCTACTTTTGAATGTTCCCATGAAAGCTCATGACTATGCTGCACAAAAAGCGGCGCAAAGCGGATCCAGTTTTTATTATAGTTTTCTGTTTTTACCGAGCAAAGAACGCAAAGCCATCGTTGCCTTGTATGCCCTGTGTCGTGAATTAGATGATACGGTGGATGCCCACGAGCCCGATGTGGCACGTGCCAAATTGGCCTGGTGGCATGGGGAATTATTAAGATTGTTCGCCCACTGCCCAGAACACCCCGTGACCCAAGCCCTGTTGCCAGCCGTTCACGACTTTAATATGCCAAAATCTTACTTTGACGAATTGCTGCAAGGCATGCAGCATGATTTGGCCTTTACCCCCTTTGACAATTTTGAAGCGTTACGTGCGTATTGCCATTGCGTTGCCGGCGTGGTGGGGATTTTATCCTGTCACATTTTTGGCATGACCACGCCCGAATCCATTCAATTTGCCGACCACTTGGGTTTGGCTTTACAGCTGGTGAATATTATTCGCGATGTGGGCGAAGATTTGCGCCGTGGGCGCCATTATTTACCACTTGATTGGGTGGCAGCCGAAAATTTAAATATCGAGACTTTATTGCAAGACAAACAGAACGAAGCCCTCACGCGTATTCTTAAAAAAATGGCCCAAGAAGCCCGCGAACAATACCACTTGGCCCTTTCGCTTCTGCCTCATACACAGCGCCACAAAGCCCGATCGGCCCTCATCATGGCAGAAATTTATTTTGCTTTATTGGCTGAGATCGAAAAAGAAAACTTTAATGTGCTGCATCAACGCATTGCCCTCACCCCCATTCGTAAACTCATCATTGCTTGGAAGACGCATCGCAGAGAAAAGAAAATAGGCTAGGGGGCTTTGACATTTCGCTATATCGAGATGGAACACATTGATTTTTCGAGAACCGTAGCGGAGCATACATGCCAGTATGTGAGCAACGGATCGCAAAAAATCAATGGGTTACATTCGAGATAGTAGAAATTTCAACGCCCCCTACTACGATCTTGCTGTAGTCGGCGGCGGCTGGGCCGGATTAAGCGCGGCCATTTATGCGGCCAAACAAGGTCAAAAGGTAGCGTTATTAGAGGCGGCCCCGCAATTAGGGGGACGTGCGCGTACGGTTTGGCACCAAGATGAACCCTTCGATAACGGGCAGCATATGATCATTGGCGCCTACGATACTTTTTTTGAATTACTCGATGTATTACAGCTTGATAAGCAAGATTTGTTTTCTCGCACGCCTTTTTTTTACGAAATGCACGATGAAAAAAAAGCGCCTCGCATTCCTTTTTATCATCATCGCATGGGGCATTTCTCAAAAACGTTGGTGCGTTATCTGCCTGATCTTACCAAAACGCTGTGGCATGTGGTGTGCCGCAATGCCCCTTTAAAAAATGAAAGCGTTTTGGTTTATTTAACCCGCCTTAAAATAAGCGCAAAACTCATTGAGACTTTTTTAGCGCCATTGACCTTAGCGAGCATGACTACGGCCATTGACATGGCAGACGCACAACATTTTGTGACGATTTTAAAACGCTTAATGAAACGTGGCGCCACGGATTATTATTTTCCAAAACAAAACTTGAGTCGTCTTTTTTGCGAACCCGCTGCCGCCTATTTAAAACAACACCAAACAGATATTTTTTTACATCAAAGAATTTTACGCATTGAAAAAAATGATGCTGTTTTTACGTTAAAAAGCAAAAACGATACCTTTACCGCAAAGCGCGTTATTGTGGCGGTGCATCCTGCGCAACTGCCGATGTTATTGGATTCATTTGACGCTTTATCCAACTTGCGAGCGGATCTCACACTCGATTCGTATCAAACCATCAGCACTTTATATTTTGATTATCACAAAACCGTTCACTTACCTTCTCCGATGCTGGGCATTTTAAATGGCCCTGTTGATTGGGTGATGGAAGGTGGGTTTATGAATCAAAAAAATCGCATCATTGGCGTTATTTCTGATCATAAATTAAACGCGTCAGAAAACAGGGTGGCAGCCACACAAGCTTTTTTACATGAACACTTTCATTTCCCCAAAGTAGCCAAAACCCATTTTATGATTTCTGAAAAGCGCGCCGCCTTCGCGTGCACCGCCCTATTTTGTGCCAAACGGCCCAGCACACGCACACCCGTTGCAGGGCTACTGTTGGCGGGGGATTTTATCGACACAGGCTTGCCAGCGACGTTAGAAGGGGCTGTATTGAGCGGAAAGATGGCTGCCCATGCCGAATAAAGGCGCGGCGCCCAATAACCCTTAAGCCCTTCCGCGTATTTGATGAACCATGACAAACATTTGTGTACAATGCGCCCACTGTAAAACAGCTGAGCTTATTTCATGTCTTCCAAAAAAAATATCTTAATCGTGGGGGCCACCGGCGCCATGGGCAGCAGCCTTGCCAAACAATTAACCAAAGACCCGAGCGTACAATTGATCTTGATGGCCCGTAATATTCAAAAATTAAACGTGCTCAGCGATGAATTGGGCAATGACCCTTTTCTAATTCCCCTTAATTTATTGGGGGCCACACCCAAAGATTACGAAACCGTACGCACAGAAATTGAAAAAAACTGTGGCGCAATTCATGCCATTATTTTTGCATCAGGTGATGTGGGATCCCTCACCCCTATCGAACATTACGATGTGGGGCAATGGTATAACCTGATGCAAGTGAATTTGCATGCCCCCTTCTTGATGGTGCAGATCTTACTCCCTTTATTGAAACAAGCCGATACAGCCCATATTGTCTTTTTACACGATGAAATTGCCATGCAACCCAAAGCCTATTGGGGCGCATACAGTATTGCCGAAGCCGGCAAGTTACAGTTTGCTCATTTATTAAAAGCAGAATGTGATGCATCTATCCACGTGCATTCTCTTTTCTTATCGCGTTTTAAAAGCGGCATTACCCAAAAGGCTTTCCCTGGTATGTTTTTAGAAGGCACCCATCCTTTTCCCGAAGCAGCCGTGCATGTCGATAAAATTTTAGCGCTACTGTAGGGTAAGCGTTCACGGCCAGCGTTGTCATTGCGAATAAAAACGGCAAGCCAAATGTGAACAAAGCCCCGAAAAGCTGAAAAGCAAAGATGGATTGCCACAGTCGCAAGGCCTCCTTCGCAATGACGGATCCGTTGTTATTGGGGGACTTGAACACTTACACCTTCATTGTTCACCCTGTAGCGGGGATCTGTTATTTTCATGTGGATCAAAAGGGACCTGCTTACCTACAAAGTGCGATATAAAGCGCCCATGGCTGTGATCACACTCGTGGCCCGCCCTTGCATCCCTACCATCGCAAGCCCCCTGGGCGCCACAAAACTAAAATGCCGTTTTGTCATCACATGACGCAGAATGGCAGACAAAGCCGCCCTGCCACCCAAATTATGCAACACCCGTTTATTGGTGCGCACATTGATGTGATCCAACAAATAATCTGAAGCTTGCGCTTCGCCCATTGCATTTGCTAAAGCACGCCCCACTAAAGGGAAACGGCTGGAAAAATGCAACCAAGCCCCAGAAATCTCCAAAATATATTCATCGGAGTCTAAAAAAATATCAATGCCCCCAACAGGATTGGCACCATACACATCAGGTGAATACACCGCGCCATCAGTGAGGGTGTAATACAGTTTTAAACCCGAAATAATTGAAAATTTTAATTGCCCAATTTTATCAAGGCGCCGTAAATCTAACGTCATGGGAGACATTTTAATTTCGATACGTGTCAAGGTACCCTGCTGTACCCCTTTGTCTGCCACCGAGCCAAACATTTCTCCTTTTGGCCCCCCCAATATCACATCGGAACGGATGTGATGGGGTGTGGGTAACGGCGCATAAACCGGGCCGATGGCCTGTAAACCCAAATTCGAAAAGCCATGGAATCCCACCAGCGCTCTTTCAGGCAAGGCTTTAAATTGAAACGACGTGCTGGCTTCGTTGGCTTTTTGAGAGGATTCAAAAGTGCGACCTAAGTTTGTGGTGAAAGCAAGCGTTCGAATGGCAGACTGCGCTTGACCCACAAACGTACCCGATAAAGCATTCACATATTCACCGGCGCCCAAATAAAAACCTTCTGGCTTTTCAGATTCAAGACCATGAATTTTGCCCCGATAATCGGTGCCTTCTTTTCTTTGATAATAGACGCCCACCCCTAAACCCTGCTCTGTTTCATGAATCACAAAATAACGTGGATGATGACTGGCGCGAATAAAAGAATCGCCTGCATCATCAAAGGGCACCCCTTCTTGATTTCCCACCACCGGTACTTTTTCAAATAAGATTTGTTGCGGACGTAAAACCGCTATCTCATGTATGGCTTGGGCTAAATCTGCGGGAATAACGCGAATTTCGCCTGGGCTTGCCATCGTTAACGCTGCAAAATCACATAGTGTTTGATGCAAATTTTGTAAACGCGATAATTGGTTCACATAGTCTGTGTGAGAAAAAAGCGTTGGATGCTGCTGAATATATTCAATATCACTCAACATCATAGAAAGGCTGTTGGCATAATCGGCCAGTTGTTCATATAAGTTTTGATTTTTATCCCAGTCGTTTGCTGTTTCTTCCACTGCAGTCGCTGCTTGATAAAATTCATGAACACGCGACACCGTTTTTTCTTGAAGCAATCCAATGGCTTTTTCAAAAGATTTAAAGTCACGCCATATGCCCGTTAAGCTTTCAAGTGAAGTACGCAATGCTTCTTGATGAGCAACAGAATGGGTATCACATTCAAATAAAACCCATGTTTCACTGCCTGCTTGACGATCGGCGCCTTTTATTTTTGCCAATAAATAAACGCAATAATGATTGAGGCGCTGTGTTTGGGCCCATTTGGCTTTATCACTTGTCCCCGTGCTTACGCCTGAAACGTCAACAAGAGGATCTAAATCCAAACATTCAAAAAAGGCACGTTGCGAATGAATACTGCGTAATTCGTATTGTGATGCCAGTTTAGCGCGCAGAAGCCAATTGTTTTCCATCATCTCAATCCGCATTGGGATATACGATAAGCGTAGTCAAGACATCGCCATTGCGAGCGCTTATGGGTAGGATGGCTGTTTTATTTGCGTTATCATAATAGGTTTTCAATACCATCAACTGAAGCCCGGCTCCCCCGTAGGTTGGGTTAAGACTTTGCATCACCCAACAAGCGATGTCACATATCATCCGCAATGATGGGTCACGCGAAGACGCTTACCCATCCTACGAAGCGCCCCCTTTCTACCAGAGTGCGTCACCACACCATGAAAAACCTACTATGTATAGAAACAGCCTTTAATGAACTCTGCGTGGCCCTGACATATCAGAATGCGGCATTTAGCCAAATTTCGACTGTGCCCAAACAGCATGCCAGCCACCTCATGGGATTTATTCGTCAGCTCTTTGTTGAAGCCGATTGCCAAGAAAGTGAGCTTGACGCCATTGCCTACGATGCGGGCCCGGCCAGCTTTACGGGAATTCGCATGGGGGCTGGTGTGGCCATGAGCATGGGGTATGCCCTGAATAAACCGGTGGTTCCGCTTTCGTCATTACAATTGGTGGCAGCCAGTTCAACTTCCCCAGGTGGCATCGTGGTTGTTTTAAACGCCTATCAGGGTGAAATTTATGTGGCCCGTTTTGAAAATCAGGGCACCCTACAACGCAAGATGCCAGACAGTTTGATGCAGCCCAGTCAATTGGAAGCTGTCTTAGAAAACCATGACACCGTGGTGAGCGATTGTTTCAATTTATACGAAACCCTATGGCAACCCGTGTTTGAAAAGAAAAAGAATGCGTTGGAAGCGTTGCCCATGATCACACCAGAAGTATTCATCAGCGTGGCAGAACAAGCGTTTCTATCAGGCGCGGGCAAATCGGCCATGGAAGCCGGCCCCGTTTATTTGCGTAAAGATGAGGGGTGGAAGAAGGGCTGAGGCTGTTTACTCATCGGATGTGGCTGGGGCGTGCCCCCATTACGACTATGTTGGGCTACCAAGTCGTACACTCGGCAAGTTAAAGTAGGTTTGCTTGTAAAGATCCAATTGTTTTTTGTTTAAAAAACGATCCCCAAGTTGTACCGTCTGAATAGCGTTGCAAAATTCTTCCATCCTATCATCCCCCCCCTTAAGGCTCGACTCTCTTGCCATTGCTCTGAGTATCTGCTTGAGCATCTCATCATTAGAGATCTTTTCCAGCGAAAAAGGCGCATCTCCAGCTTGATCCCAGGCAACGTAGAAAGCTTTGGCGAGAATACTTGCTTGCTCCTCCACACCCCAAGGCTGATGAATGTTTTGGGTTGCTACGTTTACCTCAAAATCGATAGTTTCTGCCTTAATCTCAACCTCTAGCCAACCTTTCATATGATTGAGGATGGCAACCTCGCGACCCTCATCAGTATGCATTCCCATCGTCCAAGCGTTATTGCCATCATTTAATGTTTCATTCAAGTCTGACGCTATTGTTTTTAAATTTATCTTCGTTGGTGCAAGTAAAGGCAGTACAAATGGCTTTTTCAAAAGAGTTGGCTCACCCTTATCGGCGCGAACTTCATCGTCAGCAGTGACTGAAGACGTTGTGTGCGGCACCAAAGTTGGCTCAGGTGAAGGCACTGCAACTGGCGTTTCTAGGAAGGGTTGCGAAATTGAAGCAAGTGAAGACGCTGTGACTGCCGCTTTGGAAGAAAGGGGCCCACCATTAACGTCAGCTTGACTGACAATAGTCACTGAAGGCGTTGTGGGTGGCGTCGAAAGCACCATGCTTGCTGTCACCATTGCAGAGGATGATCGGCTTTCAGGGCTCTGGCTGCTGAAGGGGTTTGTTAGGGGCCAGCGAGACGGCGAAGAAAACACATTTTTTAGTCGCGAGACGAAACCAGGAACGATTGACGGCTGTGACGGCTGGCTGCTCTTGGGATTGCTGTCAAACAATACATTTGGAGGAGCATCTAACAGAGGATCGCGCGGAACGATATTTTCTTTATTCTCGAGAGGAACAGGCTCAACACTTGAAGTTATCTCCCCTTCCTTATTAAAAGTCACGACGACATGTCGATCCTTTCTTTCTGATTCTGAATCGATCAATTTAATATGCCACTTCAACTTATCTTGTGTATCAGGATAAACATCGATGTACACTGCCGGCAGAATCTCATTTATGGAGACAGCGTCACTCACCACAAGCGATTGATCTGGTTGGGTTGGATGCACTATCGCCTTCCCGTTAATAGAAACAAAAATATCTATCTCGACATCCTCGCCTGTCATCACCACAGATTTAAATTCCGTTGGATCGCTCTCTGACTTTTTGAAGTAAAGATCACTTGCCTCCAGAGAAGGAGGAACCTTGTACTGATTAAGTTTAATCAGTTCTAAAATTTTCTCTTTTAACGCGGCATCACGTTTTTTTTCTGCCATATGATTTTGTAAAGCAGTATTGTTTTTGCCGCTGCTAATATCATTAAACGCGAGTTGCGCTTGCGTTGCAGTCGGACGATTTTCTGGTTTTTCTTCTGTCATCCATTCAATTAAGGGGCGCATCGATTCGGCTTTTTGCAAAGGAGGCGTAGCAGACCCCATTACTGTCGGAGTACTGAAAACAGGATGATTTTTTTGCACCGCCGTAGTTGATATTTCCGGCATCAGCGTCTCATCAGTAAAACGATAGCGAACATCCACACCGTATAATTGAGCCAATACCTTCCCCATGGAAAACATATCTGATTGATGGGTCAGAATACTGTTAACATCAGCGCCCTCCATCGGATGCAGACGTTCTGGTGGGGCGTAAGATCGCGTAAAACCGATGACCCGCCCCTCATCAGCCTTACCAACCTCATGTGCCTCGCCAAAATCGATGAGACATGCCTTACCCGTTTCATCAAACACCACATTGTCAGGCTTGATATCGTTGTGCACCATGCCTTTGTGCGTCAACAAAACCAAATCAGCCAGTAAGGCTTTTGCAATTTTTTGGGTTTCTTCAGCATCGATACTTTTGTTCAGTTTATCTCGAAGTGACGTTTCACCTAAAGGTAAAAAAAGATAACTCTTATAATAGGTGTTACCCTTTTCTTGCTTTACTGTGCGCGTTTGGGCATACACAGACGAAGCCGTCCCTTGGTAATACAGCTCGGCCATCTTTGTTTCTTGATCAACACGCCGCGCCATGTCAGCATCGGACAGCCCTTTGAGTTGTGGCTCTTCCCGCTTTCCAGATGCCTTAGGAGCCTTATCACCCCACAAGCTTATCTTGGCGGCCACCCACTCTCCCGTGCTTAAATTCTGCGCATACTTAGCGCGTGCCGTACCACCACGGCCTATTTCATTTAATAAAGCAAAAGGAACGCCTTTAACCATCACAATAGAAAATTGGCCGACATTGCCTTTGTCTTTTTCTGCTCGTTCAATTTTTGTAATTTCGATTGCGTCATGCGATAGAAGAAATTTATCACTGTCCGACAGTTGATAAAGAAAACCTTCATTCAATGATAAACCGCGTTTGGTAAGTTCCTGTTTAACCTGCTCGGGGATGGGCTGTTTGGACAGATCAACAGCATCCATAGAGCGCTTCGACTTATCCGGCTCAGTTTCTGAAGTTGAGGGTTTATCTGGGGCAGACACTGATGACGGGGCAGGCTTGACAACGACCGCATCTGAAGTAGCGGTTGCTTGTTGTGGCAATGCCTGCACAAATGCTTCAAATTGTTTCGAATCTACCAGACTAAAATTTAAGTCCGAGCCCTTGTCTTTTATTGCCTGCTCTACTTTCGTTAATAATTCTGAAAAGGCAGGCTCATTATCCGGCATACTCACATTCACACCCATTGATTTTGCAAGCAACGCGGTAAAAACAGGACGCAGATACTTGGTTTCTGAAGCAGTATCACCCAGAGTATGCAAGAAACCAGCAAGATAATGCACTGACAGGCGGCCCCGCTTATCTTCATCGCTGTCATCAATAAACAAGACGTTAAAAATACCTGAGTTTTCTGGCTTCCAAAGGCTTATCAAGTCATCAACTGTCGCCTTGGCGAGAACAACCGACGCCCAAGCCTCGCCGCTGAGCTCCGCTTTTATTTGTAGTTCCTGTTTTAGTTCCTTTTTTAGGTTCTTGCTTAGTTCCTTTCCCTCCCTTATTTTTCTATGTATCGTTGGGAATGCATCCAAATACCATTGAAGTAATCGCTTTGTTCCTTCATCAATTTTCGTTTTTTTATTGTTATCATTAAAAAAGAGCCCTTTTTTAGACTTAGCGCTAGGCACAGCCTTAACATTAAAATCAATTCTCAGTATCTCATGCTTCATTGTGAGGCTTTGTTGAAGGGCCGCCTTCAGTTTCTTTCTATCGTCATCTGAAATGCCGTTTATATTATTGAAAAAGGCAGCCTCACTCTCGATCTTTTCACCATCATGTTGCTCAAAGCGAATCTCATCTTTATCAGCAAACGAAAGTGATACGCTGCGGTTCTTTATTTGCGCTTCTGTCAGGATGCTCATGGCCTTATCCATATCTGAAGCGCTCGTAATTGTTTTAAACTCTGTTTTTAATTTTTCTATCGTAGCCTGAGCCTTCTTCTCAAATGTCGATAAATTTCCTGGATTTGTGCTGCCTGCCATACAAAACCCCCATTGCCTTTTATTTGTTATAACACTATCTGAGAAAAGCACACAATGTTTCTTTATTGGTCACTCAATGTCTCGAGATCTTTTTAGGAGACGCTACACCATTAAACACACTATCGATATCTGCCTGTTCAGACTTTATTGATTCGCCCGATCCATTTAAGACTTCTACCGACCCAATGCAGTCTTTTAATTCTTTCAGCAAATTATCAACTGCGGCTGCTTGCGCCATATTTTTCAATATGGGTTCTACCAAACTTGAATCAGAAATATTTTCTAATACAAAAGGGGTTTTTCCATTTTCTTTCCATGCGACATAAAAGGCTGTGGCTAAAATTTTGGATTTTTGTTCAGAAGATAATTCACCTGATTCATCGCTTGGGATCTGCGGCTCGTTATCCGGATGGTAAGATAAGGAAAAATCGAGCGTGTTAGCGGGCTGATTTTCGATGGTAAGCATGCTCACAGAGAAAGCCCCTCTCTCTAATGTCCCTTTTTTCTGTCGTGTTGAAACAGAACCGCGCCACTCCATCTCATCAACCTCAAATAACGCATCTCGTATCTTCTCAACTGTTTTTTTAAAATCGAGCGCTGGTGATTGGGCTTGTGATGAAGGTGCAGCCGAAGAGAATGTAGAAGACTTCGTTTGATTGTTGCCGCCCCCAACACCCGTTTTTGTCATTGATGCGCTTAAATCCAAGCTCTTTTGTCCTGTCACAGCAGCCCAGTTTTGGCTGAGATGCTTCCTTCTTTCTTTACTGTCTCTTGGCTTGTTATGAGAAACTTTCTGTGAAAGTAGCTGAACCTCATCTGATGCCTCTCTTGCAACAGACGTATGGTCCTGAACGGCTTTCAAAAACTCGGTCTTAAAACCTCTAAAATGATCATCGAGCGCTAAATTTATTGTATTTTCCTTCGCTACCTTGAGCAATGCCGTAAATTTACCGCTATCAACCTTCTGCACAGTGACATTCTTGCCAATGGATTGCGCAAGTAATGCTGTAAAAATCAGTTTCAGGTAATGATCATTTTCTTGATCTTCTTTTGATTTTTGATCTTCTTTTGATAAAACGTGCATTAAACCCAAAATGTAATTTTCGTTTCCACTTTGGAAGAATTTTGCCGTCAGAGAACCACGGAACCCCAGTCTCCCGTTCCAGTCGTCCAGCAAACGCTTAAGAGTCAAACGACCAAGCTTTTTCTCTTGTTCCTTTCCCCAATAGTCCGTTAAAAATGAAAGCTCTGGTAAAAGACTTTCTAAGACGGCATCGGCATTATCCAAGTGCAATACAAGCGCTTTGTCCTCATCATTTAACTTACCCCCAGTCGTGCCACCTGCCATAACGCCCCCCTTGCTTACCTATTTGTTATAACACTACCTGACAAAAACGCACGGTATTTCACTATTGGTCACTTCAGGCTGAGGTGGGATATAGGCTATAGTTTGAGTGAAATTCCGCTACTGAACTGAAGGGATACATAAAAATGCGAGAATCCACACAATTAAAAAAGTTTGGTTTTGTCTCCAAATGCCTACATTGGGGCATTTTTGTATTGGTCTGCGCCAATTTCTTTTTGATTTGGCAACGTGAATCTTTTTTAAAGGATGATCCCCGATCCCTGGAATACATCCTGTTACACAAGAGTATCGGGATTGTGATTTTCGTTTTGGCCATTTTGTTTATTTTCTGGCATTTAGTACGCGCCCGCCCTGCTTTGAATTTATCTAAGCCGCAACGTATGGCGACCCGAAGCGTGCATAACTTGTTATTTTTATTGCTGATTGCGATGCCCCTTTCGGGCTATGTGATGTCTGTTACAAGCAACCACCCCGTCAGCTTTTTTGGCTTATTTCAATTGCCCTCCTTGATAGGCGAAAACAAAGCGCTTTCTGAGCTGGCTTTTCAGATTCATGCCGCGTGTGGATGGGCCTTGATCATTTTGGTTGCGATGCACGTGTTGGCCGCGTTTTTCCATCATTTTGTGAGCAAAGACAATGTGTTACGCAGAATGTTGCCGTTTGGGAAGGTAAAGTAAGCTCTCTCTTCGTAGGATGGGTAAGCGTATTCGCGTAACCCATGCCGTGATGGGTCACGTGCGAAGCACACTCACCCATCCTACGAAGATGCGCGAGCGGCCTTGCATCAGTGGATTTTCTTGAGGAATTCATGGGCAAAAAAAAAAGCAGCGAAAGCTGCTTTTTTTATTGGTACCGAGGGTCGGGGTCGAACCGACACGGTGTCACCACCACCAAATTTTGAGTCTGGCGCGTCTACCAGTTCCGCCACCCCGGCATCTTTTGGGACTGTTCAAAGGCTACTATCTCGATATAGCGAACTATCAACAGCCCCTCGATTCTGTGAACTTACCCACAAAATCAAGAGTCGCGCATATTACTGAGCTGTACATTCGCTGTCAAGCAGTCTAAACTTGACCCACAATTAATTACTGGTAATTTTCATGCCGGCTGAGAAAACATCAGAATCCAGACACTGGGGTCAAACCACAAACAATTGGTCCGCTTCACATGCTTTATTCAATCCCTTTCATACAAAGACAGCGCAAAAAGCAGACAAGCCGTTATACACAGCCCAGGCGCATACCAATATTTTTGGGCAAAGCAACTATCAAGTCACCACATCCCAAAAAGCCTTTGCAGAATATTTAAGCGATTACTCGTTTAGTGAAACGCCCTCTCTCAACAAACAATTGATTCGCACACTCACAGATTATCATGTTCAACTGTTAGAAGAAGAACAAAATGGCCGCACCACTTCTTTGGCTAAAAAGAAAAGTTTGATTTTAAAAAATACAGATTTAAACCTGGAAGATTTAGCGCAACGCAAAGCGGCGTATTTAAACCATCTAAAAAATCCAAGCCAAGAAACGAAAGACGCCTTCAAGCTTGCCAGCAAAACATTGGGCTTAATTGATAAACTCGAAGCGCTCAAAGAATGGGAACTTTCAGTCTATGACATTAAAAACGAAACTGAACAGCGTGATGCCAAAGCCAACTTACGCCAACGTTGTGTCAAAGAAATCGTCGAAGCCTTAAAACAAAATGGCAAACTCACCAAAGCCTTTTGGTTCACGGATGGCCGCCTTTATAAAGTGTTGCGCAATGCCCAATATGTCGCCAAACAATATCAATTTACAGCGCGCAAAATTTATCAAGAAGATCAGGGCATTTTTAAAGAAAATAAAGAGTATGGTTTAAACAGTGCCTTGGCTGTGAGCTCGGTGCATGACGTAGAACAAGCGCTGAAAAAACAAAAGGATGAAAAAGAAAAGAAAAAAACGACGACGGCTTATCCTCCTATTATTGGCTCAGTTGAGATTATTGACTCAGTTGAGAACGGCCAAACAAAAAAACCGACAGACAGCATGTCAAACTGCGCAACAGAAGAAATCACGCCAGTAGGGCCAACCGATGAAGAGCAAGAGGATGTCGCTCTTGCTGATTACGCCATGGCCAAACCGTATGCAGGGGGGCACGCCCTTTACTTAGCGCAAGCCAAACGATTGGCTTTGGCCACCAGCGCCACAGAACACAGTGCCGCAATCAAACCTCTTTTGGTAGTGAATCAAATCAGCCGCCCTTTTGATAAAGTGGCAAATTATTTCAAGCATTTTTTCAAGAAACATACCTTGCCCGCAGGGGAAGTACCGTCAGAAAAACGCAGAGAATATGATGAACGTCCTTATCAACATCTTGCCACGACGCTCGATCAAGGCGAAGGCCTGTGGTTTGCTATCAAACAATTTGGTCGCGTGACAGCCGCTGTGACAGCCTTTTCTGCTCTGGCCTTAGGGAAAGGTATTGTGCAAGGCTTGATCATTTTACCCGCCTGGTTTTGGGGCCATTTGGTTGATGTGTTTCAAGATTTCCCAGAAGGGTGGATCGGGCAACTTCTCAAAAAATATTCGCCAGGCGATTATAAAGAAATCTTACTTCGGCACGACAAGCGCTTAAGCACAGAAGCACATGCGGCTAAACAAACTGTTGCCCATCAAGCAGAAGCCGGCCCCGCTACGACCTTCACCTGGCTGCATGCCAAACAACCGTATTCCCCCCAAAGTATGCACGATGCATCCTTGCTTTTTTACACTGTAAAATGGGCAGAATATTTAACTTTGGCAACGGTTGATTGGCTGTGGCAAAACCCCATCACCACCATGGTGGCGGGCACATTAGGGGGCTTGGGTTATGCCGCTTGCACAAATCCAAGCTGGCCCTTGCATCAAAAAATGATTGATTTTGGAAATTACTTTTTCTCGTCTCAAAGTGAAGCCATTTTTTGGTCTGCTTCTACCGCAGGACAAGTGGGCGTCATGGGCGTAAATTTAATTGAAAACCCCGAAGAAAGTTATACCTGGCAATTGATCAAAATAGTGGCGCAGTATCCACTCCAATTGGCTGCCATTGCCGGGATAAGCTATGGCTTAGGCTTTGCATTGGGCCATCTTGAATTTCTGTCAGAGGCATTTGGCACAAAGCCCATCGTGGCACAAACTTATTTAGGCGCTAAATCCACCACGGTATTGGTCGAAACTGCCATTGAACGTGAAAAAAGTTTGGTGGGTAAAATCCTTATTTTCCCTTTCATGTTTATTATTGGTTTTGCACGACTCTTTACTGCATTAATCGGTTTAGGCAGTATCGAACGCGAAACTTTAAATTTGGTGGTGTCATTGTTCCGTGCTGCACAAGTCGCAGCAGAAGGCATCGTCACAACGATTTATGTGGGCGTATATGTCACCGCTGCGGCTGTCTTATTTCCCTTCTCTGCTTTGCCAAAACTATTGGCCAAAATATTTGGGTGGATCCCTGGCGTCAATAAAGTCTGTGATTATTTGATTGATCTGCAATTCAATGCGGAACAACTTTTCGAAAACATCACAGGCAGCGTATTTGCCTGGAAAGAAAATATGCTGGCACCGCTTGAAAACATGCTATTTAATTTTGAATTAAATCAGGCCGTGGCATTTTTGACGAACCGTGATTTAAAGCGCGACAAAGCGCGTCTAGATCTGGGTTTAGAAAAAGTATCACGTGTTCCGGGCAGTTTGATTGAAAATTCTGAATACATCACACCCGATTCGCTCATCAAGCTGGAAGCATCCGAAAGTACCGATACCCTGCAATCGCAAAAAGAAATGCGGTTTGCCGCACGCATGGGTGAAAAACAGAGTGTTTCTGGTATATTGACTGCCCCCAAAACAGATAACTGGGCCAATATGCGTTTGGGCTTTACGCATTTGATAACGGGTAAAGACGCCAAGCAGTTTGATGTGCCGAAATCAAACCTAAAACTTAAGAGTTGATATACCCTTCGTGTTTCAAGATGCGAAGGGATAACGCCCAGATTGCTGCCGTGGAAATATTTTGATTGAGAAAAAACGCAGCAATACGCATTGTATTGTGAGTTTTTTTGATTGAAAAACATTTTCCCCGCGCGGCAAGATGAGATGTTAGGATTTGTATCTTGAAATACGACTTGAAATACGAAGGGCTTAGAATGAAACTTTCTGATTTCCATTACGACCTGCCTGATGAGCTCATTGCCCGCTACCCTGTCGCAGAACGCAGCCATTCTCGCCTGATGCGCATGGACACAGCAGGGCATATTTCACATCATCATTTTTATGATGTGATTGATTTTCTTCGCCCTCATGATTTACTCGTTTTAAATAACACCAAAGTATTAAAAGCCCGATTATTGGGTAAAAAAAGTTCAGGCGGCGCTGTCGAATTATTATTAGAACGCCTCATTGATGATAGCCATTGTTTGATGCACGCCAAATCGAACAAACCCATTAAACCAGGCTTACAAGTTTTTATCAGCGACGAAATTATTTTTGAAGCGATCGAAAACCAAAATGGACTCTGGTTATTTAAATTCACTGCAGCCATTTCATTAGAGGATATCTTAGAAAATCATGGTCATGTGCCCCTGCCCCCCTATTTTCGAAGGGAAGACGAAATAGCCGATGTCACGCGCTATCAAACGGTGTTTGCCTTGAACCCAGGCGCCGTGGCAGCCCCCACAGCAGGCTTACATTTTGACGAAGCTTTATTAGAAAAAATAAAAACGAAAGGGATTGATGTTCAATATTTAACCTTACATGTAGGGGCTGGCACATTTAAGCCCGTGAAGGTAGAAGATGTGACAAACCATGTGATGCACGAAGAGCACTACGAAATCACGCCCGAATTGGTCACAGCCATTCAGGAGACGAAAAAAAAGGGCGGCCGTATTGTGGCCTGTGGCACCACGGTGACCCGCGCTTTAGAAACCTGGGCACGATTAGACAATCAAACGGCCATTCGTGGCAGCACGAAAATTTTTATTTATCCTGGCATCCCTTTTAAATGTGTGGATGTCTTGATTACCAATTTTCATTTACCTGATTCAACACTCATGATGCTGGTGAGTGCTTTTGCTGGAACCAGCCACATTCTAAAGGCCTATCAAACCGCGATCGAAAACCGTTATCGTTTTTTTAGTTTTGGCGATGCGATGATTTTAGGGGCTGTTGACATTTCGCGATATTGAGATGAAACGACTTGATTTTCGAGAAACGTAGCACAGCATACATAGACGTATGTGAGCAACGTATCGCAGAAAATCGAGGCGTTTCATCCAAGATATAGTGTTTTGAATGAGAAATGCCAACAGCCCCTAGGAACGTAAGGGATTTTCACAGCCGCATTTTTTTGTCACAATACCGCTGCTTTTTCAGCGATCTATTTCTGGGAGTACTCATGAAATTTCTATTTGTTTTGATCATTTCACTATTTGTCACCGCTTGTACCAAAGATGTGACCCCTGATACTTATGATGCAGCCGATGTGGGTGCCGTCAGTCGTGTGAATAAAGGCTTCATTGTTTCCAAGAACCCCATTTATATTGACAGCAGTGCTAATGTGCAGAACACAAACATTGCGGCTGCCAATGAATTTGATACCGGCGTGCATCGGATCAAAGGCTATCAATACATTATTAAATTAGATGATGGGCAAGTCGTGTCTGTGGTCCAAAATGAAAGTGTCCAATTTAAAGCCAAAAGCAAAGTCCTCATTATTTTTGGTAAAACCACACGTATTGTGATGGATGAAACAGATTAAGCCCCTAAAAATCCCCCTAGGGGCTGTTGATATTTCGCTATAGTAGAAATCTCAACGGCCTCTACGAAGATCAATGCTTCTGGTGTAGGATGTATCAGCGTACTCGCGTCACCCCCATTTATTTAAAATTGAGAGTCCATATCATGCGTATCTTGTCTATTCTTGCCTTCTTCCCTCTTTCTGTTTTTGCTGAAGGGGCTGCTAACCCTGCAGCACCCAGCCCTTGGGGCCAAGGAATATTGTTAGGCAGCTTTATCGTTGTGTTTTACCTGATGATTTGGCGCCCACAAAGCAAACGCGCAAAAGAACAACGCAATTTGTTAAGCAGTTTAAACAAAGGCGACGAAGTGGTCACAACGGGTGGCATTTGTGGCAGGATAGCCAAACTTTCTGATGCGTTTTTGCTTTTGGATCTCGGCAATGGATTAGAAGTCCCTGTCCAAAAAAGCGCCATCACACAGGTTTTACCGAAAGGGACCCTCAAAAATATTTAGAAACCGTTAACATTTCGCGACATCGAGATGGAACGCCCCCACAACAGGGATTGTTATGCGCACACTACCACCCAATATCTTTCCAACCTGGAAAAATGTCCTCATCATCGCAGTCATTTTTTTGGCTGCTTTGTATGCATTACCCAATCTGTTTGGCGAAGACCCGGCTGTCCAATATTCTTATAAAGAAGATGTCAGCGCAGCCGATCGCGAAACAAAAGACACAGCGGTGGCAGATTTATTACAAGCGGCGCATATTCCTGTCAAAGAAATTGAAAAAACAAATGATTCCCGCCTCATTCGTTTAAGCAACGGCAACCAACAGCTAGAAGCGAAAGACCGCATTAAAGCCCTGTTAACCGATCACGCGACTGTCGCCTTGAATTTGGCCCCTGCCACCCCAGCTTGGTTAGCCGCCATCGGTGCCAATCCCATTAAATTGGGCTTGGACTTACGTGGCGGGGTGCATTTTTTAATTGATGTGGATGTGGATTCTGCCTTAGCACGTCGTCAGGATGGCCTGATGCAGGACATGAAAGCCAGCTTACGCGACGAAAAATTGCGCTATAAACAAGCGCCTGGCGCCGATGCACAAAGCACTGTGTTGCTTTTTGACAGCGAAGCCAATTTGAAAGCAGCGCAAAGCCTCTTGGCCAATCGCCTGTCTGAACTCAGTATTAAAACGGGCAGTGTGGATGGCGAATACCGCATGATGGTTTCCATCCCCTTAACCAGCATCGCCGATGTTGAAAATGAAACGGTTGAACAAACGATTTCGACTTTACGCAATCGTGTCAATGAATTGGGTGTGGCCGAAGCCGTGGTACAACGCCAAGGTCGTCATCGCATTGTGGTGGAATTGCCTGGCGTACAAGATACGGCACGTGCCAGAGACATCTTGGGTAAAACAGCCACTTTGTCTTTTCATATGGAAGATGATGAACATCAATTGGATTCCAGCACCACGCATGCGCCTTCTGGCAGCATTTTCATTAAAACCAAAGAAGGTCGCCCAGTATTGTTAAAGAAACGGGTCATCTTAACGGGTGATGCCATTGTGGGCGCCACAACTGGTTTTGATAGCAATGGCCGCCCTTCTGTCAACATTCGTTTGGGCGGCGCCAATACCACGCCTTTCAAAAAAGCCACACGGGATAATGTCGGCAAAGCCATGGGCGTGTTGTATATCGAAACCGAAACCACTCCCGAAACTTTGCCAGACGGCAGCATTAAACAAAACATTCAAACCAAACAATCTTTAATCAGTTTGGCAACGATCAACAGCCCCCTGGGCAATAGCTTTCAAATCACTGGCTTTTCGATGACTGAAGCCCAAAATTTGGCTTTGCTATTACGTGCCGGCGCGTTGCCTGCCAACATTGCCATTGTTGAAGAACGCACCATTGGCCCCAGTTTGGGAGCAGAAAATATTCACCGTGGCGTCATCTCGATGTTAGTGGGTTTGGGCACCGTCGCCCTATTCATGCTGTTTTATTACCGTTTGTTCGGTTTATTTGCGAATTTAGGCCTTATCATTAACGTCCTATTGCTGGTGTCTGTCTTGTCATTTTTAGGTGCCACCCTCACCTTGCCAGGTATGGCGGGAATTGTATTAACCGTCGGGATGGCCGTGGATGCCAACGTGCTCATCTTCGAACGTATTCGTGAAGAAATGCGCTTAGGGGCATCGAGCCAAGCTGCGGTGTATCGCGGTTTTGAGCGTGCCTTCACCACGATTTTAGATTCAAACGTCACCACCTTTATTGTGGGTGTGATTTTATTTGGCATCGGCAGTGGACCCATTCGTGGTTTTGCGATCACTTTGTGTATGGGGTTAATCACATCCATGTTTACCGCCATCACAGTGACACGTGGTTTTGTGAATTGGACATATGGACACAAAGGCGCCAAGCATTTAAGCATTGGCATATAGTAACTGTTTACTCCATAGCGAGGCACGTCCCTTTTTGGCCAACATTGCGTCTAAAATCATCCGAAAAATGCTCACATACTTGGTGTATGCTGCGCCTTTTCGTCGATTTTATACGCAATCTTGTCTCAAAAATGAACGTTCTTGGGTACTGGAAGATCATGGCCTGAACGCTATGCATATAAGGATACGAAGATGGAATTTTTTAAACAGCATACAAAGATTGATTTCATGGGGCTGCGCCGTTATACGGCCTTTATCTCTGTTTTATTATGCGGCGCTTGTGTGGTGTCTTTGTTTGTAAAAGGTTTAAATTTTGCCTTAGATTTTACGGGTGGCACGCAAATCGAAGTGCGTTTTGAACAGCCTGCTGATGTGGATGCCATTCGTCACACATTAGAAACCCACGGTTTTAAAAATGCCAAAGTACAAACGGTGGATGCTTTAACCGATGTGATGATTCGGGTGCATGCTGAAGATGAATCAACCGGTGGTGAAGGCGAAGTGGCCTTAGGGGCCAAAATTAAAGATCTCTTTACGCAAAATCAGCAAAATGTGGAGATCAAACGCATTGAATTTGTCGGCAGCGAAGTCGGCAACGAATTGGTTGAACAAGGCGGTTTGGCTTTGTTGATTGCCATCTTGGCCACCATGCTCTATATCGCGCTGCGCTTTGAATGGCGATTGGCCGTGAGTGCGGCACTGGCCCTGCTCCATGATCCTATTTTGATTTTGGGGATTTTCTCCGTTACCCAAATTGAATTTGATTTACCCACGCTTGCCGCCCTTTTGGCCATGATTGGTTATTCCTTAAATGACACCATTGTGGTGTTTGATAGATTACGAGAAGTCTTTCGTGCTGGCCGCAAATTGACCGCCATTCAAGCCATGAACCAATCCATTAACAGCACCCTGTCACGCACGGTCATGACATCTGGCTCGACCTTATTGGTTGTGATTGCACTCTTAGTGCATGGTGGCAGCGCTTTATTTGGCTTCTCGTTGGCGTTATGCATCGGCATCATTGTGGGAACGTATTCTTCTATCTACGTGGCAGGGGCCCTGGCAGTGAGTTTAAAGCTTGAAAGAAAGCATCTGTTGATCCAAGGCGTTAAGACCGAAGCGGAAGGTAGGCCATAGGGCCTCCTCCATAGGGCGTAATAACACTTTAATCTCTCCACTGTTGGGTATACTTTGTAGCGTAATGGTGCCCCGATCTTTCTACGGAGCGCCGTCATTGCTTGCGTCCCCGGCGTGGCCATCCATACAGATCATGATGGATTGCCACGGTCACAAGGCCTCTCTCGCAATGACGAACCCACACAGTACAACAACGAGGGTGTCTATCCATGGCTAAGTCACTGAATGAATTAGATTTTGAAACCATTGCCGATGAACTGGGTGCGAAGATCGCGTTTAAAGGCAAAGCCTACGAAAATCTACCTGAAGATTTTAAAAATATTTTTTTACCTGCCGGTGGCCCCAATCAAACACTTCAACCGAAACCTGGTACCACCCTCACGCTACAAGACAAAGACGAAGATGATCTGAAAAATGGTCTCTATACTTTTTTCAGAATGCCGAATAACGAAGGCAATTTTTACATTAAAGAAGGTCAAGATAAAAACGGCCAACTACAACGCCAAATGGTGTTTTTAATTGGTAGCGAAAAAGACATCGACAGCATGGTGAATACCATTCGTGCTTTAGGGCTACAGAATAGTGCGGCTGTGAACGGCCAATCATTACACGCCTTACCCGAACATTTGCAAGCCTACGCCATGAAGCAATTTAAAGCCCATGGCATTGAAGTCAAAGGCTACGATCAGGATGCAAAGAAAAAACATTCTGTATTAGCAGAATTGGCCAGCACTGCGCTGACGGCAGCCGATTCGCTGACACCGACCCAGCCAAGCCAAGAGAAAGCGGGTATCTCGCCTTTTCAAATGAAACCGAATATGGATCCAACGCAGAAATAATGAACGGTTAGTGCTAATTGACACGCCATAAATTACACTTAACAAACTTTCCAATTTTTAATCAGATTTAGGAACGCTGCCTTGCCAACAACACCTAAAAATGCAAACAACTACTCCCATTTGCCCAGCAAACTAAGCGCCACACGAAAAATGGGTACAGCCTTTTGGCGCGTCATGCAAGTAACTGTTGGTCATAGTATTGTCCCCCCAAAAGGCGTTTTTACCGTTGGGCGCCTGGGCTATCTCAATCCATTTGGTTTAATGGCAACTCTATTAAACCGACGCTATCTCAAAATTCGTGTGCAAGCCATTAAAGACTATCCTGACTATGTGTCTGGTTGCATTTTAGAGTATACAGAAGGCAAATTCTTTGAATTTTTAAGAGTTACCTGCAGCATTTTACACTTTATCACCCAGGGCGCGATCTTTTTCCCCTTCGCGCTGTTGGCAACGCTTTTGTCTATTCCAGTGGTTTTTACGCTAGATAAATTGAATCGTAAGTTTTTTGAAACCAATGAATATTTAAAGCAAATTAATTTTAAAGCAAGAAAAGCTGGAGAAGATGGCAATGGCTGTCCATATGAGACAAGAAAAGGTGAGATATTCGGCTTTGAATTGGATTTTTCTCAAGTTCTTAGAACGAATCAAGCTGACGCTATCTCTCTCATGCAGAATGATATGGCCTATGAGCACTTCTTAGATGTCGTTTGCGGTAAATCTACAGCATTATACCTATATGCCTTCGACATTTATCGTGCAAATTGCGACGAACGCAGTGAAAACGTCACACGAAATGCGAGCAAAAATCATATTCGGCGTGCACAAGCAGATATTAATTTGGATGATTTGCTTGCCCACACGCAACGCCTATCTGGTTACAAGATTGCAGACAAGGCAATGCTTCAAGTAACTGGCATCGATCACTTACAAACGCTCAATTACCCATCCCAAAAAGGTTGGGAAACAAAAATTAATAAAGATAATTTGCTTCCTTACCAAGCAGAAGCCGCGCAAAGAATTGCTGAAGCACACCCTCTCGAATTAACACGATTTTTATATAGAAGATAGCGCGGTCAAGCTTATAGTGCTGAATGCTCATGGCGTCAACTTAAGGCAAGGCTCTTTCGTCACTGCGAGGAAGGCTTTGCGACCGCGGCAGTCCATCTTCATTTTTCAATTTTTCAGATGCATTGCTTCACAAAAACGGCCAAACCACCGTGAACTTCGCTTAACTTTAAGATTGCCGTTTTTATTCGCAATAACGACGCTGGCCTTAAGTTGACGCCATTGGCTGAACGGTTACGAGACTTTGTGCCTCCTCTTCCACTCGCAAAGCCTCGCAGAAGAGGAGTTAGATCAACTCAAATGCTCACGTGTGGTTTTAAATTGAATTTCTTTCCAACGATCTTGGGTTAAATTTAAATTCACACGATTTGGGGCCAAATACGTTAAGCAGTCTGCGCCATCTAAAGCCAAGTTGTCGGCCAACTTCTTTTGAAAATCATCCAGCATTTTGGGATCTTTGCTATCAACCCAGCGTGCTGTTTCGACATTCACTGGTTCAAAAATACATTCAACGCGGTATTCATCTAATAAACGTGCGGCCACCACATCAAATTGCAATACCCCCACGGCTCCCAAAATCAAAGTGTTTTTCGTTAAAGGACGAAACACTTGTGTGGCACCCTCTTCTGACAATTGCACCAACCCTTTTTGCAAGGCTTTCATCTTCATTGGATCTTTGGGGCGCACGCTTCGGAATAATTCAGGGGCAAAATAAGGAATACCCACAAATTGTAATTTTTCACCTTCTGTAAAGGTGTCACCAATTTGTATGGTGCCATGGTTGTGTAAACCAATGATGTCGCCTGCAAACGCTTCTTCGACATGTTCACGCTTGCCCGCCATAAAAGTGAGCGCTTGAGACAGCGTCACTTCTTTTTGTGTTCTGGCTTGCAGTACTTTCATGCCCTTTTGATATTGCCCTGAACAAATTCGCAAAAAGGCCACGCGATCACGGTGATTGGGATCCATGTTCGCCTGAATTTTAAACACAAATCCTGAAAACTTGGGTTCGGAAGCCTGAATTTCGCGTGTCACCGTTTTACGCGCTTGAGGCCCCGGGGCATACGCTGCAAATGTATCGAGCAATTGGTTCACACCAAACCCAGAGAGCGCTGATCCAAAACAAACAGGAGTGAGTTCGCCATTTAAAAATGACTTTAAGTCAAAGGCATGGCTGGCCACACGTACCAGCTCTAATTCATCCCGTGCTTCCGTAATAATATCGCCCAATTTTTCATCCAAAATGGGATTGTCTAATCCTTGAATTTTAAGAATCTCGTCTTCATCTGTTTTCGGTTTTAAATACACCACATCATCAAGCAAGTGATAAATACCAGAAAAGCGTTGCCCCATACCAATGGGCCAAGTAATGGGTGCACATTTAATATTTAAAACTTTTTCGACTTCATCTAATAATTCAATCGGTTCTTTACCCACACGATCGAGTTTGTTAATAAACGTGACAATGGGTGTGGTACGAAGCCGACAAATTTCCATTAACTTAATGGTGCGTGCTTCCACCCCTTTGGCCACGTCGATCACCATGAGCGCGCAATCCACGGCTGTTAAAGTACGATAGGTATCTTCGCCGAAATCTTCGTGTCCGGGTGTGTCCAATAAATTTAAGATTTTGTCTTTGTATTCAATTTGCATGACAGACGTGGTGATCGAAATGCCACGTTCTTTTTCCATCGCCATCCAATCAGATGTGGCATGTTTAGATGATTTACGTGCTTTCACCGTACCAGCCAATTGAATCGCACCGGTTTGATACAATAATTGTTCGGTTAACGTGGTTTTACCGGCGTCAGGGTGTGAAATAATGCCAAAGGTAATACGTTTGGCAATTTCATTTGCAAGAGTTGTCATTCAATGTTTCTCATTTTGTTACAGTTAGGGATAGTGGGGCTGTTGACAATTCGCTATATCGAGATGGAACGCCTTGATTTTTGAGAAACGTAGCGCAGCATACATCCCAGTATGTGAGCAACGTATCGCAGAAAATCAAGGCGTTACATCCGAGATAGTAGAATTGTCAACAGCCCCTCGTTTTTTATTCCCCAATACTCATTAAACTGGCATTCCCGCCGGCTGCCGTTGTGTTCACGGTAAACGTACGTTCATGCACCAAACGGCTTAAATAATGCGGCCCCCCTGCTTTGGGTCCGGTGCCAGACAAGCCTTCCCCCCCAAACGGTTGCGATCCCACCACTGCGCCAATTTGGCTACGGTTCACATATAAATTCCCCACACAGGCCAGGGAACGAATCATTTCGACGGTCGTATCAATGCGACTTTGTACACCCAGCGTTAAGCCATAACCCGTCTGATTAATATCTTGAATGACTTTGGCCAAATCACTGCCGGCAAATTCAATCACATGCAAAATTGGACCAAAGTTTTCTTTTGTTAATTGCGAAATATGATTAATTTGATACAAACTCGGCGCAAAATAATGCCCTTTGGTAGGGTTCGCTGGCAGATTCACGCGCCCCAATAACGTTGCATTCTGATCTAACCACTCAATATGGGATTCTAAATCTTGCTTTGCGTTTGCATCAATCACTGGCCCCACATCTGTCGCCAATTGCAATGCAGGCCCCATTTGTAAGCTTGCCATCGCGCCTTTCAACATGTTGATCATGCGCGGCGCCACATCTTTTTGAATAAATAAAACACGCAATGCAGAACAACGTTGTCCTGCGCTCGTAAAACTCGAAAGCAATACATCATTGACCACTTGCTCAGGCAAGGCGCTGGAATCCACAATCATGGCATTCTGCCCGCCTGTTTCGGCAATCAAGGGCACAATAGACCCTTCACGGTTGGCCAAGGTACGGTTGATATGACGCGCGGTATCGGTGCCGCCTGTTAACATCACAGCGGCAATACGTTCGTCTTTAATTAAACCTTCACCCACCACGCTGGCTTTGCCGGGCAATACTTGCACCACGTCTTGGGGAATACCCGCTTCATGCAATAATCCGATCGCTTTGATGGCGATGACAGGCGTTTGACTCGCCGGTTTGGCAATCACGGTATTCCCGGCCACCAAAGCCGCCGTGACTTGGCCTAAAAATATCGCCAAAGGAAAATTCCAAGGGCTGATGCATGCCACCACGCCTCGCCCCACAAAGTGCAGCGTGTTTTCTTCACCCGTGGGTCCGGGTAACACGCGAGGATTGAGCGCTTGTACCGCTAAATTCCCATAATAATGGCAATAATCAATGGCTTCACGCAGTTCAGCCACCGCATCAGGCAGTGTCTTGCCGCCTTCTTTTACCAGTAAACCTAAAAATAAGGCACGCTGTTGTTGTAATAAATCCGCCGCGCGGTACAGCAAGCTCGCGCGCTTTTCAACCGATTGACGTGACCAGTCGTCATAAGCGGCTTTTGCTTTTGTCAACGCTGCTTCAACTTGTTCCGCCGTCGTTAAACTGACTTCTGCAATCACTTCATTTAAATCAGAGGGATTGCATTTTGTTTCCACCACTGCATCGTGAGCCGCCCCTAATGTCCCGCTCACTTTAAAAGGTTGGGCACAAGCTTTTTCAATATCAGCGATCAATGCCGTGACTTCCGGTGCATGAGAAAAATCAACGCCTTGTGAATTGGCGCGTGCAGCCCCAAAAAGCAAGGCAGGTGGGATCACATGCGGATGGGATTTCACTGCCAAAGCTTCCCACGCTGCAATCGGATCGCTTGCCAAACGGCTGGCAGGCACATGCCGTTCTAAAATGCGATTCACAAATGAGGTATTGGCCCCATTTTCTAATAGTCTTCGGACCAAATAGGCCAGTAAATTTTCGTAGCCCCCCACCGGCGCATAAACACGACACGCGACACCAACATGTTTGTCTTTTAATACGGCGTCATATAAAGGGGCGCCCATGCCATGCAGGCATTGAAATTCAAACGCTTTCGATCCATTGGCATACGCCAAAATCGCAGCGGCACTATACGCATTGTGCGTGGCAAATTGGGGGTAGATCACATCGCTAAACTCAAATAGTTTTTTGGCGCAGGCCAAATAAGAAACATCTGTCGCCACTTTACGTGTGAACACCGGGTAATCACTTAAACCGCGTTCTTGGGCCCATTTTATTTCTGAATCCCAATACGCGCCTTTTACCAAACGCACCATGAGTTTGCGTGAATATTTTCTGGCCAAGGCAGCCACATACTCGATCACAAAAGGGGCACGTTTTTGATACGCTTGAATCGCAAGGCCAAAGCCCTGCCAAGATTTAAATGCGCTGTCTGCCATCACCGCTTCCATTAAATCTAACGAAAGCATTAAGCGATCACTTTCTTCTGCATCAAGGGTCATATTGATATTGACGCTGGCCGCCGCCGCCACAAGCTGCTTTAAACGCGGTAATAATTCAGACAAAACTTGTTCGCGCTTCAAGGCTTCATAACGGGGATGCAAAGCGGACAATTTGACAGAAATGCCTGCGCCCTCGATGGGACCACGGCCTACATTGGCCTGCCCAATCGCAGCAATGGCTTGTAAGTAAGCCTCAAAATAACGCGCTGCATCCTCTTCTGTTTTGGCTGCCTCGCCTAACATGTCATACGAATGACGATAACCTTGCTTTTCGACTTTCACAGCCCGTTTTAAAGCGTCTTCGATGGTCTCACCCATCACAAATTGTTGCCCTAAAATTTTCATGGCGGTCAGCATGGCTTCACGAATCAGCGGACCACTTACTTTTTTGGCCAAGCCTTTGAACACCGCGGTCCAATTTTCTGTTTCTGATGCGCGTAAAATTTTGCCTGTGAGCATCAGGCCATAGGTGCCTGCATTCACAAAAGTAGAATGGGATTTACCGGCATGCGCTTGCCAATTGGCAAAGGTGAGCTTGTCTTCGATTAATTTATTGGCCGTTTCTTTATCTGGAATGCGCAATAAACTTTCAGCCAAACACATGAGTACCACGCCTTCTTCGCTTGATAAATCATATTGGCTTAAAAACGCATCCAAACCTGAACTCTTTAAACGCGCTTCTCGCACGCGTTCTATCCATTCAACAGCCTTGTCTTGCACTTGCTGTTGTTCACTGGCCGTTAAGCGCGCAGCGTTTGCCAAGTGCTGCACGGCTTCTTGTTCATTGATTCGATAATAGGTTTCAAGATTTTGACGAATATTTTTAAGATTATTTTGCATGATTGATCTCACTTCGAATTTTGAATGATCGTCTTAACGTGATCGTATTGTGCCAATACCTCTGGCAACGGTGGCTTGGATAAACGGCTCCCCAACCTTACCCCCACAAACGACATCAGAATCCCAGGCAGAATTTCATAAACAGGCAGCGTGAGCATGAATTTACAAATCACCACAGTGATGGCGCCCAATGCCATCCCCCACACCACACCCATGCTGGTTGTTTGCCGCCAAAACAACGACATCACCACCGGTACGGCAAAAGTGGCGGCCAAGCCGGCCCAAGCAAAGCCCACCAAATTCAACACGGTGCTGTCTGGTTTTAAAGCCAAACTAATGGCCACAATAGAAATCAGCATCACACCGGCTCGCCCCACCCACATCAATTCTTTATTGCTGGCTTGCGGGCGCACAATGACGTGATACAAATCTTCAGTTAACGCGCTGCTAGAAGCCAACATCTGCGAATCAATCGCACACATGGTCGAAGATAAAATCGCGGCCATCACCAAACCCGCTAACCAAGGAGAAAGTAATTCTGAGGAAAGATGAATAAAAACCGTTTCAGCATCCGGTAATACCCCATTAAAAAAGGCAATCCCCACGAGACCACACCCCACCGCACCTGCCATGGATAGACTCATCCATCCCATACAAATGCGTCGCGCCAAGGGAATTTCTTTATACGACTTAACAGCCATAAACCGCACCAGTATGTGCGGCTGCCCAAAGTAACCTAAACCCCAGGCCATCAAATTAATAAAGGTGAGCCATTCCAAACCACGCCACACTTCTAACCCATGGATAGAAAGAATGTGAATTTTGGCTGAAGTGGCATCCCAGCCGCCCAATGTGTGCATCGCCACAACGGGTACTGCCAATAAACATAAAAACATCAATGAGCCTTGGACAAAATCAGTCCAGCTCACCGCCAGAAAGCCGCCGACAAAGGTATAGGCAATGATAATGGCCGTGCCAGAAAACAAAGCGAGGCTGTAATTCAAGCCAAACATTTTTTCCATGAGTAAGGCCCCAGCCACCAAACCCGAAGCGGTATAAAAAGCAAAAAATAACAAAATAGAAGCTGCCGCAACCACACGAATGGCACGCTCGTGCTCTTTAAAACGATGGCTTAAAAAAGCAGGAATGGTTAATGAATCATTGGCCATTTCAGTATAAATACGCAGTGGTTTTGCCACCACGCGCCAATTGATATAAGCGCCGATTGTTAAGCCAATGGGCAACCAAATAGCGCTTAAGCCTTCTGCAAAAGCCAGGCCTGGCAAGCCTAATAACAACCAAGCACTCATATCCGAAGCGCCGGCCGAAAGCGCCGCCACGGCCCCCCCCAAACGTCTGCCGCCCAACACAAAATCAGATAGGTTGCGGGTAAGGTGCCAGGCAACCAAAGCAATGCCTAGTACTACCAATAAGTAAATAACAAAAGCGATAACCGTGGCCCAATCCATTCAAGCCCCCCTTAAAATACGATCATAAAACCGCTTATGGTGTGTGGATAGCCAAAGGGAGTCAAGTTTGGATGTGAATTAAAATTGAATGAGAAACGCTATACTGAATATAAGAAAAGTCAGATGGATCATGGATGTCAGAAAACAGCGCCTACTCCGAAACCATCCGCACCCTTTCACAACATATCGTGGAAGCGCAAACGCCTATCCGCATTTTAGATGCCATTAAATGGGATGCCGAGGTAAAACACGCGTTTTTTAAAAGCAAATTCAAAACCCTTCCCCCTGTGGATTTGGCGTATTACCAAGCCCGACCTTTGGGATACGACCCGATTGAAAAGCGCAAAGAGTTTCATCTCATCGAACGCGAAATTATTCGAAAATTAGGATCGTTTAGCCCGGTTGGGCAAATTCTTCGGCGGATGTGTCGGGAATATGGGTTGGTGGTCCGCATGTTAGAAGCGCGTGGCAAACCTGAGTTTTGCATGCTTTCAGAAGAGCTATATGGTTCGGCCACGGATGTATTCCATGAAGGGGATCCCACTTTGGCTTCGTTGGGTGCCTCCATCTCTGACGCGCTACAACACATTGATAAAAGCATGTGGCTGACGAACGAAGAAAAAACCATTCCCGCAGAAGAAGCGGTCGAAATTTTAAAAGCGCGTTTATCTACTTTTTTCCAAAAAGAAGATCAGATCCGGATCATCATCAGTGATGGCATTATCGCCGATGCGGCGGCGGGTGCAGATTATATAAAAATTCGAAAAGACGCCAAATTTACCGAACGTGAATTGCGTATTTTAGAAGTACACGAAGGCTGGGTGCATGTGGGCACCACCTTGAATGGGCTGCACCAACCCGTCTGTACGTTTTTAAGCAAAGGCCCCCCTTCTTCTACCGTGACCCAAGAAGGCTTGGCTATTTTGGTAGAAATTATCAGCTTTGCTTCGTTCCCCGAACGCTTGAGTAAATTAGCCAATCGCATTCGTGCCATTGATATGGCTGAAAGAGGCGCCCATTTTATCGAAGTGTTTCGATTTTTTATGGAAGAAGGGTATAGCGAAGAGGCCAGTTACTCGCAAACCAGTCGCGTGTTTCGCGGTAGCTTGCCCAATCAGGGCCCCTTTACCAAAGACTTATCTTACTGTCGTGGTTTTGTGTTGGTGTACAATTTTATTCAATTGGCGGTACGACGCGGTAAATTATCGCTCATCCCTTTGTTGTTTTGCGGCAAAACCACATTAGAAGACATCCAAGCCTTACATGCATTACAAGAAGAAGGCATCTTAAAAGCACCCCGTTATTTACCACCTCAATTTGCGGACTTAAATGCGCTCACCGCTTGGATGTGTTACAGCAACTTTTTAAATCAATTGAGTTTGTCGCGGATTGAGTCGGATTATGCGAGCATTTTGGGGGAATAAAAAAATCCCCCCGCTACGAAAGACGCGGCGGGGGGATTTTCTGTAGAGGCCTGCTAACATTTCGCCATATCGAGGCATTTCATCCAAGACAGTAGAAATGTCCACAGTCCCTGGCTTACTTATGACTGTCTTTGTCTTCAAATTCCAAGCCTGCTTTCACTTCTTGAATGGCTTTATCAACCAAGTCCTTTGCTTTGGCGCGGTGACCGTCATAATCTTTTGCTGCTTGACCCAAAAAGTCATTGGCTTTTTCTAATGTACGCAAGGCACGGCGCATTTCTGGGCTACGTTCGCCACCTTTACCGTCGTCACCTTTGTTCATTTTGCCCACTTGGCCTTGTTGCACGGCAGGTTGATTGGCTGCGCCAACCACATTTGCAGCCCCTTCTGCTGCCATTACGCCAGCTGAAGCCAACAATGCAAAGCCTGCTACCAAACCTGATAAATGTTTCATATTGCCCTCGTGAAAATAAATTGAAGAAGCTCAACTCAATCTTAGACAAGGTTTGAAAGTTTGCTTGATTATTAGAGTGCGATTACAAGGGTTACTAGCTTAAGTTATTTCACTTGCACTTTCCTCAGTTAGGGATACAATGTCGGACGACTTATGGTTGTTGACCAACTTTTTAGATAGGTCACTGGGAGCGCCTGCTCTGATTAAAGTGGCACCGAGGGAATCATGACAATTCAAAATGACAAACGCGCCCGCCTTGTTGAAGCCGCTGATCAGCTGTTTCACGAAAAAGGGTTTAACCAAACAACTTTGGCAAATATTGCCGATTACGCCAATGTTCCGCTGGGGAATGTGTATTACTACTTCCGTTCTAAAGAGTTGATTCTGCAAGCTGTGATTGAAGGCCGTCGTCAGCAATTTTCTGCGCTTATAGCTGAACTGCGTCCCATTGCCCCTAAAGAACGCATCAAGGCTTTTATCGCCAAAATTTTACAGCCAAAAGACATATTGCTCCAATACGGTGATGCGGTTGGGGGCCTATCTCAAGAGCTAGGGCGTGCCGCGCCAAATAAAGAAGCCAACGGCACCGCTCCTTTGATGGAAGCCACCCTAGACTGGCTTTCAACACAATTTAAAGAAATGGGCGCAAAAGGCAAACCGGAATACCTTTCTGCCTCTCTGCTCTCTCAAATTCATGGCTTATGTGTTTTGGCAGTGACCTTGAAAGACAAAAACTTGCTCGAGCGTCAAAGTCTTTTATTGAATGAGTGGGTAGAATCAGCCTAGGGACTGTGTGTATTTTTACGCTCTCGGATGGAACACCTGGATTTTTTGCGATACGTTTCTCGAAAACCAAGGCGTTCCATCTCGATATAGCGAAATGTCATTCGTAATAAGCGTTCAACCCTATGTTGCGGCGAACAAGAACGTTCCCGGCGACAGAGTGAACAGTTAATGTAATTAACCCCCAAAAGATCCAGAGCCATTCTCCTACAAAAAGATCTATAAAATCGTCTTTTTTAGTCAAAGCTCAGCTTAATTTCTGCAAGCGCTTGAATTCTCAAGCGCTCTTTCTCGCTTTCTGTTTAGCTTTCACACTTATTTTATTTTACGCACACTTTATCCACAGGCTATACCCAGGCTATCCACTTGCCATTTTTCTCAAACCGCATTATCTTGTATCTAATCCATTCGAAACATCTATATATAGGGCTTTTCTGCTCCGGAGGGCACATGTCAACAGAGTCTGTGGTAAAACTCACCACTGAAGATAATCAACAAAATGTGACGTTAAACCTGATTCAACCTGGGGTTTTACACGTTATCAACAGAAAAAATCAGTTGACTAGCTTTAACCCAAGCAAGATCTCTGTGGCGATCACCAAAGCCTTTATTGCGGTGGAAGGTCAAAGCGCCTCCCCTTCGCGTATTCACACCATCGCCACCCAGCTGACAGAAGAAGTGGTCAACAAGCTAGAACACCGTTACGCCTTAGGCGGCGCCGTTCACATTGAAGAAATACAAGACAAAGTCGAACTGACATTGATGCAACACGAACACCACCGTGTGGCCCGTGCCTACGTCTTGTACCGCGAAGAACGCCGCAAAGAGCGTGACACCCAAGCCAAACAAGAAGAACACAGCCTTCGTGTTAGCTTTCATGATGGCTTAAGGCCCCTGAATCTGACCTGGCTCACCGATATCATGGTCGAAGCCTGCCAAGGCTTGGCTGATGTGGATAGCCAATCCCTCATCCAAGAAACCTTACGTTCGCTCTACGACGGCGTGCCGATTGTGGATGTCCGCAAAGCCATGGTGTTGGCCGCCCGCACCATGATTGAAGAAGAGCCCAACTACAGTTACGTGGCAGCCCATTTATTGTTGCAAGAATTGTATGAAGAAGCGCACCAATTTTTAGCCTTACCTGTGGCCAAATCTTTAAAAGAAATGCAGACCCTGTATGCACAAAGCTTACGCGCTCATGTGCAAAAAGGCATTGCCTTGGATCTGCTTGATCCCCGTTTAGGGCAACAATTTGATTTAGATCGTTTGGGTGCCGCCCTTCAAAACTCACGCGATTTGCAATTTAACTTCTTGGGGCTGCAAACCCTTTATGATCGTTATTTCCTGCACAGCCAAAATGTGCGATTTGAATTGCCCCAAGTCTTTTTCATGCGCGTGGCCATGGGCTTAGCAATTGAAGAAAAAGACAAAAACGAACGCGCCATTGAATTTTATGAGCTGCTTTCTTCTTTTGATTACATGAGCTCCACGCCCACTTTGTTCAATGCCGGTACCTTGAAGCCACAGCTTTCAAGCTGTTACCTCACCACCGTACCCGATGATTTGGCTGGTATTTACGAAGCAATTCGTGACAATGCCTTGCTTTCGAAATTTGCAGGGGGATTGGGCAACGATTGGACCCCCGTTCGCGCCATGAATGCCTATATCAAAGGCACCAATGGCCGATCACAAGGGGTGGTGCCCTTCATGAATGTGGCCAACGCCACAGCGGTGGCCGTAAACCAAGGCGGCAAACGTAAAGGGGCCGTCTGTGCTTACCTCGAAACCTGGCATTTAGACATTGAAGAATTTTTAGAATTACGCAAAAACACCGGGGATGATCGCCGTCGTACCCACGACATGAACACTGCAAATTGGATCCCTGATTTGTTCATGAAGCGTGTGATCGAAAATAAAAATTGGACCTTATTCTCCCCTGACGAAGTCAAAGATCTACATGATCTGTATGGCGAAGCGTTCGAAGAAGCCTACGCTGCTTACGAAGAAAAAACGAAATCTGGCAAGATTCGTAATTTCAAAAGCATTCCGGCGCTGGATCTGTGGCGTAAAATGCTTTCGATGCTGTTCGAAACAGGGCACCCTTGGATCACTTTTAAAGATCCTTGCAACATTCGTTCGCCCCAATCTCATAGCGGCGTGATTCACAGCTCTAATTTGTGTACTGAAATCACACTGAACACCTCTGCAGACGAAATTGCCGTCTGTAATTTGGGCAGCGTGAATTTGCTCAACCATGTGACAGCGAATGGTTTGAACCTAGAAAAGCTACAACGCACCATTCACACGGCCATCCGAATGTTAGATAACGTGATCGACATCAACTATTACTCTGTGCCACAAGCACGTCGTTCTAACTTAAAGCACCGTCCGATTGGGCTTGGGATCATGGGCTTTCAGGATGCACTGTATACATTGGGGCATCCCTATGCCTCAGAAGAAGCCGTGGCCTTTTCTGATTCATCGATGGAAGCCGTCAGCTACTTTGCTATTTCGGCTTCGGCTGACTTAGCAGAAGAACGTGGCCGTTATCAAACGTTTGAAGGTTCTTTATGGAGCAAAGGCATTCTGCCCCTCGACTCCATTGATCTCTTACAAAAAAGCCGTGGTTTTTATTTAGATCAGGATCGCAGCCAACGCATGGATTGGGACACCTTACGTCACCGCGTTAAAACCGTGGGCATGCGTAACTCCAATGTTCTGGCCATTGCGCCCACCGCGACCATTTCAAATATCTGTGGGGTATCGCAATCCATTGAGCCTTGCTACCAGAACTTATATGTCAAATCGAATTTGTCAGGTGAGTTCACAGTGGTGAACCCTGCCCTGGTGGCAGAACTCAAAAAAGAAAATATTTGGGATAGCGCCATGGTGAACGATCTCAAATATTACAATGGCAGCTTAGAAGCAATCGAACGTATTCCCAGTCGTTTGAAAGCCTTGTTTGCCACGGCGTTTGAAATCGATCCCCGTTGGTTGGTGGAGTGCGCCTCGCGCCGACAAAAATGGATCGATCAGGCCCAGTCGTTGAACCTTTATTTGGCAAAACCCTCAGGTAAGACACTAGACACCCTCTATCGCACAGCTTGGATGCGTGGTTTAAAAACAACGTACTATTTAAGAAGTTTGGGTGCCACGAATGCTGAAAAATCAACGATTCATGATGGTGCCTTAAATGCGGTTCGCCCCACAGACAATAAAGAAATTGACTGCGAAGCGTGCCAATAAATTTTTAGAAGGTGAAATAAAATGACGACTGTTGTTGCAACCCCCAGAGTGGATCTTAGCCTGGCGCATATTGAATTAAATGGCGCGCGTATCCGCAAAGAAGACAAGCGCATTATCAATTGCCCATTGGATGTGAACCAATTGGTTCCCTTTAAATATGAATGGGCTTGGGAAAAATATTTAAATGCCTGCGCCAATCACTGGATGCCAAACGAAATCAATATGAGCCCAGATGTCGCCTTATGGCGTACACCAGGTGGCCTAACCGAAGACGAACGTTTGATCATCGAACGCAATTTGGGATTTTTCTCAACAGCCGATTCTTTGGTGGCCAACAATTTGGTATTGGCGGTGTATCGCCATATTACGAACCCAGAATGCCGTCAGTATTTATTGCGTCAATCCTTTGAAGAAGCCTTGCACACCCATGCGTATCAATATGTGATTGAAAGTTTGGGGATGGATGAAGGCCGCGTGTTTAACATGTATCGCGAAATTCCAGCTGTGACCAAAAAAGCAGAATTTGCCTTACGTTTTACCGAAAGTTTGGCAGACCCTACTTTCCAGACCGGCACACCCGAAAGCGATGCCCGTTTACTGCGTGATTTGATTGCATTTTATGTGGTATTTGAAGGAATCTTCTTCTACGTCGGTTTTGCTCAAGTTTTATCGATGGGCCGCCGTAATAAGATGGTGGGGACAGCCGAACAATTCCAATACATTTTGCGTGATGAATCCATGCATATGAACTTTGGGATTGACATGATCAATCAAATCAAAATCGAGAACCCCCATTTATGGACCAAGGCTTTGCAAGAAGAAGCCATTGATATGATTCGCACTGGGGTTGATCTTGAAGTGGCGTATGCCATCGATACCATGCCACGTGGTGTATTGGGTTTAAATGCGAAAATGTTCGAAGAATATTTACAATTTATTGCCAACCGCCGTTGTGCACAGATTGGCTTGCCTGAACAATATCCTGGCGCTACCAATCCTTTCCCTTGGATGAGTGAAATGATCGATTTGAAGAAAGAAAAGAATTTCTTCGAAACCCGTGTGACGGAATACCAAACCGGCGGCACACTCACTTGGGATTAATAGTGGGACACCATGACAAAAGCGCTATACCACTCTTCCGCTGTTCTGGGTAAGCCACTCACGGTTTGGGATCTGGCTGCCCTGTTATTGGTATTAACCGCGCTTTTTGCCCTCGGTTGGGGGGCGACAGAAATGGCAACACCGTATTCCTTAGGTGATCCCATTCACATTACGCTGTCGCCCCTTGAACTGCCCGCTTATGCCATTCGCACCATCACGCGCATGCTGATTGCCATGGTCTGTTCGCTGTTGTTTACGTTTGTCTTTGCCACCTGGGCCGCCAAGTCGCGCGAAGCCGAACGCATCATCATTCCCTTTATCGACATCATGCAATCGGTCCCTGTTTTAGGGGTGTTGTCTATTATTGTGGTGGGCTGCATCAAACTGTTCCCTGGCAGTTTATTGGGACCAGAATTGGCCGCCATCATTGCCATTTTTACCGCGCAAGTTTGGAATATGGCGCTCTCGTTTTATCAATCCCTTAAAACTGTTCCCAATGAACTCCATGAACTGGGAGACATGTTGCATCTTTCACCCATGCAACGCTTTTGGCGTGTCGAAGTGCCCTTTGCCTTTCCCAGTTTAATTTGGAACATCATGATCTCGATGTCCGCCAGTTGGTTTTTTGTGGTGGCATCAGAAGCCATTTCTGTCAACAACCAAAACATCAGCTTGCCCGGGATCGGTTCGTATATTGCGCTGGCGATTGACGAAGCAAATGTCTTGGCTTGCGTTTACGCCATTCTGGCCATGTTGTTTGTGATTTTAATTTACGATCAATTGTTATTCAGGCCCATGATTTCTTGGTCTGCCCGTTTTAGAGCAGAAGAGGACGATACCGAATCCCAATCCTGGTTTTTAAATATTTTACAGCGTGCGCGTATTATCCGAAAATTGGCTGCTGTCACGCGGCGCTTTTTCTTAAATTTAATCCCCCTATTCAGTCGCTTTTCGATGCCTGCCCTTTCTATCAATCAAAAATTTTCCGCCAAATATTCGCATACCGCGATCATGCTGTGGCGTACGTTTTATTATGGCTTTCTCGCCTATTGGGCCATCTACGCTGCACGCTATGTGATGGAATCTTTAAATTATGCCGAAGTGGCACATGTGCTTTGGCTGGCCTCCATTACATTTATAAAAGTACTCATACTCATTCTCTTGTGCTCCGTTATTTGGGTACCGATTGGCGTCAAAATTGGTTTGTCACCGCGCGCCCGTAAATGGGCTCAACCCGCTTGCCAGTTCTTGGCTGCTTTCCCTGCCAATTTGTTTTTCCCACTTTTTGTGATCGCTATTTTAAAATTTCATTTATCCGTGAATGTGTTTACTTCCCCACTCATGATATTGGGCACGCAGTGGTACATTTTATTTAATGTCATTGCCGGGGCCAGGCAAATTCCCCATGAATTATTATTGGCCTGCGACAACTTTGGTGTGACATCTTGGTTACGATGGAAAAAGTTTTTATTGCCAGCTATCTTTCCCTACTATGTGACAGGAGCGCTCACCGCAGCCGGCGGCTGTTGGAATGCGTCGATTATTGCCGATATTGTTCAATGGGGTGATGTCAAACTCACCGCGGTGGGATTGGGCGGATACATTGCCGAATATACGGCCACGGGCGACTTCCCCCGCATTGCATTGGGCATCGGCGTCATGTGCCTTTTTGTCAACCTGCTCACACATTTCGTTTGGGCCCCGCTTTATAAAATGGCGGGCACCCGTTTTAAATTGGATGACGTAAATGATTAATCCCGCCATTATTCAAACAGTCAAGCTCTCAAAGACTTATAAAGGCCAAGGTGGAAAAGAATTATTGGCCCTCGACAACATCGATTTCACCATTCAAGAAAATGAATTGGTGGCCTTGGTGGGACGCTCGGGTTCAGGAAAATCCACTTTATTGCGCATGATTGCCGGCCTTATTTCCCCCTCTCGCGGCGAAGTGTTTTATCGCGGTCAAGCCGTCCATGCCCCCCAAAAAGGGGTCAGCATGGTTTTTCAAAGTTTTGCTTTGTTACCTTGGCTCACCGTTTTACAAAATGTGGAATTGGGATTAGAAGCACAGCACGTTAAAAAACACGAGCGCCGTTTAAGAGCCTTGGCCGCCATTGACATGATTGGCCTAGATGGATTTGAATCCGCGTACCCAAAAGAATTATCAGGCGGCATGCGTCAACGTGTGGGCATTGCCCGCGCTTTGGTCGTGAATCCTGATTTATTGTTGATGGATGAACCCTTCTCTGCCTTGGATGTGTTAACGGCAGAAAGCGTGCGCAATGATTTGATGGCCTTGTGGAATAAAGGCCGCATTCAAACCAAAGCGATTTTATTGGTGACACACAACATTGCAGAAGCCGCCCTGATGGCCGATCGCATTGTGATTGTGTCGCCCAATCCTGGGCATTTTCGGGCCATTTTACACGCGAATATCCCCCGCCCCCGCTCATTACACGATCCCCGCGTGCAAAAATTAATTGATGATGTGTACACATTGATGACCACGAGTGAAGTGGCTGTGTCACCTCATGAACCTGAAAAAGCAGAAGAAAAACTCACGCTCTTTTATCGGATACCTGAGGCAGGTGTAAACGAGTTAACGGGGTTATTGGATGCACTGGCCAACCCTGAATTAAGCGGCCAATGTGATCTGCCCAAACTGGCTGATTATTTAAGTTTTGATATCGGGGAATTGTTCCCCCTCACAGAAGGCTTAAAGATTTTACATTTTGCCTTGGTATCTCAAGGTGATATTGAATTGTCGCTGGCGGGCAAAGCGTTTATTCAAGCCGATATTTTATCACGCAAACAAATTTTTCGCCGTCAACTCATCACCCATATTCCCTTGGCCGCCCATATCTACCAATTGTTAAGCGAAACAGATGGGCACCGTTTAAGTGAAGGCATTATTTTAGGGCATTTAAAAGAGCATTTGGCTGAAGACGAAGCCGAAAGCGTGTTAACCGTGCTGATTGATTGGGCCCGTTATGCTGAGTTGTTTGCCTATGATTACGATGCAGGTGTGTTGAGTTTAGAAAATCCGTAATAACAGGTGAACAGTCAATGTTGTCAACTTAAGGAAAGCTTTGCCACTCAAACCGCCTAACCTGGGCCCAGGATAAATAGCTGCCCAACAATCAACCATTTTCTCACCATTTTATTGCAGCTATTTTCTGGGGTGACGCCTCTCCGACTGTCAACAGCGCCTTAAGTTGACACCATTGGGTGAACTTCCCCATAGCCTTTCCTCTAACAGTGTGAAAAGCTTAGAATATTTTTAAATGCCTTTTTTCGGGAAGTGCCGCATGAGTCCAGCTGACATCGCGCAATTGATTGAAGATGTAATAGCCGATCTAGGCAACATCAACACCAGCACCAACCCTCTGGCATTCATTGTTCCGATTGCAGAAAAAGTGGCAACCCTGCCGACTGATAAAATGCGCGATTTTCTGAACGAAACAAATCCCGAAACTCAAAAAAAGCATCGCGCGTCATTGTATCCAGTCAATTACTCAAAAATCATTCAAGCGGCGCCAAATGCGACTGAGAATGAGAGTGAGCAAGCCGAAACAACCGTTGCTCGCTTCGAATTTCTGCATTGCGTCTTGGCCATCGCAATAAAAAAGGGCGCACTCCTCTCTACCCAAGTAAAGCAGGTGCTTCGCTTTACAAGCTTGGATGGCCACAACAATCCCGCTCCTGGACAGCTCAATATCTTCACGTTATACCCACTCTTAACGGCGGATCTCAAAGCTGCCCCCAAACTGACTGATAGCACAGAGGCACGAACCAACTTCAATCATGCCTTAAATGCTTATTTTTATATTCAAGATATCCATTCTGCGATTAAGGCAATGGATGAACAAACCGTTAAGGTGCTTTTAGAAGATCTCAAAACAAAAAACCCAGCAACGCTTTTCACCCATTTTGATTCATTAAACGAAAACATCATGGGCTTAGCGGACACGCATGATCATGATGCTGATAAAATAAAATCAGCCGCTTTACAGAATCAGGTAAACTTCTTGAGCCGTGTGGCTGAAGCGATTACTAGCACAGTAAACATAGACACAGCAGAGCACAGCGCCCCTCTTGATATCTCCTCAATACATAAAAAATGCGCAACCTGCATTGAAACTTTATTAAAAACAGATGGCTTAACCGAAGCGGCAAAACAGAACCTCACGGAAACACTTGAGAAACTAAACGCTGCTCTGCCAAAGCCCATTGCCCTGTCAACGGTAGCAAACATATCCCATCGCGCTTTCTCTCCACCGCTCAAACCAGAGCCATCACACCACTATCACTGGCTCGCTGCTGGCATTGCGGCTATTGGGATGAGCGGCGTCGTGGCCTTTCTCATCGGCATGTTTGTCCCCACCAGCGTGGGCGCAGCTTTGGGATTAACTGCATTTGGTTTAACGGGCGTAGGGTTATCCGTTGCAACAGGCGGCGTTTTTGCAGGGATTGCGATAGGGGCCATTGCCTTAGGAATAGGCGCTTATTATCTCCATAAGGGTTATGTGGCTCAGAACAAGACCCTGCTCAATCAACCTGCGTTTAATAAGAAGGCACAAAGCTCAGAGGTCGCAGCTAACGATTTTTTACGACAACCGTTTTCTGTTATTCATAGCAATATGCAGCCAGATCCAGATATCTCAGCAGCAGGAACAACTGAACAATCGGCTAAAGATGATAAAGATAAGGAAACAACATCCCCTGCGGGACCCTAAATACCGCACTGCGCCTTCTCTGTGGCTTTTTTTATCAAAATATGACACGCTCAAGCGCTTTGTTAACAGAATGACTTTTCTAGAGCCCGTCCCAAAAGTTGTAATTTTTCTGATTAAGTAAGTGAGGATGCATGAGAACCCCAAATAAGATCCAGCAACTCCTTAACGACACGAAAACTCAACTCGATAACGACACGAAAACTCAACTCGATACGCTTGATTCACAGACTGCCTACTCTCAGAATTTCATCAAACTGGCGGCAAAGAAAGTCGCAACGCTGCCAGCTGAAGACTTGCAGGCTTTTCTGCACGAAACAGAAAATGGACAAGAACGTTACTATTCGCTCTACCCTCTGTCACTTATCTACCGAGAAATCATTGAGCCCACAACGAATGAAACAGTCAACCGTTTCTTAGTCTTGCATTACGTTGTCGATCTCGCGATAAAACAGGCTTATATCAAACAAAGCGGTGTCAATCAGGCTTTTCGCTTTGATTCCAAAAAGGACAAAATACCCCGCCCGGCCGACATCCCGGCCGACATCCGGGTCGACATCCCGGTCGACATCCCGGTCGACATCCCGGCCGACATCACCCTGCTCAAAACTTTAACACAAGACCTGAAAAATAAGGCCCTCAAGCTGACCGAAACTGTAACTTTGCAACAGCAATTCAATGAGGCTTTGGTCGCTTATTTTCGCATTCAGCAAATTGATGCCACCATTGATTCCATCATTAAATCAGCAAATAGCGCCGCGCTTTTACAAGACCTCATCGCTAAAAAAACAACGGACATTTTCAAAGAGGTGAGTGCATTAAAGACAAGCTTCCGTGTGTTAGCAAAGAACCTTCCCTACCCTAACTCGACATTAAAAACAAATTTTGTTCGATACACACAATTACGTATCTTACAGGCACAAGCTTACTTTCTCAGACGCATTGAAGAGGCGCTGCCTAATACAACAATTACTGGTAATGAAAAGCGTGAATGGTTGCAGACCTTGGCGCAACGAAAAGAAAACTGTCAAACATCAATTGCTGCTTTCGATAAAGATTACGCCGCTATCACCACGAGCATAAAGAACCTCCTGGCCAATGCTTCGACAGCAGACCCGCTTATCGTATTGCCGCGTGCCTTTACTTTTCACGAACAAGGCACCACGCAGCCCTCTGCTGCAATCAATATGCAGCTTCGCGTTGCATTCCAGAGCGTGGTTAGCAAAATGGATGCGCCAGCTAAACCCAAATTAGTGATATCAACGCACACCGATACGGCAGTTAAAGGCGATACCACAACAGAGCTGACTCATATCGATACGGCAGTTAAAGGCGACACCACAACAGAACCGACTCACTCTTTCTCCACGCCGCCAGAACCCAACAAATCAAGCCACTATCCCTGGCTTGCTGGCATTGCAGCTGTTGGAGTGGGTGGCGCCGCGGCCTTTCTCATCGGCATGTTTGTCCCCACCAGCGTGGGCGCAGCTTTGGGATTAACGGCATTGGGTTTGACTGGCGTGGGATTATCCGTCGCAACAGGCGGCGTTTTTGCAGGGATTGCGATAGGCATCATTGCATTAGGGGTAAGCGCTTATTGTTTCCATAAAATTTATTTTGAGAAAAATCCCCTGCCTGATCAGCCTGCATATCAGAGCATGCAAAACCAGGATGCCGCTAATATTGGCAAGGCTGATATTGACAAGGCTGATATTGATAAGAAAGTGCGGACAGCGATTCATAGCGAACAACAGCCAAATGTACAATTAGTAGTCAATACTCAAAAAGGTAAGGAAAGCGCGAGAGTTGCACCTACTTAGAACACGCTTCAAGTCGTGGCGGAGTGATGACATCAAATTCACGGCTATATTTTCCAGCTTTACAACTCACGTTTTATCGTTACAATGAAAAAGCACGTTTAATATGTTTTATGAGAAGTCAGACGTTATGAGTGATCCCAATCCAATAACAGGCGCCCCCGGCCCCCATCCCATTTTACGGACCGGGATTGTTTTGCTAAACGCTTTTCTGACGACGCCCCTTTCTTTATTGGCCGGCCTGCTGGCTTCTGCAACTTTGTTAATTGCACAAAATATCTGGATCGCGGTGGGGGTGCCCATTGTGTACGGCCTCGGTAACCTGATTCGATTAACCATGGGTAAAAAGCCCGTCAAAGCCCCAATTGGATTCTTTCAATGGGCTTTGCATGCTGCCGTATTTACTGGCGTCCTATTTCTTCCCCTTGCCTTGATGGGCGTCGGCGCCCTGTCTGCCGCCTGGTTTGCCACCGTGGCTGCCCCTTGGTTGATACAAGCTGGGGCAGTACTTGTCTCCTCCGCCACGCCCGCCTTAGGCTCTTTAACGCTCGGTACCTTACTTTCTGTGTTGTTGGGTGGCATTTCGGCGGCAGCCTCCGTGGCTTTTTCAGCCAGCACATTAGATTCTTCTGTGCCTGCGCATGCGTCTGTCGCAACAGCCGTGCTGGCTCACGCCAAGCTCTGTTTTTTTACGACCTGCCCCTTTCTTGATAAAGTACGAGACACAAGCGGTACAGCGCCCTTGTTTGCTGACACACACGATAGGGCATCCTCGATTTTCGAAGAACCCGACTCTTCCACTGGCAATAAACTGAAGCTCGACAACAACATACCTGATCGCCCATTTACCAATGTCAGCCCATACGAGTGGCTTTGGGACACAAAAGCCTCTAACAATGTCTTTACCGCAGCGCGCGATTGGCACGCCTCATTAAAAAAACTAGGTGAGGGTTTTCCCCACGTGCGATGTGGATCCAAAACGGCGCCTAACCCCAACATTAATTAAAATACTCGCCTTGTTTTTGGACTATTCAAAAAATGACTCCTCTCACCTAATTTGGTTATAATCACCTTACTGTGTATATCACCCTAGCTTTCCAACCCAACATAAGTGATAGTGACTCGACTTGATTTTGCCCTTTGAGGGAGCGGGTGTGGGCTCCTAATAAAAGTGGGTTGTGAATTCGTCGGCAGGTTTTATGAAAACAATCGCAGAGATGATTAAAAGTGCACAACAACAGCAGGATGCAAGCGATCCTATCGCGTTCGTCAAAAAATTAGCAGAAGAAGTACAGCAGCAACCCATTAAAGAATTGAATGCATTTTTAAATAATACCGAAACGGGGCAAACCCGTGAACAAGTGCTTTATCCTCTCTCGCTGATTTATATCGCCCTTCTTGGCGTGGCAGATCGCGGCACCCCATACTCATTCAACAATCGCCCGCTTGTGATCAACCACTTCTTGTTCTTGCACCACGCGTTAAATAGTGCGATTGCGCAAGGGCTTATTGCAGAAGAAGATGTGTACAAAACGTTTATCTTCTTTATGAGCACTTCGGCAGAAACAGGCGGGCTATTCGGCTTGCTCTCAATGGATGATCTCAATCCTTATTTTAACCTTCTCACCCTGGATACGGCTCCTTCTCGCCTGCAAGATCTCACTGTTTATCAGCAATGCCTAAGCGATCTTTTTCACAATACTGAAGAGCGTGTAAAATTGATTTACACTCATTGTGATGGCTTAAATCAAAACTTAGCGGCATTCAACGCATCATCCCCAAGCAATATTTTTATTCACCACACGCAATTACGTGTTTTCCACGCACAGGCCATGTATCTCAGATTGATTGAAAATGCCTTTGAACAAAAATTTCAGGATGTTAATGGTACAGAGACTCACATCGAGGCGCTCAAAACCGAGCTGGTGAAACGTAAAAACACGTTAACGGCAAATCTTGAAAATTTAATGTCATTATCATCCAGCAACAAACTTTTTAAACAGGCATGCGAGGGCTCACAAACATGCCTAGCAGGTTATCCCACTTCAGCAGCAATAGATGTGTTGGATTTACTGAATCACGCGCTACAAGCTGACTTCACATGCATCTTGAATGAAATGAGCGCCCACGCTAAGCAGCCAGCTGTGGCAGCGTCTTTGCGACAAGCCACACCCGCTGCCTCGCCCTATTCTTCTTCAAGCACAGGGGCCGCCAACGCAGCAACGCAAGCAAAACCACATCACACAACAAACGGCTTTTATATAAAGCCTGTTGATGAAAGCGACGCTGTTTTTCCGCGAACAACAAACAACCCTCCCAGCGCGTTATCATTATCGGTAATTGAAGCGGCGGAACAAACACCGGAAGAAATTGCAGAACAGCTAGTACGGGATCAACAGCAGGCAGAGGAAGCACTGGCACGCTATGCAGCAGAACCGTCTGCCAGCTGGTTAGCGAACCGCGCTACTTCATCGCCGGAAACCGCTTTTGCCGAAGAAAAGGGAGCGCCTCAACTTTCGCCCCCAATGACACCCATAACCCCCCTCAGCCTATTGGCAGATATATACGGAAACAGCAGGGATTGGGATGAATTGAAAGGCCTATTCACACCGGACGTCAAGCGAGTGGCTTATGCCTTGCTCACGATCACATTATCGTTTTCTGCTTTTATGGTCGGGGCCAGCTTACCTGCCAGCGTGGGCACCGCACTGGGATTGGCTGGCACAACAGTGATCTTATCCCTTGGAACAGGTGGCATTTTTGCATTGATTGCTTTAGGTGTGATGATGGCCGCAGGCGTTGCATTATATCTATCTGGCGCGTTTTCTGACAAAAAGCCGACCGAAGCATCACATTTACCGCCGATGCTAGCAGAGAGAAGAGCGCAGCCCATTGCCGCGCCTACTCCAGTTCCAGCCGCGCTTCACAATGCCTTATACCTATCTGAGACTGTTTCTAACGAAAACGTCAACGCGGTGTCAGGTTCACTGCCAGTGCCAGAGGGGACACCGCCAGAACGCATTGCTGAGCCAACCCTATTCATGTTTTATGCTCGTGAAATACGAGGCTCGGCAAGCTCACACAAGCCCCTGAGCTCACCCACGCCTGCCGCGAGCGAAGAGAACGACGTCGAGAGCAACAACAGTGAGGCATGGATAGACTCGCAATTTGGAGCGATACCACTACCACTCAAAAGAAGAGACAGCTCAGCCACGTTCAGCAGTTTTGGCATCTCAGTATCAAGTGGGGAAGGCATCCCTTTCGATGATGATGACGCTTCAGCACAGCAAACAGAATGGATCGACTCGATGTGTGGTGGAGCACTACCACTACCACGCGAGAGAAGAGGCAGCTCAGCCACGTTCTACACGGTCACCTCAGCATCAAGTGGTGGAGATCATGACATCACTTTCGATGATGATGATCCTTCACCATCACCCACTTCACCATCACCCACTGCACCACTACGAAGAAGAGTAAGCGTCTGAGATCACATATGCTCAAATAACTTCGTGACCGCAGACAATTCAACCAACAATTTTTGGTACCGTTCGTTACCCAATTGTTCTTCCACGCGGCATTGGGCACTTTCCCACATCGGGACACCCTTTTCTAACACGCTGCGACCATGATCAGATAAGGCATACGCTTTAGAACGTTTGTCTTTGGCTGTCACAATCTGGATTAAATTTAATTTTTCTAATGGCTTTAAATTACGCGTTAAAGTGGTTCTGTCCATCACCAAGTGGTCTGCCATTTCGGTTAAGGTTTTGGCTGAAACAGAAGCCAAGGTCACCAATAAAGTAAATTGCGTGGCACGGATACCAGCAGGTTCTAAGGCATGATCGAAATACTGTGTGACGGCGCGTGAAGCTTTACGTAAATTGAAGCAAGAATCGCGGCCATTGATGTTGTTGTGTTCACTCATGATTGTCTGATCCAATTCGTATCATTCCCTTATTCAGGTATGAGTGAGGATCCCCAATCTGTCAAGTTGTTTGGCTTTCATTATTTCTAATATCTGTATATATAAACACCATGTCTGGGGGTGTGTCAGCTTTACTAAGATAATGCCTGCGGCGCGCCCACGATTGACATAACGCCTCTCCCATTCACAAAGCCTTATGGGAGAGGTGTCAGAGCTATTCTCTCTTAAACTATCTTCCAGCCCGTGCCGCCCTTCCCGTCTTCTAAAACCACGCCGATTTCCAAAAGTTGTTGGCGTATCGCATCGGCTTGCGCAAAATCTTTATTGGCACGCGCTGCATTACGGGCCGCAATCAACGCTTCTACTTTTTTAGCCAATTCGCTTTCGGCATTCCCTTGAAAATACTGTTTGGGATCGCTTTGTAATAACCCCAATACGCCACCTAATTTTTTCAATAAACCGGCATATAAATGAGCCTGTTCAGGATGGGCGATTTTTTCACGATTCACTTTCTTGGCAATTTCAAATAACGAAACACAGGCCAGTGGAATATTAAAATCGTCGCTTAAGGCGTGAATAAAGTGTTTTTCTTCTTCCGTCTCTGCCATAGCCTTGGATAAATCGCAATCTTGTAAAGCCCCATATAAGCGGTTTAACGCTTCTTCACTTTGCTGCAAGCCTTCGAATGAAAATGGTAACGGGCTACGATAATGCGTGGCCAATAAAAAGAAGCGAACGACCTCGCCTTTAAACTTCTGTAACACATCCCGAATCGTAAAAAAATTGCCCACAGATTTGGCCATTTTTTCTTGATTGATTTCGACAAAACCCACATGCATCCAATGGTTCACAAAGGGTTTGCCTGTGGCAGCTTCGCTCTGCGCGCGCTCATTTTCATGATGCGGAAATTTTAAATCAAAGCCCCCACCATGTAGATCGAAGGTATCCCCTAAATTTTTTAAAGACATGGCAGAACATTCGATATGCCAACCAGGGCGCCCTTGCCCCCAAGGCGAAGACCAGGCCGGCTCACCCGATTTGGCTTTTTTCCATAATACAAAATCCAACGCGTCACGTTTGGCGGCATTCACCTCCACACGACACCCGCTGCGCAATTGAAACAAAGTCTGTTTTGATAACTCACCATACTGAGGAAAGGCTTTCACAGAAAACAACACATCGCCATCATCCGCCACATAGGCTGCGTCTTTTTCAATCAGCTTGGCAATCAAATCCTGCATGGCTTGAATGTAATCTGTTGCTTTGGGTTCGATATTGGGGGGCAGACACAAAAGTGCGGCTTCGTCTTCATGCATCGCATCGATAAAGCGCTGCGTCAGCGTGGCGATGGGCTCATTTAATTCATTTGCACGTTTGATAATTTTGTCATCAACATCGGTAATATTGCGTACGTATTCAAGCGCGTACCCCACGCTTCTTAACATGCGGACAAAAGCATCAAACACCACAAAAACCCGCGCATGCCCAATGTGGCAATAATCGTAAACGGTTATGCCACACACATAGAGTTTCAATTTGCCTGGAACCAAAGGTTGAATCACTTGCTTTTCATGATTCATGGAATTAAACAAAGTGATCGCTGTGCTCATAATGTTCTCACTATTAAGGAGGTTGTTTCATAACTGCGGTACGCAAAAAGTAACGCCTCCGTCATCGCGAGGAAAGACTGCGCGCAGAAGGTGAGTAGCACACTTTTTTTTGCCACAGTCTTGACGTGGCTCCCCATCATAAAAATCTATATCCGTAGCGCCGCTTCGTTTTCTGATCTTTCAGATGGATTGCTTCATAAAAACGGCCAATCACCCTACACTTCGCTCAGACTCAGCTTGCCGTTTTTATTCGCAATGACGAAACTGAGTATTGACGCAATAATGTCTATATAAAGCGTGCCCAACGGGTTTTGACGCTTTCTTGCCCCATCAATCGAATCATCATGGCCATTTCTGGTCCATGTAAGGTACCCGTTAAACCAACACGCAAAGGCGCAAATAAAGCCTTACCGCTTTTACCTGTTTTGTCTTTAATGTATTGCGTCATGCCTTTCCAATCTGGAAAGTATTGTAAGCTTTCGATGGCCGCTTCAAAAAAAGCTTTGTCGGTTTGCTGTAATATTGTGGCCGCTTCAGATTCTGGATCCGTGAGTTCAAACAGATTATTTAACAGCGTGGTCACGTCTTCGTAACGCACCCCATTTTGACGCACCAATTCTATTAATAAAGTCTGTTGCACAGCATCAAGCGCCCATTCTTTTTTAAGAATCGCTTGTAACCATTGGGCAATGATTTCATCGCTTGCACTTTGCATCGCGCCTTTTTGCCAATGTGACAACTGCGCAATATCAAATCGTGCAGCAGATTTGGCCACATGTTCAATTTCAAATTGCTGTGCCAATTCAGTGCGTGAAAGTAAAGTATCCGCTTCGATATGATGTCCCAATCTGGCCAAATAATTTAAAATTGCGATAGGGAAAAAACCCATCTCTAATAAATTTTCGGCACTTAAACTGCCATTACGTTTTGATAAAGGCGCGCCATCATCCCCTAAAATCAAAGGCATATGCCCATAGTGGGGAGCCGGCCTATTGAGCACTTTTAAAATCAACATTTGTCTGGGGGTATTCGATAAGTGATCATCGCCACGTAAGGCGTGGGTCACGCCCATCAACGAATCATCAATGGCATTACAAAATAAGAAGGTCGCGGAATGATCTTCTCGTCGAATAATAAAATCACCTAAATCAGCCCCTTTAAATTGTTGCTCGCCTTTAACAAGATCATTAAATCGCACTTCGTCTTCTGGCATCACTTTAAAGCGCAGCGTGGGTTTTAGGCCTTTGGCCAACAAATCAGCACGTTGCTGTGGGCTTAAATTGCGACATTTTCCAGCGTATTTAGGGGCCTGCCCTGCCGCCAATTGGGTCTTTCTGGCGATGGACAATTCCACATCTGTACAAAAGCAGGGATAGGCTCTGCCTGCTTCAATCAACGCATTATAATAGTGGGTGTAAATATCAGCCCGTTCGGACTGGCGGTAAGGGCCATGGCCTTTGTCCGCTTCTACCCCTTCTTGCCAATCAAGTGACATGGTTTTGAGTACCCGAAGCAAGCCTTGCAAACTGGCTTCGCTGCCCCGACTTTGATCAGTGTCTTCGATACGCAATAAAAACGTGCCTTGGTTTTTTTCGGCAAAAAGTGCATTAAATAAGGCGGTGCGCAAATTCCCCAAGTGCATATCACCTGTCGGGCTGGGCGCAAAACGGGATTTCACAGGTAAATGAGACATTTTTTCTAATTTGGCCATTTTTGGTTGGAGGAGTTTGTCGTATACTCAGCCCCTTTTCAATAGGAGTATTGTCTATGAATCCCACCCAAGTTAAGTTCACTACCTCTTTAGGTGAAATCCTGATTGCCTTAGATGCCGAAAAAGCCCCAAAGACCGTTGAAAACTTTTTAAAATATGTCAAAGAAGGCTTTTTCGACAACACGATTTTCCACCGTTGCATTAAAAAGTTCATGGTGCAAGGCGGCGGATTTGATCAGAAGTTCAACCAGAAAAAAGGCTTTGACCCCATCAAAAACGAAGCCAATACCGGCTTAAGCAATCTGACCGGCACGATTGCCATGGCACGTACCAATGATCCGCATTCTGCCTCTTCTCAATTTTTTATTAATGTGTCCGATAACCTATTCCTAAACTTCAAATCAGAATCTCTTGATGGTTGGGGTTATTGTGCTTTTGGCACCGTGACTGAAGGCTTGGATGTGGCCAAAAAGATGAGCGAAGTCAAAACGGGCGAGCGCATGGGGCATCGCGATGTGCCGACTGAAGATGTGGTTATCATTAAGGCAGAAATTTTAGAGTAAAAAATGTGATTCGTTTCATCTCCGATCTTCATTTGTCAGAAAATGAACCCCTCATCACAGAGCGGTTCTTGCAATTTATGCATGACAAAAAGGCTTCAACCACCGCCCTGTATATCTTGGGTGATTTTTTTGAAACGTGGGTCGGAGATGACAATCAGTCTGATTTAACGCACACCATTCAAGCGGCCTTACGCGCTTATCATGATAACGGTATAAATGTCTGTTTCATGGTGGGGAACCGCGATTTTTTGATCCGCGACACTTTTTGTGCCCACGCCGGAATGACGCAGTTAAACGATCCGCATTTAATTCATTTAAATGGCGTGCCCACTTTATTAACGCATGGTGATTTACTGTGCACAGAAGACACTGCTTATCAACGGTTTCGCAAAGTGGTTCGGCTCCCTTTTTTACAAAACTTTTTTTTGGCCCTGCCTTTATTTTTACGAAAACAGTTTGCGAAAACCCTGCGCAACATCAGCCACAAAAAAGGCACTTCGCCACAAGCCGCTTATCACAGTCGATACGATGCCACCGAATCCGGCATCCAAACCTATTTAGGCCAATGGCAGGCTGCACAATTGATTCATGGTCATACCCATCGCCTTGCGATACATGAACACAAGCTTGATAATAACCAAATAGCAAAACGGTATGTTTTAGGCGATTGGAAGCCCAATCAAGGCAATGCGCTTTGTTTTGATGGGGAAAATTTATTTTTTGAGTATTTTTAGAGGGATCCCTATGTCAAACTTATTCACCTCGCAATTTACATTGCAAAACGAAACCATTCATTATTATGCGCTTGAAAAAGCAGCCAGCCGCGATGCCCTCTCGCGTTTGCCTTTTTCCATTAAAATTCTTTTAGAAAATATGTTGCGTTTTTTTGATGGTAAAGACATTACCCAAAAAGACATTGATGCCATTTTAAAATGGGATCCTAAAAAAGAGCCTGATTACGAAATTGCCTTTACCCCTGCACGTGTGATTTTGCAGGATTTTACAGGCGTGCCGTGTGTGGTGGATTTGGCCGCCATGCGAGAAGCCGTGAAAAAACAAGGCGGCGATCCTAAAAAAATCAATCCCCTTTCCCCCGTTGAATTGGTGATCGATCACTCGGTGATGGTGGATTTTTTTGGCAACAACCAAGCCTTTGCTAAAAACGTCGAAATTGAATTCGAACGCAATCAAGAACGCTATGCCTTTTTGCGTTGGGGACAAAATGGCTTTGATAATTTTAAAGTCGTGCCGCCAGGCACGGGCATTGTGCACCAAGTGAATTTGGAATATTTGGCACGCGTGGTATTTAAAAAAGACAACGCGGGACAAACCTGGGCGTATCCTGATTCCTTAGTGGGCACTGATTCTCATACCACCATGATAAATGGTTTAGGCGTCTTGGGTTGGGGCGTAGGCGGCATCGAAGCCGAAGCCGCCATGTTAGGCCAACCGGTCAGCATGCTGATCCCTCATGTGGTCGGCATAAAATTGTTGAACAGTTTGCCGGAGGGCGCCACGGCCACCGATTTGGTTTTAACGGTGACCGAAATGTTACGCAAACACGGTGTGGTGGGTAAATTCGTCGAATTCTTTGGCCCGGGATTGGCCAAATTGCCCTTGGCTGATCGTGCCACCATTGCCAACATGGCTCCCGAATATGGCGCCACCTGCGGGATGTTCCCTATCGATGCCGAAACCTTACAATATTTAAAATTGTCTGGTCGCAGTGATGCGCAGGTAAAGTTGGTAGAGCAGTATGCCAAGACACAAGGTTTGTTCCATGACGAACACACTAAAGACGCAGAATACACGGCCACGCTGACTTTAGATTTAAGTACCATTGTGCCCTGTATGGCTGGGCCAAAACGTCCGCAAGATCGCGTGCCTTTGCCGCAAATCAAACAAGTGGTTGAAAATGCCGTACTGGCACGTCAAAAAGAAAAAGCCGCGCCAGCCCATGCATCTGGCAGTTTAAAAAATGGCGATGTGGTGATTGCGGCTATCACAAGCTGCACCAATACGTCTAATCCAGCTGTGATGATGGCAGCGGGACTTGTGGCTGAAAAAGCAGCCAAATTGGGCTTAAAAGCCAAACCCTGGGTCAAAACCAGTTTGGCGCCAGGCTCGCAAGTCGTCACGGAATACCTTGAAAAAGCACATTTATTGTCCGTTTTGGCTGATATCGGTTTTAATTTAGTAGGCTATGGTTGCACCACCTGTATTGGGAATTCCGGCCCTTTAGATCCGGCCCTCAGTCAAACGATTAAAGACAATGATCTCAGCGTGGCTGCCGTCTTATCCGGTAACCGTAATTTTGAAGGTCGCATTCACCCTGATGTGCGGTTGGCCTTTTTGGCTTCGCCCCCGCTTGTGGTGGCGTATGCACTGGCAGGCCATACAAATTTAGATATCACAAAAGACGTGATTGCCGAAAATGCAGCCGGTAAAGCGGTTTACTTAAAAGACATTTGGCCAAGCGAGCACGAAATTCAAGCCGCGATCCAAAAAGCCGTCACCAGTGATTTATTTAAAGCGCGCTATGCGCATGTCTTCGATGGCAATCAAGCTTGGCAAACCTTGCCTGTGCCACAAGGCGAATTATTTGCCTGGGAAAAGGATTCCACTTACGTACAACATCCCCCCTACTTTGAGGGTTTTGAACTCACCCCCAAACCCGTTGTTTCTATCAAAAATGCACACGTTTTGGCTTTGTTAGGGGATTCTGTCACCACCGATCATATTTCGCCTGCCGGAAATATTTCAGCCAGCAGTCCAGCGGGGTTGTATTTACAAAACAAAGGCATCAAAAAAGAAGACTTCAACAGTTATGGCGCACGACGCGGTAATCATGAAGTCATGGTACGCGGCACCTTCGCCAATATTCGTTTACAAAATAAATTGTTACCGGGAACAGAAGGTGGTATCACCTTGCACCTTCCCACCCAACAGCAAATGAGTATTTTTGATGCCTCGATGCAGTATCAAAAAGAAAAAATGCCCTTGGTGATCTTGGCCGGTAAAGAATATGGCACAGGTTCCTCACGTGATTGGGCCGCAAAGGGTACCCGTTTATTAGGCGTTTCTGCTGTGATTGCCGAAAGTTTTGAACGCATTCACAGAAGCAATTTAATTGGGATGGGTGTGTTACCACTGGTCTTCACAAACAATGAATCCGTTACGGCACTGGGGCTCACGGGTTTTGAACGTTTTAATATTGATCTGACTTCAATCACCCCCAGAGGTTTACTGAAGGTGGTAGCACACACCGCAGAGGGTCAAGAAAAAGTATTCCAAGCCCGTGTGGCCATTGATACACCCAAAGAATTGGTCTACTTCAATCACGGCGGTATTTTGCCTTATGTTTTAAGGCAATTAATGGCGTGAGTTGTGATGGGGTGAGGCGGGAATAAAAAAAGCGTCCGCTTTTTCCCGTCGAACGCCCTGAGCTTGCGAAGGGCCGGGTTCCTTTCGTGTGTAACCCATCATTCTAACCAGCGAGAACAAGTATGAAATTTAGAATTGAAAAAGACAGCATGGGCGAATGCCGCGTTCCAGAAGACGCGTTATATGGCGCCCAAACACAACGCGCCGTCGAAAATTTTTCTGTGAGCACCCGTACCCTGCCGCATACTTTTTTAAAAGCCTTGGCGCATGTCAAAGCCTCCGCCGCTAAAGTGAATGCTGAATTGGGCTTGATGCCTCAACAAAAAGCAGAAGCGATTGAATGGGCCGCGCTGCAAGTGATCGAACAAGATTATGCCAAACATTTTCCTTTGGATGTGTTTCAAACCGGCAGTGCCACCAGCACAAATATGAATATGAACGAAGTGTTGGCCCATTTGGCCACACAAAAGTTGGGTGCGCCGGTGCATCCCAACGATGACATCAACATGAGTCAAAGCAGTAATGATGTGATCCCCACCGCTATCCATGTCAGTGCGGCGATGGCGATCAAAGACACATTAATGCCGGCTTTGTCGCATTGTGATGCTGTCCTTCAAAAACGTTCTGATGAGTTAAAGGCGGTGGTCAAAACTGGCCGAACCCATTTAATGGACGCCATGCCTGTGACATTGGGGCAAGAATTGGGCGCTTGGGCTGAACAAGTTAAAAATGGAATGGGGCGAATACAAGCTGCCAGCAAAGATATTGAAAAATTGGCCATTGGTGGGACCGCGGTCGGCACAGGAATCAATGCGCATCCTGAATTTGGTCATAAAATGGCCAAACACTTGGCCAACAAATTGGCCATTCCCTTTACACGAAACGAAAATTTATTTGAAGCGTTAAGCACGCAAGATGCTGCCGTGTCTTTATCCGGCCAATTGAAAACGCTTGCCACAAGCTTCATGAAAATTTCGAATGATTTACGTTGGATGAACAGTGGCCCCTTGGCCGGTTTAGGCGAAATTGCGCTGCCCTCTTTGCAACCGGGTAGCAGCATTATGCCAGGTAAAGTGAATCCGGTGATCCCCGAATGTATGGCCATGATCTGCGCCCGCGTGATAGGCAATGACACCACCATTACCATCGCTGGGCAATCGGGTAATTTCCAACTCAATGTGATGTTACCTTTGGTCGCAGATTGCTTAATTGAAAGCATTGAAGTGATGGGCAACGGGATCATGCGTTTAACCGATAAAGCCATTTTAGGTTTTACGGTGAATCACGATCATTTAAAACTGGCCTTATCCAAAAATCCTATTTTAGTGACGGCATTAAACCGTGTGATTGGGTATGAATTGGGCGCCAAAATTGCCAAAACAGCGTATGCAGAAAAACGCGCTTTGTTGGATGTGGCAAAAGAAATGACCACATTAAGTGAATCTGAATTGGTGCGCTTATTAGATCCGGCTGCGCTGACAAGGGGTGGGATTCAGGAATAAATTGTTCCCCGGATAGGCTGGGGCGGCATCGCCCCTGCCCGCCGTGTCCCGCAGATCTCTGATGGATGTTTAGGGCGTGTCCTCATTACGCTATATCAAGGCGTTACGGCCAAGTTAGTAGTAATGAGGACATGCCCTAGGCTTGATTGTGGGTGCGTAAAAACGGATACTCCATACAGTAAACCGCCGCCTTTACGGCTTGGAGATGGCCATGCCTCTTGAATCTGTTGTTGGGGATACCAACACCCCCCGCAACCTTTCCAAAAGCGAGAGAACCACGCCCCCCCCTGCAACAGAAATGGCACGGCCTGGACTTGAAAAAGGGCAAACGACACACCCCTCCCATCTGCATAAAAAAAACCCTCCACCACCCATCACCATACCCAACAAGACACCCCCCTTTTCACCCAAAGAAACAAACAGGCACGCTGCGCTCAAAGACGTATTGACGCCCACAACCAATCGTCGACTCTATGGCATCACGACACTCTCATTGACAAGCTGTGCTTTTATGATTGGTATGGCCTTATCGGGTGGTGTGGGCGCAGCGCTGGGATTGACGGCACTTGGCTTAAGCGCTGCTGCAACTGGTGGCATTCTTGCAGCCATTGTTTTTGGCGGCATGCTTGTTGTGGGGATAGCACTTTATTTTTCTGGTGTTTTTTCAGAAAAGGCAGCGTCTGGTTTTTCAGCTCCTGCGGCATCATTGCCAGCTAAACAAGATAGTGGTGACGACGCAGCTGTCTTGAAGTCGCCTCCCCCTACGTTTGTGATCACAAATAAGACTGATGAAAGCGTGGACAGCGGTCCATCTGGAACACCGCAACCCCCATCTGATGCCAGCCCACTGAAAGCCACAGTATGTAAATAGCGTATTTTTTTAAGCCCAGCGGTGTCATTGCGAATAAACATGGCAATCTGAAGTTGAGAGAAGTTCGCGGTGGTTTGGCCGTTTTTATGAACAATCCATCTGAAAGATCTAAAAACGAAGATGGACTGCCAGGCTATCAAACCTCATCATCAACGATTCCCCTCTCCACGAACGACAGTGAGTGGAGAGGGACAGGGGTGCGGTGTCGCAAAGCCTCCCTCGCAGTGACGGAGAGCCTTAAATGCGAATTAAGAGCTAGATGAGCATTTTTTCAAAATAGATTGCTTGCCTTTTGCTTCCCCCTGGCAAAGGGGGTCGCCTGTCAGGCTCGGCGCTTTGGCCGGCCTAGACAGGCGAGGGGTTGTTTGGCAGGCGATAACATCACACCCTTCTTGCTCATTTTAGGGCGTGTCCTCATTACGCTATATCGAGATGGAACGCCTAGATTTTCGAGAAACGTAGCGCAGCATACATCCCAGTATGTGAGCAACGTATCGCAGAAAATCTAGGCGTTCCATCCGAGATAGTAGAAATGTCAATCGCGACGAAGCCGTGCACTGCTGGCAAGGGGCGTCGGATACTTCATCACCACCCAATAAGACGACACCACAAACGTAATCAACGTCGCCGTCTGTAATGTGGCGGCAGCCTCAACCCCAATCAAATGGGCCTGTAAAGCCAAGTAAGCAATCAATAACGAAAACTCAGACAATTGTGACAAACGCGCGGCCACTTCTGCTGATAAATCGGTTGACTCATGAATGGAGTTGAATAGCTTGCTAAAAATAAGCGGTTTGGCCACCAAAATCATGGCAGACAAAATCAAAGCTGGCACCATGATTTGCGGCAACAAGTGAAACGGCACTTCGGCCCCTGTTCCCACAAAAAAGAGAATCAGAAAAAAATCGCGTAAGGGTTTTAAACTTTCGGCGATATATAAAGAAATGGGACTCGATGCCAAAGACACGCCCGCAATAAACGCGCCAATGTTATAGCTCAAATGCAAATGTTCAGACAGTTGCGCAATCCCCAAACACCAGGCAATGGCCAATAAGAAAATAAATTCCCGAATACGATCAAAGCGGCTAATCAAAACGCGCAGAATAAAACGTTCGCCCAAAAAAGCGATGACCAAGACCAAAGGCAACGCCACGGTCAGCACCAACAAATCCTGAATGGTAAACTCGCCCATACTGGCGACTTGCAACGAGATCAAGGTTAAGATAGCCAAAATATCTTGTAACAATAAAACGCTGATCACCACTTCACCAATGTGTTGATGATGTAACACTGTAGTCGGTAATAGTTTTAAGCCAATGATGGTAGAAGAAAACATCATGGCGGCGCCAATGATGAGACTTTCGATCATTGTAAAATGGAGCAAATAGGCCCCTGCTGTACCCAACGCTGCAAAAGCGGTCGAACTCAGCAGTGTGACCACTGTGGCATTTTTTAACATGTGGAATAAATTGGCAGGCTTTAAATGCAGGCCCATCAAAAAGAGCAAGAAAATAATGCCAAAATCAGCAGCCTGTTGTAGCGCGTGGCTTTCTGGAATCAGACGCAAGCCTGTGGGGCCAATCAACATCCCCACAATCAGATACGCGACCAGCAGTGATTGCCGGGTAAACAGGGCTAAAGTAGCCAGCAGGGCGGCACCCGTAAAAATCACAAAAACAACGTAAATATAGGGGTTATGTGCCATGATTTTCATATATCGAAACCGGAGCCTAAGTATATACCAAAGTTACTTCAAAATGCCTGTTTTAAGCGCCTGGGTTTTTTGTTCCAGGAAATTTAAAAAAATGAGTCTTAGCCACCGCTATGGCGAATTTTTTTAAATTTCCTGGGGCGAAAAAGACAAAGCATAAAACAGGCATTTTGAAGTAACTTTGGTATATATCAAGGCTGGGGCAAATGAATATTTTAAGTGAAGTGATGGCTGCGTTACAGCACAAAAATTATGCGCAGGCTGAATCGTTATTAAAAACAGGATTGCAACAAGCGCCCACGCATATCGGCCTGCACGAATGCGCCATTTTATTTTATGGCCGCACCCAACGTATGGATGAGGCTTTGTTTCATGCGGAGACAGGCATACAACTGATGCCGCACGCTGCGTTATTTTGGAACCACAAAGGCAATCTGCTCTATCGCTTAAATCGCATCGAAGACGCCCTAGAGGCTTATCAATCGGCTCTGGAATATGACTCGCAATCCGCTGATGCCATGAGCAATGCCGCGCTGTGTTATGTGCAATTAAATAATAATGAACAAGCACGCGCTTGTTTTGAAATGGCTTTAAGAATCAAACCCGACCATTTTACCAATTTGTTCAATTTGGGTTTGTTATACCGTGAAAATAAAGAACATAAAAAAGCCCAATACTGTTTTTTAAAATGTATGGAATTACAGCCTGAACAGTATGATGCCTACTATCAAATGGCGATTATTTCGATGGAAAGGCGCCATCATGAAGAGGCAGAAGGCTATTTTTTAAAAGCGCTGGGTTTGGCGCCCAAAGTGTTCGCCCTGCATTTTGATTATGCCACGCTCTTACATCAACAAAATCGCAAAGAAGAAGCCTTACAATATTACCATCATGTATTGCAATTGAATCCAACCCACGAAGCCGCGCGCTTTATGGTGGCCGCCTTAACAGGCCAACAAACTGTGGCGCAGGCGCCAAACCTCTATTTAGAAATGTTATTTAATCAATATGCCCCCCATTACGATCATCACTTGGAAAAAATTTTAAAATACCAAGTGCCTCAGTTAATGAGTGAAACTTTGCAGAAAGTTGCCGATGCTGAAGGAATGATTTTAGATCTGGGTTGTGGCACAGGCTTATGTGGCCCCTTATTAAAACCGCATGCCAAGACATTAATCGGTATAGATTTATCAGCCGAAATGATCAAAGCCGCCGCATCGCGCGCCTGTTACGATCATCTGATAACAGGCGATGCTGTTTCTGAATTAACACAATATCCACATTATTTTGACACGATCGTTGCGGCGGATGTTTTGATTTATTTTGGTGATTTGTTACCGATTTTAAAAGTGGTCTCGGATTCATTAAAACCGAATGGGCATTTTGTTTTTACCGTTGAACGCGAAGAGGATGATGCGCCAGGCTATGTTTTAAATCAATCGGGGCGATTCAAACACAGCCTGGCTTATATTAAAGCAACAGCTGAAGCAGCAAAATTCAGCGAAATTGAAATCAAAGAAGTGATTTCGCGTTATCAAGATCATGAGCCCGTTTTAGCTTATTTAGTGGTGTTACGTTCACCTTTCACAATCAATCGATAAAAAACAGGCAACATCATCAGGGTTAAAATTGACCCCAGCGTCATGCCCCCCACAATCACATAACCCAATTGTTGTCGGGTTTCTGCCCCTGCGCCACTTGAATACGCCAAGGGTAACGCACCTAAAATCATGGCGGCGCTGGTCATTAAAATGGGGCGCAATCTTAACGTGGCTGCTTCAATCACCGCCTCTTCTATCGCCATGCCTTTTTCACGCAATTGATTGGCAAACTCCACAATCATGATCCCATGCTTGGTAATCAACCCCACCAGGGTAATCAAGCCAATTTGGCTATAGACATTCAGCGTGCTATCGGTCAACCACAACAGCCCCAATGCCCCAGCCATGGCCAAAGGCACACTGAGCATGATGACAAATGGACTCACATAACTTTCGAATTGTGCGGCCAATACCAAAAAGATAAAGACAATCGCTAAAGAAAAAGCTTGGGCAATCCCACCAGCTGATTCTACAAATTCGCGCGTATTGCCGCTGTAATCTAACTGCACAGGGATCTTGGTTACATGATCCACCGCTTCACGAACGGTTGTCAGCGCTTCGCCCACGCTATAGCCGCCGGCTAAGTTCGCAGTGATTGTCACAGCGCGCAATTTATTAAAGTGATTCAGCTCTTTGGCGCCCACCGTTTCTTTTGCCTGTAAAATATTTGACAAGCGTACATTTTGGCCCGTATTTCCACGCACATAAATGCTGTTCAAATCTTCTAATTCTTTACGTCCCTCTTTTTCGACTTGCAGATAAACGTCGTATTGTTCGCTGCCCCGCTTAAAGCGCGTGACTTTTTTGCCGCCGACCAATGTTTCGATTGTGCTGCCTACGGCCGAAACACTTAAACCCAAATCAGCAATTTTATCGCGATTCAAATTCAATGAAATCTGCGGTTTATTCAGTTTTAAATCGGTTTCAATACTTAAAATTTTGGGGTTTTTTGCCAAGTCTGCCACCACTTGTGACACCACATCGTTGAGCGCTTCATAACTTTCGTTGGTTTGAATCACCACAGAAAGGGGTTTGCTGATGATAGACTGCCCTAAGCTGGGGGGATTGATGGGGAAAGCCATCACACCCGGAATCGTAATCAGTGGTTTAAATAATAAATTGGCAATCAACTGTTGCTTGCGATCCCGTTCCGACCAAGGCTCTAAAATATTAAAGAAAAGACTTTGCGTCACGTAAGGAAAGCCCACCGCTACAAAATATGAGTTTACTTCCGGTACGTCAGAAAATATTTTTTCAGCTTCTTTTGCATATTTATCGCTATAGGCAATCGTCGCGCCTTCTGGGGCAATGGCCACCCCAACCAACACACCCTTGTCTTCCACTGGCGTCAGTTCAGAAGGCAGAATTAAAAAGATAAACGCCGCAAATAAAACAATGGCCGAAAAGGATAAAACCGTACGACGTGGTCGTGCCAAGGTCCCTTTGACATAATCACGGTAGCGATCGGTCAGGGCATTTAAATACGCTTCGATTCGCAAAGACCAACGGCTTGGGTTGCTTTCGTGCTTCAATAATTTTGAACACATCATGGGCGAAAGCGTTAACGCCACAAAACCCGATACAATCACGGCCCCCGCCAAGGTTAAGGCAAATTCAATAAACAATTGCCCCGTACGCCCCGGTGTGAATGAAATAGGCGCAAACACAGCCGCCAAGGTTAAGGTCATTGCAATCACCGCAAAAGCAATTTCTTTGCTGCCTTTGATGGCGGCTTGAAGCGGGGTTTCGCCCTTTTCGATGTAACGATAAATATTTTCTAACACCACAATGGCGTCATCCACCACCAAACCAATGGCCAACACCATGGCCAGCAAAGTCAACGTGTTAATCGAGAAACCCAAGCCATGCATGATGCTGATGGCCCCAATCAAAGAGATAGGAATCGTCAACAATGGAATGAGCGTGGCGCGAAACGATCGTAAGAAAAAGAAAATCACCAACACAACCAAGACTATCGCTTCCACCAAAGTATGCATCACCGCTTTGATGGATTCTTTTACGAAAATGGCGCTGTCATAAGCAATTTGAAAGACCATGCCTTTGGGTAAGGATTTTTCGATACGCGGTATGGCTTTGCGTACGGCTTTGGATACAGAAAGCGGATTGGCTGTAGATTGTTTGATAATACCCACGCCCACTGCGGTTTGACCATTAAAGCGCGCGATGACCCGTTCATCCGCCGCCCCCAGTACCACACGTGCCACTTCGTTTAAGCGCACAATGTCTTTGCCTGATTTTTTCACAATAATATTTTGAAATTCTGCCGGTGTTTGCAAACTGCTAATGGTCCGCACGGTGAATTCACGATCGGCCCCTTCAATACGACCGCCGGGGACTTCTAAATTTTGTGCACGGATGGCATTTTCGACATCGAGCGGTGTGAGGTTAAAGGCTGCCAATTTTGATGCGATTAGCCAAATACGCATGGCATAACGGCGTTCGCCTGCGATGAGCACATCCGCCACACCGGGTAAAGTTTCAAGGTACGTTTTAACGCGGGTCTCGGCTAAATCCGTGACTTCGAGTGACGACAGCGTATCGCTTGCCAACGCTATCCAAATAATCGGTTCTGCATCGGCTTCTGTTTTGGATACGATAGGTTCATCTACATCCGCCGGTAAACGCGCGCGTGCCCGCCCCACTCTGTCACGCACGTCACTGGCCGCGCCGTCAATCGAGCGATCTAAATTAAAACGAATGGTAATTTGGCTGGATTCATCACGACTGGTACTTTGTATGTAATTGATCCCTTCGATTCCCGCCAATTCATCTTCAAGGGGTTTGGTAATATCGGTTTCGATCGTGTTGACGTTGGCACCGCGGTAATAGGTTTCAACCGATACAATCGGTTCATCAATATTCGGATATTCGCGTACCGTCATATTACTGGCGGCAACCAACCCCAATAGCACCACGGCCCAGTTCAGAACAGAAGCAAAAACCGGTCTGCGAATACAAAATTCAGGTAGGAACATGAGAACCTCTTTTTAAGATGCCTGCGGCGCGCCCTTAAGTTTTTAATGCTGTTGTTTATCTAACACTTCAACAATGGCGCCTTCATATAATTTAAATTGCCCGCTCTGTACCACTTTGTCATGCTCCGTCAGGCCATTTAAAATTTCAGCTTCGCCTTTTTCGCGCAAGCCTACTTCCACTGATTTTCGTTCAATTTTATTTTCTGCGTTCACGACATACACATAAAATTTATCAGCCGATGGGATCAGGGCCACTTCGGGTAACAACAAAGCTTGCGTGCGTTCCCCTAAAATTAAGCGCACGTGCGCAAACAAACCGGCTCTCAAATTCCCTGTTGGATTGGGGACTTTGGCGCGCACCAAAATGCTACGGCCTTCAGGATCCATCACACTGTCAATGGCATACACTTCGCCTTCAAACGTTTGGGCGGGAAAAGCATCGATGGTCAATTTGATTTCTTGCCCCATGGCCACTTGTGCACTGACGTTCTCTGGCACATGAAATTCCACTTTCATTGGATTGTCCGCCACAATGGTCGCTAAAGCTTGTCCAGGCTGAACATAATCCCCCACCGTGACATCACGTACACCGACGCGTCCTGCAAACGGTGCTTCAATAGTACATTTGGCCAAGTTGGCTTTGCTTAAGGCAACGTTCGCTCTATCATTGGCAAGTTTTGCGGCTGCTTCATCTACGGACGATTGACTGATGGCATTTTGCGCACTCAATTTTTTAATACGATCGTAATGTTGCGTTGATAACTTCAGGCTGGCTTCGGCTTGCGCGGCTTGCGCTGCATAAATAGCGGCGTCTAATTTTAGAAGCGGTGTCCCTTTTTGTACGGGTTGCCCTTCTTGAAAACCTAAAGAAACCACTTTGCCGGCAATTTCAGGCTTGAGTACCACGGCTTCATTCGCAAGCAAATTCCCCACCAATTGAACCGCTGCGGTCATATTGCTCCGCTTAGGGGTTTCAACTTCTACGGGAAAGTGCAGGCCCAAAGCTTGGGCTTCGGCAATTTTATGTTTGATCAATCGGCTTTTAAATCCCACCCAGCTGAATGAGAGTAAAACCATTGCCACGACGACAATCACGCACCACGTTGTTTTTGAATATCGGGGTAAAGAGCGCACCATGATTCAAGACCTTCAGCAGCAATTCAGGGTACAAAAGTGTACTCCCTCTTTTGTTTGACAGGAAGGACTGAGCCCCCTAGCATCTCTTATTTCTTTGTGTTGTAAGGCTTAAATGTCATGAAAAGCGCCATTATTATCCCTGCCCGCATGAAATCTTCGCGTTATCCCAATAAACCTTTGTGCATGATCAAAGGCGTCACGATGATCGAGCGCGTTTGGCGCATTGCCAAAGCAGTCAAAAGCGCCGATGAAGTGTTAATTGCCACAGATGATCCAGGTTTATTTGAATTTGTGCAGACATTCGGTGCGCAGGCTGTGATGACATCGCCCCAATGCCAAACGGGATCAGATCGGGTGGCAGAAGCTTTAAGTCATTTAGCAGACGTGGATATTGTCTTTAACCTGCAAGGCGATGCAGTCTTAACCCCACCCCAAATTATCGAAGCGGTATTGCGTGCGATGCAGGCTGACCCGGCTATCCAAATTGCGACCCCTGCCGTACAACAAACCGGTGCCAATTTAGAAGCGTATGTGGCCCGTAAAAAACAAGGCATCGCAGGCGGCACAGCAGTGGTGTTTGATAAAAATCATAACGCCCTGTATTTTTCGAATAGCTTGATCCCTTTTTCACGATCAGGAAAATATGATGATGTGCCTGTATTCAGACACATTGGTTTATATGGTTATCGCAAAGCCGCGCTGTATACCTATCAAAAATTAGAACAAACGCCGCTTGAAAAAATAGAACAATTGGAACAACTGCGCGCACTTGAAAATGGCATTCCCGTCAAAATTGTAGAAGTGGATTATGCGGGCAGAAGCCACGGCAGCGTGGATCATCCTGAAGATGTGGCGATTGTCGAAGCCATCATTGAAAGAGAAGGCGAATTGGTATGATCACTTTATATCTATGCCGCCACGGCAATACTTTTGAAGATCATCAAACGCCCACTCAAGTGGGCGCCAAAACCGATCTTGAACTCACGGCAAAAGGCCATCAGCAAGGTGTCGCTTTGGGGACTTATTTTGCTAAGCACAAGCCCATGCACCACATTTACGCTGGCCCTTTAAAAAGACAAATGCAAACGGCTGAACACATTCAAAAAAAATTGGATAATGTTGCAATCAGCGTGATCCCATTATTAAGCGAGATTGATTATGGTGACTGGGAAGGCCTAACAACAGAGGCCCTTCAAGCAAAATGGCCTGAAGCGTATCGTTTATGGACAGAAACCCATACGTGGCCAGAAAATATCTTTGGTGAATCCAAGCATGCCTATCAATTGCGTTTAAATACTTTTTTAGAAGAAGTTAAAACGCATCATGCCAGCCAAACCATTCTGGCTGTCACCAGTAATGGCTTGTTACAACTCTTACACAGCCTTATCACACATGAACCCAAAGCCGCCAAGGTGAAAACGGGACATTGGTGTGAAATACACCTGGATGAAAATCACATCGAGGTTGTTCGTTGGAATGAAGCTCCTGAGTAGCATTTATATCGGTTAATACGTGATGCCCCCCCTTCTGATTGAGTGCATCATCCTTATTTTCTTATTGGATGCCTCGCAATTAAATGTGTTAGCATGTTAAATCATTTTTACCTGTATGAGCATTTGCATGCCCACACTGAGCATTGCTGATTTAAATCAACCATTTTGGGCAAAATACTTGCCTTCAAAAATTGTTTCTTCATGGATTAGGCGCTATTCAGCCACCCCCTCAACCTTTCCAACAATAAGTGTTTCGCCACTGTTGAGTGACTGGGCCCGCAAGAAAGGAGTACTTCTTAGGCATATTGTAACTGAAGATTTCCAAACAGCCGTTATCGCTGAACCGGTATTTAATCAATTGAGCGACATTCGGATATGTGCAGAAAGCTTGCGTGAAAAAGAAGTTGTTGGCCACATAATTTGTAGAATACATCATGAAACAAAAGACCATGAAGCGCATGTCGAGTTAATGACCGTTTCGGTAAAAGAGCGTTACCGAGGTAAAGGCATTGGCGCCGTCATGATTGCCACTGCAATTGATATTGCAGAAAAATTGTCTTTGCCCATCAAATTGGATGATATGGCCACAGCTGTCCCTAGCTTTGTTTATGAATGCCGAGATGAAGATAAAAAAAATCCTGTTTTTGAAAAAATCATTACGTATTTCAACAAACAAAGTGCTGAAAAAAACATATACACATCCATGGGGTTTAGCCATGCCTCTGGTTCATTTGCATCTCAATTACCGCACCCCACAATATTAAATTTTAAACCCATGTTAAAGAGCGTTGAAGCGCCAACGTTAGCTGAGAATAGGCAACCCAATTTCATGAGCCAGAAACGGCGTCATTCAATTTAAAGTCGGTCGTGTTTTTATTGAGTCACCCTCATCCGTCATGTCTACGCGCAAAGCCCGCGTGACATGACGGCTTCTCCCCCAAGGGGGCGAAGCGAACGAGCCAAGGCCACAGCCTAAAACTGAGATCCCAAGCTATTTGGTGTGCGCTTATTTAGAGCCGATCGCACTGTGCGAGGACGAGAAATAAGCGCACACCAAGAAGATTGCGCACCCTATTGATAGCCCTTTAGCCTGCCTGCGGCGCGCCCTCACCGCGTTGTCTCGCTTCGCAAAGCCTCAGCGGACATCGCTCCTCTCCCGTGAGTACACGGGAGAGGCATTCGGGAGACGAAGCAAAAGAGATTGCGCGCTTTATTCTTGAATAATACGAACCTGCGTGGGCGAAGATGACAAAGACAAACCTGCCAGCTTAAAGGCCTTTTCAATATTCATATTGATGTCACTGCGTACCGCACCCTTTCGGTTCACATCGCGAATGGTAAAGGCCAATTCAAACACCATGTTCTGTTCTGCCAGCTTGGCCAATTGTACCACTGGCTCCTCGCCTTCTTTTTTCAGTACATCCGCATGACTGTTTGCTGCTGCCAGCAAGGTATCACAAATGAGGTTGACATCCCCCCCATGGGATACATAAACGGTGATAGAGACGCGTGCTCGCTGATCCCGAAACATAAAATTGGTCACTTGACGGGTGATTAAATCAGAGTTTGGCACCACCACATCGGCTTGCGCATTCGTGGTAATTTGGGTCGAGCGAATGCTGATTTTCTTCACGATGCCTTCTGTGTCCCCCACAGAAACACGATCACCAATTTTAATCGGTCGCTCTATCAACAAAATCACGCCTGACACAAAATTGTTGACGATATTCTGTAAACCAAACCCAATCCCCACCGATAAGGCGCCGGCAACAATCGCAAGGCCGGCTAAATTCACGCCCGCTAGGGTCAAGGCACAGAGCAGGCCAATCCCCCAACCCACGTAATTCACCATTGCAGAATAGGCTTCGCGTGCCCCCCGTTCTAAACTCGTGGCTTCTTTTAAAACCAAGTGAGAAAGAATGCGGGTTGCAAAAATAAAGACCCCAAACGCCAACAAGCCAAAGACAATACGAACAGGAATAACGGGAATCCCGCTGAATGAAAAGCCTTGCCACATCGCTTCACGCAAGGCCAAACGCACCCCATCAGACACTCCCCAGATATCCGCAAAAATAATCAAAGCGGCCATCAAGAAAGTCAAATGAAAAGCGAAACGAATCACTGTAAATTCCAGCAAACTTTCTTCTGATGGAATGCCCAAGCGATAACGTAAGATACGCTGCCAATTGGGTTTGGTTTCGCTCACTCCGGGAAAAATCGCGTGTAACAAACTATAGGCAAACCACAGCACAGCCACGGATGCCATGCTCAATAAAATCCCTTTCATTAAATAAAAAGCCAAATGCTGATAAGCCAACCAACTTGTCACAATCACCAACATCAATGCGGCTTGTAAGGCCTTACATAAAAAGCGCTCAATCCATTTAAGGGCCGCATGTAACTCTAACAACTCGCGCATATGATTGGTTAAAAGCGATAAATTCAAGGCGATAATAGTCATGCTGGTTAATGAAATGGTAAACAGCGTGGTAAAATTCAAGCGCACTTCGTTATGTAAAATATATAAATTGGCTGAAATTAAAATCCATAATCCCAACCAACGCACATTTCGGCGAATACGCTTACCAATTTGTGGCGGGACTTTATTAAAATGCACCGCAGGCGGGGGCGGCGAAAAAATAAAGTCTACGGCTGCCACCAAAAGAAAATATGCCATCACACTCGCAACAAACAAAATAAACTCTTCTGCTTGTTTTTTTACCACCCACAATCCAGATGATGTCGCCAATAAACCAGACAACATACAGAGCGGAATCACATAGCGTGCGCACACTGCATAAAAAGCTTGCACCATTTTGCCACTGACTGTTTCGGTCTGAATGTGTGGGATCTTTTTGTTAAAATGCCACCAGAAAAATAACCCCACGAAAAAACCAAAACTGGGCATGAGGATATACAAGGTTTGGAGCCAACCATTTAAAGCATCCAAGCCTAAAAAGCTGCTCCATGGAAATTGTCCTGTTAAAAACAAAGCAGGAAATTGTGTCAAATCATAAGGCACAATTTTATTTACCCATACTTCGGGTCCCCCAGATAGCAGCTCTAAGCGGGCCATCTGATCCAATGTGCTGCGATAATTGTCCAGCATCTCCTGCGTGCGCAGCACAATGATTTTGCATCGGGACTTGGTATCGTTGATGCTGGCGATTTTATTTTCAAGGTAGGTTTTTTCAGCTGTATCGCCAGGCTTGTCTGGCGCCGCTGCATTGGAGGCCACGGCACCGGGTACACTTTCAGATAACGGGCTACTGCTTGTGGTGGCTGCGGCTGTCGCTGCTGTTTGCACATTGCTGATGGCTGTATCGGCCAAATCAACACAGCTTTTCGCCCCTTTTTGCCAATTTTCTAAGGCGCTAATGGCTTCGCGCAAATGCGGCACATCCGCTTCTTCAACGTCAAACTTCGCCTCAAAATTATCAAGCCATTTGGTTGCCACTTCAGTGTCAAAATTTTGACTCGCGATCGCTGTCTCGGCTGACAAAACAGTCGCATAACCCAAAGTGATTGCTAAAAAAAAGAGCCAGGCGCTGCGCATTCGCTTTAATCCTATCATCAGCTAAGTCATTCTTAATTCAAGACACTATAGACGCAATTAATGTACCATAATTAATGAAACCGTTTTGGGAGTAGACATAACGATGAACATGCCATCCTATCAAACCAAACGTATTAGCGCGGCCCTCGTGCTACTGGCTCTGCTTTTTTATGTCTTTATTTATACGCCCACTCTGACGGTTCCCTATCAAGTTATCAAAGAAGATGGCCATTTCGAAATTCGTAAGTACGAATCGGTTGTCACAGCAGAATATTTAGCCGATGGCAATCAAGAAATCAGCCTACAAACAGCACGCGATATCTTTGAATCTTACACCCACGGAAACAATGTCCCCACCCAGAAATTGAAAGAAATGTATCCGATTTTTATGCAGGTCAGCGAAAGATCGCCCTCGAACCCCACGCAATTTTTGCCCATTTCCGAACAAAAATATTGGTATATCAAGATGCCGCTTTATACCAAAACCGTTAATGAGATTTTGCCCAGACCCAATAACGCAAAAATCGCGCTTGTCACCGTGGCAGACAGAACCATGGCGGTGCTTAAATTTTCTGGGGCACTGACAAACGAAAATGTACAAAAGCATCTTGATGAACTGGCAAAATATGGTGAAGACCAAAAGCTCATCTTGATAGCCAACCCCATCATTGCGGTTTACCATCATGCTTTTTGGGTACCCAAGTCTATGCAACACAATGAAATGATGTGGCAGATTTTAACGAGGTAAGCGCTCACTGGGCGGGGCCTGCCCCTAGGGACTGTTGACAATTCGCTATATCGAGTAAGCAATCAACAGGCCCTAAAAATGTCTTACGATTTTAAGCGTATATTCCAACGTATCATTAGCAGGCTCCCAAATCGTGTACAATATATTATCATCCACCCGATACTGATCATCAGATCGCCTGATATTCCAGTAATTGATTGTGGGCCCAAATTCCCACTGATTCACTGTGAACATCATCCCCGCATTCAGGTTGTATCCACCCTCTTGGTGATTATTGATATCCCCAAAATCGACGGCCTCACTGATGTTGCCGCTTACTGCCCCGATATCCCCATCTTTACTGGTTTGTTTACCATGGTACATGTACGCTGCTTCTACATTGAAAGTGATGGGAAGGTTTCCATTTTTTACTTTGTAACGCGCCCCTACTGGCAAATAATAGTAGCGACTGATTCGGCGATACCCCACAGCGCCTGTGTCGCTCAATCCTCTGGGATCATCAAATAAAAAACGATAGCCTAATCCAATGTAGGGCGAAAAAACGCCCCCATGGACATGTCTATCTACGCCTACGGTGCCTTTTACATTGACATACCAATCTTCGACATAACTGGCCGTGCCTGAACCCGTGTAAGTCAATAACCCGTAAGAATACGCGCCGTTTACACGAAAAAAGGTGCCATTCTTAAAACCGGTGGTATTTTCCAACTCAAAACCCACACGTGGCCCCGTAAGCTTCACCTCGACAGAAGGTTCGCGATACGTATACGATGTCCCCAACAAGGCAATATTAAAATCATCGTGGGTTTGCAATGTGTCAGCCTGAGCGACATTGATAAAAAAAGGCGAAAGGCAAAGACCAAAAAAATTTTTAAATTGCTTCATCATACACCTTCGTCTCCCGCCAATTTTGCATACACCACCCCGTAGTTGATCACGATATAAGGCAAACTCCAAATCAAGCCCAGGCCCAATGGCAACAAACTGACCACAATAATCACAATATTTAAAAGGCTTAATAGCATTAGTTTGAAAACATTGGATTTTGAAAGCGTAAAGGATTGCTTAATGCCAGAAATGGGGCCGCCTTTCTGTAAAGTAACGATTAATTTTGCAAAAAATAAACGAAAAACAAAATACGCCACGCTGAGCATGCCGACACAAATGATTCCCAGCATGAGCAAAGCCATGGTATCGCTCATTTTGCCTTCAGTAGAAGAAATGAAACCACTGGGCGCAAGCATCACGAACAAAGGCACAAGCAATACCAAGGCTTCCATCATGTATAAGCCAAACATTTTGATCGCTAATTTTAAATTGAATGCATATTTCAACATACTAAAATGAATAGGGCGACCGTACGCACGTTGCGCGCCAATATATAACAGGCTCCAACCCAACATCATGCTCACCACTGTCAGCAGGAATTTGGTTAAGATCCACTCCAGCATCATGTGCCCTGTCGCATCTTTGATAAAATGACTGCTATCAAGGGTATAGATCCCAAAATGGATGATCATGATAAAAACAAAGCCGGATAAAACAATGCCTTTTGCCCCTTTCACTAACCGCCAAGCTGTTTTTACAGAGTCCAATACACCAAAAGCATGATCATTCATGAATATATCCTCGTTCGCATAATGCGTATCCGTTAATAATAGCTAAAATAAAGTATCATATCTTAATCGATAAGGCGTCCCCGTGTTGTTATCAAGAAAGCGTCTCACAACCCTACCCGCTACAGCAGCCATCTTTTTTTCTTGCTGCAATATCAGCATGGCCGCGCACCCTTCATGGATGACGGTAGAATATTTATATTGGGGAATAGAAAACGAACCCCTGAGTGTGCCCTTGGTCACAAGCAATCCCACACCCGGTGCGGGGGGAGCAATGGGTAGCATAGGTGAAACAGGTACCCAAGTTATTTATGGCACTGGCTCAAGTAACGACGCTGTGAATTTTATAGGATTTCATGCCGCCCATACCACGCTCGGCGGATGGTTTGATGCTTGCGATCAATATGGATTGGAAGCCAATTTTTTTGGGCATGCGAAGCGCAATAATATTTTTAGCGCAAGCTCGGATGAAATAACCCAGCCACTGATTGCTATCCCCTATTACAGCGTCTCTGAGGGGAGCGAAGCGGGCTTCAATCTCGGCAGTGCGCCCAATGTGCTCACGATTACCAATAACTCACAAACTTGGGCCGGTGATCTCAATGCCTTACTTGATTTAGAAAAACGCGTCCACTTCCCTTTGGTTGCCATGGCAGGTTTGGCTTACTTTAACTTAGCTGAAGGTCTCAACTTAAACGATACACTCGTTGATACCACCCTGAACGGCACGGTTTCTGTGATGGATAATTTTAAAGCAAGCAATCAATTTTACGGTTTACAATTCGGCGCACGCAGCGATATCACGATTCAAAACTTTACGTTGGGCCTATTGGGTACCCTGGCGCTGGGTGAAAATAGGCAAAACTTAGAAATCACCGGGAACACGAATGTCGCCAATGGCGCCTTCGAGATGACATCCAGCAATGCTGGGCTCTTTGCTGAACCGAGCAATATAGGAAATTATAAAGATCACCCCTTCACGCTGCTCCCAAAAGTACAAATGAGGTTGGGTTACAATTTGGCGCCTGATATGAATATCTTTTTTGGTTACAACTTTCTTTACCTGAGTGATGTGATTCGACCTGGCGAACAACTGCAGCACAATATCAATATCACGCAGCAACCCACACTGGGCCCCTCAGGCGGGGTGTTAACGGGCGCGGCCTTACCCACACTGAACATGACGCATACTCATATTTGGATGCAGGCATTCAGCATGGGCTTTAAATTCGAGTACTAGGGCGTGTCCTCATTACGCTATATCGAGACGTAACGCATTGCGTTTTCGAGAGTTGTAGCGAAGCATACATATCGCAGAAAATCACGGCGTTACGGCCAAGATAGTAGTAATGAGGACATGCCCTAGAGATGATTCTTGATTTGACTTACCTTGTCGGTAATTTACTTTCAATTTCATTTTGTAGACGTGCCACAAAGTGAACAAAATAGGGTTCAACGTTTAAGCGTGATTGCACCATGCGTATCAATGCCGCTTTAAAAAAATTGCGTGAGGTAATCCGATGAATACAATTGGGCTCTCTTGTCATCATTTCATTTAAAACAGGGTTCAGTATTTTTTGAAAATAGGCCGCTTCTACCTGATTTAAAATGCGATACCCACCTACAAAATTAATAATCCTTTGCCTGGGATCTTGAAATCTAAAAACGGCCGCTAAACTTAAGCACTCTGCCAATAGATTGGCAAAGTCGTGACAAAACATGAGCTCTCTTCGTTTTTTTGCGGAATTTCTTAAAAGGGCAATAAAGTCCTCTATTGCCCAGGTAGGCTGCTGGATAAGCGTGAATAATTTATTGGTTTGCGCTGATTTGGGTTCCATTCTCGCTCACTCATTCAATTCTATGACAATGACACGAATGGGCGTGCCTCCAGTGTTTTCGTCAGTATGCATTTCACCTGGCCGATCTTTTAGTAAATAGTACGATTTATCTTTTTCTAGGGCGTGTCCTCATTACGCTATATCGAGACATAACGCATTGAATTTTTGAGAATCGCAGCGGAGCATACATGAAGTATGTGAGCAGCGAATCGCAGAAAATCAAGGCGTTATGGCCGAGATAGTAGTAATGAGGACACGCCCTAAGTTTAAATACGATACGCCCCCTTTATCGCTCACAACTTTTAAGGTGCCGCTGTCTAGCGCCACCAACACCCGATCGTGTGCATGTCGATGGCCTTTTAGCAATGAATGAGGATAGACCACCGTTTCCCAAACCGAAACCCTGTCATTCGAAAACCGTGCTGTCCGATGCGTCTCTGTCACCGCCCCAGAAACAGTTTGAGTCAATAAAAGCAATCCCATTAATCCGCTTTTATTAAACGACATGGTCATGGCACCCTCCTCTCCAAAACAGGTATTGTAATGCTGAATCAAATGAGCGTTTTCATGCTTAAAATTGGATCGCCCACTCCTTCACCTCATAATTAGTCAGTTAATTTATTGAAATAAAAACGCTGAGCGTGTAAAATGTCACCCTCATGTGCTCTAATACGATGATGTGATGCCCTTTTCAAGATTAGAAATAAATGTCATTTAGGAGTCTATCGTGAAAAAACATATTTTGGCCTTTTTAGTATTGGCATTTGCCAGTTTCAATGCGTCCGCCCTGATCGTAAGTGTGCGACACCTTTCTACTTGGAAATATGATATTGCGATTACCCCACCCGATGTGGATTGCGGACAAACCGTCATCACATCCCCTACCACACGACTGAATCCTTGGCATGAAATACGGCCCAGTTATACCTACCCCAAGGCAACACCTGAAACAGTATGCTTTGCGGCGAGGTTGATGGATGGTCGTGTATTGCCACCGATTATTGTCAATAATGTGCCGGCATGCTTCATCATTTTAGATGAAGCCGCAGTGATGAGTTCGGCCCATTGTGCGAATTAACGGCAAGCTAGCAGCCGTTTGCTTATCTTGATTATTGGACCTCTTTAACCCAGTCTGTACAAATTCGACATTCAATATCGGATTTGTACATGATTTATTGTCTTTACCAAAATAACGCCTTACGTAATTTTAATTACATTGTGGCCTGCCCACTTACCAAAGAAGCCGTGGTCATCGATCCTTTAGATGGCGCACGTTGCTTACAAGTGGCCGAGCAACATGGCCTCACCCTGACACACATTATCAATACCCATGAACATTGGGATCATATTGCAGGGAACGAAACGATTGCCAAAGCCACAAACGCAAAAGTGATGGCTCATGCCAAAGCAAACATTCCCAATATGGCAAGAGGCGTACAGGCTGGCGAGATCATTCAGATTGGGAAAAGCCTTCAATTTTCTGTTCTAGACACCCCGGGACATACTTTTACGCATATTTGTTTACTCACCCACGATGACGGCGTCCCAGCGCTTTTTTCAGGTGATACATTATTCAATGCAGGATGTGGGAACTGTCACAGCGGTGATATGGATTTATTATTTAAAAGCATCAGTACCCAATTATTCCTCTTATCAGACGACACACGTATTTTCCCTGGGCATGATTATTTAGCCAATAACTTGGCATTTGCACAAACGCGCGATCCTCATAATCCCATTATTCAAGCCTGGCTAAGCAAAGCCAAAACACAAGATCCCACTCAACCAATTGTGACCACCATTGGCATTGAAAAACAGATCAATCCTTTTTTTCGATTGACCAGCCCCAATGTTATTCAACAATTACAGGCTGATTTTCCTGCTATCGGATCATCGCCGTCTGCTTATGAGGTGTTTACGCACCTTCGCACGTTGAGGAATCGCTGGTAAGGGGTAAGTGAAAAGCAAAAAGGCAGCCCAAATAGGCTGCCTTTTTATTTAGTAAGCGTTCACGCAATGGTGTCAACTTAAGGAAAGCTGACAGCATGGACTGTTCGGGCTCTCTACTCTTGATAAACGAAGAGCCGTCGCCCCGGAAAATGTCTGCACGCTATAGATAAAAAGAAAACAGAATGTAAGCAGACATTTATCCGGGGTCCAGACTGAAAAATGGGCTAATGGAAAGCTTCGCTAGTCAAACTATCTAGCCTAATAGAATGGACCCATCCCCCTAAAGATACGGCATCAAAGTGCCAAAATGATAAATGCGGTTAGCAAATCATTTGAATAAGTGGAGGGTCCAAGTAATGAATGATACTACAAATACTAATGATG
>Ga0302219_10000031_pt1 | contig 107018 bp, 112 predicted proteins | sample II_Palsa_E1_2_FD_194569 | JGI IMG/M metagenome (GOLD analysis project Ga0302219, IMG submission 194569) | Peat permafrost microbial communities from Stordalen Mire near Abisko, Sweden - II_Palsa_E1_2 | ecosystem: Environmental > Terrestrial > Soil > Palsa > Peat permafrost | place: Sweden...
GACTACGTGGTCGTGAAAATTCCGAAGTGGCAGTTTGAAAAGTTTCCCGGAGCGGACGAGAGCCTCGGGGTTCAGATGAAGTCGGTCGGCGAAGTGATGGCCATCGGACGCACCTTCAAAGAAGCGCTGATGAAGGGCATTCGCTCGCTCGACACTGGAAAGCGCGTGGGCGGTGCGAAGCTTGAGCCGAAGATTCTCACGCAGCGCTTGGTCACGCCGCATCCCGAGCGGCTCGCTTACGTTCAGTACGCCCTGCGGCAGGGGCACACGGTGAAGCAGATCGCGAAAATGACCTCCATGGATCCGTGGTTTCTCTACCAGCTCAAAGAGATTAATGACATGCAGCTTGAACTGGAGAAACATCCGATGGAGTCGATTCCCACCGAGGTGCTGCGCGAGGCCAAGCGCATGGGCTTCTCCGACGGGCGGCTGGCCAGCGTGTGGCGGCTGGAGGGCCAGGAAAAAGTTCGGCACCTGCGCAAGAAGCATGGCGTGTTACCTGTGTACAAGCGCGTAGACACTTGCGCGGCCGAGTTCGAAAGTTTCACTCCATATCTGTACTCGACTTACGAGGATGAAGACGAAGCCGCGCCGACGGATAAAAAGAAGATCATCATTCTAGGCAGCGGACCGAATCGCATCGGGCAGGGAATCGAATTCGATTACTGCTGCTGCCACGCCTCGTTTGCGCTGCACGAAGACGGTTACGAGACGATCATGATCAACTGCAATCCTGAAACCGTCTCGACCGACTACGACACCAGCGACCGCCTCTACTTTGAGCCGCTCACGTTCGAAGATGTGTGGGCGATTTATCAGCACGAGACTTCGAAGGGCGCGCCCTGCGGCGTGATTGTGCAGTTCGGCGGGCAGACGCCGCTGAATCTGGCGTTGCCGCTGAAGGCCGCGGGCGTGAATATTATTGGCACGTCTCCGGAGTCGATCGACCTGGCCGAAGATCGCAAGCATTTCAACAAGCTGCTCGAAGAATTAGAAATTCCGCAGGCGGCGGGAGTGATGGCAACTTCGCTCGACGAAGCGGTTGAGGGAGCGAAGAAAGTTGGATATCCAGTGGTGGTGCGGCCCTCCTACGTATTGGGCGGGCGCGCCATGGTGATCGCCTACGACGAGGAATCCGTGGTGCGGTACATGAAGGAGGCGGTCGAGTACTCGCATGATCGTCCGGTGCTGATCGATCATTTCCTCGAAGATGCGATTGAAGTGGATGTGGATGCGCTCTCCGACGGCGAAGATGTGGTGATTGGCGGAATCATGCAGCACATCGAAGAGGCCGGCATTCACTCCGGCGATTCTTCCTGCGTACTGCCGGCGGTCGATATTCCGCAGCCGCTGATGGACCAGATGCGCGATTACACCTTTAAGCTGGCGCGGGCGCTGAAGGTGGTGGGGCTGATGAATATTCAGTTCGCCATTCCGCGCGGCAACGGCGGGTCAGAGAACGGTGAGCGCGGCGGGAAGGTATACGTTCTCGAAGTAAACCCACGAGCTTCGCGCACCGTTCCGTATGTTTCGAAGGCCACCGGCGTTCCGATGGCGAAAATTGCGGCGCGGCTGATGACGGGGCGCAAGCTGCGAGAATTCCTGCCGGAAAATATCGACCGGCGCGCCGATCTCGATACTGGGAGCTGCTACTACGTGAAGTCTCCGGTGTTCCCGTGGAATAAATTTCCCGGCGTCGATACCGTGCTGGGGCCGGAGATGAAATCCACGGGCGAAGTGATGGGAGTAGGCGACAGCTTTGGCGAAGCCTTCGGCAAGGCGCAGTTGGCCGCCGGCCAGAAACTGCCGACGCAGGGAACCGTGTTCATCAGCGTAACCGACCACGATAAGCGCCATGCCGCCGAAGTGGCGCGCAAGTTTGTGGATATGGGCTTCAAGCTGGTTGCGACTTCGGGTACGGCCGATGTGATCGAGATGGCTGGGATGAAAGTAGAGCGCGTGTACAAGGTGAAAGAAGGCCGTCCGAATGTTGTGGATCTGATCAAGGGCCAGCGCATTCATCTCATCATCAACACGCCCACTGGACTGGAGCCTTGGTTCGACGAAAGAGCGATCCGGCGTGCCGCGGTAACGGCCCGCATTCCTACCATTACCACGCTTTCCGCAGCGCGGGCGGCGGCGGAAGGGATCGCGGCGTTGCAGCGCGGCGAGGTGAATATTCGGGCGTTGCAGCAGTTGCACGCGGAGAGAGCGGTGAGATGAGCCTACTTCTTCCACTTCCAGGGCCCGCTGAGGAACCATGACGCAATGCCTAGTACCAGGAAAAAGATGGGAGCGAAGATGCCCACCCGGTGCGGTGACATAACGCAAAGGTACACTGCGCGGACAGAGAGTACGACGCACGCGTAGAACACGACCGCGGGTATCCAAAGCAGCGGTCGCGGCGGGGGTGTGAGCCGAATGGACCGAAGCAGTGTCGCAACGCTGCTTCGTCGCCTGAGTATGTCCGCTGAATACGCGGCACGACGATCGATTGCGTCCGAGAGGATATGGTCGGCACATTTCCCAGCGCGCTCCTTAGCCTCTGTATCCGGAAGGCTAGACAGACGAGATTGCGCGCGGGCCCACTGGTTTACTACCTTGAGGCTCTTTCTTGCATCGGCCAATACTCTTTTCGGAGCGTTAGGATCCGTGACGGAGAACACGTAGTCGGCGAGTGTTGCCATTGCCGCGCCCCCGCCTGCACCAAGCAAGGCCTCTATAAGCTTGCTTATCGCGTCATCCGGCATTACGAGGGAACCTCAAGCTCCCGCCTTCGGTTGCGCCTTTTCGATTAGCTTTGCCAGGCCTTCGTCGACGCTGTCTATGCTGTGAATTTCTTCGGACAACTTGGAGATAAATGATTGAAGAGAGTTCCTGTCGGCCGGAGAAAGCGGCAACGGTGCACCACTGAGAACGCAAAGGTCGTTCAGCGCTACCTGTTTGTCGCGGATAAGTTGCTGAAGCTTCGCAAATGACTTGTCGCCAGCGAAGAGACCGCCTTCGTCGCCTTCAGACCCTATCTTTTTCAAGAGAGAGACTATCTGGTCCTGTAGGTTCGGGATTTGCCGCACTCTGGCTTTCATCCAATCCTGAAGTGAGTCGTTGTCCGCAACCAACTTCAGGGTGTCTTTGAGATCGTTCTTGTCCTTTCGAAGGTCTTGCACGGCCTGCCTCAACTGAGACAGTCGCTTAGCTTCGCTCGGCTTAGGCAGAAAGCTAGCTACCACATTGACGATCTGCTCCCAGGGCGTTGGCTGCAGCGTCTTAGCATCAAGCTGAACGGAACAGACTTGAGCCGCGATGGTCCGCGGGAAAAGCGACACGCATAGCGTTCCCACGGCTACGATCCGGAGCGTAGTGTTCTTCATTTGGAGTACCTCTGACTGGCTAAGAAGTATAAACCGCCAAGTCAAGCTTCCGCGAAAGTGTTGTAGTCCGAGCTAGTTGTGAAGGGCCAAGACACCGGCTCCGGCCAGCGTTACAATACGCCTATGAGCAGCACGATCACCGTACGGCTTCCTAAGAAACTCCTCGAACGACTACGGGAGACATCGTGCCGGACTGGGCTGTCGATGAGCCAAATTGCCCGCGATTCGCTGGAAAAGACGCTCTCGAAGGAAACCGAACCTGTGTGGCGAAAGTTCGCGGGCATAATCAAGGGCGGGCCGCCCGACCTTTCCCGCAAAGGATTTTCGCGTGGTCCTGAGTGATTCACCGCAGCAAGCGAGAAGCCATCCCCGTGCTGATTCCGCCCAAGAAGTGATACGCTGAAGTCGTTATGCTCCTTCACGGCATCTTCCCTCCCATTACCACTCCGTTCTATCCCGACGGCAACGTCTACTTCAAAAAGCTCGAGAGCAATGTCGAGCGCTATTCCCGAACGCCTTGCGCTGGCATTGTTGTGCTGGGCTCGACCGGCGAGGCCATTCTGCTTTCCGACCAGGAGCGGCGCGATGTGCTGAAGTCAGCGCGCGAGGCGGCTGCGCCGAACAAGGTGCTGATTGCGGGCACGGGGATTGAATCGGCGATCGAGACGCTGCGGCTTACTGAGTACGCTGCCGAACTCGGCTACGACGTTGCCATGGTCCGCACCCCGCATTACTACAAGAAGCAGATGCAAGCGGCCAACATCCTGGCGTTTTACCGCACTGTAGCCGACCGCTCGCCACTGCCGGTGATTATTTATAGCTTTCCGCAAGCTACGGGGTACGACATTCCCGCCGAGCTTGTGATCGAACTGGCGGAGCATCCGAATCTGATCGGGATCAAGGAATCGAGCGGCGACGTGGAAAAAGTACGCACGATGGTGGAAGGCACGCGGCACATCCGGCGCAGCGCCACTGTGACCGAGACGTTTGACGCGGTCACGCCGCGCATGCTGGCGGCTGCTGCTGGTTCGAACGGAGATGGCGGAGAACTGGTACAGGTTGGAGCGTTAGCGGGTTCGTCGTCCGCGGCCAAGCCTTCTTCGGCGGCGGTCACGGTTGTCGGCAAGATGAAAACCCGGCAGAAGGAAGCGGGATTCCAAGTGCTGGTGGGGGCAGCCGACAAACTGCACACTTCGCTGGACGCCGGGGCGGTGGGCGCGATTCTTGCTTTTGCGTGTCTTGCGCCAACTTCTTGTTATGAAATTTACGTAGCGTGGAAAGAAGGCGACGCGGAGTTGGCAAGGTTGAAGCAAGAGCGTATCGCGCGGGCTGCGCAACGCGTGGTGGGCGAATTGGGGATTCCGGGCGTGAAGCATGGCATGGACTTGAACGGCTACTTCGGCGGGACGGCGCGGCTGCCATTGCTGCCGCTTACCGGCGAGGTTAAAAGCGAAGTGGAGCGACTGCTGGCGGATGTGAGGAACTGAAAGCGCGTCCGGGAGGCGTGCGATTTTTCGGGATACAACCCACGGCTTGTGATCCAAATCACAATTGCCGTATACTAGTTTAGAACGAACGTTCGAATTAGCGGCAATCGTTCTCGATTCATGGCCAGTTCCTCGACAGCAACGCGAGTTCCGGCTCGACAATATCCCGCTTCCCGGCCGGCTACGCGTTTTGACCAGCGCTTATCGGAAATCATCATTCACGCTACAAACGTCTTCTGCGAAAAAGGGTACGAGGGAGCCTCGATGCGCGATCTTTCGCGTGCCAGCGGTATGTCGCTGGCCGGCTTGTACTACTACTTCGAATCCAAAGAGCGGTTGTTATTTCTCATCCAGAAGCACACTTTCATGACGATTGTGCAGAGACTGAAAACGCGATTGGATGGAGTAATCGATCCCGAACAGCAGATTCGGATTTTCATTCACAATCATTTGGAATATTTCCTGGTCAATCCGCAAGCCATGAAGGTGTTAACGCACGAGGTGGAAGCGCTGAAGAATGGGTTCGCGGCGGAAGTGACGGCCATTAAGCGCCAGTACTATCGCATCTGCGTGGGTTTTTTGGATGAGTTGAAGAGCGATCGAGGGCTGCAGTTCTCCACTCGGATCGCGGTGCTCAGTTTGTTCGGCATGATGAATTGGATTTATACCTGGCACAACCCGCGGGTCGACGCCGATGCGGAGGAGATTGCGCGGGAGATGGGTGACATCTTTTTGCGCGGCGTAATGAACGGCAGCAAGGGGAGTAACGGACGCCGAGGGTGAAGTTGTTTTAGTTCCGGCGAAACCGAGGTTCCTCGCTGCGCTCGGAATGACAAGAGTTTGAATCAGTAACAACGCAGTGATATTTACGACGACATTAAAAGGAGCTACAAATATGGCGACAACGATGCAGCCGGCGGCCGGCGAAACCACGAAGCAGCTTGTCAATTACCGCACTGACGGCGGAGTCGCGGTGATTGAGATGTGCGACCCTCCCGCCAACACTTACACCTATGAGATGAACCAGCAACTGGATGCGGCGATCCTGCGCGCGCGAATGGAGAACGATGTTTATGTCATCCTGCTGACCGGAGCGGGAGATAAATTCTTCTCCGCGGGCGCGAATATCAAGATGCTTTCGAGCGTCGATCCCACATTCAAGTATTACTTCTGCCTGCATGCCAACGAAATGCTGCTGCGCCTGGAGCACACTCCAAAGCTGGTGATCGCGGCGATCAACGGGCACTGCGTGGGCGGCGGCCTGGAAATTGCAATGGCGGCCGACATTCGCATTGCGCGCAAGGAGGCGGGCAAGATTGGCCTTCCAGAAGTCAACCTGGGAGTGCTTCCCGGCACTGGCGGTACGCAGCGGCTGTCACGGTTGGTGGGAAAGAGCAAGGCGATCGAGCTGATGGTGACCGGCAATACCTTCTCGTTTGAAGAGGCGCAGGAACTTGGCATCATCAATGACATTTACGAACGCGATGGCTTCATGGAAAACATGATGGAGTATGCCAAGCAGTTTTGTCCGCCGAACAAGGCTGCCAAGGCTGTGGGAAGAATCAAGCGCGCGGTGCAGACGGGATGGGAGATTCCCATGGAGTCGGCGCTCGCGGTGGAGCGGGAGAATCAGCAGATACTTTTCCAGAGCGATGATGCGAAGGAAGGGTTAGCGGCATATGTAGAGAAGCGGCCTGCGGTGTTTAAGGCGAAGTAGTACCGAGTACCTGGTACCTAGTTTCCGAGCGGGAACGGGGAGGACGACCCGACAGCTGGCGCAGACCTTCGACTTCGCTCAGGGCAGGCTGCTGGCGCTACGACGTGACGAGGAAAGAAGAATGCTTGCTGTAAAAGTGAAGGTTGAGCCCGGGCAGTTGCTGATTGATGGGCAATGGAGCGACGGGGCAAAGAAATTCGACACTATCAATCCGGCTACGGGAGAGGTGTTGACGCAGATTGCGGCCGCTTCGTCCGCGGATGTGGACCGGGCGGTGGATGCGGCGCGGCGCGCCCTGGAGGATCGTAACGGCGCGTGGAGAAAAATGTCGGCGAGTGAGCGCGGGCGCCTGATCTGGAAGCTCGCCGATCTGCTGGAGAAAAATATCGATGAGTTTGCCGAGCTGGAAACCATCGATAATGGCAAGCCCATCTTTGAGTCGCGCTACGTCGACATGCCGATGGTGATTGACGTTTTGCGCTATTACGCGGGGCTGGCGACGAAGATTCATGGGGAGACGGTCAACACTCTTGAAACGGCTTTTACCTACACACTGCGTGAGCCAGTGGGAGTAGTTGGGCTGATTGTTCCCTGGAATTTCCCATTATTGCTGGCGTCGTGGAAGGTAGGCCCGGCGCTGGCTTGCGGCAACACCATTGTGTGGAAGCCGGCGAGCCAAACTTCGCTCACCACATTGCGGTTCGGAAAGTTGGCGATAGAAGCGGGTGTGCCGGCAGGCGTCATCAACATTGTTACCGGCCCGGGAGAAGTGGGCTGCACCATGGTGAAGCACCCGGGAATCGACAAAATTGCCTTCACGGGATCGACTGCAGTCGGCCAGGAAATCATGCGCAACGCGGCCGATACAGTGAAGCGCATTACGCTGGAGCTGGGCGGCAAGTCTCCGAACATTGTCTTTGCGGATTCCGATATCGACAATGCCGTCAAGGGGGCGATCACCGGAATTTTCTACGGCAAGGGTGAGGTCTGTAATGCCGGCTCGCGATTGTTTCTGGAAAGCAAAGTGAAGGATGAGTTCACCGAGAAATTAGTGGCAAGAGCAGCGAAGATGCGTCCCGCCGACCCGCTTGATCCGAAGACCCGACTGGGCGCCATTGTCAGCCAGGATCAGATGCAGACCGTGCTCGGCTATATCGAAGCCGGGAAAACAGATGGTGCGAAGCTGGTGGCGGGCGGCAATCGTGTTTCGGTAGACGGCGGAAAGGGCTTTTTCATTGAGCCGACGATTTTTGGCGATGTAAAAAATGATATGACGATTGCGCGGGAGGAAATTTTTGGGCCAGTGCTTTCGGTGTTGAGCTTCGACGATGTCGATGAGGTCATCGAGCAGGCCAACAATAATCCTTACGGTCTTGCGGCGGCGGTTTGGACGCGCGACTTAAAGAAGGCGCACAGCGTATCTCGGCGACTGAAGGCTGGAACAGTGTGGATCAATACTTATGGATTGATGGACGCGTCGCTGCCGTTTGGTGGCTACAAGAGTTCGGGCTTCGGGCGCGAACTTGGGACGCACGCGATCGAGCATTACACGGAGTTGAAAACGGTTTGGCTGAATATAGGGTGAGTTAGCAGTTAGCGATTAGCAATTGGCAATTAGCATTTAGCCAACAAGCTCCAGCTGGTAGCGACGGTCGCAGGGTAATTGCTAACTGCTAATTGCTAATTGCTTCGACATAGAGAAACTTGAGAGGTTGGCATTATGCCCGGAAAAGTAGCGAAGATTGGAACCTTTAGCGATTGGGAAGGCATGTTCAACGACTGGCGCAAGGACATCGGCGTCAACACGGCGGACATTGAAGCTTTTCATTTCGACACGCTTTACGGCGCGATCGATACCGAGGAGATCGAATTCGGTTCATACAAAGGACGGCGCAAGTGGGAAAATCTGCGGCAGATCCCGACCCAGCAAATGCGCGATGCGCTGATGAACATGATTGTGTATCAGGGCGATACGGAATTTGCCAGCGTCGAACAGCAGCGCAATCTGCTCGAAAACGCGCCTACGGATTGGGATCGGCGCGCGATTACCCGAGTGATGATCGAGGAAATGCGGCACGGCTGGCAGATGTGTGCGCTGCTTGTGGATCATTTCGGATATTCGGGCAAGGTTGAGGCGCAAAAGATGTTGGAGCGGCGCGCTTTCGATAACAAGCGGCTGCTGGGCGCATTCAACGTCGACGTCGATAACTGGATGGATTTTTTTACTTATACGGATTTTGTCGATCGCGACGGAAAATTTCAGCTGCAGATGTTGAAATACTCTGCGTTTGCGCCGCTGGGGCGATCCATGTCCTACATGTTGCGCGAAGAGGCTTTCCACATGGGTACGGGCAACGATGGCCTGCGGCGCATTGTGGAGGCGGGTGTTATTCCGGGCTGGCTGATTCAGAAATATCTCAACAAATGGATTTCAAGTTCCTACGATTTATTTGGCACCGACCATTCTTCGTCGGCGCATTGGGCCTATGTGTGGGGAGTTAAGGGACGGTACGATGAGCCGAAGAATGAGCAAGCGCCGGACCTCGACGATTTGAACGACTACAACCGGAACTTATATCGCAACGAAGTTGCAGGTTTAATCGAGCGCTTCAACGGTTCGCTGAAGCCGGGCCAGCCCAAGCTTTACGCTCCGGACATTAAGTTCAATCGAGAGATCGGACGTTGGAAAGGGCAGAAATTCCACGCGCAAACCGGCGAAGCGTTGGATGACCGAGCCTACGAAGAGCATCTGAAGGAGAACATGCCTTCGGCGGAAGACAAGAAGCTGCTGCTGGAGATCATTGCGAACGAAAGGAAATGGATTTCCGAGAAGGCGGGTGCGCGCGACCCGCTGGCGAGCATCGGCGAAGTTCGGAAGTCGGCGATCAACTTGTGAGTATGGATGGTCTGAGTAAGGATCGTTAGTCGCGCCGATAGAAAGCGGCAGAAAATATGGTGACCGCCTTGGTGGAATCCCAGCTCGCTCGACTGAAGGTTGAGATCGATTGCCCGGTGGCGAGGATTATTCTGCGCAATGCTCCTCTCAACGTCATCGATACTGCAATGATGGACGAGTTGGGTCGCACGTTAGTCGAGATGGAAGCGCGTCCGGATATTTCTGTGATTGTGCTGAGCGGGGAAGGAAAGGCGTTTTCGGCAGGCGTCGATGTAGCGGCCCATACTACCGGCAAAGTCGAAGGCATGCTGCATAAGTTTCATGTGGTAATTCGGGCCCTGGTGGCTACGAAGAAAGTGACCATCGCTGCGGTGCACGGACACTGTCTGGGCGGAGGCGCGGAACTCGCGATGGTCTGCGACATCGTCTATACCGCCGATTCTTCTCAATGGGGATTTCCGGAGATCAAGCTGGGATGCTATCCGCCAGTCGCGTGTACTGCTTTGGCGGCATTGGTCGGGCAGAAGCGAGCTGCGGAATTAATTCTGACCGGGAGGACGATTAGCGGGTCCGACGCCGCGCAGATGGGATTGGCCAATCACGCCGTGCCGGAGGAAAAGCTGGCGGGTGCTGTTGACACTACTGTGCAGGTGTTGCTGCGGCTGAGTCCCGCAGCGTTGGCGGTGACCAAAAAGGCTTTCTATGCATGGGATGCCATGCACTTCGACAAAGGATTGGCGCGCGCCGAGAAGATTTATCTGGAAGAGTTGATGCGGACTTCGGACGCGCAAGAAGGAGTGCGCGCTTTCATGGAGAAGCGCGCGCCCAGATGGACAGGAAAGTAATTCATACATACCTATGGACTACGAGATTACAGCGGAAGAAGTGAAGATGAAGCTTGATCGAGGCGAGGGATTCACGCTGCTTGATGTCCGTGAACCGTGGGAATTTGAGACGGCGCACATGGCCGGGGCGAAATTGGTTCCGATGGGCGACATTCCGTCGCGGGCGCACCAGGAATTAGATCCGGAGGAACACATTGTGGTGATCTGCCATCACGGCGTGCGCTCGATGAATGTGACCGCGTGGCTGCGGCAGCAGGGATTCGAAAAGGCGCAATCCATGCGCGGCGGCATCGATGCCTGGTCGCGGACGGTGGATGGGAGTGTGCCGGTTTATTAGCGGCGAGCGGAGAGTTATGAACTGCGAACTGTGAGCAACCAATCGAGTACGCGATGATCACCGACTGCCATATCCACATTCAGCCGATGGAGATGTTCAAGCCGCAGGCGCTCGAACTGATGAAAAAGAAGCGGCCTAATTTCAATCAAATTGTGGAGTTCTGCCGCTCGCCGAAAGCTTTCGTCAATTATCTTGACGCTTGTGGGATTGACCGCGCGTTGCTCATCAACTACGTGGCGCCCGAAGTGATCGGATTTACCAACGGGGTAAATCAATTCATCGCCGATTACGTTAAGGAAAACCCCAAGCGTCTGCTCTCCTGCGGCAGCCTGCATCCGCGGCATACTACGAATGTATTGGCAGACATGGAACAGATTCTGCGGCTGGGGATTCGCATGATTAAGATTCATCCTCCGCATCAGCTTCTGTTTCCGAATGATTATCTGAACGGCGTGAAGGAGCTTGAGATTATTTATCGCGCGGCCGAGGCCAATGGAGTGCCAGTAATGTTTCATACCGGAACGTCGATCTTTCCCGGAGCGCGCAATAAGTATGGCGATCCAATGTATGTGGATGACGTAGCCGTCGATTTTCCCAAGCTCAAAATTCTGCTGGCGCACGGCGGGCGGCCGCTATGGATGCAGGCGGCATTTTTTCTTGTGCGCCGCCATCCCAATGTTTATCTGGATATCAGCGGGATTCCGCCCAAAACCTTGCTTAAGTATTTTCCGCGGCTGGACGAAATTGCTGACAAGACTTTATTCGGCACAGACTGGCCGGGCCCGGGTGTCCCTGACGTCAAGAAGAATCTTGATGACTTCCGCGCACTTCCGCTGACACCGGAAATGCAGAACCAGATATTGAGCAAAACCGCGCTGAACATTTGGCCGGCGTAATTTGTGAGCTTGTGTAGGGAATACGAGCCAGTGGTCAGACCACCGGGCCAATTCCTGCGACTTTGCTCCTCAGGCTGATAAACAGAAAATTACTCTCGCAACTTGGAGCGCAATCGCCTTTTGGCGTATAAAAGGAAGTTGCGCTCCCCGCATCCCTGGCGTGGCTCGGCAACCCAATCCATCTCAGTGAGCGAGACTCTATGTCGAGCGTGACCAGCACTGCTTCCGGCAAAGGACTGGAAGGCATCGTTGCCACCAACTCCAGCATTTGTTATATCGATGGCGATCGCGGCGTGCTGGCTTACCGCGGCATCGACATTCACGAACTGGCGGATCATTCCACTTTTGAGGAGACGTGCTATCTGCTGTGGTTCGGGCGTTTGCCGAATCGCGGCGAGCTGAAAGACCTGCAAGAGCGACTGGCGCAAGAGCGGCATCTGGACCCTGCAATCATTCAGTTTCTGCGCGACGTGCCCCGCACTGCGTTGCCCATGGACGTGTTGCGGACGGCAGTTTCGGCGCTGGCGTTTTACGACGCCGACAATAAGAAAAACGATCACGACGCCAATGTGCGGAAGGCGATCCGGTTAACTTCGCAGATTGCGACGATGGTGGCCGCTTACGACCGCATTCGCAAAGGCGAGCCGGTAGTGGAAGCCGACCGGTCCATCTCACACGCCGCGAATTTTCTGTTGCAGTTGAACGGAACGAAACCCTCCACTACGGCGGAGCGCGCTCTGGGTATCGCACTCATTCTGCATGCGGACCATGAGTTGAATGCGTCCACCTTCGCGGCGCGGGTAACGGCGGCGACTTTATCCGATATGCATTCGGCTATTACTTCGGCCATTGGCGCTTTGAAGGGGCCGCTGCACGGCGGAGCGAACGAAGCGGTGTTTCGCATCCTGCAGTCGATCGATCGCGAGAAGGCCGATGCGGTCGATTATGTTCGCAACATGCTGTCGCAAAGGAAAAAGATTCCGGGTTTTGGGCATCGCGTCTATCACACGGAAGATCCGCGGGCGACGCATCTGCGCGCCATGTCGCGCGACTTAGGAAAATCCAGCGGGCAGCCGCAGTGGTATGACATGTCGGAAAAAATTGAGCACTTTGTAAAGGCGGAGAAGAAACTCAATGCCAACGTAGATTTTTATTCGGCCTCCACTTACCACACGCTGGGCATCGACGAGGATTTATTCACTCCGGTATTTGCGGTATCGCGCATCAGCGGCTGGGCCGCGCACGTGATCGAGCAACTGGACGATAATCGCCTGATCCGGCCGCGGGCGGAATATCTGGGGCCGGAGTATCCCAATCGGTACGTCGCAATGGAAAAGCGCGGATAAAGGCCACGACAGAGATATTAAGTTTGGCGCCTAAGGGCGCCATTTCTTTTGCGGGGCAGGGATTCGGCGGGGGACATTCGATAGAAAGCAGGTAGAATATTAGAGATGATGCGCCGCATCTACCTCGACAATAACGCCACCACTCCGGTTCTGCCGGAAGTGCTCGAAGCCATGCGCCCGTATTTTGGCGAGCACTTTGGCAATGCATCCTCCATACACCATCACGGGCAGGAAACGCGCGCCGCGGTTGAGCGAGCCCGCGACTCGGTGGCAGCGTTGCTTGGCTGCCGTGCTTCGGAAATCGTCTTCACCAGTGGGGGGACCGAAGGCGATAATCTGGCGATTTCAGGCTTGACCGGCGAAGGCGATCACGTCATCACTTCCAGCATCGAGCATCACGCGGTGCTGCATGCTTGCAGGCATTTGGAGGAGAAGGGATGCGACGTGACGTATCTTCCGGTGGATGGCCGCAGCCTGGTTGATCCCGATGACGTACGGCGCGCCTTGAGGCCCAATACCAGGCTGATCTCGATCATGCAGGCGAACAACGAAACTGGAGTGTTGCAGCCGGCCGAGGAGGTTGGAAAAATCGCCGCGGACGCCGATGTTTATTTTCATACCGACGCGGTGCAGGCTGCCGCCAAGGTTCGGATTGACGTGAAGAAGATTGGTTGCGACGCGTTGACCATTTCCGGCCACAAGATTCACGCGCCGCAGGGAGTGGGCGCGCTTTACGTGCGCAAGGGAATGCGCCTCGAACCACTTTTCTACGGTGGACGACACGAGCGTTCGCGCCGTGCCGGAACCGAAAACGTTCCGGGAATTGTGGGTCTCGGTAAAGCCGCAGAAATTGCGATGCAAAGTTTGGAACAAGGTGACGACGAGAAGATTGCCGCTTTGCGTAACCGTTTGCAGCAGGGAATTCTTGCGCAGGTGGAAGAGGCGGCCGTTAACGGGGATGGCGCGCGGCGGGTGCCGAATACGTCCAGCATTTATTTCGATCATGTGGAAGGGGAATCGATGGTCATCTCGCTTGATCTGAAAGGTTTGGCGGTTTCTACTGGCTCCGCTTGTTCCTCGGGCGCGATTGAACCATCGCATGTGCTTACTGCAATGGGCCTGCGCGCGGACCGCGCCCGCGCCAGCATCCGTTTCAGCCTGGGCAAGCAGAATACCGCTGACGATATCGACTTCGCGCTGGCGCTGGTTCCGGAGACCGTGGCACGGCTGCGGGAATTGAGCCCTGTTCGAGGGGGAGCCGTAACCCATTGATTCCATTGGCTAACTTTTGGGGCGCGACAAAGCCGAGAAGTTTGGACTTTCTCAGTATTTATCTGGATGAGAGTCAAAGCACGCAAGAAAATGAACAACCAGCGCCAAAATCGGATATTTCTCGATGCAGTGCACAGAATCGGAAGAGAATCTAGGCAGAGAGCTTAGCTACATGGAGATCGAGCGATTACATCGAGAAGTCTCTAAAATGGGATTTAACTTTCACGAGATAGTCCAAATCGGCGAAGATATGTTCAAGTAGGAAAGATGAAGGTCACTGCCGCTCAAGTTCGTGAGTATTTCCGCCCTGTCTTAGGGATTCGCCCTCTGAGAGCACAGCCAGGTGTGGGCAGCTTTCTGACGTTTGAGATCGGACCGCGCAGCAGGAATTATGGTCACTTGCAGGCCAGGTGGCGTCTGTGGATTTACTTGTCTAATTGGATACTCTTCCACGGTGATCACAAACTGCTTGACTGGAAGGCTGATCGCAAGCGCATAGCGATCATTGCGCACAGGCTGGAGGAGGAGACGTCACTCACGAATGTCGACTACAACTCGCGAAGCGAAAAGACTACCTTCTCCTTTGGTGACTTCCGGTTAGTTGTTTCGCCCGCCGATTGTCTCGAAAATGTCTCAGACCGCGATGCTTATTGGGTCTTCTTCATGCCCGGTAACCAAGTGCTAGCAGCGGGTCCTAGGGGAATTCATCTTGAGCGGGAAGGCGCTCGTCTTCCCTCAAGAAACTGGAAGAAGAACGAAATTGACGCTTATGCGGGCGGAAGGACAGTCAGGTTGGAAGACTAATGTCTCGAGCACACACTATCGCCGTCGCCATGTCGGGCGGTGTGGATTCCTCCACCGTCGCGGCCATGCTGCGCGCGGAAGGCCACAACGTGATCGGCTTGACCATGCAACTGTGGAACCAGCGGCGGCTGGCCGGGCACGAGGGCATGACGGAGCAGGTGACTGGCCGCTGCTGCTCGCTCGACGACGTTTACGACGCCCGCCGCGTGGCCGAGCACATAGGCATCCCTTATTATGTGGTGAATCATGAGGAGCGATTCGAGCGCGATGTGGTGCGTCCGTTCGTCGCGGAGTATCTCTCGGGGCGCACCCCCATCCCTTGCAGCCTGTGCAACAATCATTTGAAGTTCGATCAGCTGCTTGTAGTGGCTCAGCAGATCGGCGCCGATTGGGTGGCCACTGGACACTATGCCCGCGTGGAGTACGACGATGCCCGCGGACGCTGGCTGCTCAAGCGGCCTGCCGACCGCAGCAAGGACCAGACGTATTTCCTCTTTGGCCTCACGCAGGAGCAGCTCAGCCGTACGCTCTTTCCTTTGGGCGGAATGACCAAGCCTGAAGTGCGTGAGCGCGCCCGTGAGCATGGTCTGGCTCTGGCGGAGAAGCCCGATTCGCAAGAAATTTGTTTCGTGCCGGGCGGTGACTACAAGCGCTTTATCGATGCTTATCTCGCCGAGCGAGGGGAGGCTCTGCCTGATACTGCGGGAGAGTTGGTGACCGCCAACGGGGAAGTGATTGGCGAGCATGCGGGCATTCACAACTTCACGGTGGGGCAGCGCAAGGGCCTGGGAGTGGCCACGGGATCGCCGCTGTATGTGATTCAGATCAATGGAGCCGACAAGCAGGTCGTGGTCGGCGGAGATGAACATCTTTATTCGCGGACTCTGCGCGCCCGGCGGGTGAACCTTATCGCAGTGGATGATTTGCGTGAGCCTATGCGGGTGATGGCAAAAATACGGCATCGCCACGAAGGCGCTTCTGCGCTGTTGGAAAAGATTTCCTCCGATGAGGTTCTGGTGAGCTTCGATGAACCGCAGCGCGCCATCACTCCCGGGCAAGCAGCCGTGTTCTACGATGGCGATGTTGTCGTAGGCGGAGCCTGGATCGCGTAAGGGGTCAAACTCCGCTCTCGCGGCTAGGCCACAGTTGGGCGACGGCAAGCGCCACCGCAATCCCCACGGATACTTCCACAAAACGATGCGAAGCCACGATCCACGCGGCGCTTTGGTGGGCGATTAACAGAATGATGCTCAGCGTGATGGCCGCAAAGCGGTAAGCACTGTGCAATCGGAGCAGCGCGCACAGAGTTCCGCACAAGAAAATTGCGATTCCATATACCAGTGTGTTGGAGGGGAAGAACGTAGCAATCAAGGCTCCCAACACTGCACCCAACGCCGTCCCCGCGAAGCGCTGCCAAGCTACGGCTCTGGGGTTCAGCGTCGACTGAATAATCACGATCGCGGAAATCGGCGCCCAGTAAGACTCAGGCAGCTTTAGAGTGCGAGCCAGCAGCAGAGATACTACCGCGGCAAGCGTAGTGCGTGCCACGTCCAGAAGCGTGTTGAAGGTGAGCTTGTAGGTGTTCGCCATGATGAAGGTTATGATACCCGTCCGAGTTTAGAATGCGGAGCTGGCAGCAGGTTCAGAGGCCTGTGCGGCAGGCGGCGGAGATTGGCCAGCGGTTTCGCTGACGACCCAGCGACAAGAAATAAGCTAGAGTGATGGATTGTTCGCAACTCGGAGGGAATCCAAAAAAGATTGGCCGCGTTGATTCAACTTCTGTTCTAGCCGCGCCGTGCAATCGCAATCGCCGCACGCCCAGGGTTCTGCGCCGTTCTGGTCGCGGCATTTGCGGCGGTCGTGTGCATCCCGCACTTTTGTCAGAGCAAAATATTCTTCCCAGTAGGAGCGTTCTTCCTGCAGAGGAGTTGGGCAGTAGCAGACTTCCACCCAACGTACGGTTCCATCCTCGCCGACCCGCGCATCGTGCATATTGCGCAAGTACTCGCCCTCGGCGACGGAGCCTTGGCCAAGCTTTTCGCTTTGAATGGCATTAAGAAGGTTGCGGCCGCAACCGGGTTTAACTTGAGCTTGAACCAGATACCGCATGAGGAATAGGCCGAAAATCGGCTGGTAACCTAGACTTTAGATGTTTCAGATAAACATTTCATCCTGCGGAACGGGACGCCGGGAAGTGCGGCCGTCGCCACTATTCTTGCGACTCCGGTTGCCCAGGAAAAACTCGACCCCCGCCGTGACGCCGCGGACAATGCCAGATACCTGCCGCACGGGAGAAACTACCGTTCTGGTCACCACATCGGAGGTCTGCTCCACGCGATCAAAGGTGCGAGTAAGCATCTCGTCCGCACGAATGATCTGCAGCCGGGCTCGATCCATCACGTCACTCACGGTCGCATCCACCCGCTTCACTTCAGAGCGCACCGTACCCGTGGTTTCAACCAGATTATCCGCTACAGTCTGCACCTTGGGGCGCAGTTCAACCAGCGTATCGACAAGCTGACCGATCTTGGGATGCAACTGCACCAAGTTATCGGCAATTTGCGCCATCTTCGGCCGCAATTCAACCAACATTGCATCCGTCGAATCGAGGACCGGCAAAGTCTTGGCCTTCAGGTCCGCAACTTCGCTCTCCATTTTGGTTGTGGTTTTCCGAATCCCCACGTACAACGCCACCAGGATGCCAGCCTGCAGAACAACGGCCGCGGTAGTCACCGCGATAAACACCAGGACAAGATTTTCCGTCATAGAGAAAAGCTCCTAATAAAGAGCCTCTTCGCTCTCTTTATACGCCCTTGGGAGGCGCAGTTTCCGTCGTCGCCTCCTGGTAGGCCTGTCTGCCGGCTTCGTAAGCGGCGCGGAACTGATCCTTCTGCTGCGTTACCACATCGCGGCCTTTATCGACCCAGTCGGAGGCCTGCTCGCGGGCTTCGCGGGCCCGGGCGCGAACATACTCCCGGCCTTGTTCGGCGCGGGCTTTGATCTCTTCGCGAGTTTCGCTACCGGAGCGCGGCGCGTACAGGATTCCAACCAGGCCGCCAATTCCTAAACCGGCGAGGAACCACACAAGGCTGCTGCCATCATTGTCGGACATGGGAAAACCTCCTTGGATGAATGCTGCGTTACTAATCGGATGGTAGCACCCACATACTGGAAATACAATTACGGCAGAACCCCTAAGCGGGCATCCGCACGACTGCAACCGCGGACGGAATTCAATTTACTTCTGGGTGGGATTCGCGGGCGCGGAGGCCGGCGATGCGGGCTGTGTTTTGACGGGAGCGGACTTCTCTCCCTGCAAAACCGAGCGCGGGCCGCCATGTTTGATGGCATTGATGGAGAGTGTTATGGAGGTCAACATGAACAGAACGGCTGAGATCGTCGTAGCTTTCGAGAGCGCGGTTGCCGCGCCGCGCGGGCCAAATGCCGCCTGACTGCCTTGTCCCCCGAAGGCGGCAGAGATGTCTCCGGCTTTACCGCTTTGCAGGAGAACAACGATGATAAGAAACAGACAAACGATGACGTGGATGATGGTGACGAGAATGATCATGGAATTCGAGAGTTCCTAAATAATCTAGAATGAGTGCAATGGTGCGGAAGGGGGGATTTGAACTACTCCATCACGTTGATAACACGTAACTTATTGATTTTGCATTCGGCCTGAAGGCCCAAATGCCCCACAATCCCGCTTCCATTGTACGTTTATTGTACGGCGAACGCGCTGCAAAATAGAAAACCGCGCCGAAGCGCTTTCTCTCCGATTCTACCGACAACAGTTTGACATCCACTCCTCCCATCGGTCAAGGCCCACCGACTCCGGCGGCAGTGTCGCTGCGTTGCTAGGCTCCGTACCGTTTGGGTCAATCTGCCGCGATCAATCGGCGGTCGCGATGGGGCTCGGTGCGTGGTTGGCGAGTGCTAAGTTTGCAGTTCTTCCCCGAAGCAACGCCGCAAGTTGGACAAGGAACAGCGAGTACCTGTTTTAGGCTCAATTCCTTTTTCATGGCGCCGAGAAATATTGCCGCAGAACCAATGCACAAGACTGGTCATACTTGAACACTTTATGCGTTGACGGGGAATCCGAACCTAAGTCAAATCCATGCGCAAGACCTGAGCCGACCTTAGAATTCAAGGGATGAATTTCGAGAGCTTCTGGACAAGAAGTTTACCGACCGAATCACTCTAATTCTTCCCCAGCTATTCCGGCCAGGAATGGCTGTCCACCGACAATTCATTGGACAGCGGGATTAAGTGAGGTTATGCAACACCTCAATGAATTGAAACCGGAACAACAATCTCCGCTCACCCCCGAACAAGCCGAGCGCAACCGCCAGTACGGCCCCATCGAAACAGCTATTCCAACAGAAGCCCAGGTCTACAAGTGGCAACGCGAAACCGACGGCATCCACAGCTATCAACATCCTGAAACCCACCGCTGGTTACACATCGACACACAAGGCCAGTTCTTTGACCGGCACGCGGAGCCCATCACACGCGAAAATGCGCTGGAACAAGCGGGCCACTCGCTCACGCAGTCCGTCCCGGAAAACGCACAGTCTCCTACCAGCAGCGGACTCAACCTCAACGCCCACGGAATCAGTCTCTAAACGTCGCCGACAGCAGACATGGAAAAGCCGCTCATTACTAATAGCAAGAGTCGGATCGATCAAGTAAATCGGGAGGAAAACTGATGAACAAGCATATTGTGCAGCTAATACGAGAGCGCTTTCATCCGCTCGTCCGTTTCTGCGGGCCGCAATCTGCAGGGGAGGTAGAGATCGAGCGGGTACGAGCAACGGTCTACCTAGGCGAACTTTCGATTTGGTTGTGGCCGGCCAAAAGTTCTCACAACGGAGTTCTGTCCGATGAACAACTCGGCGACGTAGTTTCGCCACATTTGCTGGTTCGCAATCTGCTGTTGTCGGCGCAGACGTCGATGCAATGCCTGTTATGTCACCTAGACAGGATTGAAGCGGCCGACGGAGACACCGTGTCACTACTGCGCTATTACCTCGAAGATTCCGCTGCAACGGTGGTCGATGGGATGGCTCTGGGACGGATACTCGGTCCACGGGCGGGCGAGACAGCGCAATGAACTGCTACATTCCATCCGGCCACCTGCTCCGACCTCCCAAAGCCACGGGTGTGGGCAAGCTTCGCCCGTTGCACAAGGAATTGGGATCGGGGCTGAACGGAGGGATCACGATGGCGACGACGACGGGCCCTCCCAGCAATTACAACGGCATCCGTGCCGGACTCGTCGAACTGCTCGAAGCCGACCGGGGCTGCCGCTCGCCGGAATGTCAATTCGATTGCGACCCGCTGTGTACGGGGACATTGAATTGCGTATATAAGGTCGGTAAGGCCGAGTGGATTGACACGTATACCCGTGGGTGGTAGCATGCTAGTCAAATGAAGAAGAACATGACAAAAATATCGATCTATCTCACCACAAACCAAATTCGTGGACTCGTCACGCTCGCGACGAGAACGCACCGCACCAACGCTTCGCATCTCCGCGAAGCGCTCGACGAATACCTCAAACACAACCTTGGCCCTACCCGCCTTGTGCGACGCAGAACGCGGTCTTAACGCACGACGCAAGACGGACTCGATCATTCGCTGATGACGACCTCTCCCGAACTCGTTCACTCGTCGCTCGCGGACGTTCCCGAAGACGAACTGGTCGAAGTCTTGCTCTCCAGTCCGTACTGGCGATCGAACCTCTTTTGCTGGGAAGGGATTCCGAAGAACGCCATCGACAGACAGCGAGTGCTGTTGAACGCGGCGCCAGGACACCCGCAAGGAGACGCAGACATTCTCCTGTGCGCTCCTGGCCAGCCGGAGCGAACGGTGGCCTACCAGGTGAAGCGGGTCAAGGTGGGAATGTCACAGCTCCGCTTCAGCGCCCCAAGCAAGCTGCAAGTGTTGAAGGAGGCTGTCCGCCAGACGAACCTACTAGCCGAGGTGGGGTTCTGGAAGGTGTTTCTCTACGTGATCACCGTGGTCGATTCGAGAGAACAGAACTTCGATCAGATCAGTCGCGGCGATATAACCTACGCGGGTCTCTCGAACGATCTGAAACACAAGATCAACGTGGCTGTCTCCAACTCTACGACCAGTTTGGATCCGAGAGTAGGACTCGCCGAGATCGACCTCACTCAGGCGTCGGATAACTCTCCCTTCACCATCGACGCTTCTGGTGCGAAGCTCCACCGTCGAGCTACCGAGGTGCCTCAGAGCGAACAGTTAACAAGCTGGATCAGCGGAGTCTTCAGCCGCGGAGGTTCTGTCATGGAGTACAAGTACCGCTACAACTGGCAAAGCGACACACAGCTCGGGTTTAACTCTCCCCTGGTCGTCGGGATGAAGTTCGCTGACCTGAAGACCGGCCAGGTCTACCAAGTTCAGTCGATCGGTGTGGCTGGCCCCGCGGAGCGTGTCGGTCTGAACCCGCCAGAGAACGCGGTACGAACCGTCGACGCCGGTCAGCTATCGCCCGAAGGCCTAGAAGAGCTGTGTGAGAGGTACAAGTTCGAGGACTCTCCGCTCTCGCTTCGGAAGCAAGAGTTCGGACAGCTGGGTAGTTCGAACAAGACGGTCACAGCCAGCTTGAGGGGAATCGGCGTGACGAAGGGGATGTACTCGATTCAGTGGAACCTAAGCTTGGACAATGGCAAGATTCTCTCCGATGGATTCTCAGCGAAGAACTACGGAGAGGTACCTGACGGGACCTACGTGATCGACTACATCTTCGAAGGCCAGACGATCAGTAAGAGGATCACCATCTTTCGAGGTCGTCACGCGAGCAACTGACAGAGCTTCACGCCTATGACCGAATCTCATGTAGCGCCCGACACAGGTTCTCGCTTAGTGGCACGGCGGCGTGAGAGCTCTTACAGAACTCAACCTCCCGTTGGGCTGTTCCAAAACTCGTCCACCCGGAAACATCGACCAGTACGAAGCCACTCAGTCGGCACAGGCCTAGGTCGCCTGATTCGCAGGCGTCGTCAATGGCGTGGACCGCTGAGGTTGCCATCAGTTCGAGAGAGACCGTGCTGCTTTCAACTAGGAGAATGTTCGGCGCGCCCTCGACATATTGCCCCTGCCTTCTTCTTCGCCACCATGACGACTTGTTCCCACGCCTCGAATCCTTCGGCCATGCCGAGATCACCATATCGAACCAACTGGTTGGTAGCGGCCCGCATTGCTTCCTCGTCTTTCAGGTCCAGTTCCTTGCGGCGAAAATGTTTCACTTCCGCGTACAGCAATTCTCCTCCAAACTGTAGCTTGAGATCGGGCCGGTCTCGCAACTCGACCTGCCACCGATGGTCTAGGAACATCAGGGCCGCTTTTCCTTCGAAGAACAAATCCTGGAATGTCTCTTCGTTCTTCTCGTTCGCCTTGAGCTTGAGCGCGTATTCGTCGACCCCCGTGGCTCCTGCGGCCCGGAGGCGAGCTATTAAGTCGGCGCATTGATGGCTCTCGTTCATCTTGGAAGCGCGGGCGCAGGTTAGGGCTGCTTCTGCCAGTGGCTCGCGGGCTTGTGGAGGCTGATGACCCCATCGAGCACATGCTCCTTCGCCTTCCCACCTTCGAACATCCCGCGCATGTAATCCAGATATGTGCAGTACGTGTTCAGGTGCTTGGCGTAGACATCAGGAGAAGAACGGGCCGAAGGGTCCCGAGAGATGCCGATGCAGGTCATGAACGCGGGGAAAGACACATGGGCTCCGGCGTGGAGCATGTCGATCGGCTTGAAGGTTCCTGAACTAGCGCCCGCCTGGCTGACCTGCAGCAGCCCCCTGCCCCCGAGAATTACTTCATTGACTTTCGGGTATAGACGAGAGAAGCCATTCGGCGTTTCGCCGGAGATTATGTGGTGAAGCTCCTTCTCGTCGGCTATGAAGAGGGCGTACAAAACCGTGACGTAGATTTCCTCAGGCTGACGCAGGCGGGTATACCAGGCAAGCACCTTGTTCTCAACCAGGTCACGACAGATGGAGTCCCTTAGCTCCGCCATCGCGGCGAGAGCCCACCGCGTCATCTTTTCGGGAGGCCCGAATTCCTGAATCAATGCCTCTGCGATCGGGTCTTTGGCGTGCGGCGTCTTCGTCCTGCAACCGGGAACAGAGCAGTTGGGATTGACCTTCTTCGTGTTCGTTCCTTGGTACGACATTTTTCTTCTTTGCTCGCTTTGCGCGACCTGACTCCATGTTCGACGCTAAGAGTTCTCTGGCGGCGGTGGCGGGATCGGTTTGGGATTCGAGGCCAGTCGCCGCCACGTTTTTCGAGGTCGCTCGCCATCGTTCTCATGCTGGAGCGTGAAGCCGCGGAGGCTGCTGCTGCACACGGTGCTGGGTCACGTGGTCTTCCCACTTCGACATGATGCGCTGGCGGTACCCAATTCCCATCCCCCAAATCCGTTGCCCACCCCCTACTTCTTGAACTTTAATCCATGAAGTTGGAGAGCTCGCTGCAAATCTGGATCGTCAGGTCGGATGGTTTCTGGATCCTGCATATTGATTTGAACGGGCTCGAATAGGGCCCAGTTTTCAACGTCGTGTCCATACTTCGAGCGGTAGTAGATTCCCGCGAAGCCGTCGTTGAAGACGATGCGTGATGCTAACTGCGTCACACTTCGCGGGGCCGTCTGCTGCAATACCGATGCGTCCAAATCATCGAAGCCAAATTTCACCAGATGAACTGCCAGCAACGTCCGCAGTCGCCCAATCCACTCGCTGCCGCAAATGTCGGCATACTCTCCGCCAGCAGTCGCAACACCCATGACTCGCTTCTCGCCCCACTCCAACGGTACTTCTCCCAGTGGACAGTAGTCATCCTCTCCCTCAATCTCGGCCAATTCAGCCAGGAGTTTGGGATCAACACGGAATCGGCCTAGCGTTTCGAGAAAGCAACCAAGCCTTTGCGAGGATGCATACACAACACGGTACATCCCTTCGGGATCGTCAAACCGATTGCCAAAGGTTCCGTCCGATCCAGCCGAGGCCCAATCGGGGACAGACCAGGGATCGGGCTTTCTTCCCAATCGATAGATCACGCCGGGGACTTTCAAGAATGACTATCCTCCGGCTAGAAACGCGCGCGCTGCGCCAAGAATCTCCGGACCCACGTCCTCTAAATTTTCTTCTCGCAAGAGCCGAACCGGCACGCGATCATTCAACTCTGGATTCAGACCCGTAAACCACGCCTGAACCACACGTGGCCCTTCGTGATCGTTAATCACCTTCGCCAGCCGATACGCAAGTCGCAATCGTTCTTCAACTCCCTTGTAGGACTCTGAGCCTGCCATCCAGCGCTCTACTGCTCTTGCGTCCTTGACCGACGCGATGTAGGCCGTCAATTTCTTCCCCAGGATTCCCGTCAATTCCGTGACGAGTTTGGGGAACTCTAACGTTGTCGCTTCCCGGTACGCCAACAAATCCGGCCGTGGCGGGGTCAATACTGCCATGTTTTGAGATCTCCTAACCTCAATGCGAGTGTATCAAAATGCCACATAAATAACAATACAATTACCATCAAATACCAGTCATCTCATTGAGGTGTAAACTACTGAAAACACGATACAAAGTGCCAGCAGCTCAAGCGACCCAGTCCTTGCACAGCAATTCCGCTTGAGCAAGAACCGTGAGCGTCGCCTGTTCCTGCTTATCCGGTGGATATCCATGTGCCCGCAGAATGCGTTTCACAATCGCCCGCATTTTTGCACGGACACTCTCCTTGACTGTCCAATCAATCGAGGCGTTCTTCCTAACCGCGTCCACTAGCTCCAACGCAATCTGCCTCAACGTTTCATCACCCAGTACGAAGTTGTTGCCGGGGCACGTCGCCTAAGAGCGGCGAAACTGGCGGAACTCGAAAAACTTCCCGTCCGCGTAGTCAAGCTGACGGATGCGGAGGCAATCGAGGCGCAGTGCGTTGAGAACCTGCAACGCGAGGACATCCACCCGCTTGAGGAAGCTCTGGGTTTCAAGTCACTCTTGGAACTCGGAGAGCCTGCCTACACCATCGCCACCATCGCGTCCCGCGCTGGCAAGAGCGAGGCGTATGTCTACGGTCGTGTCAGACTCGCTGACCTCATACCGCCCGTGGCCGAGGCATTCCTGAAAGACCAGATCACCATCGGCCACGCTTTGCTGATCGCCAAGCTCCCGGCCTCGCAACAGCAGGGAGCATTCTCGGCTGCTTTTCGGGGCTTGTGGACAAGCGAAGGGAACAGCCAAGTCCTGATTCCAGTCCGCGAGCTCGCAGCGTGGATTGAATCGAACATCTTGCTGCAACTGGCGTCTGCGCCGTTTGATAAGCAGGATGAGACGCTGGTTCCCGAGGCAGGTTCGTGCGCCAATTGCCCGAAGCGAACCGGATTCAACAAGCTACTTTTCCCCGACGTGCGAAAGGATTCCTGTACTTCGCCGGACTGTTTCCGGACCAAGATTGACGCTTCCGTGAAAAAGACTCTGGAAACCAAGCCGCAGCTCATCCAGATTTCGGCGGCATGGAATTCCCGCGAGGGCGCTCCTCTGGGACGGAATCGGTATGTGGAGTTGGAGATCAAGAAGCCAAAGGCGAACGGCGCAAGCACCAAGCTCTCAGCCGTTCAGAAACCCTGTGGCAAGATGACCGAGGCGATTGTCATGGACGGCGGTAAGCGCGGACAGGTCGTCAAGGTTTGTGCCGATCCGACCTGCCGTGTCCACCATCCCAACACGCCTTCACCGCAGCAAGTCGAGCGAGAAAGGGCAGAAGAACGGAAGCGCATCGAAAAGGAGAAACTGGCCATTACGACTCGCCATCGTGCCTTGGCCACGATCCTCCAACGCGTGTCGGCCCCGCTAAAGAAGGCCGACTTGCTAGCGGTCGCCCACTACCTGATCGGCCATCTCTCCTACAGCCAAGTCCCGGCTCTGGCGAAGCGGCACAAGGTAGAGGCCAAGAAAGACTCTGCGTCCGCGCAGGAACTGCTGGACAAGCAAGTAGGCACTTACGATGAGTCCGAACTCTGCAAACTGGTTCTGGAAATCAGCCTGCTGGATTCAGCGTATCAGCGATCCACGGCCAGCCGCGACGACGTTCTCATGGACGCCGCCAAACGCTATCGCGTGGATATTGAGAAACTCCAAAAGGCCGTGGCAGCGGAGCTTTCCGCAAAACGAGATAAAAAGACGAAGGCTAAAGCAAAGCCGAAGGGCCGAAAAACGGCGGCATAAGCCAAGTACCCTGAGTTTCTGGCGGAGTGCTAGTTTGCGCTCCGCCATTTTTTTGGGATCCGAGGCCGGCGCTTCGGTGTCAACGGTCTACAACTCTGACCGTTGAAGCTTCTTTTCTTGAACGCACATTGGTGAACGGATACTTACCCCTTCTCTCAGACCCCTGCGGTTCGCGCCGTCCCGTCTGACCCTCGAACCTTGGAGGTAAAACCCTCGTCCAGCATCGTATTGCGCTCGCTCTCAGACATTGTCTGTCCCTGGTTTTCCGCTAGAATCGCCTCGCGCGGGGATGGGCCGTCTAGGGTCCAAAATTTTGTGCGCTGAGCGATTGGGAAATCGCGTTTAATGCCTCAATCACGCCGGATACATCCTTGCCGGACGCTTGGAGCGGCTCGACAAGGTGATTTTTCAAAAACTCAATGGCGGTTTGGCTCTTAGCCTGGAGCGTGGCGAGCACCTCCGCCTGATGGAATCGGGACTCGTATACTTTCGCTACTGTGATAAGCGTTAGAACAGTTGTCAAAATGCAGCAAGAGACAGCAATGTCCACCTCTTCATCCCACGCCACGCCTCCCATGCGCATTGCGATGGAGGTTACACCCGGTCTTTTCCCTGTCTGCTTGGTCCGCATCTGGACTGCCCCAAAGGTCCCGTGCATCCCACGCTCAGTGAAAAAATCATAGAGTGCATCGAATTTTGGTTTGCCGAGTTTCACGCGCACGGCAGAGGGTGACAGCTCTTTCAGAATTTTCTTTTTGTCAGCTCCACCCCAAACGTCTGCCATCGCCGGGAACTGGAAAAATAGCTCCGCCCTATCTAACAGGTCATGTACGGTGCGGAGATGGCTGTAAGTTTGAGTGGTGTACATTCGCTCCGCAAGATAGAAAGCCACGTTCAATTCATCAACGGTCCAATACAACATGCTCAGTGAGGCGAATTGACCCGCGCCGTGTTGGTGTTCTCGCGTGGCGTCAAAGAGCAGGTCCATGACGGATTGCAGCGCATCCAGAAACAGAGGTTTCCCCGATTCCACTACAGGGAAGGTCTTAGTCAATGGTCTGCCCAAACCCTTTAGAAAATTCTCGGCCCGGTGATGCTTGCGCCGGGTAAGCGCGATGAGCCGGAGCATTTTTCTTTTGTCCGAGCTGTCAGCTACTCCGGCTAAGCCTTGCTCAAACGTCAGAGCAACGCCATCAAGCAGTCGGTCATAGTACGCTTTTGCACCGGCGTCCATGCAGGCTTCATTCACCACGGCGAAGTCTAAGACCTCTTTGAGGCGGTCACGGAATAGCGTGGGGTCCGCGATTGCAGGGGCCAACCGCTCTTGCGCGAAGGCTTGAAACTTTTTTTCAGTAATGATCTTGTCAGTGCTCAACGTCTTTTGATGGTAGAAGACTTAGGCTTTCGGCGGAAGTTGGTACTCCGCAACATAGTGGTCACTGATTTTCTTGGACAGCGGCTCTTTGTCGGGTGGGTCCGTTGAAACAATCTGACACCACGCGATTGCCAACGCGGTCAAGTGCGCCGTCGTTGCTTTCACAACCTCTACCTTCTCACCATCACTGTAATTTGGTTGAACGGCTGTCCCCGTTGCATTGAATCTACGGCCTAGTTGCTCCAATCCTCCGTGCGTGTAGCCGTGAAGTGTGTTGATGTAGGATTTAATAGTTGCAAACAGGCCGTCTGCGTTAACCTTCTTTTCAATTTCGTCCGCCATGTTAATCAGACCTGGATAGACGTTCTCACCATTCTTGATGCGGGCAACAATGTCCGGCTTCGCACAGGAATAAATCCAGTGAGCGCGATACGCGCCGTCTATCAGTGGCCGGACAAGAGCAAGCGCGCTGCCGTCATAGCGAGCGGCTTTGAGCAGGTAGAGAATTGCGGCATGGTGTTCGGAGGTGAGTGAGTAGATTGCAGCAACGAGAATCTTTTGGTCCGTGTCACCAACGAATTCATCCGGCACGGTGCCCGAGACGAAATCATGCATCTTCTCCGCTTTGTGTATTTCATCCTGCAGTTGCTTGCTGACGGGCGGCGGCTGAATGACGGGCATGGGCGGGTCCTTCTTTTTGCTAAATTGTGCTTGAAACCTTTAATCCTAGGAATCCCTGTAATTCTAGGCTATCTGAAAATCAGTAACTTGGCTGATTGAGAGCGTTTGCACAAAAATAATTGAATTCGACCGGAAAAGGTCGTCAGGTTAAGATAAGGCGCGGTGTTTCAAGGAACTCTATGAATAGTGCAACCGTCAGGGTGCGCCCCCTGCGCTTTGCGTTTGTGGTAGAGCCGAAGGACAAGGCTGGCCTGCAAAGAATCTTTGAAACCAACTCCGCGCTCTGGGGCGGCGTTTTCAACTTCGTCATTCCGCTTTTTAAGCAGGTTCCCGCTCGATACCGAGAGAAATATTTCAAGACAATCCCGGCGCACGCAATGCTCAAGGGCCTGGTAGAAGCGTTTCGGCCCGATTATCTTGTCGAGCTAAAGCCGGGCGCCGCGTCTTCTTACGGAATCACGTTCCCTGAGAAGCGAATACTGGCGATTGATGATCTGAGCGCGCGCGACGAGCGAAGACGCTGCAAGATTGGAATAGACCTTCGCAGCATATGCGACGACTTGTACCGCACTGCGTTCCGTTTCATCCAGCGCCATCCCCCGGATGTGATAATTCCCGCGCCCAAGGAGAAGAGATTTAACCTGCTGTTTGCCTCCACATTCGGATTCCTGCCCGAGTCGGGACCACTTGCCGATGTCTCGAACATTTTCCTGAAAGCGCTGGATGGAAAAAGGACGGCAATAAAAGCAGTCGAATTTCCCACGCTGTTTAGTCAGAAATATTACTACCCGCTTCGGGCGACCCATCATGAACTGGATACCTTCAGAAATAGCTGGGAGATCGATTCGAAGCTGTTCTATATGGATGAGACATCGCCGTGGGATCTGATTGAGTTCTGGAATCTGAGAGCTCTCGGATGGCACATTGAGCCGTTGCCAGTGAGCCTCGCACCCGACCTGATTGACTACTGTAATGAGTTCATCAAGAAGGTCTATCGGCCTTACCCTCCCCCGTCGAACGCCTATCACCATGCAACGATGCTGTGCGCCCGCTCTCAGTCTGTCGAGAAATTACAAGAATTCATGAGGAAGTTGACCTGGGTTCCGAATACACACGCCTCCCTCGATCATCGCTTTCCACGTATCTGGGAGGAATGGGGACGGAGCGCGGACCATGCTGAGCCACAGACGGTTGAGCATTCGGAAAAATCGGTCGATGCCCATGTATTGGGAGATGGGCTGGACATAAGAACGCACCCCCATGATTTTGCGAAGGAAGATCCATTCTGTTCGTTGACGGCGGCTTGCGCGAATGTTCTCAAGTCGTTTTCTGGGGGAACGCCGATCATTCCGTGGAAAAGCGATGTTGCTGCGGCACTCACTCGGGACTTTGGAGAAGCGAAAACGTGGATTTCGCGCGAAGGTATCGTGTTATTGGCGGGTGAGCATAGCTTCACCAGTTTTCTTCGAGTCCCAAGCCCAATAAACATTTTCTCTTCGATGGCTGAATCGCTCGGCTACAAATTGGATCTGTCTCCAGCCGGTCGGACATGCGTGCAGATCATCCATGCCCTTGGCAGCATCAGGGCGATGGGATTGGTAGCGCGTGGACCGGAGATTCTGAAATTTCTCGACCGCCTAGCGCATGAGGACTTGGAGGTGGAGCTTGAGGGCGAAGAGGGTGACGGCGCCAAGAAGAAGAAACTGCATAAGAGTTTCGCTCCGCTTCCACAAATTGTGGAGATCCTCGAAAGAGCAAATGCGAATAGGTTTTCAAAGGGCAGCAGACATCTGGATGCTCTGATTCGGTCGCATGTCCTCAAATTAGGGATGGCTCTGCGTTGTGGCGAATGCCAGCACACGAGTTGGTTCAGCCTTGAGAGCTTAAAGCCGCGAATGTCATGCCCACATTGCCTGAAAAAGTTCAGCTTCCCGTCAGGTTCTCCGCCCCAGAGGAATCAATGGGCTTACAGGGTGATAGGCCCCTTTACAACAGGAGGTTTCGCTGGCGGAGCATATTGCGTAGGTGCGGCATTGAATTTCCTAACCGAGAAGGTGGCTCGGGAGTCGAATTGGGTGCCGAGCTTTACTATGCGGAATCCCGCTGGCAAAGAGTTTGAAGCCGATTTTGGGATGCTGGCTAAGCCAAGCCGGTTTAGCCATACGTCCTCGCCGCATTTGATCATCGGCGAATGCAAGTCTTTCAATCGGTTTGAGGGCCGAGATTTCGCCAGAGCCGAGGAGGCGGCGAGTTTGTTCCCTGGCGCAGTCTTGTGTTTTTGCACCTTCAATGAAGCATTGGACAAGCAGGAAATCAAAGGGCTAACCAAGCTGACGAAGCAGGGCAGAAAAAGAATGGATGTCGGAAAGCAGATGAACCCTGTGTTGATTTTGACGGCGCGGGAATTGTTCTCCGAGTTCAAAATGACCGACTTCTACTCGATGTACGGCGATAAAGCTGAATACGCGCGACACGTCTACATGCGGGATGACATGCAAGAGCTTTGCGAGTTCACGCAACAGCTTTATCTCGGAATGCCGTCACACCATGAAGTGATGGAGGAGAAGCGCAGGAAGAAGGTAGCACGTCTGGCTGCAAAACCTCCGGATCCGGTCAGCGCTGTGGGAGACTAGAGAGCATGGCAAAGCCGAATCTCAGGGTGACGAAATGGCTGGGCACCGTACCCGCCATTGGGATCTGCACAAATTGTGAGAGGACCTTCAAAGTCCCGCTGGAATCCCTGAAGAGGACATCCGAGGCCCAAGAGAGTCTTCGCAAGCAATTTGTTGAGCACAAGTGCAAACCTGCGGGCTAGGCGCGCTGGAGAAGATCACCCCAGGGATTCCCGGCTAGTGCATGATCCTGGGGCCCTCGCCGATCTCAAGAAACTTGGCTACATGACCACTCCAGTGATCGTCGTTGACGATTGGGTCATCGTGGGATTCGACGCTGCAAAGATTGCTCAGGCTCTTCAGGGTTACCCGTAGTGCAGAACATGCTCTTCAACCGCGCACCACTTTGGGCCAGAACCTGTACTGATCTGAATTCGCTCTGTTACAATTCAGTCACAGAGCATGGACAGATGTTCTGCGTCGCGGTGCCTGCGGGTGGTTTTGGGGCAGTTTGGCTTACTGTCCATTTACTGTCCATTTGACCTCTGAAAATGGATATATTCCATGGACTGGGTTGAAGCAGGCGAAACGGTTGACAGTGAGACAAGACAGTAAACATGCGGGTTTGGCGCTAACCGTATGAAAAGCAAGAGGGGACGTAGTTCAGTTGGTTAGAACGCTGCCCTGTCACCGTTCCGGAAGCAGATCTCTCACCCCTCCAGTTTCTAGCTTTCCGCGTAAACGTCTGCGCTCCTGACCCCGCCCCGAACACCGCGAGCACAATTAGCGATCCCTTGTCGCCCCGTCAATTGCTTCGCGGCGGCAGCAAACTACAACAGCCCACGAACGACATCACCTGCCCAAAGGTGACATGATGTCGTAAACTCTGGGCATGATTCTCGGCGTGATATCGCCATGAAATTGACTACCCCCGGATCCTTGCCAGCGGCAGCAGGCAACATCATTCCTTCGACGCTCCAGTCTCCCGACGCCGTTCGCTTCTGGCTAGCCGTTCTGTTTACGGGAGTTGGTACCGGGATTGGAGCGGCCGCGCTGACTCGACTCCTGGAAGTCGTACAGCATGTGGCTTGGAGTGGATCAGCCACTAACATCCTTGATGCGGCTCAACGTGCGACCCCGTTGCGGCACATCGGAGTGCTTCTGGCTGCCGCCGTGCTCACCGGTATCGGACAACTTCTGCTCAAGCATCTCTCCAGCGGAAACGGCATCGATACAACTGCTGCAATTTGGTTTCACGCTGGACGAATGCCGGCTTTGCGCACGCTGGGAAGCGCCGTACTTTCGGTGATTATCGTTGGCCTCGGGGTATCGCTTGGTCGCGAGGGCGCTCCGAAACAAGCTGGCGCGGTATTCGCCAACTTTTTTTCTGACAAAGGGCGTTTGTCGGACGAGCAGCGCCGGCTGCTGGTCGCCTGCGGAGCGGGTGCTGGAATGGGAGCGGCCTACGGCGTTCCTTTGGGCGGTGCACTCTTTGCACTGGAAGTTATGCGTGGAAAGCTGGCGCTCCGTTTTGTCCTTCCCGCCCTTTTTGCGTCGGTGATCGCGGCGGGAGTTTCGTGGTTTGCATTGCCCAACGCGCCTACGTATGTGATCCCGGCCTTCGTTAGTTCCGCGTCAATCATTCTCTGGGCAGTAGTCGTGGGGCCGATCGCAGGGCTGGCATCCGTTTGCTACGTTCGCATGGTGACATGGGCAGATCGCCACCGGCCTACGGGTTGGGGACGGATCACGGCACCGATCATCGTCATTGGAGCGCTCGGGATCGTCTCGATCTGGTTTCCGCAGATTCTTGGCAACGGAAAAGACATTTCGCAACTTGCCTTCATGGGCCAGGTCGCACCGCTTCTGATGCTTGTGTTACTCGTTTTGAAGCCTGCAGCAACGATCTTGTGCATGCGCAGTGGGGCGCCCGGCGGGATGTTCACGCCATCGCTGACATTTGGAGCCATGCTCGGCGGCGCGTTAGGGCTCCTGTGGTCACACTTCTGGCCCGGTGCTCAACCAGGAATATTTGCATTACTGGGAGCTGGGGCGGTGGTGGGAGCGACAACTCAGGGTCCGATATCCGCTGTGGTTCTGATGATGGAATTGACGGGAAGAGATCGTTCTTTCATCTTGCCGATGCTACTTGTCGTGGGAATTGCGACGCTAGTAGCACGTAGCGTCGATGCACGATCGATTTACGATGCGCGGCTGACGGACGAAGAAATTGAACGACGACAGAAGCAGAGGGACCTGCCCTCTCAGTAAGCCTCTGTAGTGATGGCGCAAGGTTCCCATCAAGCCTGACGGCCCGACACCCGCGCTGGCGTGGGTTCCCCTGTAGGGAACGCAAGAATTGCATCGAAAATATATTCGGAAGCAGCCTTAGAGTTCCGTGTACTCAGGAACATAGTCCTTAAAGAGACCTGTACCGAGATACATTCTTCGTACGGGGATGTAATCAGCATTCTTGCTCGATCTGGCCCAGTCCCAGGCGGTAGCGATCTTTGAACTTGCGAAATAACGGGTTTCGGCCTGAAGAACAGCAGTTCCGGCGAGAAGCATAGCCACCACTTCTTCCCATGTGTCTGCACCGACCACCGCCATTCGCGCGATATGATCGGTGTATCTCTGGAGGAAGCGCATCTCATTCCAACGTGCGTTCCAATCCGCACCCTCCATCTGCGAGAGATCGGCGAGGATCCCGATCGGCCGCTCTTTCCGTTCTTTAATGAGAAATTCAATCTGCGGTACAAATGTCTTGACTTCATCGCCGCTGATCCTTCCGACAACCTTGAACCCGAGAGCAGATCCCCTGCTCTCCTTAAGTCTTTCAATCATCGTCGAGATTCTCCTTTGAATTTGCTTGCAGACCGAAATTCTGACTTGGTAGTTTAGCCGCAGTGCTGGTCCTTCCCACACACCTATGATTTAACAAGGGCCCGAACAAGACTGTCTCCAATTTCTGCTATTGTCCGATGGAACCGTTCCGGTGTTCTCGGCCACCTTGAAAAAAGCGATGACGCACCATACTTTGACCAAGCAGTAAGAGCACGACCAGCAAAATGATTACAAACACGAACTGTCCGATTCCCGGCGAGGGTGGCGTCGATCCTGGGTCTGTCGTATTCAAGGTTGTCAGAGCTACCTCTCCGCCAGGTCAGGCGCTTGCCTTGGGACTCGCACTCGACGACGGGTCGTTTCCACTGTCGCAGTTCAAACTGTATTCGTCCTCACCTCGACACCTCCCACTCCCATGATCAGGCTGTAGTTCGATTTCAGCCAAACTTAACATTGAGGTATCGTACGGGCAATCGCCGGTGCTTGCGAGCATGTCTTTCCGCCTTCATCGTGTGCCGCCCAGAAAAAGAAGTCTGTATCATTTTGGACACCTACATGCGACTTTCTGAGAAGCTCCCCATAACGAGTCATAAAGTAGATTCCATTTACCCGAAACGAAGTTCTAGTCGTGGAGAACAACGTTCAGAAGTGAACTGTGAATTTGCAATGCATCGCCAGCGTGATAATCAATGAAGCCCAATTTTCTAAACCTGTTCATGAAAAAGCTAACCCGCGGGCGGCTAGTGCCCACCATCTCCGCTAGAGTTTCTTGACTGAGTTTGGGGATAGCAACTTGCGACTTTCCATCCTTACCGAAGCGAGCGAGCAGTAGTAGAAGGCGAGCCAGTCGTTTCTCACTGGAATTGAAAAGCTGGTCAACCAAGTCCGCTTCATAGCGGACGTTTCGCGTCAACAAGTACGCCACGAACATATCCGAAAATGCGTGTTCTCGGTGAAGCATTTCCATCATGTACGTCTTCTCGATTCGCATCACCGAGCAATCGCTCATTGCGGTTGCGGAACATAGGCGGAGAGGCTGCCCCGTAAGGCATCCTTCCCCGAAGAAATCGCCCTCGTTCAGAATGCCTATTGTGGCCTCCTTCCCGCTCTTCGCCACAACTGTGAGTCTTACCTTTCCTCTCCGTATATAAAAAACAGCGTCGGACGAGTCGCCCTGAATAAAGATCACTCGCTTCTTGGCAAAGTCTGCGATCTTCCTACTGCCGTCTATGGTCGAAAGGAATGTCTTTGTATCGAATTGACTGAGGTCCTTGGCCACTCCCACTGATGTCACGATTGGCCCCTTTCAAGCGTTCCAAATGCGCATAAGACAACTTCCTCGGCTGGAAGTACTGACAAATGGATGTCTCAAGTCCTATCCTTCCCTGAGACTCCGGGGGGGGGTGATCTCCCCAGATCGATCAATGGATGAATTACCCCGCCCGTTTCCACGGGATGTCCGCGCGTGATGCTTGCAGCGAAGGTTCCGATTCTAGCTCTCGTTCAGCTATTTCCTGACAACGCAGGCAGCAATCGGTCCACGGCAACGCCTCCAATCTCTTGCGCGGAATATCGCCAGCACAGGCAACACAGACGCCGTACGTGCCGTCAGCAATTCGCCGGAGCGCTGCTTCGATCATTCGGACCAGGCGTCTGCGCTGGCTAGTTTGCTGGAACAGAGATTCCTTAGCGATGCTGCCGATGGATTGGTCACCGGTGTCTTGCGGAGAGTCAACATCCAACGCCCGTGTTTCGCTTGCCAACCGACCGAGGAGCCGGACAGCATCTTCCCGCCGGGACTCAAGCTTCCATCGGTATTGCTGAATCTGTGCTTTTTCCATAGTCTTCACAATTCCTCCATTTGTGTGACAAAGGCCCTGTACACCTGAGACGGTGGCCTTCGCCGTCCCTGCTTCGCTTTTCAGAACCAATCAGGGTCGTGCCCCTACAGTTACAGAGCTCGACTATGTGTCCAGGTCGTCGAAAACCACTTCGGGTCGTTCCGAGTTCCGAAGATACGAATCAAAAAAACGAAGCAGGAACGGCGTCTGGCTGCCTATGCCCGCAAACAACAAGACTGGGATGTCAGGCTTGATCCGCTTCATCTCCGCACGCACCGCACTGCCTGTAGCGTCTGGCAAGTCGTATTCCAAAAGAACGCCGTCAATGTGCAGATCGGTCAGGAGGCGCAGGCCTTGGCTGCCAGTTGTCGCTGCCATGACCTCGTAACCCGCCGCTTCCAGCATGTATTTCAGGGCGTCCATGTACTCAGGGCGATTCTCAACGCAAAGAACTCTTGTGGAATTCATTTGTCTTTGCTCCCGCGTGTTTGGAAATGCGCGAAACCCATCCCGCTGTTCTTCTCGTGGCGGTATTTCGGGAAAAACCCAGTCAATCCCCTGCCCAAGCCCCGGCCGCTCGTCCAGCGACGTATGGCTCTGTGCGGGGCAGGGACCGGCGTTAGCATCGGATCTCCTCAGGAGCCTTATTGGCTGTGACGGCCTCCCTGAAATCACGACGGACCTCCTCTTCGCGCTTTAGGACACGGTTGAGCTCCTGAACGATCTTCAACAACTCATCGGGATCTTTTGCTTCCAGTGCCGCGCTGCACAAATCTCTCCAGCTCTTGCGGTGTGCTTCAGCCATGGGGTGTTTCCTCCGAGACTTGATTGCTGTAGGAATACTGCGGTTGACCAACAGGCGTTGTTGCATGACATTCGCTGTAGCAAGCGAAGCTGCAAACCGGCTGTGGCGCTTGGGCCGAACCAGGAGGGGTTAGCTGATCGGAGGAGGACGGTTGTAATGCCAACCCTCTTTCACGATTTCGAGGGAGGGCTCAACACTAGGGGTTGGGTGACGCGAGACGACCGGTGGCGGTGCATTCACCGCGATGCTCGGGGTAGTTGCCCACTGGGAATCTTCATGATCAAAAAACAGTCTATGATCATGGTCCGCCGCCGAGGTGGCAGCCAAACCAGTGGACATGTGAGGGAGACTTGGCGGAGCGATGCGCACCGACAGAAGGCTCAGTGCGGCGATGCACATGATTAGGACGCGGTACGAAATCAACCCGCGACTGCTTTTCCGGATGGGCCGGACAAGCGACATGTGTAAACTCCTCTATACCTAGATGATTTTACCGCCGTTTTGGTTAACCGGTAACGAATTTCTCTTGCCTGGCCCCGAGAACCCGGCCAGCGAAGCGACGGACCTTCTTGACTGAAAACCACCGGCTTCGTGAAATCCGCCATCACCAAAGGCCCGGAAGTTGCGAGCGCGAGTCATTCTAGGGCCGGAATGAAAAACGATGGTGTAGCTTGGTCGATTCCCATGCGCTTTCATTGACATCTCCAAGAAGTAGGCCATCGTAGAGCAATTCACCAAGCCGCGACTGTTCAATACTGCTCAGTTTCAAACATGCCAAAAAGTGTTGACTCGAAGAGGCGATTCTTATGAAAAAAACGATACTGGTGGTTCTAGCGATTTGGGCCAGTGTTCTACTAGCGCAGGAAAGCAATGTTCCCAGCGTGCCAAGTAGGGACGGCTCGAAACATGCCAAAGGACTGATAACAGTTCAGGGTTGCGTCGGCAGATATACCGGCGACTACATTCTGACGAAACAGGACCCGGGCATGACTTACGAACTTCAGGCTACTGGCAAAATAAAGCTTCGTCACTACCTTGGAAAACGAATGGAAGTCACGGGGAACGAGTCCCCGTCGATGAGCACGAGTTCCGACACTTCAGCAAGAATGGGTTCTCCGGCCCCAGTGACGTTAACCATTATCTCAATCAAGACCATCAGCAACAGAATGCACCGTACACCAAACCTCCGACTAACGTACTCATTATCTGAGTCGTAACCCGAAAGAGGTGTGGCAAAGGAGTGTGTCGCGATGCTCTGCCTAGCTTGCGGTTCGAAAAGGAACTTCCGCTTCTCGCTCTTTGGTCTTGCTGCGTGGCTTTTCATCCTGTGGTTTGTAGCGCCAGGTTTCGGCCAACAAATAGCGCCGCAAGTCCCGACCGTCGCCAGTGGTGGATCGGCGAAGCCTGACGTTGACAAAGCAAAGTTGATGGGAACCCGACCTGCAGAACCCCCGCCAGTGCTGCAGCAACTCAATTCTGCGATCGAGCAGCTTACGGCCCGGATTTCGCCTGCGGTGGTTCAAATTTTGGTTACCGGCTATGGACCTCTGGAAGAGAACAATCATGGTCAAACGGCGCTCATAACCCGCGAGCATGCGATCGGCTCGGGAGTGATCGTCGACCCTGACGGCTACATCATGACAAACGCTCATGTCGTCGAGGGGGCGCAGCGCATCCATGTGGCTCTGGCAGTGCCTTCGGTGAATTTCCCCGACCAGATTGCGCCGGCGGGCAAGCAGCGAATTGTGGAGGCACGACTCATAGGCCTCCACAAGGAAACAGACCTCGCCCTAATCAAGATCGATCAGACTGGACTACCCACACTTTCTCTGGGCAATCGCCGTCCTGTCCATCAAGGAGAATTAGTGTTCGCCCTGGGCAGTCCCGAAGGACTTGAGAACTCGGTGACTATGGGCGTAGTGAGTTCAGTTGCGCGGCAGGCAGATCCGAACCGTCCGATGGTTTACATTCAGACCGACGCTCCGATAAACCCAGGGAATAGCGGCGGTCCGCTGGTGGATACGGACGGCTATGTAGTAGGGATTAACACTTTTATTCTCTCCGCGGCGGGCGGGAGCGAGGGTCTGGGATTTGCCATTCCGGCACGGATCGTGCGTTTCGTGTACGAGAACCTGCGCAAGTCTGGGCATGTGCATCGCATCGAGGTCAAAGCAGGCGCCCAAACGATCACTGGTGGCTTGGCCGGAGGATTGGGGCTCGCGCAAAATTGGGGAGTCGTGATCGATGATGTTACGCCGGGAGGTCCTGCTGAGGCGGCTGGGCTGAAGATCGCGGATATTGTAGTCAGCGTCGATGGCCGACTCATCGGCACGCTGCCGGCCTTTACTGCCGCTCTCTATCTACATCCTTTAGATGAGGTGATTAAACTCGAAGTTCTTCGAGGGACTGAACGGAAGACGCTTTTCATTCCCGCGCTTGAGATGAAAGATCCGATGGATGCCCTGCCTGATTTAGTCAATTCACGCGACAGCTTGGTTTCCCGGCTGGGGGTACTCGCACTTAGTTTGAACGATCAGGTGCGTTCCATGTTGGGCACGCTGCGCAATCGTTCGGGAGTTGTGGTGGTGGCACGAGTGGCGGGCGTCATGAGTTCCGAAACTGGCCTGGAGACAGGAGATGTTATCCACAGCGTGAACCAGGTATCGATCGACTCGTTGAGTTCTCTCCGGGCGGCTCTGACACAGATCAAGCCACATGATCCGGTCGTGCTGCAGGTGGAGCGCGGCGGTGGACTCCAGTGGCTAGCGTTTGATATGGAGTAGTGCGTTCCGGACCCGACTCATTGAGTTCCGTGAACGAACAGAAGTTGCAAGCGACACGATGAAACTTGCGATATAGTGACTTTGTAATTTGGCTCAAAATGGCGAATGGTCTTAATTCGGGCCCGGGCCGCTGGATGGTTTCCCGTCGCCGACTTTTCCTGGTCGGCGTCGTCATTTCTGTTCTAGCCGTAAACGTTGGAACGCGGACATTCCGTCTGCAGATCTCCCATTCCGCTACTGTAGCGGACGGTTCCACTCAGGGGATGCGACAGCACTTGGACCGCGATGCACCGTCTTGGGTTGCGCCCGTTCTGCAAGTTGCGATTCTGCGCGTCCATCCTTTCCACATTCCTGCGGCTCATCCCGATGGATTCCCAAGCGTCATGCCGCAACAGCGTCCTTTTGATCGACCTCCTCCGTCCTGCTGATCTAAGGTTCTCCTCCTATTCCGGTTTGGACTCCTTGGCGCAATTCCGTCCACTCGCTGGTGCGTTGCGGCCCGGTCGCTCCGGGCGAAACCGGCTGAATGGCCTCTCTGGAGGTTGAAATGAAGCGAGTGTTATTTCTTGCAGTATTGATTGTGTCCATCGTGGAATTCATGATAGAGCGCGACCGGCTGTATCTTCTCTTTACGGCTGTGGCCTTGCTGGCTCTGATCTACAGCTTGTTCCAACAAAGAGGGCGGATTCGCGCCACTCCATGTTTAAGCGGGCATACTAAGCAGAAGGAAGCAGGTGAGATTGCGAGCGAACCCCCATTGGGAACACGCGGTAGTTATGTCGAGAACAATGGTCTGAAGGCGTCACCGATTGCAACGACGGGGTGTGATTGAAAATCTCTCAAAAAGGGCTGTACGCATTGCAGGCGATGATGACGCTCGCACGGCGATACCAACAAGGAGCCATTAGAGTTCGGGACATCGCTTCTGAAGCGGACGTGCCGGGGAAGTTTCTTGAGCTAATCCTGCTTGAATTGAAGAACGCTCGCATTGTCGAAAGCGTGCGTGGCGCAAAGGGGGGCTATCAGCTCCGCCGTCCGCCGTCCCAAATTCGGCTCAGTGAGGTCATTCGCCTGATCGACGGGCCGCTCGCGCCATTCGGGGATGCGGATCAACTGCGAGTTCTGATTGCGCGAGATGCTGACCACCGCGCTCTCTACCAGGTGTTCTTGGATGTGCGGGACCGGAGCCGCCCGAATTCTGGAGAATACTAGCGTGGCCGACATTATTAACGACCGGAAACTTCCACGTCCCAAATCGCACAAACGCCATTCCGCGAACAAACACGACCGAAAGGAAGCGTAGAGGTCATGTGTCCTCGGTTCTGAGAACGGCGGAGGGCCCATGAAATCCCACGCCTTCCCTGTCAGTCACTCTCGTCCATCCTCAGGTCCGAAAATGATCAGCCTGCATGCGCCCCACACCTCGCGGCTTTCTGCCCGCGACTCCACAATGCCGGTCGAACATCTTCACCATCGATGCACTCTAGTACGAATCAGCTATTGATGCACCTCTAGGACTTCCGTCACAATTCGGCGCTAATTCGTGCGGGATGACGTTTGCAAGAATCTGCGCAACTCACAGGGCTAGCTTCGACGGCAAAACTGTGGTTCCGACGAGTCATGCAGAACACCAGCTTCGTGAATGAGTTGAAAAGAGCTCAGTCAGGGGATGAGATATGAAACGCGGAATTCTAACGCGCTCGGTGGCGGGATTCGTTCTTCTTGTGTGTAGCGTCGCGTTGGCCCAGCAGTCTCTCCCGATTTCAGGACAATCGGACTCGATGCCCCAACAACCTTCTCCCGTAATGGACTCGGCACCAGTCCTCCCGTCGCAGCAAGCAACAGGATCCGCTCCGCAGGGGGCGCCTCCCCCGCCGCCTAAGCACACGCTCGGTCCGCTCGAAATTTCGGTTAACTGGCGCACCCGCGCCGAGGGTTGGTACTGGTTCGAGGGCGCCACGGGGAACAGTGAATACGGACTGTGGGATTCGTTACTGCGATTGGGAATCGGGCAGACTGGGGAACATTTTGATTGGTTCATCGAAGGGGAACAACCATCTATTCTTGGCTTACCAGACGACGCCGTGGTCGCGGCTCCGCAGGGCCAACTCGGCCTGGGTGGAAACTACTATGCGGCGAATAACAACCACACGAACGTCGCTAACGGATTCGTGAAGCAAGCATTTGTAAACTTCAAGGATCTAGGACCGGCCGGTTTGAAGCTGGGCCGCTTTGAATATTTTGACGGTCTTGAAGTCACGCCCAAAGATCCGCTGCTGGCGACTGTGATTCAGACGCGCATTTCGAGCCGCTTGATTTCGAATTTCGCCTTTACCGCCGTGCAGCGGTCGTTCGATGGAGTCCAACTTTCCGCGAACGCTGGACAAAACAGTTTTACCTTCCTGGGGGCACGACCGACGCAAGGAGTTTTCCAAGTGAAGGGGATGGACGAACTGGATGTGGACACCTACTACGGGGCCTATACCCGGTCGGTCACAACAGCACAAAGCGCGGGAGAACTGCGCGTGTTCGCACTAGGCTATATTGATCACCGCACTCTGGTGCTAAAGACCGATAACCGTCCTTCTTCGGTTCGCGCGGCCGACCTTGGCAAGATTGAGATTGCAACTTGGGGCGCAGACTACGCCCACGTCTTCAACACCACCAATTCCGGCAAGTTCGATTTTCTGGTTTGGGGTGCCGTCCAAACCGGTTCCTGGGGTAGCCTGGCACAACATGCGGGCGCGTTTGTGGGAGAGGCTGGGTGGCAACTGCCAGTCAAAGCGCTGAAGCCTTGGATTAGCGCGGGCTATTCCTACGGCAGCGGCGATGGGAACCCCAATGATTCGCGTCATGGCACTTTCTTTCAAGACCTGCCCACACCGCGCCAGTATGCGCGCTTCCCGTTTTACAACATGATGAATAACGAAGACTTGTATGCCAGTCTGAATCTGCGTCCAGTTTCGAAGCTTGCTTTTCGCAGCGAAGCGCACACGCTGCGACTGGCGAATGCCGCCGATCTTTGGTATTCAGGTGGGGGCGCGTTTCAGCCGAATACCTTTGGATATACAGGTCGCCCGAGCAACGGCAACCGCGGCTTGGCCAACGTCTGGGATCTCAGCACTGACTACCAGATTACGCACTCCTTCAGCACCACTCTGTACTACGGCCATGCCTGGGGCAAGGGCGTGATTTCATCGATTTATCCGAAGGATGCGAATGGGCAGCTCATTTTCCTGGAGACCAACTTCCACTTTTAAGCGCAGGGCGACGCAGTCGGTGCTTGCCGCAGAGCGGCAGGTGCAAACGCCACCTCAAATCAATGGTCAGGAAACATAAGCTCTAGACGAGCCGCCTACTTCCCCAGACGGAAATCGACATCGGGTATCACAGATCGATGTGCCCGCACCCACTTGCGTCAAACATCGTCGTGGAAGCGTACTAATCCTTCGAGCAGCGATCCTATGGACTCTTTCAGGTCCCGGATACACTCCAATCCGTTCGTTGAAGTCGCGCGTGGGTTATTTGCAGAGTGTACCAAACTGACCATATTGCAAAGTTGAAATCGGACATACTTGTAAGCAATGACAAACACAAGTGAGAGAGGAGAGATAACGAGTCGTGAGAACGCTAAAGAAGCGGAAATCATTCAGGAGTCGAAGGAACTAATAGCGAAAGCAAAACGGTCATCTGCGATTGTTGGCACGAAGAACCTGGCACGTCGCAACCAAGAACAGGATGGTCCATCTCGCGCGCGAAAGAGCAAGCCTTGAGGCACGGCTCACGGAGACTTTGCAGGCATGACAGCCAAACTTGCTACCGTAGAAGATCACATTCTGGCGGGTATTGAAGCCGCTGGCGACATGGCCGACGGGAGTATCGTTCCCAGCAGCGCTAGCGACATGCCGCTGGGCGGTTTTGCGCAATTCGACTCCGGATACCTCTCACCTTACTTCGTCACAGATCCCGAACGTATGGAAGTTGCGTTCGAGAACGCCTACATCCTCGTTCACGAAAAGCAAATCGGTTCTAAGCAAGACCTGCTTCCCCTACTTGAGCAGATCACAAAAAGTGGCAAACCGCTGGTCATAGTCGCAGAGAATGTTTGCGGCGAGGCGCTGGCTACTCTCGTCGTGAAGAATCTGAGTGGGCCGCTGCGAGTTGCCGCCGTGAGGGTGCCGGGCTCATGGGATCAGCGCAAGAGTATGTTGCAGGGCATCGCCATCCTTACCGGGGGCAAGGCTATCACCAAAGGCCTCGACATCCAGCTGAGAAACATACAGCTCTCTGATCTCGGTCAGGCCGCGAAGATCACCATCGACAAGAACAACACGGTGGTCGAAGTCAGGGCCGTGTACGACCCGCGAATCAGAACGCTTGCGCCACCCCAAGCGAAGACGGGATTAGAGGGGATGTCGATGTACCGAAACGAATCACTGCTGCAGACATTGTCCGACCGAATTAGCGACTGCAGTGCTGCAGATTAAATTGGAGGAGGCCAGTATGGCAAAAACAGCAGTTGGTTTGTTTGAGAATTCGAGCTGGGTCGACGAGGTCGTTCGCGATCTCGAGGCCAGCGGTTTTCCTCAGAAGGACGTCCGCATCTTAGGTGAGCCGTGGGAGATGGCTGGTAGCGGCGTCATGAGTACCCCACACACCGATTTTGAAGTGGACCTGACTCGGGAGCTCAGGATGATCGGAGCCGCCGATGCGGACGCGGAAGCTTATGTCGAAGGGGTACGGCGGGGAGGAGTCATAGTTTTCGCAACGGGTTCGGGCGAAAAGGCGGACGCCGCCGCTGAAATTATGAACCGCCATTGTTCTGTAGAGATCGAAAAACTGAGTGCCTCAGTACCGCATCTCCCTGGCACAGACCGCGACGACATGGCTCCCGTTCACGATGGTTCTGTGCAAGCTGGTAGGGTTCGCTCTCCCGGCGCCGGTGCGCGCTTGTTTGTGTGGTAGCTCTTTCACGAAAAACAGATTTGCCGTCAGTCGCAGCGAAACAATGAAGGTGCTGAGGGGAGTCACGAATATGAAATTTTTCAAATATGCCGCGGGCTTTTCAAGGTCTCGTTTGGGCAATCGGAGTCTGGTTTGCCTCTTGTCGTTAGCTCTGTGCTTCGTGACCTGGCCTCCGAAGCTGGCGGCCTTTCAAGACGCCCCTACCCCGGCGCCGGCCGCTCAGGCGCCGCCATACACCCAACAGACTCCCGATCAGTTGCAGCAATTGGTCGCGCCGATTGCGCTGTATCCGGATTCGCTGGTGGCGCAGATTCTGGCGGCGTCGACCTTTCCCGAGCAAGTCGTCGAGGCAGACCGATGGGTACAAGCGAATCCCAATTTGAAGGGCGCCGATTTGGGTAGGGCTGTGGACCAACAACCCTGGGACCCGAGCGTGAAGGCGCTGGCTGCGTTTCCATCTGTTCTGGGAAATATGGATAAGAATCTCTCGTGGGCATCGTCTCTAGGCGACGCATACTACAACCAGCAAGCGGACGTTATGAATGCCGTACAGGTAATGCGCCGGCGGGCGCAACAGGCTGGCAACCTTAAGACCACACCGCAGCAAACGGTCGCGACGGAAGACTCTGACATCAGTATTGCGCCAGCAAACCCCGATGTCGTTTACGTCCCCGCGTACGATCCCTGGCTGGCGTACGGAGATCCCATCGATGCATGGGGGGGGTGGTACCCGTATCCCGGAATCTGGTTTGGCGGCCCGTATCTCAATTTCGGGCTCGGCTTCGGGATTGGCTGGTACGGCGGTTATGGCTGGGGCTGGAATAACTGGGGATTCAACTGGCGCGGTGGATATGGAATGTACGGCGGCGGCCGGTACTACTCTCGCAGCAATACGTTTTACAACCGGAACAGCTACTACCGAGGAGGCGGCGAAGGGGGCGTAGCAAGGAACGTGCAACGCGGGTCGAGCGGCGCTCGCGGCGGATTTAACGGCGAGCGCGGCGGAGCGAACGCCCGCTCCGGCGCCGCCAGCAGGGCTTTCAACGGAAACAGGCAGGCTGCACGAGGATACGGTGCGCCTCGAGGTCAGAGCGGCGTCCGTTCGGGCGCATTCAGCGGCTACCAGCGTGGTGGACAGGCCCGAGGCTTTTCGTCTCGCGGCAGCGCCAGTATGGGCGGCGGCATGCGGGGCGGCGGTTTCGGTGGTGGCGGGCATGCCGGTGGCGGAGGTCACGGCGGTGGCGGGCATCGTTGAGTCGGAGGCCCTTTATTTTCCGGGTAGTTTGTAAGAGTTAGAAATGGAGAGAAGCCATATGCGACGAACGACGCTGAACTTCGACAAAATTGATTGGGCCAATCTTTCTAAACTGTTGGCGGTCACGATCGTTTTCACGATGTGCCTACCTACGCGTTCCATGGCGCAGCAGCCGGACCAGAAAACATTTTCATCCCCGGAAGACGCCAGCCAGGCACTGGTCACGGCAGCGCAGGCTAACGACGAAAAAACAATGCTCAATATCCTGGGACCGGATGGGAAGCAAATCGTCTCGTCCGGTGACGAAACCGAGGATGCCACCAGCCGCGCTAATTTTGTAGAGAAATATCGGGAAATGCACCGTTTGGTGAAAGAACCGGATGGAACCACTACCTTATATATAGGAGCGGAGAACTGGCCCACGCCGATACCGCTCGTGAACCACGGAGATTCATGGTATTTCGACACCGGGGCGGGCAAGAAAGAAATTTTGTACAGGCGAATTGGCCAGAACGAAATATCGTCCATTCGGGTTTGCCAGGAACTCGTCGCGTCGCAAAAGGAATACTACTCGGCACAGCACAACGAGTACGCCGAGAAAATCTTCAGTGATGAAGGGCAGCACAACGGCCTCTATTGGAAAGCTGCGGACGGAGCACCAGAAAGCCCCATCGGACCGCTGGTGGCGGCAGCTGCAGAGGGCTACTCCAAGAGCCAGACGGGCGCTCCGACTCCCTATCAGGGTTACTATTTTCACATCCTGACTCGCCAGGGGAAAAACGGTCCAAGCGGCGCGAAGAGTTATATCGTAAACGGCAAAATGACCGGGGGATTTGCGTTCGTGGCCTATCCGGCTGAATACAGATCGTCCGGCGTGATGACGTTCATTGTTAACGACGACGGGGTAGTTTACGAGAAAGATCTTGGTAGGAAAACCGATGTTGTCGCCAAGAAAATGAAGGAATACAACCCCAACTCCAGTTGGAAAAAGGCTGAAGAACAGCAGGAGGAGACTGCCAGCGACCAGCACGTCAAGTAAGAGGCATTCTGCCGCTGAACTCGCTCCAGCGCATTCATGCCCGCTTCGTACACCGCAAAATATGCCTCTTCAGAATCCGCATCTGGCATTGGGCAGTTGCCAACGCCGAGTAACCCTTTGGATCGCCGCCAACGCGATGGTTCTGAGTTCGGTGGGGTGCGCACATAGATCGAAAACTTCACCAACCGTGGCTGACGCAGCCAAGCCCGTTCGCAGAGATGTTCCTGTCTATTCAGAGTGGATCGGTGCTACCGTCGGGTACATCCCGCCCAAATCCAGGCTAGCGACCATCCTCGGCCTCATTCCAATGAGAGCCGGACAGCGAGCAGCATGCCCTGCTTGCATATGCAATTCTCGGAGGGTTGACCGTTTCCAGCATAGTTACCGTATTTCTGGTGTCGGCCGCGCACCTTCTCATTCATCGCAAAGACGTTCATGATGACGAAATCGAACTTCGATCGGGTGAGGTGATCTATGCGTAACCGAAGTCTAGTTTTGCCGCTATGGCTTCTTCTGTGCCCCTTTTCTATGAGAGCACAAGAGAGTGTCGTGAAGCTTCCAGACGCGCCGCAACTCCAGGCTCAAGCGCAACAGCCTGATCCAGCGCTGCAACCCCCGGAGACCAATCCCGCGCCCCCTGCTCCTCCGATACCTCCGACGGGCGAGACCCTAACGCGCCAACAGGCGGAGCAGTTAGCCCTCAAGAACAATCCACGGATCAGCGTCGCGGCACTGCTTGCCCTCGCACAGAAGCAAGTCGTCCGCGAGACTCGCTCGGCGTTACTCCCGACTTTGGATGGCAATGTGACGGGGGTTGACGCGGAAGAAGCAAGCCGCCTATCTTCGGGTTCTCTAGCCGCGTCCCGGCTCCTCTATCACGTGGGAGCAGGGGTTGACCTCAATCAGCTGATTACTGATTTCGGTCATACAAGCAATTTAGTGGCTTCCTCCTCCTTTGAGGCAAAAGCTTCCGAGCAACGATCGGAGGCGACGCGAGAGGACATCGTCCTGGCGGCGGACATTGCCTTTTACAATGCTCTGGAGGCGCAGGCCACTCTCCAGGTCGCGGAAAGCACCGTCAACGCCAGACAGACGGTTAGCGATCAGATCGATGCTCTCACTGCCAACAACCTCAAGTCCACGCTCGATCAGAGTTTCGCGCAAGTCGATTTGTCGCAAGCCAAATTGCTCGATCTCGATTCGCAAAATCAGTTCGATGCCGCAACGGCGGATCTCAACGAGGTGCTCGGAACCACGAACGACCAACAGTACTCTCTGGTCGACGACCCGTTGCCTCCTCAGCCGGTCGCGACTTCAGCGGAGGCAGTGATTGCTCTTGCCTTGCAACAGCGTCCCGATCTTCTGGCTCTCAAACTGAACCATGAGGCTGATCTGCGCTTTAGTCGAGCGCAGCACGACCAGCTGCTCCCTACGGTCTCCGGGCTGGGTGTTGTGGGTCTCACTCCCGTCGGATCTAGCACCTATTTCACCACGAACCGCTATGGAGCGGCAGGCGTGAACATAGGCATACCGATCTTCCATGGCTTCAAATTCCATGCGCAGGCCACCGAAGCCGACCTGCGTGCCAGGGCATCGGACGAGCAGAGCCGCGTACTTATTAACCGTATCGTACGGGACGTCCGTACTGCGTGGCTAAGAGCGAACACCGCAAAGAAGAAGATGACTGTGACCGCGGAGCTCTTGAAAGAGGCCAACACGGCGCTCGATCTGGCCGATACGCGGTATCGTGCTGGTCTCAGCTCCATCGTTGAGTTGAGTCAGGCCCAGTTACAGCAGACACAGGCGGAGATCGGCGAAGCGAATGCCCGATTTGACTATGAAGCCGATCTCGCGGCGTTGCGGTTCCAAAGTGGATCTCAGCCATAGGTCGTAAAGGAAGGCAGCGCATGAAGTTCGCAAAACCGGAAGTGAAACGAATTCTATTCGCAACTGATTTCCTAGGAAGTTCACACCTCGCGCTCGACTATGCGGTGGCGTTCGCACAGCACTTCAAGGCCAACATCGTCATGGTGCATGCCTTGGAGCTCGTGTACCCGGCTACAGAAGTTGAGATAGAAACATCCCGACCAAGCATGACACGAAAACATGCTCTGGAGCGAATGGAAGCCATCGCATACAGAGTTCGAGGCACTGGACTTGAAGTGGAGACGTTTGTCGAGGATGGCATTCCGCACGAAGTAATTCTCCGAGCCGTCAACCTTCATTCAGCCGATCTTCTCGTTCTTGGCGTTCATGGGATCCATCGTGGAGTAGCGCATCTCCTGATTGGCTCCAATACGGAACGAATTCTTCTTTCCGCGAACTGCCCAACGATGACCATCGGCGCCCATGTCTTATCAGGGGTTGATCCTAAGCTGCACTTTAAAGAGATTCTTTACTTCTCTGATTTCAGTCCGGAAGCCACCGCGGCTGCTCCGTATGCCGTCTTCCTCGGTAAGGAATTTCGCGCTCCCGTCGATGTATGCCAACTATTGCCCGCGCTGGCCGAGGACAATCCAAGACTTCGTCAAGATTTGGCGGAGGAGTACTGCGAGACGATTCGGCACGAGTTTCCTGAGTCCGACACAAATTGGGCTATACCATCGTTTCACTTGGACCGAGGCATGGAGTTGGACGAAATCGTTAAGCGCGCTCAAAGTCAGAGCGCGGGATTGATCGTTCTCGGAATCCATACCGAATCTCAGCTGGGACGTCACCTGCACACCAGTTTTGCCTATCAACTCCTTGCGAAGGCAACTTGTCCTGTGGTTTCCATTCGACACCGCATTCCTGGAGACTTATGACTGAACAAAGCTGATCTCCCGCGCACTGATTGAATGCGACAAATTACCTTTGCACAAAACGTGATTTCGATCTAGAGCAAGGACGATATAACGGAGAACACCGATGGGCGTCGAGTTTATCGTATTAACACTATGAATGAACTGAGGATAAAGCGGATTCTCTTTGCAACGGACTTCCTGGAGAGTTCCCGGCTTGCTCTGGATTATGCGGTGGCATTTGCGCACCATTTCAAATCCACAGTGGTATTGCTGCATGCGGTGGAATTGTCACCCGCCGCAGAAGGGGCAGAGGCGGTGACGGCTCAGCCAAGCCTTTCGCGAATAGAAGCGGAGGAGCGACTAGAGGCCTTCGCAGCCGGGCTTCGCCGCACCGGCCTTGAAGTCAAAACACTCATTGAAGATGGTACTCCGTGCCAGGTAATACTCGGTGAAGTAAAGACACATGCGCCAGATCTCCTGGTCCTCGGTGTCCATGGTATTCATCTTGGTGCGGATCATCTTCTGATCGGATCGAATACAGAAAAGATTCTCTTGACAGTGCATTGCCCAACACTCTCCGTTGGTGCGCATGTTCGTGGAGGGGTGGATCTAAGTCTCAAGCTGAAGGAAATACTCTACTGTTCCGACTTCACACCTGCAGCTGCAGCCGCAGGACGCTACGCTATGCTGCTGGGAAAACAGTTTGAGGTCCCGGTTGAGGTCTGCCACTTGACATCAACATCTTTCAAGCAAGACCCAAAGTCGGCTCAGAAGTTAGCTGAAGATTACTGCGAGGCCCTTTGCCGCATGATGCCGGAGACTGCGGACCCTTGGTGTACGCCCGCCTTTCATCTTGGACATGGCCTCGAAGTGAATCAGATACTAGAGCGCGCGGAAGCAGAGACTGCGGGGCTCATTGTTCTTGGTGTCCGTGCGGAATCACAGCTTGGCCGGCATTTACACACCAGCTTTGCCTATCAACTTCTTACTAGAGCAGCCTGCCCGGTCTTGTCCATAAGAGCCGGGCCCAACGATAGTTGATGGGCAGCGCGCCGGCCCCCGCTGGGGTAACTTCACGCTGGCTCACATCCTGTAGTCTTTCATCGCCCTGCTTGCGGAGGATTTCTAAATGCAAACACGATTTGTTTTCCGGCACCTGGGACCCTTGTGCGTTGTCCTGCTCGTTCTCGCCGGATGCAGTGGAACCAAGAAGAAGCCACCAGCGCCGCCGGCAGTAGCAGTGGCCGTTGTGCAGCGTGGAAACATTTCGCATCTGCTCAGTGTTGCAGGGCAGTTCCAGGCCTATCAGGTGGTGGACGTCCATGCAAAGGTAGCGGGCTATGTCCGGCACATTTATGTCGATATTGGCGACCGAGTCCATGCGGGGCAGACCTTGGCCACGCTAGAAGTGCCGGAGTTGAACGCGCAATATCGCAGCACCCAATCCGAGGCGCTGCGGTCCCAGGATGCCATTGCCGCTGCGCAACACGACGTAAGCCGGGCGAAGGCGCTGCACGCGGCGGTGCAGGCCAATTACGACCGTCTGGCGACAGTTTCGGCCAAGCGTCCAGGTCTTGTCGCCGCACAGGAACTCGATAATGCACGTTCCCAGGCCGAGGCCACACAAGAGCAATTGGATGCCGCAATAGCGCAGTTATCGGCCGCGGAGCAGGGTGCAAACGCAGCCACCGCGGACCAGCAACGCGTCGGAGCGCTCCAATCGTACACCAAAGTGATAGCGCCCCTGGATGGGGTCGTGGCGTGGCGTTATGCCGACACCGGAGTCCTGTTGCAACAGGGCACTAATTCGGAGAGCCAAGCTATGCCGCTAATTAAGCTCGCACAGAGCGATCTGTTGCGCCTGCGCGTGCCCGTGCCGGAAGACGCAGTGCGATACGTACATAAAGGCGATCCGATGCAGATCCGTGTGGACGCGCTCGGCCAGGACTTCAGCGGGAAGATCGTGCGATTCACTCGAAACCTGGATCTGAACACCCGAACGATGGAGACGGAAGTGGATGTGCCGAACCCGACTCTGGCCATCACTCCGGGTATGTACGCAAATGCTTATATGCAATTGGCGCACCGGGAAAACGTGTTGACGATCCCGATTGTCGCGGTGCAAAGAACAGGCAACACTGGCACCGTTCTGATATTGAACGTAAATAATCAAGTGGAACAACGTTCGGTGCAGCTAGGACTTCGGGGATCTACTCTCGTGGAAGTGACGAACGGACTTCAGGCTGGCGATCATGTAGTCCTCGGGGATGCAAGCAACTACCACAACGGAGAACAAGTGGATCCACGGATCCAGCAGGAGCCGGCCAACGACGTTATGCATGAAGAAGGTGGTGTGACGGATCCCCAGGAAAATACGGGAGGCAGCAAATAATGCCTAACTTTGCTCTGCGCTATCCCTACACCGTTCTCATGGTTTGCCTCACGATCCTTGTAGTAGGCATAGCGAATATGACCACAATGCCTGTGGACTTATTTCCAGACATCGATATGCCTGTCGTCGTAGTTGCCACTTTTTATTCCGGCATGCCGCCGCAGCAAATCGAGGCCGATATCACCGACACCTTCGAGCGATTCTTTACTCTCGGCGCTAACATCGATCACATTGAATCGCGCTCGCTCACCGGCGTCAGCTTGATCAAAGTCTATTTTCGCCCGGGAACCGATGGCAATTCTGCGCTGAGCAACATTGCAACACTAGCGCTCGCAGATCTTCGACGCCTCCCTCCGGGGACGCTTCCGCCGGTCGTTCTCGGTATGACAGCATCCAGCCAGCCCATCTGCTTGGTAACCCTCGAAGGCAAGGGACTAAACGAGACGCAGCTAAAGGACTTGGCGCAATTCACGGTTCGCGATCAGATTGCCAATGTACAAGGAGCGTCGGTTCCGCAGCCGTTCGGCGGCACGTATCGGCAGATTCAGGTATACGTCGATCCCCTAAAACTTGAAGCAAACAACATGAGCGTCATGGACGTTGTCGGCGGTGTGAACGACTCGAACCTGATTCTGCCGGCAGGCGACATTCGCATCGGCACACAAGACTTCAATATTTACGCCAACAGCCAAATCTCTACGCCTGAAGCTATCAATTCGATTCCGCTCCGTTCTGTTGGCAATGGTTCCGTGCTAGTGGGGGATGTGGGACACGCCGAAGATTCCGGGGCTATCCAGACGAACATCGTCCGCATCGATGGACAACGTTCCGTATACATACCGGTACTTAAGCAGGCGGGCAAGAGCAACACCATCACGATTGTGAATGGCATGCGCGCTGCTGTAGCAAAGTTAGTGGATATTCCTTCGAGCCTCAAGACCGCGGTTGTCTTTGATCAGTCCGTATTCGTAAAAGGAGCCATCAGAAATCTGCTGAAGGAAGCTGGAATTGGCCTCTTCCTGACAGGCATTATGATTTTGGTTTTCCTGGGCAGCGCACGAGCGACATTAGCGGCACTGATCGCGATTCCACTTTCTATATTGACTTGTCTGTTGATCGTGAGCGCCATGGGAGGGTCGATCAACACGATGCTCCTCGGTGGACTGGCGCTGGTGCTGTCTCGCTTGATCGATAACTCCGTCATTGTGCTTGAGAACATCTTCCGCTTCATGGAAGAGGGTGCTGCCCCGGCCAAAGCTGCGGGAGATGGCGGCACAGAAGTCGCGCTCCCGGTTTTTGCCGCGACTGTGACGACCTCTGTGGTGTTCTTTCCCGTGTTTCTCCTGAATGGCGTAAGCAAATACATCTTCACCGATCTTGCATACGGGGTCGTGTTCTCGATCTTCGCTTCCTACATCTTCTCGATGACACTGGTCCCGCTGTTTTGCGCGAAGTTCATTCACCCCAAGCCAAAGGAAATCGAGGACAAGGAGCCGATGGAGCAAAGCGACAATACTCCGGCGGTAGCCGACAGAAAGAAAAAGCCCTCGATCTTCCAGCGTGGATTGGATCTCTTCAACGTTGGATTCGCAGGGATGTTAGAGCGGTACGAGCGCCTGGCATACTGGATGATCCGTACACCGGGACTCTCTGCCGCTGTCATGCTCGGAGGAACCGTACTGGTCATCGCATTATTTGTGCCATTTCTTGGCCGCGCTTATTTTCCGCGCACCGATCCGGGACAGTTCATCGTGAACGTGAAAATGCCGAGTGGTACGCGCATCGAGGTTAGCAACGAAGACATCGCAAAGGTTGAGGATGTTATTCGGCACGTCATTGCCCCCGCCGATTTCGGTATGATCGTCTCAAACATAGGCGTCACCGCTGATCTTTCAGCGATTTACACATCGAACTCTGCCATGGACACGGCATTCGTGCAGGTTAGCTTGAAAGAGGGCCATAAGACCGGCAGCTACGTCTATATCGAAAAAGTGCGCGACGCTCTTGCCGCACAGTTGCCACAGCTTAATACCTATTTTCAGGTGGGTGGCCTCGTGGATTCCGTTGTCAATCAAGGGCTGCCCGCGCCAATCGACATTCAAATTTCTTCGAACGATCAAGAGGCCGCTTACGCGCAGGCGCAGAGCCTGGCGACGAAGCTGCGCGCATCGACCAGCGTTTCTGCAGTCTTCATTCCGCAAGATCTGAAGTACCCGGGACTTGAAATGGATATCGACCGCGAGCGAGCCAGCCTGATTGGGTTGACGCCCAAGAACGTAGTCGACAACGTGATCACGGCTTTGACCTCGAATGGCGTTATCGCACCTAGTTACTGGATTGATCCCAAGACCGGCAACAATTACATGCTCACCGTTCAATATTCGAATCGACAGATTGGCCATATGAATATGGAGGAGTTCGGGAATATCCCGCTTCGCGGCAAGGACAGCCAGAGCTATACGCCCCTCCGCTCAGTTGTGTTTACGAAGCAGATCGATACGCCAACCGAGGTCGACCACTACCAGTTGCGGAGGGTCATCGATGTTTACGTCCTGCCGAGGGCCGAAGCTTTGAATTCGGTCAGCAAGCAAGTGAACCAAGCCATCAAGAATGTTCCAACTGCAAATGGGATGCGTGTTCTGATGCACGGAGCGGTGCAGAGTATGGATGCCTCGTTCCTGCGCTTCGGCCTTGGAATTATCCTGGCTGTTGTGCTGGTTTATCTGCTACTCATGGCACAGTTCACCTCATTCATCGAGCCCTTCATCATCCTGATGGCGATCCCACCTGGGCTCGCGGGTGTCATCGTGCTGCTGGTCCTCACGGGTTCCACGTTGAATGTCATGTCACTGATGGGCGTGATCATGATGGTCGGCATTGTAGTCTCGAATAGCATCTTAATCGTGGAGTTTGCAGGCATTCTTCATGAGCGCGGATCGAGCTATAGAGAGGCAGTGGTTCAGTCTTGCAAAATCCGCTTGCGGCCAATTCTGATGACTTCTCTAGCGACTCTGCTTGGGATGATCCCCATGGCCCTTGGACTGGAAGCGGGAAGCGAGCAATACGCACCGCTTGCGCGAGCAATCATCGGCGGACTTTCAGTCTCAGTCGTCGTGACAGTCTTTCTAGTACCGGCGGTGTACATCCTCGTGTACGGTCGTCGGGACGACAAAACCGGAAATGTAGATCGGGAAGTGGTACCTGAGGGCGGCGCTGCCTAGCGAAAAGGACTGCTCCTAAAACGAAGCTCTTGACCATCGCATTCATGAAATGAATACGGTACCGGCACGTTCCGAACTCTGCGTGATCCGTTTTTGATGCCAGGTTTCTCTGGCCAGACTTCGACACACTTGTTGTGCAGAAGGGTGGCGACTCACTCCTGCTGCTGACCGTAGTCCATGCTGATTTGCGCGAACCTGGGTTTTGCCGCGATGGTCTTGACAACGTGCCCTGATGCTTCTAGACGAGCATTGGCTAGAGGCACAAGATGCACGTCTAGCCCGCTGTTCTCGAGTCAGGCACTCGTTCTTACGCCACAGGCCCAAAATACATCCTTTCTTCTGGGAACCACATCACCGGAAGCCACTCCCTCGCAGGGAGTTGAAAATATGTTCCCTATTGAACAGAAATGCTTTTTCTCAACATCTAGGATTCGGCTTTGGATAGCACGTTGTTGATCCGAAGCGGTGCTGATGATGCACACCTTGTATGAACTGAACCAAATTCTCGCCATGTGTGAAGTGGCGCCGTATCTCCGTTAGTGAGTTCGAACCCGAAGGAGGATAAAACAATGTTGAAACGCATTCTGATCGTCACAACGCTAGTTGTGCTGGCAACTCTAACTGCCGTCGCTTTGGACCGCGAGGATGACGTCAAGCGCACCCAAAAAGCTGCTCAGGTCTTTCAGGAGATCATGAGCACACCCGATCAAGGGATTCCTTCGGATCTTCTGGAATCGGCGAAGTGTATCGGCATAATTCCAGGCGACAAGAAGTTCGCTTTTGTATTCGGCGGCAGCTACGGTCGGGGACTGGCAACCTGTCGCACCGAGCATGGCTGGAGCGCTCCCATGTTTGTTGCCATTGACAGCGGGAGCGTGGGTTATCAGATCGGAGGCTCTTCCACCGACATCGTGATGCTCTTTATGAACGATCACGCCTTGCAAAGCCTAATGAGCGACAAATTCAAGATGGGAGCCGACGCTTCTGTAGCCGCTGGACCGGTGGGCCGGAGCGCCGCTGCGGGCACCGACCTTAAATTGACTGCGGAAATTCTGTCTTACTCGCGTTCCAAGGGCATTTTCGCTGGGGTGAGCCTGGATGGCGCTGTAATGCAAGCCGATAAAAGCGGGGACGAAGCCATGTATGGCTCCGACGTAAACCGCCATGAAATTCTTGACGGCAAAGTTGCTGTTCCTGAATCGGCGCGAGCATTGCTGCACGAACTTGGCGGATATGTCCATGAGGCCAAAGCTGAATAGTGAACTCCGATGGAGGGGAGAGTGCTCTCTTCTGTCGGGAGCGGCGCATCGGGCGCGAACCGGAAATGACCGAGGGCGTTGCGTTTGTGTCGGGTATAAGCCCTCACAGCCCAGGAGGTTGGGAGAGTGCTCATTTAGCCGGGGACCCAACCCTTGCTCCGAATCAGAAGAGGGGGCTTGGCCGTCTGGGCGCTAAGACGCTCCTGCAACACGTTCAACAGATTGTTGTTGGCTATAGCCTCAACTTGGTGAGAAATGCATTGAGTACTTTGTCCGTTTTAGCGTTCGACGATGAAGGGTCAGGGTTGGGAGGCGATGAGTGACACTCTCTGGAAGAGATGTGCTCTTGGTCGGACAGGCCTTACATGGTGCCCAAGTACTGACCGACCGGCTGCACCGTTGGGGATTCCGCTGCCATTTTGCCGGCAATATGCGAGCGGCTTCCGATCTTTTGAGTTCTCACCCAGTTTGCTCTAGCGCTCACCAGTACGAATCTGTCCGACGGAACTGGCCTTTGCATCCTCACGGGTTTGGCTGGACTACCGGTTACGGCATTCCTATGTTTGCCCGTCGAAAACAGCTGCTATTGGCTGCCCGCCATCGACGATGGGAAAGCCTGTTTGGGATTGCCAGCTCTGCGACCTTCGGAATTTGCGAACGTGCTCGAAGAAATGACGCGGTGTTTAGCGGTAGCGCCGTGAGTCAAAGCTGGTTCTCTTCGAGCCCGAAACAAAACATCTGTTCCACGAAAGGAAGGAAGCGATGACACACCATACAGATTTGAATCTAGTATCCGTTCATGAACTCTTCGAACATTCACAAGACGTCTACAATCTGATTGCTCGGCGCGCCTTTGAGATTTTCGAGAGCCGCGGACACACGCATGGAAATGACCGGGAAGATTGGTTTCGTGCGGAATCCGAACTACTCATCCCTGTGAAGTTTCATCTCTCGGTATCCGGTGAGCAGCTTACCGCCCGCGCCGAACTTCCTGGATTCAGCAGGGAGGAGATCAAGGTAAGTGTAGAGCCGAGGCGATTGAGCATCAGCGCGAAAACCGGGCCCTCCGAGGACCAGCACCGTGGGAAACACTCCCATTCGGTCAAGCACCCGCAATTGATGTTTCGCGTCATCGATCTGCCCGCTGAGGTTGATCTTTCGAAGGCCAGCGCGACGTTCAGCCAGAGCAAACTTGATGTGGTGATGCCAAAAGCGGCTCCCGCGAAGAGCGTTCGGGTCGAAACAGACCTTGCATTGTCGGCCTAGCGTAAGACTTGCTGTCCACTAAAGTCGGGACTAAGAACCTAAGGTGAACTGCCTTTGTCACCGTAGCGAACCGACTGATCGTCAAGGACTTATGGGACTCTTCGGGGAAATGTGTCCATCGGGGCAAACGCTTCCAAAACTGATCTACGGACGAATAACGGTGAGCCTTTTGCAGTCGGCGGAGTACCCGAGACGGCGTATTTCTTCGGGGGTTTCAGCGGGGTGACGATTGTTCGTTCCACATGCTTATCCAACAGCGCTAGTGCTTATGCTCCTGAGCATGCTCTGTTGGGGTAGTTGGGCCAATACACAGAAGATTGACAAACGGTGGCGGTTCGAACTTTTCTACTGGGACTACATCTGGGGTGTGTTGGCCTGTGCGTTGTTGTTTGGAGTGACGCTCGGAAATAGAAGTCCCGCGTCCCCCGACAGCTTTTTCCGCAATCTATGTGCCGCAAGTCCTCGCAGCCTGGTCGAGGCTTTCTTCGGAGGCGTCATCTTTAATCTCGGAAACTTGCTCCTCGTGGCCGCTATATCTGTGGCGGGCATGGCCGTAGCTTTTCCGATTGGAGCAGGTTTGGCTTTAGTCATTGGGGCCGTCATCAACTACATCATTTCGCCGAAGGGCAATCCCATTCTTCTTTTTGGCGGAATCGCTTTGATTTGCGTCGCCATTGTTCTTGATGCGATGGCCTATCGGGGGTTACCTGGCGGTGCAAAAGCCAGCGCAAAGGGGGTTGGATTGAGCCTCGCTGGCGGTGTTGCGGTTGGTATCTTCTACCCCTTTGTCGCCAAGGCTTTGACAGGCGCGAACCACTTGGGACCTTACACCGTCTATTTCGTTTTTGCGTTGGGAGCCGTAGCTTCCAATTTCCCAATGAACTATGGGCTGATGCGCCGGCCCGTAAACGGCGAACCACTTCAAGTGAAGGACTATTTTAGGGGACATGCGAGCCTGCACGCATGGGGAATACTAGGCGGAGCGATTTGGGGAATAGGAACGGTCGCTAACTTTGTAGCGTCCTACGTGCCGATGATTGGGCCCGCCACTTCTTTCTCCCTGGGCGAGGGCAACACCATGATCTCCGCGATCTGGGGCATTTTTGTGTGGAACGAATTCCGCGGTGCCGGGACCCGAGTCAAGGGGCTCCTCGCGATTATGTTTCTCTTCTTTCTATTGGGACTGAGCTGTATAGCGCTCGCCCCGGTGATCCACTAGGAAACGCGCACTGGCAGAGCTGGAGCACAGGAGGCAGGATGACGAAGGTAGACAATAAAAATGGAGCGTTTGGACAGCCGGGGATTCGTCCTCGATGGACCCATGGAGGCAAAGACGGAGTGGGAACTGCGTACGCAGCTTCCAGCCGAATCTGGTTTACGCTTTGGAACGGCATCATCACCGAAGTCTACTATCCAACGGTTGATCGGCCGCAACTCCGCGACCTTCAATACCTGATTACGGATGGTAAGAGTTTCTTTCATGACGAGAAGCGTCACCTCAAGCATAAATTTGAGCGCCTATCCGATCACGCGCTGGGATACCGCTGCACGAATTCCGATCCCGACGGCCGCTACGCTATCGTCAAGGAAATGATCACGGACCCTCACCTCGCCTGCGTTCTTCAGCGCACAAAATTGACGGGTGACGAAGCGTTCATTTCGCAGTTACAGCTGTATGCGCTGTGTGCTCCTCACTTGGAAGTCGGAGGATGGGGGAATAACGGCTACGTTGCCGAATTGAATGGCCGCAAGATTCTAATGGCGCAGAAAGAAGGAACATGGTTGGCGCTGGCCGCCAGCGTGCCTTTTTCTCGCACCTCGTGCGGATACGTCGGCCGCAGCGACGGCTGGACTGACTTGTCTGGCAACTTTCAAATGGACCGGGAATTCGACCATGCGAATGACGGCAACACAGCGCTCACCGGGCAATTGGATCTGAGTGCCCACCGCGAGTTCACCCTGGCACTCGCCTTTGGAGACACCCAACATCACGCGATTACAACACTCTTTCAGGCGCTGGACACTCCCTTCGACGACCATCACAAACGGTACAAGGAGCAATGGGATCGCACTTCCGCACACCAGATGCCCTTAGAGAAGGTTTCGAGCGACAACGGCAGCCTGTACCACAGCAGTTTCAGTTTAATGCTTGCTCACGAGGATAAATCCTATCCAGGCGCCCTGATCGCCTCCCTCTCCATTCCTTGGGGAGAAGCGGCGGGCGACAAGGATCAGGGTGGCTACCACTTGGTTTGGACACGGGATATGGTCAACAGCGCCTCTGCGCTGCTTGCTTCCGGTGAGAGTGCCACGCCGCTGCGGGCACTCATCTATCTTGCGGTCAGCCAGCAAGAAGACGGTGGTTTTGCGCAGAACTTTTGGGTGAACGGAAATCCCTACTGGCGGGGAATTCAATTGGATGAGGTTGCCTTTCCTGTACTGCTGGCCTTACGCCTCAGCCAACAGAAAGCGCTTCAGGAGGTTGATCCGTACCCGATGGTGCTAAAAGCGGCAAGTTACTTGCTGCGGCATGGGCCGGTCACCCAACAGGAACGCTGGGAGGAAGCCAGCGGTTATTCTCCTTCCACTTTGGCCTCCAATATCGCAGCCCTGATTGGCGCGGCTTACTTTTGCCGGCAGCGAGGGGATAAAGCCGCGGCGGAATATCTAGAGCAGTACGCTGATTTTCTGGAATCGCATATCGATGCATGGACGGTCACAACCGAAGGCACACTGGTTCCAGGCATTCGGCGCCACTATATACGGATACGGCCAGACGATGTGGACAACCCTGATCCAGCGGAAGACCCCAACTCCGGAATCCTGAAGATCGCAAACCTTGCGCCCGGCACCCAGAATTCATTTCCCGCGAAGGAAGTTGTCGATGCCGGATTTCTTGAACTGGTTCGTTACGGCATACGAAAGCCGAACGATCCAATAATTGTGGATTCATTGAAAGTAGTTGATGCGGTACTGAAAGTCGACACTCCGATGGGGCCAGTTTGGCGCCGTTACAATCATGATGGGTACGGCCAGCGAGGAAATGGAGGTCCTTACGTCGGTTGGGGACAGGGCCGCGCATGGCCGCTTCTCGCCGGAGAACGGGCGCACTTTGAACTCTCTGCGGGACGAGACGTAAAGCCCTTCATACGGGTGATCGAAGGCTTCGCCTCGGCGACGGGTTTATTGCCGGAGCAAGTTTGGGATGAAAAAGACAAGCCAGATGCTCATATGTTCCTCGGGCGACCGACGGGCTCGGCCATGCCTCTCATGTGGGCTCACGCCGAATACGTCAAACTGCTGAGATCCGTATCCGATGGCCGCGTTTTCGATCTGATTCCTGAAGTTGCAGAGCGCTACCTCGGAGATCGGAAGGCCTGCCAGTTATTCGAGATCTGGAAGCCGAATCGCCGGGTGCGTTTCGTGAAGAAGGGCTACACGTTGCGCGTCCAGGCTACGGCTTCCTTCCGTCTCCATTGGACGGGTGACGAATGGAGTACGGCCAACGACACTCCGTCCTTAGCAACTACTCTCGGAGTTGACTTCGTCGATATTCCGATTACTGCAAAGCAGAAGACGCCGATTAAATTCACCTTCTTCTGGCCCGAACGAAATTCATGGGAAGGCTGTGACTACATGGTCGATATCAAACCATAGAAAGGTTCTGCCGCTTCGTCCGTAGTGTCATCCAAATAGAGCACAAGAAAGGTAGCGACCGTGCCGCAAGAGAATCATTTCGACATCATCATCATCGGCACGGGAGCGGGCGGGGGAACGCTCGCCTACCATCTGGCTCCATCCGGCAAACGCATTTTGCTTCTGGAACGCGGCGACTATCTGCCGAGGGAAAAGGACAACTGGGATGCCCGTGCCGTGTTCCTCGAAGCGAAGTATCAGGCCAAGGAAACCTGGTACGACAAGGACGGAAAAACGTTCCATCCGGGCATTCAGTATTACGTCGGCGGCAATACAAAAGTCTATGGCGCTGCTTTACTGAGATTTCGCAAAGAGGATTTTGGAGAAGTCCGCCACTATGGCGGCGTCTCGCCCGCATGGCCGCTCAGCTATGAGGAGTTCGAGCCGTATTACACCAAGGCGGAAAATCTGTATCACGTTCACGGAGAACACGGAATTGACCCAACGGAAGGCCCGGCGAGCGCTCCTTATCCCTACCCGCCGGTGAGCCACTCGCCACGCATTCAGCAACTCTTCGACGATATGAAACTGCGGGGTCATCATCCGTTCCCACTCCCGCTCGGCATATTGCTCGAAGAAAAAGACGGCAAGGCCCTGCACACGAGTGCTTGCGTACGCTGTGCCGCGTTCGATGGATTTCCATGTCTGGTCAACGGCAAGGCAGATGCGCAGGTGATTTGCGTGGACCCAGCAATCGAACACGCCAATGTCACGCTTCTCACGAACGCCTACGTCAAGCGTCTCGAAACGGACGCCTCTGGCCGCACGATCACCAAGGTGCTGGTCGAGCGTGAGGGACGACCTGAGGAATATTCGGCGGACATCGTTGTCGTCTCTTGTGGAGCGATCAACTCCGCGGCGCTTCTGCTGCGCTCTGCGAACGACAAACACCCGAACGGGCTCGCGAACAGTTCCGATGTGGTGGGGCGACACTACATGCGGCATAACAATTCTGCCTTTATGGCCCTGTCCAGACAACCCAATCCGACCGTGTTCCAGAAAACCCTGGGGCTGAACGACTTCTATTTTCGCTCCGAGGATTGGGAATACCCAATGGGGGGCATCCAGATGCTGGGCAAGACCGATGGCGAAATGCTCAAGGGAGAAGCGCCGGGCTGGGCCATCTGGAAACCCGACTTCGCTCTGGACTACATGGCGGAGCACTCCATCGATTTCTGGGTGCAGTCCGAAGACTTGCCCCATCCCGATAACCGCGTCACCCTGAACCCGGATGGAAAGATCACGCTGACCTTGCAAGAGACGAACACGGAGGGCCATCAACGCCTGATCGCAAAGCTCAAGGCCATGCTCAACGATCTTGATCTGCATGAACATTTAATGTCCCGATCGCTGTATCTGGGAAAGAATATTCCGATTGGCGGCACCGCTCATCAGGCGGGAACGATTCGCTTCGGTCGCGATCCCAAAACGTCGGCGCTTGATCTGAACTGCAAAGCCCACGATTTGGATAATCTCTATGTGGTCGATGCGAGTTTCTTCGTGTCGATTGCGGCGGTGAATCCAAGCTTGACCATCATGGCGAATGCGCTGCGAGTGGGAGACCATCTGCTGGGACGGCTGGGATAACAACGAACAGTCAACTCTGCGGTAAGCCAGCATGCTAGAAGCAAGAGTTCGGAAAAGGGCGATACTTATGAAAGCAATTGCGATTATTCCCGGTACAGCCGGCACGCGGATCGTGGACCGGCCCGAACCCGCTATTACCAGCCCCGACGAGGTAAAAGTAAAAGTCAAATGCGTGGGCATCTGCGGCACGGACAGGGAAGAAGTGTCCGGGGGACGTGCCGATGCCCCCAATGGGCAAAAAGAACTGGTCATCGGCCACGAGATGTTCAGCCAGGTGGTGGAAGTGGGCGCGTCGGTCACGCGCGTGAAGGTGGGAGACTTCGCCGTCTTCACCGTCAGACGCGGATGTGGCCAATGCTCCCCATGCCTCATGGGACGTGCAGACATGTGCCAGACCGGCAATTATAAAGAGAGGGGCATCCGCGGACTGGATGGTTATCAAACAGAGTTTGTGGTGGATAAGGAACAATACATTGTGTCGGTGCCCACCGAACTGGAAGCGGTTGGCGTGCTGATGGAACCGCTTTCCATCGTCGAGAAGGGCATTGAAGAAGCACTGCGCTTGCAAGCCGTGCGTTCCCCAGAAGCTGCGATCACTCCTGCGTGGATTGTCGGACGCCGTTGCCTCGTCGCTGGACTGGGCCCCGTAGGTTTGCTGGCCAGCATGGTGTTGCGCCTTCGCGGGGCGGACGTTTACGGACTGGATGTGGTCGACGTTGCAACCGCCCGCCCGAAATGGCTCAATGTGATTGGCGGACATTACGTGGATGGACGGCAGGTGCCCGCCGACCAGGTCGAGAAAAAAGTCGGTCCAATGGACTTGGTCGTCGATGCCAGCGGAATTGCGGCGCTGGAGTTCAATCTGCTCGACGCGCTGGCCTTGAACGGGGTGTATGTGATCACAGGCATTCCAGGCGGTGATCATCCGTTGCAAATTCAAGGCGCAGAACTCGTCCGCCAGCTGGTCCTCGACAATCAGGTAATGGTGGGCAGCGTCAATGCGGCGCGTGGCCACTTTCAAATGGGCGCGGATGATCTGTTTCAAGCTCACCTGCGCTGGGGCGCTCATATCGGCGCTCTGATCACGAATCGTTATTCGTACAGCCAGTTTGCGGAGTCAGTGAACGATCATTCGCCCGAGACCATCAAGGAAGTCATCGAGTGGGCTTAAGAGCCTGTGTCACAAGATCTTTAATCAAACCCTTGTCCACTTGCGGTCGCTGGCGATGAATTCGATATCCCCCGAACATGTCTAAAAGAGTACAGTCCTTCCGTCTTCTAATGGACGAAAATAGAACTCCGGTAAGTACGAGGTTGGGAGAGGTGGACATGGTGCCACGAGTGACTGCTTCGCATTTCATTCCCACAAAGATTCTGGTGCCCGTTGATTTCAGCTCATCATCCGATGCCGCGCTGGAGACCGCATCCGACCTCGCTCAGCACTTTCATGCCGAGCTCTACCTCCTGAATGTTATTCCCATGCTTCCAATGGGCACGAAAACTGTCTCCTTTCCTGAAGCGGAGTACCTGCACAAGGCGGAGAGTAATGCGGAGCATCAATTGGCTACGTGTGACGCCACTCTTGTTACCAAAGGGATCAAGTCCAGTTCCAGTATCGAAATCGGCAATGATGTGGTCGGAAACATCATGCAGGTGATCGAACGTGAGCACATCGACATGATTGTGATTTCGACGCACGGCATCTCTGGCTGGCGTCCGCTGGTCTTCGGCTCGATCGCGGAGAAGGTCGTCAAACAGGTGCAATGCCCATTGTTGCTACTTCGCTCCGTCGAGCCGGCCTCAACTTCCCCGGCTTCCACTCCGCCATCTTGAAGAATCGCCGTAGCAGTTATAGCGATCCAAATAGCGAATTATGGCCGCACATGTCGAAGTCGCACCATCAAACCCACCTGCAAAGCCGGTCCAGAACCTAGCCTCGTCCGGACTCAGCAGCGCTGAAGCTCATAGTCGTCTTCAAAAAGACGGGCCCAATGCAATGCCCGATGTGTCCGCTCATCCACTTCGAAATGCATTGGCCAAGTTCTGGGCACCCGTCCCATGGTTGCTTGAAGCGTCGATTGTGCTTGAGCTCGTGCTGCACAAATACTTCGAGGCCTCGATTATTGCGGGCCTGCTGATCTTCAACGCAGCGCTAGCATATTTTCAGGAAGGCCGCGCCCAGGCCACCCTAAAAGCCTTGAACTCGCGTCTCGCCTTGAATGCCTCCGTCGAGCGTGATGGGGTATGGAAGACGGTACCGGCTGCACAGTTGGTGCGGGGCGATCTCGTCAAGCTGTCGCTCGGTGGCGTGGTTGCGGCGGATGTCCATTTGATCGGGGGATCTGTCCTGCTCGATCAATCCACGCTTACCGGCGAATCTCTACCCATCGAGGCTGGTCCGGGCGTCAACACTTATGCGGGAGCACTCGTTCGGCGTGGTGAAGCAACCGCGGCAGTGACAGCCACTGGCATTCATACCAAGTTTGGCCGCACCGCAGAACTCGTGCGTACGGCACACGCCGCAAGCTCACAGCAGAAAGCTGTGCTGCGGATCGTGCGTAATCTCGCCATTTTCAACGGCGTGGTCATCCTCGTTATTGGAGCGTATGCCTATTTTCATGCCATGCCGTGGAGTGAGATCATCCCGCTGCTGCTTACGTCGGTTCTCGCAGCAGTACCCGTGGCATTGCCCGCAACATTCACCCTCGCGGCAGCGCTCGGAGCGCGATCTCTGGCGAAACGGGGCGTCCTTCCAACGCGGCTCTCCGCGGTAGATGAAGCTGCGACGATCGATGTCTTGTGCTCGGACAAAACCGGAACACTAACCCGCAATGAACTTTCGGTGACCAGCGTTAAAGCGATGCCCGGGTTTGACGAAGCTCACATTCTCGGCATGGCGGCTCTCGCCAGCTCTGAGGGTGGCGATGACTCTGTGGATGCTGCGATTCGCTCTGCTTCCACCCACAAGCCGGCATCGGACCTGCCAAAGCTAATCACGTTTGTGCCATTCGACCCTGCCAAGAAAACTTCCGAAGCAACCGCAACCGATGCAAACGGTGGAGTGGAGCGCATCATCAAGGGTGCCTTTACGGTAGTCGCGAGCCTCACCGCCCAATCGCCGACCGCCGCCGGTTTGGCCGACGGGCTTGAAAAGCAAGGCTTCAGAGTTTTGGCAGTAGCTGCGGGCCCCGCGGCGTCTCTGAATCTGATGGGCCTGATTGCGCTCAGCGACCCGCCCCGTGAAGATTCGATCTCTCTGATCTCGGAGCTCAAAACCCTGGGTGTGCGGACAGTCATGGTGACAGGTGATGCTCCGGCTACGGCGGCAATCGTTGCCCACGCTGTGGGATTGGATGGAGCTGTTTGCCCGCCCGGAGCAATACCCGAAGGCGTGAAACCGGAGGATTTCGCGGTATTCGCAAGCATTCTTCCCGAAGGAAAATTTAACTTGGTCAAGGCCTTCCAGAAGAACGGAGGTACGGTCGGAATGTGCGGCGATGGCGCTAATGATGCCCCGGCACTTCGGCAGGCGCAAATGGGGATTGCCGTATCGAGCGCAACCGATGTCGCCAAGTCGGCGGCTGGCATTGTGCTGACGGAGGCTGGGCTGGGCGGCATCGTCGCCGCAGTCAAAGAGGGCAGGACGACGTTTCAGCGCATTCTTACCTACACGCTGAACTCCGTCCTCAAGAAGATCGTGCAAGTGCTCTTGCTAGCAATTGGCCTGGTCATAACCGGACACGCGGTTTTGACGCCCATGCTGATGGTCATTGTGATGATCACAGGCGACTTTCTTGCCATGTCGTTGACCACGGACAGAGTGCGGCCATCATCCATGCCAAATTCCTGGCAAGTCGGCAGGATTACGATGGCAGGTACCATTCTGGGAGCCTGCTTCTTGGCGTTTTGTATAGCGGTCCTAGCGGTCGGCAAGTTCGAAATGCGATTCGGAATCGACGCGCTGAGAACGGTTTCCGTCGTTGCCATCGTATATGGCAACCAAGCCACAATCTACGCCCTGCGGGCACGACGCCATCTTTGGGGACTGCGCCCGACGGCATGGCTCGTTGCGTCCTCCGTGGCAGACATTCTTATTATCTCAACGTTGGCTCTTCGAGGGATTGCCATGGCACCACTGCCCGTCTCAGTCCTGGCCGTCGAATTTGCAGCGGCAATCGGTTTCTGGTTAATCCTGGACGGAGTGAAGATCCCTGTCTTCGCTCGTCTTGGCATTTCGTAGAGGATGGTCGCCGCAGCGCTAGTCATGCCGCTGGCAAGCCAGATCCTCGAACAGATAATGATCCTTATTGAGCGTCTGGGGCGTGATGAATACCGTTGACTTCGATGGGCATTTTTGCTGTACTTGTGTTGTTAACCACTATCGTTAACCACGGTGAAGGAGTTCACCGCCAACCGCTGTCCCAATTCTTAAGCCGGAACAGCTGATGACTCCTGACAAGCGGATTGTTCTTGTCACGGAGTCATAGTTCCGGCAACGATCCGCAGAAATGGTCGAGGTTGCGCCCATGGAAAATGTGTGGGTACTGGCCGCTGTGTGGGTCGGTCTGGCCCTGATCGCGACGCTGGTTGCCATTTGGCTCAAGATGTCCACGGCGCTCAGCGAGATTGTCGTCGGCACTGTGGCTCAGCTGGTGATTGGCGCACTCTTCGTGCACGCTGAACTTGGCGGGAAGACAAGCTGGATTAGTTTTCTCGCCGGTACCGGCGCCATCGTTCTCACGTTTCTGGCCGGGGCCGAACTCGATCCCCAGATCTTCCGGACGAAATGGAAAGAGGCGACGGTAATTGGACTCGTCGGTTTCTTTGGACCGTTTTTTGGGTGCACGGCAATTGCCCACTATATTTTGCATTGGGGAGGCCGGGCCAGTTGGCTGGCGGGCGTTGCCCTTTCGACCACTTCCGTGGCGGTCGTATATGCCGTGATGTTGGAACTGGGGTTCAACGTTACAGATTTTGGGAAGGCGGTGCTGGCCGCCTGCTTCGTGAACGACCTGGGAACAGTGATTGCTCTGGGGCTGATCTTCTCGCCTTTCACCCTGAAGACCTTGATCTTCATCGGAGTGAGTGTAGTGGTTTTCGCCATTCTCCCCTTTCTCACACCTCGATTTTTCAGGAAGTACGGAGGACGTGTTTCCGAGCTGGAGGCCAAGTACATCCTCTTCCTACTGTTCGCGATGGGGGGACTCGCGGTCTGGTCCGGCAGCGAAGCGGTCTTGCCAGCCTACATCATCGGCATGGTGCTGGCTGGAACCGTGGGAAAAGACCACAGTCTCATAAGGCGTCTGCGTACTCTGACGTTCGGATTGCTCACGCCATTTTACTTCATTCGAGCCGGATCATTTGTATCCGTGCCAGCTTTGATCGCGGCCCCACTCGTATTCACTGTGTTGTTCTTTGCCAAGATGCTGTCGAAGGTCATTCCGCTCTATCCCACCGTGAAGGCCTTTAACTATCAGAAGGAAGAAGGGCTGTACTTCACACTGATGATGTCGACGGGCCTGACGTTTGGGACTATTTCCTCACTCTTCGGGCTGAATCACGGTGTCATCACCCAGGCGCAGTATTCATATTTGGTCGCCACAGTGATCGGGAGTGCCGTGATACCGACCATGATCGCCAACGCTTGGTTCATGCCGAGGCGATTGCTGGCCACTACGGCAAAGGAAGAGTCGGCGTTGCCCCAAGCTGTAAGCGAAAACGCAAACTAGGAGGGAGCATTACGGGAAAACGACAGAACGCGTATTTTCGCAAATTACTGGTCGGCTACGACGGGTCTCCGCAGTCGGAAAAAGCAGTGGATGTGGCCTTCTCGTTGGCAGAGTGCCTGGATGCCACGGTGCTGATCTTTGCGGTTGCGCGGCCCCCCGAACCAGCAATTTCTGTTGAATTGGAGGCGGTGCTGGACGACGCAAAGGAACATTTTGCAGACGGATTCCAGAAGATTCTGGAGAAGGCCCGTTCTCATGACCTGGAGGTGAAGACCGACATGTCGGTGGGGCACCCGGCAGAACAGATCATTCACCGGGCGGAGGCGGATGGCATTGACCTCATCATCTTGGGCCGACGCGGGCGCTCCATGATTTCAAGGATGATGTTAGGTTCGGTCTCTGAGCGAGCCTTGCGATATGCGCATTGTCCAGTGATGGTAGTTCACTAGCTTGGGTGAGGATGTGCAGCCGCTATGGAATGCGGCGCATCGACGCGAGATCACATGATGCCGGAATTTATCTTTGACCGCGAAGAAGAAGGACGGGCCATTAGGCAGCGTTTCGCAAAGAGACGCCCCTTCCTTATTCATGGACCCAGTGGTGTTGGCAAGACTCTGCTGTTACGCAGCTTGCTGCCGGACTTCCCGTCAGTGCTTTACTGTGAAGATTCCTCCACTACACACGTGGTGTTTCGGAGTCTGGCGAATAGCTTGCTGCGCCTCCGTAGCCCACGCGCGCGGAACGCCTTTCGAAACGAGGAGGCCATCAAGACGAAATCGGCAGTCTCCCTGAAAGGAATTGTGATGGATGCCTTAAATGAGGGGCAATACGCGATTGTCTTGGACCACCTCGTGCATCCTTCACACTCCTTCGCGTCAGCTGTTCGGGAAATGATGAGCTGGGGATCGACGCCCGTAAATGCGGTAGCCCTCTCAAGTCACATGGAGGACACCGGCTTTCTCCAGCCTTTTTACTCAGACCGTTCCCAGAGATACGAAATCCGAAACTTTGAGAAGTCGGTGGCAGAGCAGTTCGCTCGCGAGGTGGTCAGGCGCACAAATCTCACGGCGTCGAACATGAACGAGTTCCTCGACAAGATCCTGCAGTTCAGCGAGGGAAACCCAGGAGCAATTGTGACGCTGGTGGAGACGGCGAAGCACCCAAAATATCGTTCGGAAGAACACATCAAGATCAGCCCACTCTACATCGACTTTCGCATGAATTGGAGAGTAGCTGGATGATTCGCAATGCATGGCTCGCTGTTGGCATAGGGCGGGTTGGTTCCTTGTAAGACGAAGGTTCGGATGCTACAGGTGATGTGACACGATGCCCGAAGGATCGGCAAATTCGCTCAACTCGAATCATGAGCGCCGTCTGAGCGTGACCTGCCGCTACATCGATAAGCTGCTCGCCGATATGGAGAGCGTATTGAGTATTTCCTCGTCTAGGCTCGCGTTCCCGCAGTACACTCCCGATCTCACTTCTGCCCAGCGGCGCGTGGTCGAGGACTACATCGGCCGTATCCGGGCACAGCTGATTCGAGTATTGGATGGGCAAAACATCGAACGGCCGTCGGCCGATATTCCTGTCGCAAGGTCACTCCATTCGACTCTTACGTTCGTAGACATAGCGGTTGAGGAGTTGAAGCCTGAATACATGCGCGGCTACGGTGAAGTCCCACCCCAAGCCGCGGTCGAATTGAACGGCATCGCCGGAGAACTCCAAGGTCTAGTGAGACAACTCGACCATTATCTAATGCGTGGCACGGGAGAGAACCTGCAGCAGCGGCTTGAGAGGTTGGAGCAAACGGGGGACGACGTGCTTCTCCTCCGGAAGTTGGAAACGGTCATCACCGAACACGGGCTGGTCGAATTTCGGTCCACGTTGTCGATGATTCTCGATCGGCTTGAGGACAATAGTTTCGAAATCGCTATCTTTGGTCGCGTCAGTTCCGGCAAGTCGTCATTGCTGAATGCAATCCTCGAAACCGACGTACTTCCGGTCGGAGTGACTCCCATTACTGCGGTTCCGACGCGGCTCGCCTATGCCGAATCGCCCTCGGTCAACGTCTGGTTTGCCAACCGCCCACCCGAGCGTTATGAAATTTCCCTCCTACCGGAATTCGTGGCCGAGCAGCTCAATCCGGGCAATGAGAAACACGTAACGAGAATCGTGGTCCAGCTTGGCTCACCTCGTCTTCGAGATGGCATCACTTTTGTGGATACACCCGGACTTGGATCGTTGGCCACTCGGGGAGCTGCTGAGACGCTTGCCTATCTTCCACGCTGCGACCTGGGCGTGGTTCTGATTGATGCCGGATCGACACTAACCCCGGACGATCTTCAGACCATCCAGATTCTCTATGACGCGACGATTCCTGCGACGGTCTTGCTGAGTAAAGCCGATCTGCTTACTGCCCAAGAGCAATCGCGCGTGATCGAATATGTGAAGGACCACATCAGGAAGAAACTGAACGTTGATCTAGCGATACATGCTGTCAGCGTCGTTCGTGAAAGCAAGGAGTTGCTCACACGCTGGTTCGAAGATGACATTGCGCCTTTGTACAGCCAACGGCAAGATCTGAAGATCCGCTCAATCCACCGCAAACTCGGAGGGTTGCGCCAGTCGGTAGAAATCGCCTTGCGCGGGCGGCTTCGCCGCAAGGACCAGATTCCCATCAAGAAACTCGAACAACTGCGAGTGGTCGAAGCCGAACTGCGTCAAGCTAGCGGACGGCTTGAAGAAATGAAAAAGACCACACGGCGCTCAGCGGACGAGTTGCAGCATTTGAGTTCCCGAAAGATGCTTCAGATAGCTGGAGCTCATCTGGTTGAGTCATGGTCGTTGCCAGGCTCTGACGAAAAACCACCATCCGAGACTGTGAGCAGCGTGGTAACACGAACGGTTCAGGAACAATCGGAAGCTCTGCGTCGGCGCATGGACGTGCTCGCTCATAAACTCACTGGGACTCTCCAATTGGCTGCCAGAGTCCTGGAGATAACCGACGTGCCTGCCGAGGAGGAATTCGCGAGCGTGTTGCGAGAGATGCCAGTGTTCGATCCTGGCCAGCTTACGTTTAGCCTGCGACGCCCAGCTCTGCTTATATCGTTAGGGAGAAGGATGTCTGAATCGTTTGTGACCAAAAGGCTGACCGCGTTGATTGGGACTCAGCTTACAAGATCCTTGTCTGCGTACTGCGCGTTACTTTGCGACTGGTCCGAGAGGACACTGGGACAAGTCCAACGCCGATTCGATGCCTATGCCAACAGCTATCGTGCTCAGGCAGAAAGGTTGCTGGGAAACCAGGACATGCGAACCGGACAAGACGAAGACAGCATTCGCCGCGACTTGGAATCTTTAGAAAATACGCTGAGAGAAAAAACCTTGGCTTCGTGACGTGTGCGTGTAGCTGTAGATGAAGGGGAAAGGAACAGAACGACTTGCTGAAATATCTATTCGTTGGCATTGGAGGCTGTCTGGGGTCGATTCTGCGTTTTTGGCTCGGCGGTTACATCGGCAGCAAAATGGGAACTCGCTTTCCTTACGGAACGCTCGTCATAAATGTCACGGGTTCGTTTCTCATTGGCTTGATCTTTGCGTTGCTGACCGTGAAGACACATTGGAGTCCCAACTGGCGATACTTGATCCCAATTGGCTTCATCGGAGGCTACACGACCTTTTCCAGCTTCGAGTATGAGACGCTGCGGTCGATTCAGGATGGCCAGATCGGACTGGGGCTTCTCTATGTCGCAACGAGTGTAGTTTTTGGGTTCGTAGCGGTTTGGGGAGGCATGATCGCAGGGAGGGCAATCGCGTGAAAGCTGACGCTGCTACACAAACAAGCGTAGGTCAGGCGCTCACCAAAGGCGCGTGTCCTATCTGTGGGATACTGAAGGATTTCCAGTGGACGCTGGCTGCCATTGTGAGACCGCAAGCTGCTCTGCGATTGTGCAATTTTCATACCTGGGCGCTTGCTCGTTCCAGGGGCGGCTCGCTTGAACGCTCCACGCCTGGGGAGAGTGTTTCGAGTGTTTTTCTAGAGATGCTAAAAGGTTCTCCCGCGGGAAAAGTGAGCAGCGACGATTGTGCACTCTGCCACCGCGTCCTAGAAGAAGAAGTGACCCGCTTGCGTGAACTGGCACAGCAGTTCCAGCGTCCTATGTTCGTCCAATGGATGAAAACACAGGGGAGCCTTTGCGTGGACCACGCTGGGAAATTAAAGGAGTTTGTGCCTTTGCGCCTTCGAACACTCATCGACGGAGTCGTGGAACGGAATCGCTCGGAGCTTCGCGAGGAACTGGAGGCCTTTCATGAGCAACTCAAACAGGGAGTGCACACCGGTGGCGGATTGCTGGGCCGAGTAGCGGAATTTCTGGTAGGTCAGAGGGGACTTTAATGTCAGGAGGACAGCATGCTCACAGCTGGACCAGGTAAGAAGGTCGGCATCTACGTGGCTGAAGATCAGCACTACCACGGAAGCGCCTCATATGCGGCTATTCTGGATTTTCTTTTCTTCCACGGTGTGTCAGGCGCAACCGTAACACGCGGTATCGCCGGATTTGGCGCAGATCATCATCTTCACACGACCAGCCTTGTGGATTTGGCAGTCCATCTACCTGTGAAGATCGAGTTCATCGAAACCACGGAAAAAGTAGCTGAATTGTTGCCCAAACTGCAAGCGATGGTAGGAACCGGGTTGATCGAGATGCACGACACTACGATCGTCAAACCTGCTGACAACAAACAGAAGCAGGCGGAGCCGGAGAGGCCGGCATTAAAGCGCGAGGGCAAAGCCAAGATGATGCGGATCTACATTGGGGAAAACGACAAGTGGAACGGGAAGCCATTGCACGAAGCCATAGTCAACGGCCTGCGATCTAACGATATCGCCGGGGTGACAGTTTATCGGGGAATTCTCGGTTATGGCGCCAATCGGAGAATTCACAAGGACGCTGCGCTGAGTCTTTCTCACGATCGTCCCATCCTGCTGTCAGTGGTGGACACCGAAGACAAACTGAAGGCGTTCATGCCCGTTCTCGATCAAATGGTGCAGCAGGGCTTAGTCGTGCTGTCCGACGTGGACATTATCAAGTACGCGCATAACTATGAAAAAGCCGAGAGACGGCAGGAGGCGCGAATATGAAGCTCGAAGGAAAAGCCAAGTTGTTGCGCATTCATTTTGGCGAGGATGATAAGTGGCATGACAAGCCTTTGTATGAGGCGATTGTGACCAAGTGCCGTGAACTCGACATCGCAGGCGCCACCGTGTTTCGCGGGATCGAAGGCTACGGTGCGAGCTCGATCGTTCACAAGGCGCATCTGCTGCGGTCCTCCGACCGACCCATTATGGTGTCCGTGATCGACACCGAAGAGAACGTTAGGAAATTACTTCCAGCCCTGGATGAAATGGTGGATGAAGGGCTGATTGCCATGTCCGAAGTGGAGGTGATTCGCTATGTCCACCAGGATGGAGTTCGCTCTCCGGCTTCGCAGTGAAACGGCAGATTAGAACAAGACCATTTAGGAATGAGGTATGGCGACAGACTCCAAAGAGAACTCGTTGCTTGAGAACCCGGTGGCATTCGTAGCATCCGAACACCCACAGGGGTCTCCTGAGAATTCTCACGGAGAGTCGGCGCTCCTGCGGCTTGCCGAGTTAGCCGAGGAGTTTGATGCAGAGCAAGTTGCCGCCGATGCGCGGTCTGTGGCCGAACGGGTATCCGAAGGGCGCTTCTACGTTGCTTGTATGGGTCAGTTCAAGCGCGGCAAATCTTCCGTCCTGAATGCGCTGGTGGGCGACAGCGTACTGCCTACCGGAGTCGTGCCAGTTACCGCGGTTCCAACGATCGTCCGTTACGGCCTCCGTGCAGCAGCTCGCGTGCGCTTTGAAGCCGGTGACTGGACAGACATTTCTGTTAAGACCGTTGATGAGTATGTCTCTGAAGAGAAGAACCCCGAGAACGCCAAGCATGTCGCTGCACTGGAAATCTTTGTGCCCAGTCCGCTGCTTGCGACGGGCATGTGCTTTGTGGACACGCCCGGACTGGGATCGGTATTCACCGGCAACACAGCAACAACCCGGGCATTTATTCCTCATATTGACGCTGCGCTAGTGGTAATCGGCGCGGATCCTCCGCTAGCAGGCGAGGAACTTCTACTGGTTGAGGCGGTCGCACGGCACGTTCAAGATCTCATTATCACCGTAAACAAGGCGGATCGCACAACGGACGCAGAACGAGCCGAAGCGGTGGCCTTCGCGCGACGTCAGCTGGAAAAGCGACTCCCCCAACATTCTGTCGGACCTTTATTTGAGATCAGCGCAGCGGAACAGCTGGAACATCGAGGCACCGGTCGGGACTGGCAGAAACTGGTCGCTTCACTACAGCAGTTGGTTGAAGGATCGGGCCGGAGACTGATCCGGGCTGCTTGCGACCGCGGTCTTGAGCGGATCAGCGAACAACTTCTCGTGATCATCTCGGAAGAACGCGAGGCACTTCGGCGACCAATCGACGACTCTGAGAGACGTATTGCGGTTATGAAACAGACCATCGGCGATGCAGAGCGTTCGATGAGGGATCTTGGGTATCTTTTCATGGGTGAACAACAGCATATTTCGGACATGTTCGTCGATCGTCACAAGACATTTCTCGCACGCGTATTGCCGCAGGCGCACGAGGATTTCGACGTTTCACTGCAATCGATATCTGGCGGGTTAGGCCCATCGTATCGCCGGCGTACCTTCCGCGAGGCGCAGGAACTAGCGCGACGTCACGTCTTGCCATGGTTGAAACCCGAGCACGAAGAAGGCGAAAAAGAATATCGGCGCATTGCGTTGCGGTTCGTCGAGATGGCAAATGAGTTTCTGAAGAAACTAGCGAATGCCGGCATTCCCGAACTGGCGCGGATGCCCCATGCTCTCGATCCGGAGAAAGGCTTTCGCGTTCGCTCGAAATTCACTTTCTTGGAGTTCATTGATGTCGCGCAGCCTGCCTCCCCAGTGCGCTGGCTCGCTGACTTGATTCTCGGCCTGGTAGAGGCCCGGAGAGTAATCAAGAACGATGCGCGAAGGTTCCTCACTAGGCTGCTCGAATACAACAGCACCCGTGTGCAAAGCGATATTCTCAACCGTGTTCAGGAGAGCCGAGCGTGGTTAGAAACTGAGATTCGCAAATTACTGCACGAGGTTAGCCGCATCGCCGAGCAGGCTCTGGCCCGCGCCAAGAAGGTACGAGAAGAGGGTGCCTCGGCAGTTGACGCGGAATTGCAGCGGCTCGACTCCTTGGAAGAGGAAGTCCGCATTCTCGGCGCGCAGCGAATTTGAACCCGCGACCGCAGTCGCACTATCCTATTCGCCTAGTCGATGACAAGACAGTTGTTCCACTACCCGCACTTTTCACCCGCAGTCGCTGTTTCCACCACGCACTATCAACAACTTCTAGCGCCACCCGTGCCACGAAGTCGTTGTAATCACTGTTAATTTTAACCCTGAAAAGGCTGGCGTCGGCGGTTCAACTCCGTCCCTGGCCACCACCAAATCAAAAAGTTAGAGAGGTTCGAAACTCGGCGTGGTGCCAATTTTGGTGCCAATACTTTGCTGAATTCTCGATGCCTACTGGAACAAAACTTTCTGCCGCAAAACGCATCAAGCCCCGCCCCCAACGGGGCCGGGCCTGACAGCTCGTGACCGGTCGACCCAGATCAAAACGTTAAGGCCTCAAGGGTAGCTCACCACAGTGACCGGAACATCCGCGTTAGCTATGGTCGACGGGCCTCCTGTGTTGTCGATCACATTCAGGATGCCACCGAACCCGGATGTGGAGAGGAATACCGTAAGCAGATCATTCATGCTCGATGGCGCGAGGGTAGTGGGAACCTCAAACGCATTCGCCGCGTAGATGTTCACGCCCTGATCGAAGAAGCTGTAGCTGCCGAGGCCGTATCCCTTGAAGCTGGTTACATTGTCAGTAACTTTAAAGGCTGCCCAGCCGTCGACACCGGGAGCCTCCATCCACGCGGTCTGGCTGGGAGGATCGTAAGGCATCTCGTTTTGGAAGAAGATGTCGGTGCCGCCATTGCCGATCCAGATTACCTCGTACTGCTGGTAGTGCTCGACGAAAAGGCCGTAAGCAGTCACGTTGTTGCCGGTGACGATCAGGCCGGTGTCGGCGGTGTTGTCGGTCCAACCGACGCCGTTGCCGTGATCAGCGCGCCATGCCCAGATGTCGTCCAAGATGGTGTTGTTGCTGCCGACTGAAAGGCTAACGTTCGCCTGGCCCGGCTCCGCGCCGCCAATGCGGAAAAAAACATCCTGCAGCGCCGAGGGGTCGGAGCTGGAGTTTGGGCCGAGCGGAGTTCCGAACTGAAGAAGCAGAGGAGAGTTCGGAATTCCGGCGTCGAAAATCATCCCTGAGACCATTACTCCTTTTGAGGGAAGGACGATCATCGAGACAATTCCATTCTCCGGAATCAGAGTGGGAAAGCCGATGCCGAGCACTACTGTGTCGGGACGCGTGACCAGCAGAGTCTGATTGAGGTTGTAGACACCCGGAGTAAGTATGAGGTTCTTGCCCAAGAGTAACTGTGTATTGATTTGCGCCGCGGTGTTCGTCGGCTGCGCAATGAAGAACTGCGAGATTGGGATGGATGAGCCCGGCGTCTGGCCGTTGGCCCAGGTTGTACCAACGGAATTGAACTGGACGGAAGGGACGAAGACGTTGTAGTTTCCGTTGGAGTCAATGTACAGATATGGCTCTTCGCGCGTCACGGGACTGGTCGCGAGCGTGGTGTATGGGCCGCTGCACGAATCTTCGGGGAAACACTGGGCAGGCGCGCCGACGACGCCGGAGAACACCTGGTTCCATACGCCGTTGGTCCAGCCATCGATCTGGCTGTTGCGAGTGATCCATTGCTGCTGCGAACCGCTGACGATCGTGCCCCCGGTGAACTGTGAGTCGGCGATGAAGCCGCCACTGGCGTCCGACGGGCCGGTGCAGTAGTCCATCAATGTAGCTGCCCCATTGACCTGGACCCGGCGCACTGGCGCGGCTTGCGACACCGCCCAGAATTCGCCGTAGTAGCAGCCGAAGGTCGGATTATTCACGTTGATGGTAAGGTTCGACAATGATCGCCAGAAGTTATCGGACGCGACGCAACTGCCGGAAAAGCACTGGTTGTACACGTTGATGGAGCCGTTAATCACCACATCGGTGGGAGACTGGCCCAGGCCTGCAACTGTGGTGTAATAGCCGACCTGAAAGTTGAGTGGATTGGCGCTGGTTCCATAGGTGCCCGGCTCGAACAGCAGCGCATAGCGCTGAGTGCCGAACTGGTTGGAGATCTGTTGGGTTGCGATGGAATCGACCGTCGCCTGGATTGAACTTAGCGACATGCTGGGATTAAAGATGTAGACATTTGAGCCGAAATTGACTTGGCTCGACCATTCTACGGCCCTGGCGAGCGGAGCCAGCGCCGATGATGCTGCCGTAAGAACAGCGATTGAAGCGACTGCACTCACAAAATGCAGCAGTATTCGTTTCCGATCAGCTATGGCGAGCAAACATCGAGCAACCGAAGATCGCATCCAATGTGTGTACAACATGGTATGTTCCTCCTCTTCTGACCGAGTTGAAAATATTTCATCGAGTTAACTGGGATACCCCCTCTGGAATTCACCACCGGCCACGCGAGGCGAGACATTGGCAAGGCATTCGTCGCAGAGGCCGGAGAACCGCGAGAGATTCGGGTCACTCTACAACGATCCTCGCCGCTTTCGGCGAAGTAGCCGCTTTTGTTCGCGATTCGTAACAAGAGTCGTCAGCCGGACACCGCCGAATTCGTATCGCCGATTCCACAAAGTCAGCCGGGAGAGAGGAAGCAACCGGGCAGAAGATTCATTCGATTTCCCCCTCAAACGTGCTGAAATCAGGATCTTTGAGCTGGAGCAAAGCCGTCGTTTGGTCCGCCCCTTTTATCGACTCGCGGCAACCCTCGTTTTTTGTCTTCGCCGTTCGCGCTCGGCCTGCATCTCCTGGATGCTTTGTTCGACCAGCGGCGAGTAAAGCGCCTTGACCCAACTCGAATTCTCCCCACTCCGGCTGCCCGCCGAGCGTGGAAAGGGGTTGCAATTCTTCTTTACAGTCTGGCAAATCGACTGCGCATGCCGTTGCATTGTCTATAGTGTTCAGAATGGCCGCGATTCATCGGAAAGACCTGCTGGAGAAATTCCGGAAGCGATTCGGTTCGTCCGCGAACCTGTATCGAGCCCCGGGCCGGGTTAACCTGATCGGGGAGCATACCGATTACAACGATGGTTTCGTTCTTCCCGCAGCGATAGGTTTTTCTTGTTGGGTAGCGGTTGCCCCCCGGAACGACCGGAAGCTCGTGCTTTATTCGGAAAATGTCGATGAGTCGGTCGAAACGAATCTTGATGATCTCGGCGGCCAGCGCACGGGGAGGTGGTCGGATTATTGCCTGGGCGTGGTTTGGGCGCTGGAGCGGGCGGGCTATCGGCTCAACGGAACTGACCTATACATTCTGAGCGACGTGCCGATGGGCGCCGGACTCAGTTCCTCGGCTGCCGTGGAAGTGGCGGTCGGCTACGCTCTGCTAGATGTGGCAGGTCATGCTGTCGAACCCGGCAAACTTGCGCTGCTCTGCCAGCAGGCGGAAAACGAATTCGTGGGTGCACGCTGCGGCATCATGGATCAGTTTGTTTCGTGTCACGGACGTTCCGGAGCCGCACTTTTTCTCGATTGCCGTTCTCTTGATTTTCGTTTGGCGTCGATTCCAGCGGAAGTGAAATTTGTTATTTGCAATACCATGGTGCGGCACGAGATCGCCGCCGGGGAATATAACGCGCGTCGTGCCGAATGCGAGTCGGGGGTGCGGCTGTTGTGGGCACGGCTACCTGGCATTCGTGCCTTGCGGGATGTCTCAATCGTGGAATTGGAAAGCAATCGCGACCTTCTCGGCGAAACCGTTTACAAGCGCTGCCGTCACGTCATCAGCGAGAATCTGCGCACACAGGAAGCGGCGATCGCACTACAGCAGGGCGATATTGGGTTACTGCGAAACCTGATGGCCGCATCGCATCAGAGTCTTCGCGACGACTTTGAAGTGAGTTGCCGCGAACTCGACATCCTGGTTGAGCTCGCGATCCAGCAACCTGGTGTGCTTGGAGCGCGCATGACTGGAGGCGGCTTTGGCGGGTGCACGATCAACCTGGTGAAAGCGGTGCATGCGGTAGAGTTTTGCAAACAGTTGGCTGCCGGATACGAGAGTGAAACTGGGTTGCGTGCCGATGTCTATATTACGGAGCCTTCGCAGGGAGCTCGAAAAGTGTCTTAGTGTAAGTAATGTGTCTCCGGCAGTTCGCGCAGCTTCTCGGCCGCGAGTTCCGGAGTCATATCACGCTGCGGGGATGCCAACAGTTCGAAGCCCACCATGAACTTCTTGACGGTGGCGGAGCGCAACAGGGGAGGGAAGAAGTGCGCGTGGAAGTGCCACTCCGCATGTTCGCTGCCATCGGTCGGTCGCTGATGAAATCCCATCGAGTATGGGAAGGAAGTCTGAAACAGATTGTCGTAGCGGGCGGTGAGGCGTTTCAGGATGTCCGCCAAACTCGCGCGCTCTGCCGCGTCCAGGGCATCGATATCGGCTCGGTGACGCTTGCTCAGGAGTAAAGTTTCGAAAGGCCAAGTCGCCCAGAAGGGAACGATGGCGAGAAAGAAATCATTCTGGCAGACGATTCGTTCTCGAGACTTCAACTCCAGTTCGGAATAATCACACAGGAGGCAGCGGCGATGTTCACGCCAATAATCGGAGAACGACTCTTGTTCCTTGCGCGGCTCGTTGGGAACGGTTTGCGTAGCCCAGATCTGGCCGTGGGGATGCGGATTGCTGCAACCCATTATGGCGCCGCGGTTTTCGAAAATCTGCACGTGACTAATGTTAGGGAGGCTGCCAAGGCTGCGATACTGCTCGGTCCAGACATCGACGACTCCGGCTATTTCTTCAGTTGCCATCTGCGCCAGGGTGAGGTCGTGGCGAGGCGAAAAGCAAACCACTCGACAGATGCCGCTCTCGGTTGTCGCGATCAGAAGATTCTTGCCGGCATCTTCGACGCTTAAGTTCGCCAAATCCGGCTGTAGGGCGGCGAAGTCGTTGTCGAAAACAAACGTCGTGGAATACCCTGGATTGCGCGCCCCGCCGGCACGCATGTTCCCGGGACAAAGGTAACAGTCTGGGTCGTAGGTGGACGACGACGCAAGAGCGGGCTTCTCGGTCTGCCCCTGCCAGGGACGCTCGGTGCGATTGGGCGAGACCAGAATCCAGTCTCGCGTCAGCGGATTGTAGCGGCGATGTGATTTCCCTTGAAGCTTTTGTAGGTCCATCTTTCGGAGTTCGAGCCTCAGAGTTTGAGCTTCAGAGTTCGAGGAAGGCCCGCACCGAAGTGAGATCGCCGCTCGCACGAACGCGAAACCCGAGACGTTTCATTATGACCTGCATGGCAACGTTATCGGTCAACATTTCGGCGGAGACCTGGCTGAGTTTTTCGTCGCGGGCGAATTGAACGACGCGGCGAAGCAGTTCGTATCCCAGACCAAGTTTCTGATATCGATCGGAAACCAGCACCGCGACTTCGGCCTGGTTCCCGGTATGAAGTTTGCTCAAGCGTCCGACTCCCATGATGTGGTGCTCGCCGGTGGCGGGATTGGTGACATCGGCGACCAGGGCCATTTCGCGATCATAGTCGCCGAAGCAGATGCGTAACAACCGTTCATGCGCCACTCGGCGGCTCAAGCTGAGCGAGCAGAAGTAGCGCAGATAAACGCTGCGATCGGAGAGCGTCTCATGAAATTTGACCATCAGCGGTTCGTCTTCGGGACGGATGGGGCGGATAATAATCTGGTTTCCATCTTTCATTGTCCAGGGCACCACATACTGCAACGGATACGGGCGAATCGCCGGCTGTTGCGTGGGATTCGCCTTGGTTGAACTCACGAGTAACCTCCTCTCTACCCGTTGCCGCAGTGTAGTTTGGTATCTCTTAAAGGATAGACACGTCGGCCAGAGAAAGAAAGAGCGTTCGGAATCGGCCTTCGCCCGACTGACCCCCCCAAGATCGGCTGAGGCGAACCGGCAGGCGCCGATTGCCTCGATTGCTCTACTTCCAATTGATGGATCGTTGCCCGGAGCCAGGCTCCGAGCGCCGCTTCAATCTCCTGTTGCGTTCCGGTGCGGTACAAGGATTCAAGAGTCTTCCCACTCGGCGACAACGGGAGGTGAGTGCAAGGAGTCTGCTCCTTGCGCGAATCCGCAGGGACGAATTGCATCAACAAGCATTCGCTGCAAGGTTCGCGGTCCCTGGAGTTGAAGTTCATGCAGGTGGGCGAGTCCTCGAAAATGAATCGCGGCCGCCACGCTTCGCGCGGCAATCGCCCATAGCCGCCTTGCTCAAGAAATTCCAATTCGAATTTCAGTACGTCCAGCAGGTTGCGATTATCTTTTGGCATGGCCTCATTCCTCACCCCCAGTTTCGTCCCAGCCCGAAAGCGACGCCGTGACCAGCATCACAGGGTGTGGTGCGAGCCATCACGCAGGCCAGTGGAGGGCGTAAACAGGGCAAAACAAGCCAGAAAGCTGACGAGACGTAATCTTTGAGATTAATAATTGTTAAGAACTTAAGCCGGAAGCCCGCTGCTATTATCCTTCCCAGAAACATCAACTCGTGACGCGGGTCACAGCACTCGGCCATTGAAACAGTTCAATATTGCACATTATTCGGCGTATTCTCCTTGCTATGTTGGTAAGTCAAATCCTAAGGGAGCCTGAAGATGAAGAGAATTGATTTCAGAGTGTTGACGGTTGCAACAGCCTTTGTGGTTATGCTCAGCCTTTCCTTGCCGGCGCATGCGCAGGACGCGTCCTCGGTCTTCAAATCAAAATGTGCCGGATGCCATGCGGCTGACGGAACCGGTTCGGCCATGGGCAAGAAGATGGGCGCCCACGACTTCACCACCGCCGACGTGCAGGGCATGACGGACGCGCAACTCACGGATATCATCACGAACGGCAAGAACAAGATGCCCAAGTACGGCTCGTTGCCGCCCGACCAAATCAAGGGGTTGGTGGCGTATATCCGCACTCTGAAAAAATAGCTGGTTTCTAACTTGGGTGAAGTGGCCGAATGGGCTCAATCGTCTGCGGCGCAGCAGGAGGTGTATCTGCGAAACTGCCGATTGAAGTGGAACAACATCTAAGGAAAAAGGGGTAACGGTTTCAAATGAGTGTGCGCGAACGCCTCCGAGACAGATTGCAGCCCATCTATTTTCTGGGGCAGAACCCGGTCACTCTTACGGGCGCCGTGGTCACCACGAGCACGGCGCTTACCACCATTGCCTTTTGGTTCTACGACATTTTCTTGCCCGGGCCGCCTCACCCTTATATCGGGCTGCTGGTCTATCTAGTTCTTCCTGGCATTTTTGTTCTTGGCCTGCTGCTGATTCCCTTTGGCATCTGGCTGCGGCGGCGACGGCTGCGCGCCAGCGGAACGCTGCCCGGAGTTTATCCGGCTATCGATCTACGCCTGCCCGTAGTGAGGCACACTTTAGAATGGGTAGCACTCGCCACCTTAACCAATCTGCTCATCCTCGGAACGGCATCGTACCGTGGCGTCGAATACATGGACTCGGCGAATTTTTGCGGTACGACCTGCCACACCGTGATGGCGCCCGAATATTCGACGTATCAGAATTCACCGCACTCGAGAGTTGAGTGCGTCGAATGCCACATTGGGCCCGGAGCCGGGTGGTTCGTGCGGTCAAAGGTCTCCGGTTTGCGGCAGGTGATTGCGGTTACTTTCCATACTTATTCGCGCCCCATTCCCTCGCCGGTCAAGTACCTTCGTCCGGCGCGCGAAACCTGCGAGCAGTGCCACTGGCCCCAACGTTTTACCGGCGATAAATTTCTGGTGAATACCAGCTACAAGGAAGACGAAAAAAACACTCCGCAGACCGATGTTTTATTGCTGAAGGTCGGTGGCCGCACGTGGCAAGGCTCGGTTGGCATTCATGGTCATCATCTGGCGGACGGCGCGCGTATTCGCTATATTTCCACCGACCCGGAGCGGCAGACCATCCCTGTGGTGGATTACACCGACGATCAAGGGAAAACGGTCGAATTTATTTCCACCGACACCAAGCCCACGCAGCAACAATTGGATAAGGGCGAGCATCGCGTGATGGATTGCGTGGACTGCCACAACCGTCCCACCCACGTCTTCGAACTGCCCGAAAATGCCGTGGACAAGCAAATGTCGTCTGGGCACATCAGCCCTGAGCTTCCTTACATCCGGAAAAAAGCGGTTGAGGTTCTGAAGGTGAATTATCCGACCCGCGACGTGGCGCGGCAAAACATAGCGGCCGAGCTTAACACTTTTTATCGCACGAATTATCCAAAGATCTACGAGACACGGCGCAGCCTGGTGCAGCAAGCCGTGGAGGGAGTAGCGGCCATTTATTTGCGTAATATTTTCCCCGATATGCGTGTGACCTGGGGAGTTCACCCGAATAATCTCGGGCACAACGATTCGCCGGGATGCTTTCGCTGCCATGACGGAAGCCACACCAGTGCCGACGGTCAAACTATCACCAACGATTGCTCCGCGTGCCATCAGGTGTTAGCGGCGGGGGAAGAAAATCCAAAAGTATTGACTGACCTTGGAATGAAGTGAACAACGCGAGTTGAGGGTTTCTGACAGTGCGCGAGTGAAGGTTCAGCGTGCGACATGTGGTAAACGCAGCTTGCTGATTCTGCCATGGCCATGCTCACGAGGCGGCTCCGACTGCACAAATGACGCGGGCGAAGTGCGCCCACATCCATGCCGACGAAGTGAAAGAATTCAAGCAGAGCAACCAGGGCAGGCGCGAGGTCCCGTCGATCCTGACGCTCCCAATTGCATTTCCTGCCACGGCCCCATTCATCAGGTTCAAACCTCGAATGACACGAGAGCAACTGATCAAAAATAGACTCGTCACCCGAGCGACAGTAAGTAACTGAAGAACTGGTGAGCGCGGCAGGATTCGAACCTGCGACCCATGCCTTAAAAGGGCATTGCTCTACCAACTGAGCTACGCGCCCAACCTTGCTCAAATAGTTTACCATTGCCCCTGCGTAAGACCTTGGCGCTGCATTGATACAAATGAGGGGGAGAGCATCGAATTAAAAATGGACGCCTGCAAAGCTGGTGAATCTTGGGCGAGTCACCGCTGGGTGCGAATTATATGACGCAAGTCTCGGGGATTACAAACCTCATCGGGGTGGATGTGGGTGGGACGAAAGTGGCCGCTGGCCTGGTCAGTGCGTCAGGCGAAATAACTTTCCAGACGCGAGTTCCAATGGCGGCCAATGACGGAGCGGCCGGGTTGGCTTCCGTGATTTCCGCGATCGACGCGGTGCGGGCCTCGGCCTATTCGAACTCCGGAATTCAAGGCTCGATTACCGGCATTGGAATCTGCGCTCCGGGGCCGCTCGATCCACGGACGGGAATCGTGATCAATCCTCCGAATCTTCCGGGATGGCGAAATTTTCCGCTGGCCGCTGAAATTTCAAGAAACTACAGCGTGCCGGTTCGAGTCGACAACGACGGCAATGCGGCAGCTTTGGCGGAAGCTTTATGGGGTGCTGGCAGAGGTTTTCGTAATGTCTTCTGCGCCACCATCGGAACCGGCGTCGGAACCGGCATCGTATTCGATGGCCGTATTTATCACGGACGGACTGGCGCCGCCGCGGAGGGTGGTCACAATACCATTGACTATCGCGGCCCGCGCTGCGGGTGCGGGAAGTTGGGCTGTATCGAGGCACTGGCGTCTGGGCCCGCGATCGCCCGTAGAGCCTCTGAAAAGCTAGCTAAATTGCTGGCCGACGGTCTGGGTCACACCTCGAAAATATTGGATTTGGCCGGAAGCCATCCGGATCGCATCACGAGTGAGATGATAGGGCGAGCTTATGCGGCGGGAGATTCTCTGGCAAAAGAGGTTCTGCAGGAAACTGCTCTGTATCTCACCGTTTGGTTGGGAAATATCGTTGATTTGCTGGAACCTGACGTGATGATTCTGGGTGGAGGGGCGGCAGCTGTGTTGCGGCCGTTCTTCGATGACATTCGGGAAGGCCTGCCCGCCTGGTGTGTAAATTCGCATTGTCAGGAAATCCCGCTGATCCCTGCCCACTACGGCGCGGACGCCGGCATTGCGGGCGGTGCTGCGCTGTGTTGGAATTAGACCGCCCCAAGCCACACACCCTTTCTACCGCGCCGATTATGCGGTCATTCTATCCATGCTTGATGGCGGTCCTTGAATCCCCGGAACTTGCGACCTTGGACTGCTCTGACAAAGTTGACTCCAAAAGACCCTGCCGATTGCAGCTTGTAACGTTTTGACGACGGTCATCATTATTGCCAAATAGGCGATCAGTGATTTCCGGATCGAGAGGGCGGAATCACCTGCAAACGTAAGGCTACTTTAGTCGATAAATATAAAGTAGATTTTCTCCCTGAACGCCGACATGCGTCAGCGCCTCAGCCCAAGCGGGAGCCGACGAGAATTTATTGACACCGATTGCCGCTTCCAAACGTCCGTCGTAAATCCTCGTCTCGTAATCCGGGCGCCGCTTAGTCCACGCCGCCAAACTGCTTCAGATCGTCCGGCCCATCTTTCACGGCGACCGCATCTTTTCCTTGAACCATTTCGCGCACGCTCTCCACAATATCCGGATTCGCCAGCGTCGTAATGTCGCCCGTGCTCAGATTGTTCGAGATCGCCGCGAGCACGCGGCGCATCAGTTTTCCCGAGCGCGTCTTCGGCATATCCGGAACGATGTGCACTCTTTTCGGGCGCGCAATTTTCCCAATGATGGTTTCAATCGCCTTCGTGACTTTGTCTGCGATTTCAGGGCTCGGCTTGATCCCCGGCGCCAACGACACATAAACCTCCGGCACTCGCCCTTTGATGTCATCCACCACCGGCACCACCGCGGCCTCCGCGATCTCGGGCAGCGTCAAACATGCCGATTCGATTTCTTTTGTTCCCAGTCGATGTCCGGCAACGTTGATCACGTCATCCACGCGGCCCAGAATCCGAAGATAGCCGTCTGCCGCGAGCACCGCGCCATCGGCGGCAAAGTATGGCCAGTCATGCCAGTCCTTGCTCTTCAAATCCTTGCAATATTTTCGGTAGTATTGGTCGACGAAGCGATCCCGGTCTCCCCAAATCGTCTGCATAATTCCCGGCCACGGATTGCGGATACAAATGTTGCCCGCTTTGCCAGAGCCGGCCGTAACCTCGGCACTATTTTCGTCAAAAATTGTCGGATAAATTCCCGGCGCACCCGGGCCCGCACTTCCCGGCTTCATGGGGTCGATTGCGGGTTTCGTCGTGCACAGGAATCCGCCGTTTTCGGTTTGCCACCACGTGTCGACAATCACCGCTTCGCCTTTACCGACCACATCGTGATACCAACGCCAAACCTCCGGCTCAATCGGCTCTCCCACGGTCGTCATGTGCTTGAAGTGGTAGTTGTATTTCGCGGGCTCATCGGGGCCAGCTTTGCGCAGCATGCGAATGGCTGTCGGTGAAGTGTGAAAGATATTTACGTTCAGCCGCTGCGCGATTCTCCACACGCGCCCCGCATCCGGGAACGTCGGGACGCCTTCGTAGAGCACGCTGGTCGCGGCGATTGACAGCGGACCGTAAACAATATAAGAGTGTCCCGTGATCCAGCCGATATCGGCCATGCACCAGTAAACATCCGTGGGATGGATGTCTTGCAGATACTTCGATGTTCCCGCCACATACGCCAGATACCCTCCGGTGCGGTGCTGGCAGCCTTTCGGCTTTCCCGTGCTGCCGCTGGTGTACATCAAGAACAGCGGAGCCTCGGCGTCCATGGAAACCGGTTCAACGATTCGTCCAGAAAATTTCAACAGCTCTTCATTCAGGAAATAATCTCGTCCCGCGGTCATCGGCGTTGAAGACCCATACTGTCCGCGATGCCGCTTCCAAACCAAAACTTTGTCGACCGATTGGCCTTCCTGCTGAGCTACATCGAGCGCGATCGTGGCGTTGGCTTTGTGGTCGATCAGTTTCCCGCTGCGATAATAACTGTCCGCTGTAATCAAAACCCGGCTGCCGGAATCCGCAATGCGCTTGCCGCAAGCTTCTCCGCTGAATCCGCCGAAGACTACGGAATGAATCACTCCCAGCCGCGCACAGGCCAGCATAGTCACCGGCAACTCGGGAATCATGGGCATGTGGATGGTCACGCGATCGCCCGCCTTCAATCCTGCCAAGTCACGCAGCAACGCCGCCAATTCATTTACGCGGACATACAGCTCCTGATAGGTGACCGAGACCACCGGTTCGTCTTCCGGCTCGGGTACAAAGATCAGCGCAGCTTTGTTCTTGTACTTTTCTAAATGCCGGTCCACGCAGTTGTAGGAAGCGTTCAGCTTTCCGCCCACAAACCACTTCCAGAAAGGTGGATCGTTGGTGTCGAGCGTGGTGTGCCAGTATTTATCCCAACTGAGCAGGTCGGCGTATTCGCGAAAACACTCGGGGAAATTCTTCTCGCTGAAGCGCTCGTTCACGCTGGGATCGGACAGGTTCGCCTGCCCCACAAATTTCGCCGAGGGATAAAAATATTCTTCCTCGCGCCAGTGCACCGCAATCTGCGCTTCACTGGTCTCAACTGCCGCCTTGCTTCGCTCTCGAATGTCAGCCATCGTATTTGCCTCTCATCATGGAGTTGCAATATGGAGTTGCAATGCGCCGGGATAATGCTGGCAATGCGAAAGAACCGGCGCGTTCGGATTAGAACCCGCATTCTACTGCTTTCGGCCCGCGGGCGTCACTTGCCAGACCCGGCGTCTGGGATCCGTATTTTCTGTTAGCCGCAGTACCCCCGCTTTTAGAGTCTTCTATCTCTGGGATATCCTTCCACGATTGACCGCGCTTTTAGAACCCACTTACAATCAAGCGCAACTGTTCTGGGGGATCGTTTTTTCGGGGGATCGATGACGCCGCTTCGTCTAAGACTTCACATTCGTGTGCTGGCAGCAATGGCCAGCCTTTCGGGCCTTCTTTTTCTGGCCAATGCGCTTCCTGTCCGCGCGCAAACCGCTGTCACCACTTATCACAATGATACGTACCGTACCGGCTGGAATTCCAGCGAGACCGTGCTCACGCCGGCGACGGTGGCGAGTTCGCAGTTTGGATTGTTGGCAACCGTGACGGTTGACGATCAGGTGGACGCGCACCCGCTGATTGTGCCCGGAGTCAACATTACTGCGGGAAACAATCAAGGAACGCACGATATCGTCTATATAGCAACCGGCAATGATACGGTCTATGCCATCGATGCCAATGCCGGCACTGTGCTGTTGAGTGTGAGTCTGGGTAAGCCTGTGTTTGCGCCGCTCGGTTGCAACAACAACGGACCGCACGTCGGCATCACTTCTACGCCGGTTATCGATACGGCCACCAACACGCTGTATGTGATCGCCTACACGCATGACGCGACCGGTCCGGCTTATCGCCTGCATGCGCTGGATCTCAGCAGCCTTGCGGACAAGATGACGCCCACGATCATCAGCGCATCGCACACGCTTATGAATGGAACGACCTTTGCTTTCAATGCCACCTACCAACGGCAGCGCCCTGGGCTGTTGCTCGCCAACGGTAACATCTATGCGGGATTTGGCAGCTTCTGCGATTATGGGGCGAACCTTTCGCGGGGATGGCTGCTGGGCTGGAACGCTTCGACGCTGGCGCCGCTCTCGGCGAACCAACTGAACGACACGCAGGCGACCGACCCCGATAGCTTTTTCCTGTCGTCGATCTGGATGTCTGGATACGGTCCGGCGGCGGACGATTCGGGCAACGTTTTGTTTGTCACGGGAAACTCCGATTACTCGGGCACGACTTATGACGGGGTTAGCAACATTCAGGAAAGCGTAGTCAAGATATCGTCTGACCTGACTACGATGTTGGACCTGTTTACGCCGATGAATTGGGCCAGTCTCGATCAGGGGGATACTGATTTTGGATCGGGAGGGCTGCTGATTCTCCCTGACCAGACGGGGGCTATGCCGCATTTGGCGGTGGCGGCGGGGAAGTATGGGTCGATGTATCTGATGAATGAAGACCATCTCGGCGGCTACTCGACCACGAAGAACAACGTACTGGGGACTTATCAAGTGGGCGGGTGCTGGTGTGGAGAATCGTACTTTGTTGATCCGAGCGATGGCGCGGCGCGGGTGGTGAGCAGCGGAGGGAATCGGCTGGAAGTGTGGAAGCTGCAAACTTCGCCGAGTACCAAGCTGATGGAGGTCGCGCAATCGCCAGCGCTGAAGACGGGGCAGGATGGCGGGTTCTTTACCAGCGTGTCCTCCAATGGAACGGCGAGCCCGATCATCTGGGCGCTGACGCGGCCGCTGGGCGGGGGCGCCACTGCGCTTGGGCTTTACGCATTCAATCCGGAATCGGGTAAAACTATGACTCAGATCTTCCACTCGAACGCGGGGGCATGGCCGAATTTGGGCGGGAATTCGAACCAGGCACCGGTGGTGGCGAATGGCAAAGTTTATGTGGCCAGCAACAAGCAGCTGCAAATTTTTGGGCTGAAGCAGGCTAAGAATTTGGCGGCTGCACCGGCCAAGTGAAATCACAATCTGGATTAAAAAAAATACGGATCGATCCCGTAAAATATCTGGAATCAGTTAGTTGGCGGGGTCGAGATCCCATCCTTGCCAGCTAAAATATTGATTATGGGGGATTTATCGGCAAAATTCCTGGAATCAATTACTTGCGAGGAATTGCAGGCGGTGGAGAGGCTCGCTGGCAGATTCGGTCGATTTTCGGTTACGCGCTGCATGTGCCGCCTCCTGTTCGCATGATGGGCTGATTTTGGAGGCGGGGCAAGGTTGGATGTCACACCGGGGCTGTGGATTGCTTGTGGAATCCCGCTCTTGGCTGACAGCGTCAAAGGGAGCTACCCACTTCAGGCTGATTTCAGGGAGGACACCATGGGGCGAGAGCGGGCGCTGAAGATTGTATTGGTGCTGGTGGGGTTGCTGTTTGCCGCGTTGGTTTATCCGATGCTGGTATTTGTGAAGCTGGAGTCGGCGCTGGCAATGATGATGTGCCTGTATGCCACGCTTGGCGTTTTCCTGCTATTGGCGGCGCGTAATCCGGCGGCGCATCGCAGCTTGATTGCTTTCACGGCTGGTCGAGCTTGGCCCATGCGGTGTTTATGGGGACGCAGGCGATGCTCAATTTCGTACAGCGCGGGGAGTTGGTGGGCGTGGGGGTGTTGGCGGTGATTGGGGTTACGTTGATTGCGCTTGCGCCCTGAGAGTTATGTTCCCGTGCCCGAGAGTTCGATCACCTGCGGCTTGGATGAAGCGCTGTCGTTGATGGTGACCGTTCCGGACTTAGCGCCTTGAGACGTGGGAGAGAACGTCACGCTGATTTTGCAGGCTCCTCCGGCGACTACGCTCTTGCCGCAGGTTGAGCTCATGCCAAACTGGGCGCTGGCTTTCATCCCGGAAATTTTCAGCGAGGTTTTGCCGGTGTTGGTTAGCGTGACAGTCTGCGGCTCACTGGTGGTGCCGTGCTCCTGATTCTTAAAGTTCAGCGGGGTTGTGGGCGAGAAATCGACGACCCCGGTGTTCAGAAGGGTGAGCACAGAATTTCCAATGTAGCCGCCGACCGCAACGTCCGGCTTGTGGTCACCGTTGAAGTCGCCGACAGCGATCCCGCCCGCTACGACTGCGGGAAAGTCCATCCCTGGCTGAAACGTTCCGTCGCCGTTTCCGAGAAAGACGCTGATCAGATTGCTGTTGAAACTGGTGACCGCTACAAGGTCGGGGATACCGTCGCCGTTGATGTCGGCGGAAACGACGCTGCCGGGAAACGATGCGCCTATGGTCGGGGCAGCGCGAAACGTGCCATCTCCATTGCCCAGGAAGATGCTGATCGCTCCACCCTCGGGTTCAGCGACAGCCACGTCCAAAATACCGTCTCCGTTGAAATCGGCCACCGTGATCGATTGCGGCCCAATGTAGATCGGATAGCTTTCGCCGGTTCGAAAGGTGCCGTCGCCGTTCCCGAGCAAAACACCCATTACGCTTGTACCGCCGAACTGGCCGGCTGTGACGACATCGAGAAATCCATCGCCGTTGAAGTCGCCGACGCCGAGAAGCTGCGTTGTGTAGGGGGCGGGGGTGTGAACTTGCTTTCCCAAGGTGCCGGTCCCGTTACCAAACATCACCGTTATGCAGTAGCAGCCGGTTTCGCTGGCGACCGCGACATCGAGATTGCCGTCATTATTAAAATCGCCGAGTGCGGCAAAAGTGGCTTCGCCAACCATGGGGTAGCGAACAGCGGGCTGGAAAGTGCCGTCGCCATTGCCCAATAACACGCTGACCGAGGCCTTTCCCGGGTTGGTAACCACCAGGTCAGAAATGCCGTGGTTTCGCAGATCACCTGACACGACCGTATAGGCGTCGTTTGCGCCATACGACACGGGCCTCCGGAATGTGCCGTCGCCATTGCCGAGAAGGACAGAAAGATCGCCGTTGAACGATGCAACTGCCAGATCTAGGAAGCCGTCGCCATTAAAATCGGAGGCTGCTAACGACTGTGGCTCTCCCGGGTCCGATATGCTTGCGCGGGTTTCCAACTGCGCCAGCGCTGACCGGGCTGACAGGGCGCAGAAGATCAAGAGCGTTGAGCACAATAGCGAGCGAAAGGAATTTTGAGACACAAGTAGCCTCGTCGAGTGCGGTCACTTCGCCAGCGGAGGGGAGACTAGCCGTGGAGAACTGGGGGGTTATCTTAGCACGGCTCGGCGCCTTGTAGCGGGCCACGTTTCGCACGCGCGAGCAATGTGGAGAGGAATGGCAGCCGAGGGCGGCTGCCCCACATGGATCGAGGGTGGGCGATCTTTCAGACGTGCCTCAGGCACGCGTGGTCCCCTTTTTCTCCCTTACCCGCCAGTGACCTGGCGGCCATTGTCGGCGGTCCCTGCGGGACCGGGATAGCCGGGGCGGCTATCCCTACATAAATCTTGTGAAATGGTCAGGTTACCCTGGCTTTGTCCGCAAGCGGGTTTGCGTTGAACGTTCTTTATGCAGGTGCTAGGCTGCGGGAAGTGGGGTCGGCGACAATCAATTCGGTGAATCCGGTGTTGGCCGGAAATGGGCGGGCACGGGCATTCCTGCGATCGGCGGCGGCGGAGGTGTGGGCTAAGTTTTTGCTGGCGCTGGTGGGGTTGGGGATGGCGTTTGGGGCGGCGTTGTTTTCGACGGCGTCGGGCGAGGCGGGACACTTGTGGGCGTCGGTGGCGCTGGCGGCGGTGTCGCTGTTGATGGCGGCGTTTGTGGGGCTGGTGACGGTGCCGTATCTGGCGCGGCGGGTGGCGCTGGAGCGGCTGCGGAAGACCTTTCATTATGAAGTGACGCGGGCGGGCGTGGTGTATGTGCTGGTCACGCTGGTGATTGGCATTGCGGCGCTGAATACGGGAAACAATCTGCTGTACATCGTGGTGGCGACGATGCTGGCGGCGATCCTGGTATCGGGCGTGGTATCGGCACTGGTGCTGCGCGGGTTGGAGTTGGATGTGCGGCTGCCGGAGCATGTGTTTGCCGGGCGGGCGGTGGTGGGAAGGATTGGGCTGAAGAATTCGCGGCGCGTGCTGCCGTCATTTTCGATACGGGTGGTACCGGCGCGGCGGGAGAGGAAGCCGCGCAAGCAGTGGCGGTGGGAGCAGACGACATTTGTGTTTCCGCTGAACCGGCCTCCGCAGGCGCAGTGGGTGCGGTTGCGGGACTGGAGCGTGCGGCGGGTGGCGGTTGCGCCAGATCCGCCGGGGATTTTTGAGGGGATGGTTTATTTCCCATATGTGCCTCCGAAGGCGGAGTTGACGGCGGATTTGGAGTTGCTGTTCGACCGGCGCGGGCGGTATTGCGAATCGAGTTTTGGAGTGGCAACGCGGTTTCCGTTTGCGTTTTTGACGAAGACGAGGCATGTGGCCTTGCAGCGCGAGGTGCTGGTGTATCCGCCGATTGAGGCGCCGGACGAGCTGTTTGAGATTTTGCCGCTCGTGCGCGGGGAGTGGGAAAGTTTTGTGCGCGGGCGCGGATCGGATTTGTATCGCATTCGCGAGTATCTGCCGGAAGACTCAGCGCGGCATGTGGATTGGAAGGCGACGGCGAAATCGGGGTCGCTGAAGGTGCGGGAGTTCAGCCGCGAGGATGAGCGGAAGCTGTCTATCGTTTTCGATAATCCCGCGGCGGGGTTGATTTCGGAGGCGGCTTACGAGCGCGGGGTGAACCTGGCGGCGTCACTGGCGTGGCATTTTTCGTCGCAGGATGCGGAGGTTTCGTTTGTGGTGGCGGGGCAGGGAAGAAGCGAGGATCTGCACGAGTTTCTGGCGCGGCTGGCGGTGGTCGAGCCGCATGGTGGAAAGATAGGGAGCGGGCATCGGTCCGGGAGGTCGGGATCTGGGAGGTTGGAAGAAGATCCGCTGCGGGAGATAAGCCAGGGGAACAGCGGTGAGTACAACATTGTGCTGACGGCGCGGGCCCCGGGAAGTTTGCCGACTTCGTGGTGGAACTGCTCGTATTTCGTGTTTTTGGGGACGGAAGGCTAGGCGGCTGGACAGACTATCGTGGCTCAATTTGAAGGCTCTTACGACGAAGGGCACAAAGTTACACGAAGGAACACTCGGCCTGATACTCGAAGCCATCTTCATAAATCCTCGACGGTTGGGGCAAGCATACCTCAGGGGCTAAAGCCCGCGTCTTTCTTGGCTCTCGGCGGCACGGCTGAAGCCGTGCCCTTCCCAAAACCGATTTATGAGATGGCCTCTAGTCGCTTTCGCGGGTGATTAGTTCTTATCTTCTGGGTTTATCTCTGCGCACGAACTGAGCCAAAAAGGGAGTTTCCGTGCTGATTTTTCTTTTTTCCTGACTGTTTACCTCTTCCCATGCATCTGATTCGGGCATATACTCAGCCCCCGGAATAGCTTTTGGGGTGCTTGAACACAAGAACCCGGGAGGGTCCGAATGCGCATCTGCGATCTGATTAAGAATCAGGAAACGTATCACGCGGACATGGGGCAAACCGTACTCGAAACGGTGCGGGCCATGGTGGAACGAAATATCGGCGCGGTTCCGGTATTGCATAACGGAAAACTGGTGGGGATATTCTCGGAGCGCGATTTGATGAAGCGCGTAGTGTCGGAAGGGCGGGACCCGCGCAGCACTTGTCTCGCCGAGGTGATGACCGACGATCCTCTGAACGTCAGCATGAATGAGGAGCTGGAGAATTGCATGGCGCTGATGCGGCGGCACGGCTTTCGGCACTTGCCGGTCTGCCATGAGGGACACTTGGTTGGCATCGTGTCATTGCGCGACATTCTGCTGCACGATCTGGATGAGAAAGACGATGAAGTGCGCATGATGCGGGCGTACATACACTCGGTGCCGGACGCATAGAGGCGGAGAAAAACGCTTTCGCGGGGCTGGGGGAAGGTGTATTTTGGTTTCTCCGGCGCTTGGTTGTTGCCTGTGGCGTCGCCACGAGTGCCCAGGAAGTTGTGATGAGTGAAAGAGTCAAGATTCTTTTTTACTGCCTGTGGATCGCGCATCCCGTTCTGCTGACGGCGCTTGCCATCGTTATGCTTCGGCGCGGGCAGCATCGCGCATACAAATATTTCTTCGTATACGTCGTCGCGCAGATCCTGCTTTTCGGGCCAATACTTGCGATCTATTTCTACTGGGATGCGGCCTTCTTTTACGCCGCCTCGTTCGACACATTGGTCAGCGTGGCTCTGGGGTTCATGGTGATTTGGGCAGCCTTTCTCGATCTGCTCCCGCCGTTCCACGCATCGCGCAACCTGGGAATCGTAGTATTGAAGTGGGCGCTCCTGGTGACGCTTTTAGTGGCCGGGGTGATAGCCATTTCCAATAGGCCGTCGGATACGGCGTGGGGGCATGCAATCCTAACCGCATGGATTTGCCTTCGTAGCGTTCAAGTCGCGTCGGTTGTTTTTCTTTTGATCTTTGCCCGTTACATGGGGGTGAGCTGGCGGCAGCACAGCTTCGGCATCGCTTTGGGCTTCGCAATATTCTCCGTGGTGGAACTGGTCCTGCTCGCGTCCTGGGACGGCTATCACCTGAGTACGGTTTTGGCGGGCCTGATCAATGTGGGGGCTTACAGCTTCTCGTTGCTCATCTGGCTTGGCTACGCGTTGGCGAAGAGACCTGAAACCAAGTCAACGCTGCTGCAGCCGCAGCGATGGGAACAACGGGTATCTGACATTCAGTACCCTGTGCCGGTGGACTCATTGATTCCGACGTTCGAGGGAATGGTGGACCGGGCTTTGTCGCGCGCGCAAACGACGCCGTCTCCAGCTATTTACAGAGAGCTGAACCTGCTCGAAACCGAGTTGAAGGACAATGTCAAGGCGTTGAAATTTACATCGAAGCAAATTTTGAGGCGGCTGGCGAGGCTGGGAGTGTTGAATCGGAATCCGCAATCCCGCGGGGAGAATTCAGGGGATCGGTAGCTTCGCATCACGGCTCGCGCATCGTAATCCACCTGCGTGCAATATGGCCCGAAAGTAACGTTACCTTCGATTACCTGAGTACATTGAACAGACGGGCCAAAAGGTTTAACTTCCTCTAATAAGCCTGACCGTGTGGTTTGGCGCGGTGTCTGCGATGTTGGCTCTCGCGGAAAGTGCCATCGCGGGAGTTTAGGAATTATTCCGATGAGCGAAAAAATCAGGATTCTTTTATACGCTCTATGGATCGCGCATCCTGTACTTGCGTCGGCGATTGCCATCGTTATGCTTCGTCGCGGCCAGCACCGCGTGTTTAAGTATTTCTTCGCCTACGTCGTGGCGCAGATCCTGACCTTCGCTGTGGTTTTCCCGACATACTGGTACAACCACTCCGCCTACTTTTATATTTCCTCGTTCACCACCGCGATCAGCGTGGCTCTAGGTTTCATGGTGATTCACGAATCCTTTCTCGATGTGTTCCGGCCATTCCACACGTTGCGAGACCTGGGCACCGTGCTGTTCAAGTGGGCTGGCCTGGTGATGCTTTTAGTGGCTGGTGTGGTCGCCGTTTCCACGAACTCGTCGGATACTGCGCCTTGGATGCAGGCCATCCTTACCGCCCAGCGCTGCGTGCGTCTTATTCAAGTGGGGATGGTTCTTTTCCTGTTGATTTTTGCCCGTTACCTGGGTGTGAGCCGAAGGCAGCAGAGCTTTGGCATAACCTTGGGATTTGGTGCCTTTGCCGTGGTGGAGCTGGGCTTGATCGCGTCCTGGGCGGGTTATCGCCCGAGTGAGGTTTCGATGGGCGTGGTCAACATGGTGGCTTACAACTGCACGTTGTTCACTTGGCTTGCCTATGCTTTCTCGAAGAGCAAGGCGCGCGACGCTTCGGCATCTCTGTTGCGGCCGCAGCGCTGGGAGCAGAGCCTGACGGATATTCATCATCCACTTCCCGGAGACTCATTGATCCCGATGTTTGAAGGCATGGTGGATCGCGCTCTGTCGCGTACTCAAGTTGCGCCTTCAACAACGCCAGGAAATGCAGCCGCTTCCAAGGCGGCAGCCGCTCAGGCCGGAGTTGCGTCCAGCGGCAGGCTGGGTTTTCCCCACTTTCCAACCGGGGCTGACTCGAAGAAGTAAGGGCTGAAGTTCTTTAGAGCATCGGGTAGTGGTGCAGTTTGAAAAAGATCCGTATCAGGGCATGCCTTCAGGCATGCCGCCTCAGCGAGAGATTTGAAATCGGCTTCAGCCGCTGGGGCCGTGGGGCAAGCTTCAGCGGCTAAAGCCGCTTGTCCTCACACGTTGTTGGCATCGCTGAAGCGATGCCCTGATACGAATCTTTTTCAAACTGCACCACCACCGGAGACCGGCTGGGCTTATCTGGATCGCGGAGATTTGTTCGTCCTCATGCCGCTGCGCGATTCCGTATTTTGTAAATTTCCAGTGAAAATATGCTCGTATTTTGGCCACCCAAGCTCTTCCTTCTGTCCGAACCTTAAACACTGTATAAGTTATTGATGACTAGAGACTTAAAGCAAAGGGTGGCCTGCGCCCAGGGGCCGGGCTCAGTTCGCCCCGGCAACGGACCGGTCAGGATTTGTAAGGAGTTCGCGCAGAAGGACTTGACTCGTGGCTTATAATTCTCCTCCGCGTCGTTTATCCCAGTTTGGGAAAGCCTAACGGCGCGGTAGGAGAAAACCCATGAAGCGCATAATCAGGATTTCCATCCTGATGCTTGGACTAGTGGGCACGTACGCATCGGCCGCCGTTCCGCAGGTTCCCGCCCCGGACGGAGGAATACCGATTGCTTCGGGCTCACAAAAACCGCCGCAAGCCAAGTAGTTCTGTCTTGCGACCGATGAGTAAAGTAATTTGGATGAGTTGAAGCTGCAAGTCACGAAAGTAACCTGTAAGTAACTTGGGCCGAACCTAGGGCTCGCCATTCTTGGGCTGACGGATCTCTCATACAAACCGTCAGCTCCGTTTTTTTGCGGCGAATTCCTGGTTCGATTGGGCGGCTCTAGGGCGTGTTAACACTATCGCAGGGCCTCAACAATTAAGGCGAAGTTGAGAAATCCGAGGAAAAGGGCGTCGAGTTTGTCGAAGCGGGAGAAGATGCGCCGGAAGCCCTTGAGTCGGCGAAACAGCCGTTCCACTTCGTTGCGCTTGCGGTAGAGAGCCTTGTCGTACTGCCACGGTTGCAAGCGATTGCTCTTGGGAGGAACCACCGGGATGAAGCCGAAATCCAGCGCCAGTTGCCGGGTTTCATTGTCTTCGTAGGCGCGGTCCATGATCAAATGCAGGGGCGCGGGCAGCGGTCCGATGCCGCCCAGCAAAAGGCGGCCCTGCTGGGCATCGGAGGCTTGGCCGGGCGACAGCGCGAAGCTTATGGCCGTTCGAGCATTCGCGGCAACCATATGAATCTTGGTGCTCCATCCGCCGCGGCACTTGCCGATGGCTTGGGGACCGTTTTTTTTAATGCGCCGGTGCCGTCGGGATGCAGCTTGACGATGGTGGAGTCCAGTTGGACCGCCGTGATCTGGATACGCACGATCTGCTGGCGCTGCAATTGCTCAAAGACGCGATCCAGGACGCCGTTCTTGGACCAGCGGTTCATGCGGGTGTAAATGGTGTGCCAGTTGCCGAAACGCCTGGGAAGTCCGCGCCATTTGCAGCCTTGCTCGGCGACATAGAGGATCGCGTTCAACACCGCGAGATTGGTCAGGCTCACGTTGCCGCGCTGACGGGGAAGACTGGACTCGATGCGACCGTATTGCGCCTCGGTAATCTCCATGAAAAGGAGAATACCACAAAATCCTATTTAGTGTTAACACGCCCTAGCGGGGATGCGTCCGCAGTGCGGATTCCAGAGCACGGCGCAGTTGCGCCGTGTCCGTGATGGGCGGTTGGCAGGCGAAGCCCGAACATAGAACCGCGAAAGCTCGTCCGGATTTCAATGCGGGGAGATTTGGAATTGTCGCGGCGAGGGCTGGAGGAAGGTTTGCGGCGACTGCCTGATTCGCCGTGAGCCGGACGACGGTCTTATTGAAAGCGAAAGCCGCATGGGCGGCTGCGGCCAAGGGATGGGCGGACCCGTCCGGCTCGCTCCCGGAAATCACGACGACTTGCACTGGATTCTCCAGGAAGTGCGAGACGGCGATTCCGTAGGTCGCGGCGAAAATTCCAAACTGGCCTATGATGCCGGCAAAGGTTTCGAGAGTTTGCTCGGCTTTATCGCGATAGGCAGTGTCGCCGGTGTAGTGGTGCAGGCGCAGCAAGGTGATTGCCGCCATGGGATTGCCTGCGGGCGTGGGCGAATCCTGAAGGGGCTTGCGACGGGTTGATAGGACGCCCAGGCTTTGTCCGTCGGGGGCCGGTTCGGCGTCGAAAAATCCTCCTGAGACTGCATCGAAGAATTTGGCGTTCATTACGTCGGCGATAGCGTGCGCGAATTTGAAGTAGCTGAGGTCCGCCGTCGCCTCGTAGGCGTCGAGGCAGGCGAGAGCGGTAGCGGCGTAATCTTCGAGCAAGCCGGCGACCTCGCGGTGCGGAGCATTTGGATCGGAATAGGCAATGACGTGCAACAGTCCACGCCGAGGCTGCCAGGCCTCGGCTAAAGTCCGGTCCAGAGAGCGCAGCGCAAAACGGCGCGCATCGGGAAGGTCGAGCACTTTGGCCGCTTCCAGGTAGGCCGAGACGCACATGCTGTTCCATCCCACATAGATCGTTTTATCGAGGTAGGGCGTCTGGCGTTGCAGGCGGGCGGCATACATTTTCTTCTTCGCGGAATTGAGAAGTTCTTGCACGCGCTCGGTGGTGAGATTCATGCGGCGCGCGATTTCATCGAGTGGCGCGCGAACGTACAACACGTTTTTCGCCGGATTGTGGTGCATCTCGCCCACTTCGTTGATGTCATAGTGCAAGGCGGCGACTTGCGCTTCTTCTTCGGTGAGGACGGCGCGGGTCTCGTCGAGCGTCCAGGTAAAGTAGTCGCCGTCGTCGTCCATGGAAATGTCGGCATCCTGCGAGGCGTAGAAACCGCCGCGCTCGCGGTTGCTGAGCCACTCGTCCATCCAGCGGATAATGTCGCGCGCGACATTGGCGAAGAACTCCGAGCCTGTGGCCTGATAGGCGTGAACATAGTTCTTCAGCAGCTCGGAGTTGTCATAGCACATCTTCTCGAAGTGTGGGACGACCCAGCGCTCGTCGACGGAGTAGCGGTGAAAGCCTCCGGCGAGCTGGTCGTAGACGCCGCCGTTGGCCATGTGTTCGAGCGTAGTGACGATTAAATTGCGTAAGTTGTCGTCACCAGTGCGGGCATATTGTTCGATTAATAAATCCAGCGCCGAAGGATGCGGAAATTTGGGGGCGTGGCCGAAGCCGCCGTTTTGCGGGTCGAACATTTTGAAAGCGGAGTCTTGAATGGCCGCAATGATGCTGGGGGAGATGCGGCCGCTGCGGCCGGCTGAGGACTCGGCTTGGGCGATGGTGCTCTCGACCATCTTGGCCTGCTCCATCACATCGCCATTCTTTTCTTTGTAGGCACTGGCGATGCTGAGCAGCACGCGTTTAAAACTTGGGCGTCCGTAGCCATCGGTGGGGGGAAAATAGGTTCCGCCATAGAAGGGCTTGCCATCGGGAGTGAGGAAGGCGGTGAGCGGCCAGCCGCCTTGTCCGCTGACGGCGCTGACGGCGGCCTGGTAGCGGATGTCGATATCGGGGCGCTCGTCGCGATCAACCTTTACGGCGATGAAATGTTCGTTCACGATGGCGGCTACGTCGGGATCTTCGTAGGACTCGCGGTCCATGACATGGCACCAGTGGCACCACACTGCGCCGATATCGAGCAGCATGGGCTTGTTCTCGCGCTGCGCGGCGGCGAAGGCTTCTTCACTCCATTCGTGCCAGCGGATGGGCTGATGCATGGCGGAGCGGAGGTAGGCGGAGGAGGCGCGGGCGAGGGAGTTGAGGGTGGTGGTGGTCATAATTATGAGTCTATACGAACAAAACCACACAGATTCCTGCCGCTGTGCGGCCCTTGTTTCCCGCGGTGCGGGAATTTAGGCGCTGCCGCGATTGTGCCTGTTGACCTCCGTTACGTAACGCATTACGATAGGGCGTGATCCGGTCGATCCGCCACAAGGGATTGAAACGCCTTTACGAAAGCGGCGACCCGCGCGGCGTGATCACGGAGCACACGGCAAAGCTTCGAGACATTCTTGCGCGGCTGGATGCGGCTGCTACGCCCGCCGATATGGACCTGCCGGGCTTCCGGCTGCATGCGCTCAAGGGCGGCTTCAAGGGCTTTTGGGCGGTGACAGTTCGCGCCAACTGGCGCGTGATCTTTAAGCTGTCGGAAGGCGATGTGCTTGACGTCGATTACATCGATTACCACTAAGGGGTCTGACTATGCCGATGAAGAATCCACCGCACCCCGGTGGCTTTTTGCTGCGCCAGTGTATCGAGCCTTTGGGTTTGACCATTACCCAAGCCGCCGCCGCCCTCGGAGTTACGCGTACAACATTGTCAGAGTTGGTCAATGGGAAGCGGGGAATCTCACCCGAGATGGCAGTGCGTCTGTCCAAAGTCTTCGGCGGCAGCGCGGCTACCTGGCTTACGCAGCAGGCCCACTATGACCTCGCCCAAGTCCGCGCGGACCGCATCAAGCTCAAGCGGTTGGAGTTCGCGTAGCGTCGGCTTGTAGTCGTGGTGAGCGAAAACCACGCTGCCGTTGCAAAGTTCTTGCGCTCTCTATAATATGTTCGCCAAATATCGAGTGAGGTAAAAGAATGCGCAGGTTCGCTCTGGCTGTGGCTCTCCTGTCTCCGCTTACCTTGGTTGCCGGGAAGAACCCGGCTGATTATCCGCTGCGAATTCAGGTCATCGAATCGCATTGGAACCGGCCTTTGAACAATGTCGACCGGCGCTTTGGCGGAGTGGATGGGTGGGGACGCGGAAATATCAAGGATGGCGATTCGCTCCACGGGTTTGATTTCAGCTACAGCGCGGCGGAGCCATTCCATCGGACGGTGGGGGGTGGTCGCTATCTCGCCAAGTGGAAAAAAGAGGGCACAAGGATGGAGCTAATCGTTGGGGAGATCGGGGCGCCCGATAAATTCCTCACATTCGATCTCAAGACGACCGTAAGAGACGACGTTTATGTTCGAGGGCAGGACGGTGCGGTCGCAATTTCTCAGGAAGAGTTCAAAGCGAGAGCGAAAGACAAGAACAACGAAAAAGACAAGGACACCGACAGCGACAAACAGTGAAATATAGCGGAGGCGTCGGCGCGCGACTCTAATGCCGGAAAAACCTCCGCATACTCCCCTGACTTGAAAGCAGTTTTCTGGCGATGGCGGAGTACAAGTCAATCGCTTCAGCGAGTTGTTGTTTGTCGATGAACTCGGCGTCGGTGTGGGCGACGTGGATTGATCCCGGACCAATCAGCAGCGGTTTGCCCCAGTTCGTCAGCGCAGGAATGTCGGTGGTGAACGCCGCGATCATCGTAGGCAGACCATCGACGGTACGCAGGCGAAGGAAGGGGATTTCCAGGGGGAAGTCGATCTTTACTTGATTGCCGGCTGCTTCGACAATCTGTTGACGCAGGTCTTTCGATGGGCCGATAAGGCGATAGAGTAAATCGGCGTGGGCGTGATCGGGGATCACGTTGGGAGCGCGGCCGCCTTCGATTAGTCCGATATTGAGGGTGCAGGGACCGATCTCGGGATCGGAAGGCAACGGCATGGCGCGGAGGCGGGTGAGAGCGGAGAGAAGTTTGTCGATGGCGGAGTCGCCGAGTTCGGGATAGGCGGAGTGGGCCATGCGACCGTTGGCGGTGACTTCGACGCGCAGCGTTCCTTTGGAGGCGAGGGCGATGCGATTTTCGGTGGGCTCGCCGTTAATTAGATACTTGCACGCGTGTCCGGGCTGATTCGCCGCGTATTGGTTGGCGACTCTCGCGCCCAAGCTGTCGCGCTCCTCACCCACGACGAAGAGAAGTCCAACATAAACTCGTTCGCGGCGGAGACGCTCAGAGGCGGCGATTTGGGCGGCGATGATGCCTTTGGCGTCGCAGGAGCCGCGGCCGTAGATGCGAGCGGAGTCCTCGGAAGATGGGATGAAGGGCGGGACGGTGTCCATGTGCGTGGAGAAGACTACTTCAGGACTGGGCTGCTCAGGAGAGGTGGCATAAACGTTAAAACGGTCGCCTTCGACGGGAATTCGGCGGGTCTGGTAGCCGATGCGGCAGAGCTCTCCGTAGAGATAATTTGCGACGGCGGATTCGTTGCCGGAGATGGATTCGATGTCGACAAGCTGGCGGGTGAGGGTGATTGCGTCCATGCAGTGAAGAGGATATCAGACGAGGCGGTGGGGGCTGGAAGAGGGAATGCAGAAGTAAGAATTCAGAATGCGGAAGTAAGAATGCAGAAGTAAGGGCACCGGGTTCTGACTTTTGCCTTCTGCCTTCTGACCTCTGCATTTTGATTTCTGCATTTTGATTTCATGTAATCTGAGTTTGTGACTGAGCAGACTTCAACCATTAAATCGTTGTTTCTCCAAGGGCCGGCAGGACGGCTGGAGGCTTTGCTGAATGCGGGCGCGGAGGGTGCGACGCACGCGGCGCTGGTTTGCCATCCGCATCCGTTGTTTGGCGGAACGCTGCATAACAAGGTTGTGTTCCATACCATGAAGGCGCTGAATGGTTTTGGTTTTCCGGTATTGCGCTTCAACTTTCGCGGCGCGGGTTTAAGCCATGGCGAACATGATCACGGCAACGGGGAAGTTGAAGACGTGCGAAGCGCGCTCGATTGGCTGGATGGGGAGTTTCATCTGCCTATGATATTTGCGGGATTTTCTTTTGGGGCAGCGGTGGGGTTGCGGGCTGCGTGTTCGGATCGGCGCGTGAGGGCGCTGATTGGGGTAGGAGTTCCGGCGGTTCCGGTGGCTGCCGATGCGGAGGCGCCTCGCGTGTATACGTTCGATTTTTTGAGTGATTGCGTTAGGCCGAAGTTGTTTGTGAGTGGAGGGCGGGATCAGTTTGGTCCGCGGGCGAAGTTGGAGGAGTTGGTTCGGTCGGCGGCGGAGCCGAAGAAACTTGTGGTGATCGAAGGGGCGGATCATTTTTTTGAGGGAAGGTTGCGGGAGTTACGGGAGGCGATTGAGGGGTGGGTGAGAGAAGAGATCGTTAAGAAAGTGGACCGCGATTGATTGGCCTCGAGAGCGGAGAGCGAGACGCTCTCCGGACAGCCGGCGGGACGCCGGCGCTACGACTGCCCGCTTATAATCCTCGTCATGTCTGATGCAAATCGGGAAGCGCTGCATTGCCAGATGCGAGAAAAGGCGCGGGAGATTTTTCTTCAGGCGCTGGGCGAGGCTTCGATTGCCAAAGGGTTTGCGCGGCATGTGCATTGCGAGCGCGGGGTGTTGCGGGTTCGTGAAGATCTCTACGATCTGCAGGCTTATTCACGCGTGGTTGTGATTTCCATCGGCAAGGCCGGACATACGATGGTGGAGGCGCTGGCGCAGCAGATGGGTGAGTCCGCGATGGAAGGGATTGTGGCGAGTTCGGTCGAGCCCGTCGCGCAGGTTCGGGGCTTCCGGTATTTTCGCGGGGGACATCCGACGCCGAACGCCGAATCGATTGCGGCGGCGAAGGCGATTCTGAAACTGCTGGATGCGCAAAACGCGGCGTCGCTGGTGATTTTTATGATGAGCGGCGGCGGGTCCTCGATTGTGGAGAAGGCGATCGACGATGAAATTTATCTCGATGACTTGATCGCGACCTATCGCGTGCTGGTGCATTCGGGCGCGCCGATTGCCGAGATTAATGCTATCCGGAAACATTTTTCGGCGGTGAAGGGAGGAAGGCTGGCACGGGCGGCGTTTCCGGCGCGGCAGCTTTCGCTGCTGGTTTCCGATGTTCCGGACAATACGCCTGACGCGCTGGCTTCTGGTCCGACGATGCCGGATTCGACCAGCGTGGAGGATTGTTACCGCATCGCGGAGAAGCATGGCTTGCTGCCGCAGTTGCCGCATGCGACGCGGGAACTTTTTGAACGGCGGGCGCTGGAGGAGACTCCGAAGTCGGACGATCAGGCGTTTTATCGATCGCGCTGGTGGCCGGTGCTTTCGAATGAGACGGCGGTAGAGCAGGCGCTGGCAGCGGCGGAGCGGGCCGGGTTTGCGGTGCACGTGGATAATTCTTGTGACGATTGGGATTACGAGCGTGCGGCTGAATATTTGTTAGCGCGGCTTCGCGAACTGAGAAAAAAGTCCGAGCGGGTATGTCTGATTTCCGGCGGGGAAGTGACGGTGAAAGTTACGAATGGCGGCGTCGGCGGACGGAACCAACAGTTTGCTCTGGTGTGTGCGGCGAAGATTGCGGGAGAGAACATTACCGTGCTGAGCGCGGGGACGGATGGAGTGGATGGGAATAGTCCGGCGGCGGGAGCGGTGGCGGATGGAAGTACGGTGGAGCGGGCGCAGGCGCGAGGGCTGGACGTCAGGACATCGCTGGAGAAGTTTGATGCCTATCCATGGTTCAGCGCGCTGGGGGATGCGATTGAGACTGGGCCCACGGGGAATAATCTGCGGGACTTGCGGATCCTCTTGGCGTACTAGTTTTCCGAGACAAGAGCCAGCGCGCCTTTTCTTCCTACTGCTTGACAAGCTCAATTCGGCCCAGCACCGCCTCGGCGTTGGCTGCCGGATTTCCGGAAGGAACAATTGTAACAGTGGTTCGGCTGCCGAGCAGGTTATGGGCCTGGAGCGATTTGGCGGTGCCGGTGATGTCAAAGCTGAAGAAAAATCCGGGATTGCCCGCCGAGACTCCAACCGAGTTGTAGAAATTAAGCGTGCCGACAGTGTGCGGGTCTTCCGGCTTGGGGCGAGCGCCCTGCGGCAGATCCAGATAGACGTCATAGAAGACGCCCGGAGGCTCAGACGCGTTGAGGTCTCTGATCACGAGGTAGATGTGTTCCTCGGGCTTCAGGTTCTTGAGAGCTGCAGAAAGTGTAGTTTCCTCCGCAGAAGCTGGCGCCAAGGTCAAGGCAATTGGGCCATGGCCTAACTTTACCGGGAGCGAAGCCGTTGCCAGCATCTTCATTTTGGAGTTGGATGCGGAAGACACGGAGCCCGCTCCACTATGTGAGTCCTGTCCCTGAAGAACCGCGCCCTGCGAAGCCGCGATGAGCAAGAGAGATGCGGTAAAGATCAGGCCAGTGTGTTTGATTCTCATGATCTGCCCTGCCTTTGGCTGCCAAGAGACTTCCTATTCCTTAGACGCCAAATCGTCCAGAAAGTCACCCGCCTTGCACCATCTTACCTCCACACCAACAGGCGATGAGGCCACAAAGCGATTCTTCCTTGAATGCAGGCGACAAGCCGGAAGGGGCTTTGTGCAAGCCCGCTTCCGGTTCCGAGATGGAGCGATGGGAATTACTGCTCCACTAACGAGATTTGGCCGATGACCGGTTTGGCCTCGCCCTCCGCCTCCCCGGCAGGAGCGATCGTGATTGTGGGCTTTTCGGGCACACCGCCTTTCGATTGCAGCCTTCTCGCCAGATCAGTGACGTCGAAACTGTAGAACTGTTGGCTGGCTGCGCCGGTGTGAGCATGGTCCGCGTTAAAGAAATTGATCGTGCCCACGTAGTTGTCGTTCGCTTCGTTGGTGGAAGCGCCTTCCGGAAGATCGAAGTAAACGTCGTACAAGACTCCGGGTTGAGCGTTGGTTTGGAGATCCCTGAGGACCAAGTAGAGTGATCGTTCGGTGCCGAGCGCGTTGAGCTCGTCGGCGAGCAGCCTATTTTTGTTGGTGGGGCTGTGCTCAAGAGTGAGGCGTACGGGCCCACGTCCGAGCGCCAAGCTGGGAGAGGCTGCCTCGGCAAAATTTACAAAACGAGCGGCGCGTAACGGGGTGCGAGCTGCCGGCCGGAAATTCGGAGGAGCGGGCTCCAGCCGGTCATAGCTGTAACCCAGTTTTGCGATGTCGTCCACCTCCCTATTTTTTTTCTTGGCCGGTTTTCCATCGGCGGCAGCGAAGGTA
>Ga0302219_10000036_pt1 | contig 97200 bp, 84 predicted proteins | sample II_Palsa_E1_2_FD_194569 | JGI IMG/M metagenome (GOLD analysis project Ga0302219, IMG submission 194569) | Peat permafrost microbial communities from Stordalen Mire near Abisko, Sweden - II_Palsa_E1_2 | ecosystem: Environmental > Terrestrial > Soil > Palsa > Peat permafrost | place: Sweden...
TGAAAATGGAACTGCTGGCCGAAAGAAAGTTCATCGCGGACACGAGAAAATCGCCGAAGGTTCGGCTTTGTCGATTGCCGGCTTACAGCGACTTCACGACTTCAATTCACAGCGTCGCTGCTCAGCGTTTCGTCTATTAGCGCATACAGAGAATCGCGATACTGTTCAGAATTGAACTGTCTGAGGGATGGAACAAATCGTCCGGTTGCCAAGGCCTGATAAGTCGCGTTACCGGACAAGTGCTTTTTAGGACGATTTAACGTTTACTATTCGCACTTCCTGATTCCTGTTCGTTTTGTGCTAGCATCCGCGGCACCTCTAAAAGGAGAATCCAAATGAGTGGCCCCCAAAGGTTGGTCTCATTTGTGTTGGCGTGCGCTTCGAGCGTACTCGTGGCTGGCGCTCAGTCTCAGACAACGCGTGGCCCGGAAGTGAAGAAGCTGGCAGTAATGGTCGGCAGGTTCACAGTCGAAGACGAAGTGAAAGCCGGGGCAATGGGGCCGAACTCGCCAGCGCTGAAATTCAGTGGCACTGACAATTGTAGATGGACTGCAGGCGGCTTCGCCGTGATCTGCGAGGCGGCACTATATAGACCCGGAAGGAAATACTCAGAGGCTTCCTTCGTCTACTACGATCCGACTTCCAAGACATACCAATACCACGCAGTTGACAGTTCAGGAGGAATAGAAAACAAGACTGGTACGGTCAACGGCGACGTATGGACCTGGCTTGGGGAGAGCATTTTTGCCGGGAAGCTGTATCACACGCGATACATCATGAAGTTTGTTTCAGCGGACTCCTACGAATACACCGACGAGTCGGGCGAAAGCGAGAGCTCCATGAAGGTGTTCGTGAGCGGAAAAGAGACTCGTGTCACGGCCACCAAGCCCGCCCAATCGCAATCGACGCAATGACGGGCGTTCAGTCATTAGTTCCAAGCTAACGGGCAACTCCGAAGGAATTCCACTTGCCTGGTTAGTCATGCAACCGGACAAGTGCCGTACTAGAACTTTAGATGTCCGGTAACGGCGTTACTCAGGACTTAGGCAGTAGACCAACTTGCGAGACCCGTTTCTGCATAGCTTCCAAGTTGCCAAGTTGCCGGCTATAAGGAAGCAAATCGCGATCCTATCGTTATTGCGTAGTGCTCGCGGTGCGCTCCGGCCATAGGAAAGTTAGCAGCAGCGCCACCACGATTCCGAGCGCGACCTCAATAAAACGGTTCAGCGCCAGGGTGAAACCGGAGTCGGCGCGTCCCACAAGCACCACAAGTGCGAGCGTGACGTTGGCAAGTGCGGAGGCGGCTCTACCTAGATGTAGGAGCAGGCAAATGCCTCCGAGCATAAAGACCCCGGCACCGAACGCCAGCGGGTTCGGACCAAAGTGTCGCGACAGCAGGGCGCCAGCGACAGCACCCATAGCTGTTCCGGCGAGGCGCTGCCCGGAAACAGTCAACGTATCACCGAGCGTCGACTGCATTACGATCAGGGTCGTAATCGGCGCCCAGTAAGACTCCGGGAGTTTAAATAGATTAGCCAGATACAACGAGAGCATCGCCGCGACGGTCGTCCGAGCCAAATGTTCCAGAGACTGGCCGTTTAGGTCTTCAAAGATGCGATTCCATCTTAGGGTCATTTATCCACCCACGCCGGCAATTCTAGCGCGGGGAGCTCGATTTGAAACCTATCGTAGTGTCGATGTTGTTCAGCTGATAGGTGTCGGAACGTGTTACGGAGTGGCGCTGGTCGCGCTGGTCCTGCCTCTGCGTCGCCCTTGCGCCTGAACTCGCAAGGTGAGGCTCTCGGAAATTTTGCATGTCCGGTAAGGGCGTTAATCAGGAGTTACCCGCGCATATATTGCGCGACACGGAAATTCGCGCGCGCGCCGGATTATCGACAGCGATTGCAAGTTCACTTGTCAGAGAGTTACGATCGCCGCTCTGTATGAAGAGCACTGTCGCCGCCATATTGATAATTGTGCTGTTCGCTAGTACTGCCCTCGCAGATCAGCCAAAGACCGTCGAGGAAGCCGTCCAAGTCCTGAAAACCAGGTGGCTACAACCAAAAGACCGTGACTGGATTCTCCGCAACTCCAAAGATGACGTGCTCAATAGACTGTACATGGGCTTCGGCACTGGAATGCGAAACCAGTTTGGACTGTGGGGAAACAATCAGGCCCTTCGAGATTCGTGTGGCACGCAAAATCCGGAGGTTTGTTCAGTTGTGATTATCAACAGACTCTGGGAATCACTGCGCTCGGATGCCGCCCCCGAACTTGTGAGCCAGCTTGAGTGCCAGTTCCAACTTGCTCAGGCGATTCACGTCAGTCTCAAGGGATTAAACCAGACGACAACTGTCTACATGATTCACCATCTTCAATCTCAAATTGACTCCCGACTAGCGGCCCTTGCAGCATCAGGCGTGTCCGGTTGCCAAAATTCGTTGACGCTTGAGGTGGCTGGCAAACCAAACATGGATTGCTACGTAGCGGCTCCGCACCGGCGCGAACAGCTTAAACTCTGGGAAGACCCTACCCTCGCTCAAGCCTTATCTGTTTTGGGTACGGAGAACGCATTCAAGACGGTTAACTACCCGCCGAAGCTAACGCTCGACTTTGTTCGACAGTGCCAGCACCCGAAAGCACCCTTGTATTGAGCGATTCGCCTCGTAACGCCTGGTAAGTCGCGTTACCGGACATGTGGATTTGGCCGAACTTCACTTCTCCGGTTACCGCGTTTATCAGGACCTACGTTGGCGAACTATTTCAGCAGTGGCGTAAAACCAGTGACTCTGTCAATGAGACGACGCGGCCGTCGCAGCACCCTTGAAGAACGCCAGCAGGTCGGCATTGATCTGGTCTGCGTTCGTGGTTGGCATCCCATGCGGAAATCCGGGATACGACTTCAGTGTGCCGTATTTCAAGAGTTTCACCGACTGCTTTCCACTGGCCTCGAAGGGACAGATCTGATCGTCCTCGCCATGCATTACCAGCACCGGGACATCGATGCTCTTGAGATCATCGAAAAACGCGGTTTCCGACAAGGCCTTCACGCAGTCGTACTGCGCCTTGATCCCTCCCATCATTCCTTGACGCCACCAATTGTCTCGAATGCCCTGCGAGATCTTCGCACCGGGGCGGTTGAAACCGTAAAAGGGCATGGTTATGTCCTGGTAAAACTGGGAACGGTGGTTTGCGGTGCCGTCACGAAGTTGGTCGAATACCGCCATTGGCAGGCCATCGGGATTTTTGTCCGACTTCAATAGTTGCGGCGGAACAGAGCTGATGAGCACCGCCTTGGCGACCCGCCCCCTACCGAACTTCGCGACATAACGCGTCACTTCACCGCCGCCCGTCGAGTGCCCGATGTGAATCGCATTTTTTAGATCGAGCTTCCTTACCAGTTCATCCACGTCGGCAGCGTAGGTGTCCATGTCGTTGCCGGTCGCCGTTTGAGAGGAACGGCCGTGGCCGCGGCGGTCGTGTGCAATCACGCGGTAACCGAGCGCGAGGAAGAACATCATTTGCGCGTCCCAGTCGTCGGCAGACAGCGGCCAGCCGTGATGGAAAAATAGAGGCTGTCCCGTGCCCCAATCCTTGTAGTAAATCTCTGTCCCGTCTTTCACCGTAATAGTGGTCATGTGTTCTCCAGTTGTTCAGAATTGATTAGATTTCGCTTTCCGCACCACGATAGTGCTTTGGCCAACGGTTCACACCTACAGGGACTAGATGAACTGAATCGGGTGGTCGATAGCTTATATTTTCAAATTTCACCGAGTCAACTCCTGATTAGTCGCGTTACCGGACAAGTGGGTTTGACCGAATTTCACTGTCCGATTACGGGGTTTTTGTGTTACGGTATCCGCATACTCGGCGAACTGAAGCCACAAATGGCAATCAGGCCAAGCGACGGATCGCAGCGTCGGGCTGCGAAGACCGCGGGTCTTGCCGGGCTGCTTTCGTTCGCCATACTAGTCGCAGTCAACTACGGCATCTTCGCGCGTTTGATTGTCCGCACCGATCCGGTTCAATCCGCTCAAAATATTCTGGCGCATCAGACATCGTTTCGCGTCGGCATCGCCGGTGTACTCGTTTACTGTGCCGGTATCATCGTGCTCTTGGCGGCGCTGTACGTGATCCTTAAGCCCGTTAGCACGAACCTCGCTCTGCTCGCTGCGCTCGCGCGATTAGTCTACGCTCTCATGTGGCTCCCGGTGGCGCTCAACCTGTTCACCGCGCTCCGACTCCTGACCGACGCGGACCTTTCGCGCGCGTTTGGCGCGGAGCAAACGCAAAGCCTGCTGCGGATATACCTCAGCGGTTACGACGCCTACTACATTGGCTTGCTGTTTTGGGGGTTGGGATCCGCAGCATGCAGCGTGTTGTGGTTGAAATCGAAATACGTGCCGGCGAGGCTCGCCATCTTCGGTGTGTTCGCTAGCGTCTGGTGCATTTTCTGCACCTTCACTTTCTATCTTTTTCCCACGTTCGAAAAAGTGGTGGGGCGCTCGTGGTTCGATTCTCCCTTAGTCCTATTCGAACTAGCACTCAGCTTTTTGCTCTTGTTCAAGGGATTGCGCGTAGCCCGATAAACGCGAGCCGTTCGTAATGGTCGCGCAGTGGTCTCGGTGCGACACTCCGCTCGATAACTCCTGATTAGTCGCGTTACCGGACAAGTGCCGTACTAGAACTTCGGATGTCCGGTAACCGCGTTAATCAGGCAAGTAGTCGTTAAGGAACTTATTCCTCTGTATCGACGCGGTGCGGCAATCCGTTCCCGGCAATGATCGCAATTCTCCGTGTCTTCCTATCGACGCGGTATATGCGGTTATTCACAAAGTCCGCGATGAAGAGGTTTCCCGCAGAATCAACGGCGAGACCGGACGGATTGTGCAGCTGCGCGGACGTGGCTGCTCCGCCAGCCCCATTGAATCCCTGCACGCCCGTCCCAGCGACAATCCTTGGGCGGGCCGGAATGCTGGTGGCCTGAGCGATGAGACCAACCGACGGCTCGGCAAAGTAGATATTGCCCCGGACATCGACCACCGGATCATCAGGCGACTGCTGCCAAGGAATGGTTCCGGGTTGTGACGGACAATTCTCTTTAATACCACCTGACAGGGCAACCGTGTCGATGATTGCCGTCGCATGATCGATACGTCGGATCCGACAGTTCTCAACGTCAGCGGCGATGATGTTGCCAGCGGAATCTATGGCAATTGATCGCAAGTCACGGAAGCTGGCATTTATGGCCGAATCTCCGTCACCACTGAACCCAGTGCTACCGTTCCCCGCAACAGCGGAAAGCGCACCACTCGCCGACTCAATCTTAAAGATCTTGCTGCCATCGGAGACGAACAAATTATCGAACGAATCGAAGGCTAGGCCAATAACAGCTCCGAAGGTGGTGGTCAGGCCCGACGGCCCTTCCGTTGTGTGCAGGCCTTCGCCATTGCCTGCGACGGTTACCATATGTGCCGTCTGGCCGTCAACCTTCCTCACGTAATTTGAATCTGCTATGAAAAGATTCCCGCGAGAATCTACCGCAATCGAATTAACCCATTCGAACCCGACTCCCGTAGCCAACGCGTGCTCTTTGTAACAGCAGTTTTGCCCATTTCCCGCTACAGTGGTGATCGTGCGATTCTTCAGGTCGATTCGAAGGACGCGTGATCGATAGTCCCCCTGCTCCACCACGAAAAGATACCTATCTTCAAAAAGGGCAAGCGAACTAGGGCCATTTATCGCTGTTTTGGTAGTGCGGATGGGCCTCGGAGGCTGTGCGAAGATGGAGCCGAACGCCTCCAGAACAAAAGCCATCAGAATCAGTATTTGGCCTATGCGAGACGGGTGGATGTTCATTATGAGAGTCCAGCTTAGTTTAAGCTTTTAGCCCCCACTTCGCACCGCGGGATCGTTTCAGACTTCGAAAGGCAGCGAAGGCGCGGGCGTGACCGGTAAGAACGGCAACAGCGCATTCGTAGCTAAGGACGCCAACAATAATAATGTGTACGCGGGCGCCGACGGCAACGTGTACAAAAAAGATTCGAACGGCGATTGGAGCAAATGGGACAACGGCAGTTGGACGCCGGTAGATCCTTCGACCGGCGCGGCGCAGACCAAGAAAAATTCGCAGAACCAGAATCTGAGCGGCGCGACGCAGAAGAATCAAACGCAAACTCCGGGAACCGCGCCGTCCTCGTCGTCCGGCTCGCAGGCTGGGAACGGGGCGCGCGCGAACGGGAAAGATTCAGGACAAACGACGCAGCCGTCGTCTGGTCAGGGACGCCAAAACCAACCAGAGAAACCGACGCAGCCTGCTACTTCTCCGGCCGCACCGGGCGGCGCGGCATCATCCGGCACGATGGGCCAACTGCAAAACGACGCGGGCTCGCGCGCACGGGGCGATCAACTCGAGCAGCAAGGACGCAGCGGCGGAGCGAGTGGCAGCGGTCGAGGTTCCGGACGCGGATCAAGTGGGCGGCGGACGTTCGCCGCGTCGTTGATCATGTGTTGAGAATTGTGCGAGAAGCGCCCGGCGGCTATTGCCCGAAGGGCACGGCAGGTTATGCCGTGCGCTCAGGACTCCACGCATGCCAGTGACAGATCAACTGTCGCCGAACGCACCTCAGCCTATTCGTGGTCTTCCGCGTTCAGTTCGGCCGACACCGGCGTCAGCGTACCGAACAAACCGTCGGTATAGCCGTTGATGCCCGCCGCGAAGAATAGCGCCGGACCGGTGGAAGGAGTGGCTTCACTGCCTGCTTCGTTGCCCCCTCGGTTATCGAACTCCAGCCCCCACAGTCCCGAGATGGCGATCGGTGCGCCGCTGGCGTTCAGCAGGTTTCCGAGGAACTTACCGGTGGTGGCGTCAAACGCGGCGATCGTTCCACCGAAGCGGTTGCCGATCAGCAAATCGTGGCTGAAGAATCCGAAGTCCTGCGGAGCCAAAGCGACTCCCCAGGGAGCCATCAGCCACGGGCCCGGTTCCAGACGTTGCACGAGCCTGCCGTTGGCGGTGAAGACGTCCACAAAACCGCACTGCTCACCGCAAGTGTCATCGGCGGCGTTCTTGGTCGAATTCTGTTTCGCATAGGTGACCACGACGGTGGCGCCGACGGCCTGCACATTGTAAGGAGCAAAATCACGCGGAATCAGCTCGTCCTCGAAGGCTTCCGGGGAGACTTTTACGCGCGTGAAGTTCGTATCGAATTTCTCAATCCGGTTCTGGCTGAAATTGGCGGCGAGCAGGAAATGGTTGCCGTCCATTTCGACCCAGGAGAGGCCGGTGAAGACCGCGCCTTCTTTCGATTCGTCAACTTTGTTGATAGCCGTCGACGTCCCGGCCGCGGTTACTGGCGTTGCGGGGGGCCCCCAGGCGGAAATCGTGCCGTTCTTGGTGGAGAAAATGAATGCCGCAGGATTGTTCGGGGCCAAGGCGAAGTCGGAGGTGCCATTGAAGATGATCCCGGTTGGTTCGGAGGGACCTTTGGCGCCCGCGGAATTAGGAATGGTGACAACCAGCGGTACGGTGGCGCCTGCTCCACTGTGCAAAGTGGAGGTCCCAGTTCCGGCGTTATTCACCCACCAAGGACTCGCCGCGCCGCGCGCCACACCCCAGGCGTTTTTAAGATTCAGATCGACGGTTACATTCGTACCATCGGCGTTGTCGGGCTGGGAAACGTCAGACACCAGATTCTCCTGCGTGTAGTGTTGCGCAAACGTAGCTACCGGAAGAACGGCCAACACGGTGCCGGCCAGGAAGGCCTTCACGACTCTTGTCGAATTTCTCATCGGATATATCTCCTATAGGAAAACCGTTGAATTCGTCTGGTACGACTGCTCGGCCGAACCATGGCGATGCGCATCCGGCGGACTTCCCGGATTTTCGGATACGCCCTGCGGACGCTACACCCGCAGCAGGGCCTTGCTTGTATTTCGGCGGTCACTAGCTCGTAAAATGATCGGTACCTACTGCTGACAAGAAAGTGACAATTCGCAATCCCCCGTTCACAAAGGACGTTTGGATCCCCAGACGAGGGACCGCGAGACGATTGCTGGAGGCTGGGATGAAAAAACGGGGCTGGACGAGGATCTACAATCGCTCTAGGAGTTCACCATCTGGGTGGATTGACTAGAGACAGGCTGCGCGCGCGGAAATCTCACGAGAAAGGTTGTCCCGGAAGCGCCGGTACTCTCGACCGCGACCGAACCGCCGTGGTCGTGGATCACTTTATGCGCGATCGCCAGCCCCAGGCCCGTCCCGTTCGATTTGCCGAAACTGACAAACGGCTCAAACAAAGTCTGCCGAATCGAGGGCGACACGCCCGGGCCGCAGTCCGATACGCGAATCTCAAAAAATTCGCCCACCGATCGAATATCGACCTCGATCGCACCCTCCACCTGAGCGGAGGCTTCGCAGGCGTTCAACACCAGATTAAAGAGCGCTCGCTCCATTTTTTGCGGATCAAACACGCCGGCCAGGTTTCCGGAGGAACGGACGGAGATCGCTCGCGCCTTCATCTCGGAACGCACCCGGGCCGCGTCCACCGCCCGGCGGACGGTTTGATCGATAGCGGCCAGACGCGGAGCAATGGATACGTCCTCGCGCGACAGCTCCCGGAGCGAATCGAGCAGGTCGGTGATTTGTTCGGCGGCTGTTTTGATTTCGCCATAAATCTCGTCGCGATTCAATTTAAGCTTCTCCGCTTCGTAGAGGAATTCCGCGTTGGCCACTACGGCAGCGAGGTAATGGCGGAGGTCATGGGATATGGAGCGCGCGGCCCGGCCCAGTGCGGCGACTCGCTCAGTTACAAATCGACGTTCTTCGGACGCCCGCAGGTCTGATCGCATTTTCGCGAAGGCCGCACCAAGTTCGGCAACTTCGCTGCTGCCTGCCGGGTTTACCGAATACGAGTAGTCCCCTTGCGCGAGGGCTCTTACGCCTGCGACCAGATCATCCAGCGGTCGAGTAATCGTCCGCGAAGCAAGAATGAGAAGCAGCCCCGCCACGAGAATAGCGGAAACGCCGAGCAGCACAATCCGGCGATTGAGCCTCGCAATGAACGCATTCGTGGGTTGCAAGGGCATCAGCACGTAGCACTTCACGGCCGGAAACCGCCCCTCTTGAAACGAAACACTGGCGACCTGGTAGGGATTTTCGCCCAGGAGTATTTCTCGAGACGCGGATCCCGTGTCTGCGCCCTGGGCGATCAAGGCCCGCAAACTTCTCATACCGGCGGTTGAAAGCGTGGTCGCAATAATTTCGTCGCCGGTGGCGAGAGCGATCTGGCTGCCGGACGCGATCGAAAGTTGTTCGGCGACGCTCAAATCAATTTTATAACCAATGGCGAGGTTCCCGAGCTGGCGTTGGCTGTTGTCGCTGCCAGCCAGGATCGGACGCAAAAACACGCGGTAGAGTTGACCGTTGCCGTACCACCAGGCCGTGGAGTCTCCGTCCTCGACGGATTTCTTCAGATCCGCTTCCGCCAGTCCGGGTTCCCATCCCGGGGTGGACATATGAAAGGCGAAAATACGGCCGTCCGAGCTTGAAAGGACAAAGAGTTGGCTGCCCGCCAGCTTCCAAAAGGGTTCGGAAGCGTCTTGAATCGTCGGTTCATGCTGCGTAGCCATCACCGCCTTGAGGGTCGGCAATTCTGCCAGCAGTGCGGCGGTCTGGGAAAGTTGCACGTCGCGCTCCCGCTGCAACACTTGGAAGGCGTGGAGCGACGCTTCGGTGCTCTGGCGCACCCCTTCGCTAATTTCCGAACGGACCGTATGGCGGACGACCAAGAGAACGGCGGCCAGTAAAGTACAAATCGTCAGCAGTGCGGCGACCAGCAGTTGGGTTCGTAGTCGGAGAGAAGCCATGTGCCTCGCGGCCGGAGTATTCTATTCGCCCCGCGGATTCGCTCGATCGCCAGGTAGGAATTTGTAACCCGAGCCGTGCATCGTAAGAAAATAACGCGGGTTAGCGGGGTCGGGTTCGAGCTTTTGCCGCAAGCGCAGGACGTGGTTATCCACGGTGCGCGTGGTTGGGTAGTTTTCATATCCCCAAACTTCATTCAGCAATTCCTCGCGGGAAATAACCCGGGAAGGAGATTTCGCCAAGTATCGCAGCAGTTTAAATTCCTGCGCCGTAAAGCTAAGGGGTTTCGATCCGTTGGTCCCGATCATGGAGGTGAAGTCGATGCGGATCTCATCAAACGCGAGCACATCATGCGCGCTCGCTTGGCTCGTCGGGCCCAGCGACGCGGATTGGTCTCCACGCCGCATTGCGCGCCTGACCCGCGCCAGCAGTTCTTTGGGACTGAACGGCTTGGTAACGTAATCGTCTGCGCCAAGCTCGAGCAACAAGACCTTGTCCTCGACCTCATCGTTGGCACTGAGCACGACGATCGGTACCGACGCGGCCTGGGCCTTGAAGGCCCGGCATACTTCTTTCCCTGGCATGCGCGGAAGGTTCAAGTCCAACACCACTGCACTCGGAGTCATGGCGCGGAAGCTCTCAAGCCCGGCTACGCCGTCTGCGGCAAGCTGTACGTTCAAACCATCCGCCTCAAAAAGGCGCTGCAGCGTGCGCTGCAGCGGCCGGCTGTCCTCAATCACTAGCACCGTATCCATTCGGTCCCCTGCGCCCATCACCCCTCGCGACGTCGAGCTCCCGATTAGCGGGTTAGCCACTAATTTTCATTGTACATCCGCCGGCCACCTGCCAGCTTGTGGTCCGGTGGCGTCGGCACGCGGTCGGTCACGAAGGCCCGTGTTTCGGCGGCGGCAAATTCAAATACTCCCGGAGGCCTTAGCGTCCGGGTCTAACGTAAAGAACTTGCGCGTCCATCTTGTCGCGTCGCTTTTAGCCAGTTGTCAACAGGGCGTAAATTCGTAATCTGTGCCGGACGGGAGCTGCAGCACCGCTGACCGACGAACCGGGCCAAAAACCAAAGGGCTCCTGGTCCCTATCGGTCGTAATCAGACTGGGGAGGAGGCACGTAGTCGAGACCGTACTTATTTTTGTGTGCCGGTCTTAGGTCTGATGCTTCGCTGACGCGAATTGCTCCGAGCGCGACATTGGCATTCAATATCGACACAACTCGCGTAAGTGCTTGGAGCTCTTCCGGGGTTGCGAGCTCGTACCACACGTTTAACCGATAGGAACCCTCTGGCACGTCAGGAATGACCACGTGACCGGAATGGTTCGAGACCGCGAAATAATTAGTGTCGAGCGCGATGACCACCGCGCTCATTTCGGCATGAATGTTGCAGAAAAGAAAGCTCACTCCGGACCGATCGAAACGAACCGAGCGCGACATACCTGATTCGTAAAGGCCTAGATCGAAGCGTCTGCCGTCATAGAGTGAAAAGATATTGTGGAAGAATGGATCCTCGTTCGGAAATACGACGAGAGTACCTACCGGTACCACGAGCAGGTGCGGCTCGAACGTCTTATTCCGTTGCACGAGCCGGGGTGGTTGGTCTCTCCCCGCGGGAGGCACTGCTGGCGGCTCCGCTGCGCGATCCAGTGGCGTAAGCCAAACAACTACATTCGATGCGTCGCGAACTTCGGTGGTGGAGGTTTCCACACTCTTGTTCCCTGCCCGGGTAATGACAAAGTCTGCTGAGACCGAATGCCGCTGCACCGGCACAGGCGCAACACTTGGTCCAGCGACCAAGAACGTCAAACAGGTGAGCATGTAAAACGTCTGCTTCATTCGACTGCTCCCATCAGAACAGATAACCAACACTAAGCGTAATCTGATTGGCAGAATTCGCGTTGCTGTCCAGGGTGTAGGTCTGCAGGCGGCGATACTCGACGGAAACCAAGACATCGGAACGCACGCGGTAAATGAAATTTGCAAACGGGCTCAGGTTCCGCGAAAGCAAACTGCCATAAAATGCCCCAGATGCAGGGAATGCTCGCAACTCACTGGCGAACGGGTTATCCAGGCCGTAGGCCAGATTCAATTCGAAATTGGTCTTCGGCTTAATCTTAAATTGAAGCCAGCCCCCCACCGAATCCAGCCCGTGGATGATGCTGTCAGCATTGGCGATTGGCCCCGACAATACGATGCTTTGGCCGATGCCTCCGCTCAATCCTCCCACTGCCCTGCCGCGATAGGCTTCCGCGCTCAAGTCAAAGAGGGATCCTAAGGGGAGGGTCGCGTCGAAGGTTGCGGCCCAGCCATCGACATTTCGCCCGAAGCCCCAGTTTTGGCGACCGTAGTAGCCACCCGATCCTAACGTCAAGTCTTTGCCAAAAACCTTTCCGGTCCAGGCAATGCGTGAGGCGTACGCGGGCTGACCCGACTGTTCGCCCACGGTCGGGGACCTGTATTGCTGCGTAGGAATATCTCCCGTCAATGAGTCGAGGATGCCGGCCTCCAGCAGCAGACTTGAGTCCGAGGAGAGATGAATGCGGTGCTCGACGCGGATTTGAGGTGTCCAGGTCCATAGGTTCCCGCTGTAGGAAAGTGCCGGTACGGCTAAAGACGCCAGCGACGTCGGCGTAAGCGGACTGATGAACAGCGCATCCTGCCCCGCGACCAGCGAAGTATTTTCCCAGTCAAGGCGGATCGTCCCAGTGCGCAAGCGCACGATACCAAGAGCCGAGCCGTTGGGAATGTCGGGAAAACCGCCAGCAAAATCGAATTTCACATTCGCGCTGGTGCGCGCTCCAGCGATGTCCGGCCCAAACGCTTCGATTCCAATCTGCGACTGACGGAGCGATCCCGAGAATGCACCGGATGTACCGGGTGTGGCTGCCGGGGTAGCCATCTGCGGAAAGTCCAAATTGTCGACGGCGCCCCGCGTTATGGCGGTATTGAGCAGTACGATTCCTGACAGACGAACCCGGTACTTCGATCCGCTTTCGACCTTGGTCTGGCTTTGTTCGACCACCTTGTCGTTTAATAAATGCTCGTCGTCTCGCAAATCCGAGACCTGTTGCTCTATGGATACTCCGGTTTCCTGGGTAACAGTTATCGCCGGCTGGGATTGTGTGGAGATTGCGGTTCGAAGTGTTGACGGAGACTTCGAGGTGTCGTCGGCTTGGACGGTCGCCAAGGCCAATGCTGAGTTCGCGCGGTTCAACTCTGTGCGAAGCGCCTCCGTTTCGTGCTGCGCTCGCTCGGCGGTCAGGCGCACTCGGTCCATCTCTTCGTTCAGCGTCTGAACTTGGGCCTGGAGCTGCCGCACGGAGGCCGCCAAAGACTTCACGTCAATTGTCTCGTCGGCGGAGCGCGGAGATTCACTTTGGCCCCAGGCAACCGAAGGCGAACACATCAAAATGCCGACTGCCAAGAGTAGGTTGACACAGACCGGGCACCATCGATTCGACTGCATGGAGGACCTCCTGACGCTTCGTTCGAGAGCTCTGTTTTGTTCCTGACACACCGGCCTATTTCAGAGTTCCTGCTGAATATTCACGCAGCCGATACGACCGGGCCCTGGGTAAAAATCGCTTCCGAAATGGCGCTAGTTCCGCTCCGGCAAGACTTAGAGGAAGACACTCCGGTTTGGTTTGATGCAGGTATCGGCTGTGCGAGCTTGCTCATTTTTCTGGACGCTTTGCCGGCCGCCCGGGTCGATCTGGGATATTCAGGCGAAGAGACACAAACCTTACAAAAACGGGACACCCATTTAACTCCACCATGACAAGTCCCGCCGAAGGCGGAGATACCGTGACGGCTCGGCAAAAGAACCCAATTCAACTTACAGGAGCGTTATGGACCAGACAAAAAGTCTAATGAACCGCCGGTCACTCTTGCAGAAAGGGGCGATGGCAGCGGGCGCGGCTACGGTAGGCGCAGCATTGATCGGAAGCGAGACACTTGCCTTCGGCCAGTCGAGCGGAAGCAGTCTGACGAAAGGAGACATCAACGTTCTTCGATTTCTGGCTGCGGCGGAACTCATCGAAAGTGATCTGTGGACTCAATACGCAGAACTGGGTGGTCTGACCTCGGGAGTGCCGATCGAGGTGGATATGAACCAAACCCTGAACGGATATCAGACGGCGCTCTCCAACCTCGATACCGATGGTCCGCAGTACATTACCAGCAACACGATCGATGAAATCAGCCACGCCAACTTCCTCAACGGGTATTTGGAATCCAAGGGCGCAGACCCGGTTAACTTCGACGAGTTCCTCACGCTTCAAGGCAGCCGGGCGACCGGTGCGCAGAATATCGGTCGTCTTACCAACCTGATGCACCTGAATGTGGATACCAGCTGGTTCATCCGTTACCGCAGCGCGACGAACCCCGACTTTGGCGCCACTTTCCCGCAAGCCATCACCATAACCAATCGCACGGCCATTCCGATCACCGATGCGGATTTCGGCGACGCCAACCATATTCAGGTTATCGCCAACACTGCGGCGTTCCACTTCGGATATATCGAACAAGGTGGATCGAGTCTCTACCAGGCGCTCGGCCGAAAAGTCACGAGTGAAGAAGTATTGAAAATCACGCAAGCCATTGGCGGAGATGAGATCGCACATTTCCTGGAGTGGGTCGATTTCGCGGGCAATGGTGTGCAGCCAACGGTCGCTCCCGTATCGGACTCCGGGCTGACCTTTCCTAATTTCTTCACCAAGGGTCCGTTGTTCCAGCCAAGCCTGATCTTCCCGGTGCCGTGTGAATTCATCAGTCCGAATCTGCCGCATTGTTCGGTGATTCGACCAACCAACGACGAATTCGCTGGGGCGCAAGCAACGATTGCCTCATTCACCAGCGATGGACTGTTTGTTGGTCAACAACCGAAATTCCTTCAACTCCTCAAGCAGATGGCGGTGGAAGCCGACGCTGCCGTACGCGGCCTTTAGCCGGGAGCGGCCATCCGCATAGCAGGTTTGCCCGCGCTTCGGCATCCGAGGCGCGGGCCATTTTATGTACCCTTCTCCATCTCGACAAACTCATTCAGGTTTGGTTTCCCACCGGTTTGTAAAAGTCGCGAGTTAGGTCCCCTATTCGCCAATGTCCATTGGAAGTAAAACTTCACTTGTACGGTTTCGGCGTTAATCAGTCTCTTGGGTGGGAGTGGCGTTTGGCTGGACTGGTGGATCACCGCGCTTGGGATCTATTTAATTCTTCTCGCAACACACTGAATGATTAACGTGGTTATCGGGCGATTGATCTTCAATGTCCGGTAACGCGACTTATCAGGAGTTAAGACGAACGATTTCCAATTTGAGGTTGCGAAGATTCAGAGCAGAATCCGGCGCACCGATGAGTCGCTTTCGGGCCATTCTCGCGTTTATTTTTAGTGGCGGATTGCTAATATTCGCCTCGCCGTACTTCATCTATCAGGCGAGGGTCAAACGCCTGCCATGGTCCGTCCCCTTGGTAGTAATTCCGCTGTACGTCCTGCTGTCATACGGTGTTTTCAAGGTCTACTGGCCACGTATCAAAAAATAATTCACATCGAATCGCTTCAGCTAGGGTCGGACGTGCCTAACCGCGTTTCGACCCAGTGTCCGGTTACGCGACTATCAGGAGTTACATTCCCCCGGAATAATTCTCACTGAGTTTGTTGTAGCTTTCCTCTACTCTTGTATCAGAGCGCGAAGCATAATGTGCGGGATGACTCCCCAGAACAGTGGCCGTGGTTTGTAAAACTGATTCTGTTTCCCCCGATGCTAGCCGGTGCTGTCTGCGGTTGGCTTCCCCTCGCAAAGACACCAAAGTGGCGAGCGGCGCAAATCGGGTTGATTACCTATTTTCTCTTGTTTGCTATCGCTTTTGGCTGGAAAAAACCAACAGTCACGGTTTTGATTCTAGGCGTGGGTGCTTTAAGCCTTCTAGGTTTCTTGATTATCCGATGGCGGAATTCTAGCCACTGAGCGAGCTTCGTTCGTTCGCCAACTGTTTCTTGAACATACCGGGCAAGGTCCTGATAAACGCCGTTACCGGACATCTGAAAATCCGTGCGAATCAACTTGTCCGGTAACGCGACTAATCAGGACTTAGCAAGCCCGAACGTCACAGGGAGCTGCTTGACCCAATAGAACTCCCGTTAGCTTATTACGCGCACGCAATCCCGAACGGCAGCAGCAATCTAACCCCCTGGAGCGGAAAGAGAATTGACGGAGTGCTTGCCGGGCGCTTCCAGTTCAGGCTGAAAGATTGCCTCGATTGGCTGGTCAAACAGTCGCGAAATGTCAAAGGCGAGTGGCAGGCTGGGATCGTACTTTCCGTTCTCGATGGAGTTTACGGTCTGCCGTGATACTCCGAGGTGCAAGGCAAGGTCCGCCTGCGACCAGTTACGCTCGGCACGTAAAACGCGAAGACGGTTCTTCATCTCTCAGGTTAGCTCGCCTGTCTACTTTCCGGAAACTGACCAAGCGCGATCAACCCGGCCAACTGCTCGGTCGTGGAATTACCCACCAAGCGATGGCCGCCCACTTCCACAACCGGGACCGAGCGGATCCCTTTCGACAGGAGCATTCGTGGGTTGAGAGTTACGTCAAACGTTCTCAGGGTGAAGCTCATCTGCGGTTGCAAGGCCTGCAGACGAGCAAGAACGATGGGACAAAACGGGCAACTGAAAAAGCTGTAAAAGTTCACGGCAACGGGAGCGGGGCCAGGATTGGCATGCGGCAAGGGATCGGGAGCGAACTTGTCAACGATGCGGCCGTAACCGAGAAAGCGAGAGATGCGAGGGAAGAAGCGAAACAGCGCCCAACGCAGGAACGGCACGCCTACCATCCAAAGCAGCGCAGCAACCCACTGGTGTCGATAACTGAAATATCCCAAACCGGCGACGTAGCCTATCCAGGAAAGCGCGAGACCGGCGACGTTGCATTGCTGTTCTTTAAATTGAGTGTTCATCGGTACCTCCATACAGAAAGCACATAAGCGATGGCCCAGAAACCCATCATGGGAGTTCCCAAAGCATCAAATTTTGCGTGGTAAATTCCTGCCTGGTCGAGGCCCGCGAGTACGAACGCGAGAACCAGAGTCATAAGGAAAGCAATGAATACGGACTCTAGGCAGATTCGCTTTTGCAGCTCATCCATCCTCTTCACGGCACGGAATAACATCACTACGAAGAAGACTGCCGGTATGACCGGCAGGAGCGTCAACCAGGAAGGAACCGACCACGTCGTCTTTCCGAGAGACTGGACCGCCATTTCGGTAAGCAGCGCACAGATCGCCCAGAGAAATACCGGGCGGGTTAACCGGGCGCGCCAAGCGGACATCGAGCTCTCAAGCACTCCGCCATTGTAAACTCAACTTGTCATTTTGTAAAGGTCCTTTTACATCCAATTCGCGATGGTTCTTGGGTGCCTTTTAGCGATCGAAGACGGTTGGTCCAAGTGCGGGAAGTAATGGGCGAGCTCCTGGTAAACGCCGTTATCGGACATGTGAAATCCCATCAAAACCATTTTGTCCGGTAACATTTCAAAATCATGGCTCGACGATAAGCTGACCTTTCATCCCGCCATGGCCCAGTCCGCAGCGGTTGCAACAGTGAAACGAATACGTTCCCGCTGTATGCGCAACAAATTCCACTACCGTCGGAGTCCCCGTCTCGATCGTGAAGCAATCTTCGGCCGAACTGAAGATGAGGCCCGGATCACCTTTCGCCTCCGCGCCGTCGGGATAAAGATTGAGCTTGAATCCATGCGTCCTATCGAGCGATGTGATTTTCAATTGCACTGTGGCGCCCAGCTTTACGCGGATGGGTGACGGGCTATATTCATACTTTTTGGCGGTGACTTCGATGACCTGCACCTGGCCCGCTTGAGCAGGATTAGCCGGACGGGCAACGTCTGCGGCCACCGCGAACCCACCGAGAACGAACAAGCAAATAATTCGCGATACGTTATTCATTTTTACTCCTTCTTGAAAGTGAAATTGCGAACTCCAATAACAAAAGTTGGCGGCTTTAGTAGGGACAGCCGCGATTGGCTTTTCCGCGCATCCCCAAGTTTTCGACTATGAGTGCGGGACGTACCAGCGGGCATATAGTGCAAATCCCAGCAAAAGCTCCAGCCACCAGAGCATCAGCACACTGCGCATCCATATCTTGAAATGAGTCATGCGCAGTTTGGATGGCAAAAAGTCCGTGCCTGCAGCGAGCAAAATACAAAATGCCGCGATTTCTGTGATCGTTCCCAGCGCTGCATGAGCGGTCGCTAGGGCGTAGTACGCTTTGCCAAGTCTGAGCGGTATCTTCGGACTTACGTGCACGTAAAATGAAGGAACCATCACCACGACGATAACGATGAAGTTCGAGAATACGATTACAGACTGGCACCAGGCATGTGCTCGAAACCTCTTGCTGCGTGCGAGCTGGGCGCCGACGAGAAGCCCCACACCCATCAGGACCTCGAGGAGCAGAACTAGATCCGCGAGACGCGGAGCCGCTGTTCCTAGGAACCCCTCACTCACAGTGCATCGCCTCCACGTGAGCCCTTGCTTCAGGCTCACCCATCTCCGACAGACTCATAAATCGTCTGAAATTCCATCCCATTCCTGTTCCTACCATCACACCCGTAACCCGACCCCGCTTTGGGGAGGGCGGCGCGGGTAAGACTCGTGGGATGCCCGCGCCGCTGATACGCGTGTCTTCACCTGTCTATACCGCGGGGGCGTTTGTTTTATTCCCATACAAGCGAAAACCAGGTTTTTTGCCCTAAAAAAAACCCGTCGACCGGGAATAAAACCGCCTCCGCTGCAGTCCTTACAAATGAATACTCCTGTTCAAGAGGAAGGTTCAGTCGTGCTGGACTCTCAGGATCAGATGCGGTTCGAGACACTCGTCCTGCCGCACCTTGATGCAGCTCACAACTTGGCTCGCTGGCTCCTGCGTGGTGGTTCGGACGCCGAGGACGTTACGCAAGAGGCGATGCTACGTGCCTATCGCTTCTTCGGTAGTTTTCACGGGGGGGATGTCCGCGCGTGGTTGCTGCAAATCGTGCGTAACACCTGTTTCAGCTGGATGGACAAGCATCGGCACGGAAAAGATATGACTGAATTCGATGAGGAGGTGCACGGTCCTCGGAGCCCAAATCCCGAAGCGCTCGCCATCGCCGCGGATGCTCGTGGGCAACTGACCCACGCCTTGGAAGCCTTGCCGCCTCGCTTTCGGGAAGTGATTGTGCTCCGCGAGTTGGAAGGGTGTTCTTACAAAGAGATAGCAACAATTACTTCGATTCCGATTGGCACGGTCATGTCCACTCTTTCCCGCGCCCGGCATCAGCTTCAACTAGCGCTTGTTGACCCCGTCAGGAAGGAGGCCGCCCATGAGCTGTAATCGCTCCACCACTATTCTTCACGGCTACCTCGATAACGAACTGGATGTCCTTAGCGCCGCCGACTTCGAACGTCACCTTGAGCAGTGCCCCAACTGTGTCAGCGCGCTCGAAACATTGGAGTCGATCCGATCGTCGCTAAACGTGGCGCAGCTCTACGAGAAAGCGCCGGCTGAGCTTCGCAAGAAAATACTTGCGAGAATTGGTTCTCCGCGCCCCGTCACTGTCTTTCCGAAACGAACTGTCTGGCAATGGCTCGCGGTCGCTGCCGCACTGATCCTGGCTACTTATACCGGAGTGCGAGTCGTCTCACCGCACCGCGCTGACACGTACGAAACCGAGCTTGCCGCCGAGATTATCGATGCGCATCTGAGGTCACTCCAGCCCGGACACCTCATCGACGTCGTGTCAACGGATCAACACACCGTGAAACCCTGGTTCGACGGCAAACTGGATTTTTCTCCGCCGGTCCAAGATTTTGCCGACCAGGGATTTCCGCTGCAGGGCGGCCGCGTTGACGTCGTTCACGGCCGCTCTGTCGCCGCTCTGGTCTACGGGCGCCGTAAACATTTCATCAACGTTTTTATCTGGCCAACCAATGAAAGGGACAATGCGCCGCGCTCCGGGTCCCAGCAGGGCTATCAATGGACCGAATGGCATAGGGACGGGATGGAATTCTGCGCTGTCTCCGACGCCGCACCATCGGCGATCGAGCAACTTCGAAGTCTGCTCACGGGCAACTGAGCTCGAATTTCCAACCTCGTTTCTACACGCTCGCAAATTCACTATCGAAGAGCTGAATAAAATTGAAGGCCCGGCTAGTGGGCATTTTTCCTCTGAAATCGCTTGGGATGTTGGATGGGTCTAACTTTCTTTTGTGACGACTGTTACGTCTTCAGGGTTTTGGGCGACGAAATGAATTTTGAGCACGCGGGAATAAATTACGAGGTACAGCGGTCTGGAATGCTGAAACAAATCTCAATCGTGCTGAATGGCACATTAAAAAGGAGCTGTGATGAAAGATGTTGCTGTTGTTAGGAATTTTGCCTCAATCGCGTTATTGCTTGCATTCCTGATCCTCCTGCCTGCTGCTCGGGCGGATCAGGCGAATCAGGCCACTAAAGTCACTTTTAACCAGGCCGTTCAGATTCCCGGACATGTCCTGCCCGCGGGAACCTACTGGTTCACGCTACCTGAAGACGCGAATGAGCATTACCAAGTGCGTATCTTTAATGCAGACCGAACAATGCTAATCGCGACTGTCTTCACGAATGACGCTCAGCGCGTGCAGGCAACCGGGCGCAGTGCATTCACCTTCGCGGAGCGTGGGTCCTCGCAGGCCCAAGCGATCGTGACTTGGTTTTATCCAGGGAGCACCAGGGGCCATGAGTTCCTCTACCCAAAACAAGTGCAGCAGGAACTCGCAAAAGACAAACACGACACCGTCGTAGCAGGGGACTAGTCTCGACGGCGGACGCTATCGCCCGTATCAGTATCAACCGGTCGGCGGTTACCGATAGTTGCCGTCGACCGAGTTGAGGCGGATGGCCTCGCCCATCGATTCGGTCAGGTTGAACTAGCCAAAAAAACATCAGGAAGAGATTTGAGGGATACCTTGAAAGTACGGACACAGGGCGAATCAACACAATTGGCTGGAGCGGACGTGGTGAAACGGGCCCAGCAGGGCGATGCGGCCGCGTTTGAACATATCTACCGGTTACACAGCCGCAGGGTCTATTCACTGTGCCTGCGTATGGCGGGAAACCCGACCGACGCGGAAGATCTGACTCAGGATGTCTTTTTGCAGCTGTTCCGGAAGATCGGCACGTTTCGCGGTGAGTCGGCCTTCTCCACGTGGCTGCACCGAATGTCAGTCAATATCGTGCTGATGCGTTTTCGCAAGAAGCCGAAAGGCGAAACGTCTCTGGAGACTGTCACCAATCAAGATGAGGATTCCAGCGGACCCGCCAAGGAGTTTGGGGGAGCGGACCTGCGACTCGACGGAGTGATTGACCGCGTCGCACTACAAGCGGCCATCAGCGAGTTGGCACCTGGATATCGCGCGATGTTTATCCTGCACTACGTCCAAGGATACAAGCACAACGAAATCGCCCGGATACTCGGATGCACAACAGGGAATTCAAAATCGCAAACGCACAAAGCCCGAATTCGATTGCGCGAGCTCCTGCGCAAAACACTTTTAGGCAGCGAGCATGAGCGCGGGGAAGCGAGCAGCGACTCGCTGGAGTTGAATCACCCGGAACTTGGCTTTAATTGTGCCGACGCCTGAGTTCGTCCTTGGCTATCAAACGCAGGAATTCGCGCAGTTCGGGAATTTTTAGGGCAGCGCGGCGGCCTAGACATTGGCGGCCATGCGTTCAAACTTATTTTGTTAAGGAAAACGAGACGTGAAAGAAAAATAAAAAGTTTCAAAAATATTTGAATTTATTTTTTGGGCGTGCCTCAAAATTGGGCAACTAACACGGAAGGCCTCGCGTCAGAGTCACCTGAACGGCTCGGAGTTTTCCAGGAACGCGGCGCGGTCCGAGGTTCGTAAGCGCCGTCGGGTGTAGAGACAAAAACGATAAATCAGCAATAGGTACGGGTGTGTCCGTGTGCGGTGTCGGTCGGCTTAGAACGGGTGTGGTGCCGCACGGAGTATTTCGAAGAAGTTCAATTCATGGGGGGTTGAAAGCAATGGATCTCAAGAAACGGGTCTTAATGAACTTGGCACTCTTGCTCGCGGTTGCGGTTTCGGCGCTACAACTTTCCGCGCAGACGCAAACTACCGGTGAAATTACAGGTGTAGTGACCGATCAATCAGGCGGAGCAGTGCCTAACGCAAAGGTCACTCTCAAGGACGATGCAAAAGGAACTACAACAACCACGGAGACGAACAAGGACGGCATTTACCACTTCCAACTCCTGATCCCAAGTAATTATACGGTCTCGGTCACCTCCTCCGGTTTTCAAGAAGTCAAAAGAACAGTGAATGTCGCGCTCGGAGTGGTCACCAGCGCGGATATTCAGCTAACGATTGGATCGGCATCGGTCACCGTAACCGTGGAAGCTCAAAATGAGCCATTGCTTCAAACAGAAAATGGAAACGTAGCGACCACCTTCAACCAGCAGCAGTTGAGCGAAACGCCAAACCCCGGCAACGATCTTACTGCGATCGTTCAGACCGCTCCCGGCGTGGTGATGAACACCGCCGGTGGACTAGGTAACTTCTCGGACCACGGAGTCGGCGCTGCATCCAACCTGTTTACGCTGAATGGAATGGACGACAACGATCCCTTCCTCAATTTAAATAGCTCCGGGGCCACGAACCTGCTGCTGGGTTCGAACGAGATCCAAGAAAGCACTATAGTCAGCACCGGATACTCGGCAGAATTCGGCAGCCTGGCCGGGGCCAACGTCAGCTATGTCACCAAGTCCGGTAGCAACAGTTTTCACGGCAATGCGGTCTACTACTGGAACGGCAGCGCCCTGAACGCAAACGATTGGTTTCTGAATCATGCAGGCGATCCGAAGAACTTCAGCAATGCCAACCAGTGGGCTGCTTCCATTGGGGGACCCATTAAAAAGGACAAGCTGTTCTTCTTTTTCAACACCGAAGGTCTGCGAGTAATCATTCCGGTAAGTACCGCGGTGGCGTTTCCCAGCCAGGCGTTTCAGACCGCAACCATCGCCAATTTGGAAAACAAAGACGGTTTTCCCGCCAATTCGGCAACCGTCAATTTCTATCAGAACATTTTCAATCTGTACAACAACGCCAAAGGCGCAGCCAAAGCCGTGCCGGGTGCCGGATTCTTGTCTCCTGACCCGCTCGGATGCAATGGCTTCACTGGCCTGGGACCAGGAGTCGCTTGCTCGTCATTCTTTCAGGCGGCGGATAACAATCTGACGACCGAAGCGCAGTATGCCGGCCGGATCGATTACAACCTGACGGACAACGATCGACTGTTCCTGCGCGTTCTATACGACAAAGGCAATCAAGCTTCCGATACGGACCCAATCAGTCCTCTCTTCAACATCACCAGCACCCAGCCGCAATGGCAGGGCCAGCTGAATGAGACACACACATTCGGCTCGACGATGGTGAACCAGTTCATACTGTCCGGGCAGTGGTACAGCGCAGTCTTCGACAACGCGAACCGCACGGAAACTCTTGCGGCGTTTCCAACCACCATAAACTTCGCAGGTGCCAACATCCCGTGGTTCAACATTGGCGGAGCCGCGGCCGGCGGCGCTGGGAACGCATTCTTCCCGCAAGGACGTAACGTCACGCAGTATCAGATTGGCGATGACGTTTCGAAAACGTTAGGCAATCAGACGCTCAAGTTCGGTACGAAGTTCCTGCGCTATGACGTGAGCGATAAAGACTTTGGCGTATTCACGAGCGGCTTGGTCACACCCAACTCGGTTGCGGCCTTTTTCAACGGCGGCGTGGACCCGGCACCCGGAGGGGCGAGTTCAGTTCTGCAGCAAAGTTTTCCGACTGCTTTGTCGCAGCCAATCGCCCTCTATACACTTGCGTTCTATGGAGAAGACGACTGGAAAGTGAAATCGAACCTGACCCTCACCTTCGCGCTTCGAGTTGAGCACGAATCTAATCCGGTCTGCCAGACCGACTGCTTTAACCGCCTGAACGCTCCGTTTCTGTTGGCCGACAACAACGTCAACACGCCGTACAGCACCGATGTGTTGCAGGGATTGCACCAGGAGCTGCAGGGCTTGAGCGCGATTCTGTGGCAGCCTCGGTTCGGTTTCGCGTGGTCGCCCTTCGGCTCGCACCGCACAGTGGTCCGCGGAGGAGTGGGACTTTTCAACGATGCGTTTCCGGCCGTGTTCACGGACAACTTTGCTTCCAACGCGCCCGGAGTCAACACGTTTGTCGTCGCCGGGAGCAACATTGCGCCCGGTGAAACTCTTAACGGCGGCAACTTGTTTGCCCAGGCAGCCGCTAGCAACGTGGGACTGATCAACGGGTTCAAGAACAACCAGACGTTGGCTCAAATCCAGGCGAATGTTCCAAACTTTGCGCCGCCAAGTCTGTTTAGCGCCAACGCGACGACGAAGATCGCTCAGTTTCAGAAATGGAGCTTGGAAGTGCAGCAAGCCCTGAGCCAGAACACCACATTTGATGTGGCCTATAACGGAAACCACAGCATTCACGACTTGGTGGATCGCAACGGGGTAAACGGATTTTGCACTCCGCTCGCTCCCAACACGGCTTGCGCCGCTGTTCCTTCGTTCGTCGGTCTTCCGGCTCAACCGTTCGATCCCCGGTTCGGCACCGTAAGCCTGCTCGACACGAGTGGCATATCGAACTACGAGGGCGTGACCTTCTCCTTCAAACACAACATCAGCAGCGGCTGGGGCAAAGGCGTACTGCAAGCCAACTACACTTATAGCCATGCCTTTGACGATGTGTCCAATGGCGGAAACCCTAACGTCTTCTTCTCGGGGACTTCGGTTACTTCCGCTATAAACCCGTTCAACATCCAACAGAACTACGGACCCTCGGACTACGACGTCCGCCATTACTTCAACGCGAGTTACGTATGGGAATTGCCCATTCGCCGCGCTTTGCTGGGCCGCGGTTGGGCGCCAATGGTCGATGGCTGGCAGGTTTCCGGCACGATTTTCGTGCGCAGCGGCCTTCCTTACTCGGTGGTGGATGGCGGTCTGGACGGACTTCTGTCCGCGCAAGGTTTTGGTGGTGTTGTTCTGCCGCAGTTTCTCGGCGGGCCCACGTCGCGCTGCGGAGAGGGTGCCGCGACAGGCGTGACTCCTTGCCTAACCACCGCTCAATTCGTTCCGTCGACGTCGGAAACGAACTTTATCGGCGGTTTGCGAAACATCTTCCGGGGGCCGGGTTATTGGAACACGGACTTCACGGTCCAGAAGAAGACGAAAATTCCCCACTGGGAACAAGGTGAATTTGGATTAGCGTTCCAGTTTTTCAACTTGTTCAACCACCCGAATTTCAATCTGCCGAACAACGATCTCACCGGAGCGCTCGGATCAATCTCGTCCACCGTGAGTGAGCCAACCAGCATCCTTGGCTCGGGCCTCGGAGGAGACGCTTCGGTCCGAATCATTCAGGTGAAAGCATCGGTGACGTTTTAGTTTCCCTGCGGAGCCGCGGCCCGGGCAGCCACGGGCCACGGCCTCCGTTGATCAAAAAAGCGCCGGCCACGAAGTCGCGGGGCACGATGTGGTTTCTGCCTCGCATTGCATTGTTGTGTTTACACAATCAGAAAGAGAGGCAGTTGTGGCACTACGACTATTTGAAATTCACGAACAAAGATGGTTCCCACAATTTCTTCGGGATCAATTTGTCGACGGTCTCCAGATGATCCTGGAGGTGATGAGCACCTATGCTCCAATCGCGCAGTTACTGTGGCAGCGTCTCGAGGATTCCCGTACGGAGCGGGTGGTGGATTTGTGTTCGGGCGCGGGAGGACCTTGGCCTTCCCTGGTACGCGATTTCGAAATGCAGGGGGCGACGCCGCCCGAAGTGTTTTTAACCGACAAGTACCCAAGCACGGGAGAGCTCGACGAGCTGGAGTCTCTGAAAGTGAGACGCATTCATTACGTCAAGCAATCGGTGGACGCTACGCAAATCCCCAAAAACCTGAAGGGATTCAGAACCCTATTTTCATCCTTCCATCATTTCGACCGCGACCAGGCATGCCGTCTCCTGCAAGATAGTGTCGATCGAAAGCAGTGCATCGGCATCTTTGAGGCGCCCGGGCGTCACGTGTTAACTCTTCTCTCGCTATTTTTCATTCCCATCGCAGTATGGCTATTCATTCCCTTCCGACGTCCCTTTCGTTGGTCGCGGCTCGTGTGGACCTACTTAATTCCGGTGACTCCGTTCGTTCTCTTCTTCGATGGCTTCGTTTCTTGCATGCGCGCGTACTCGCTTCAGGAACTTGAAGAGATGATCAGCGGATTGCGGGGCAGCGGATACCGATGGGAGATCGGGGAGGAAACTGGAGAATTGTTACCCCTTCGGATTACATACTTGATTGGTGTTCCGCTGAGTGCAACCGTCGAATCAGCGGGATGAGGCCCGCCATGCCAACCAGCCTGCCAAAAAAGCGTGCGGAAATCGAGACACCGGTCAGAGAATGCACCGGCAAGCGAAATGATTGGGAAGAGTATTGAGTTGCACTCCGAGCAGATAATCATATGCCTCCGCTTCTGAGCGAGGCCGAAATGTCCTCGATCGTGGAGGCCGGAGGGGGGAAATATGTTGGAATGATGAACGAGATTCCAGGAAGAATGGAATCGATAGTCCTGTTCATTTCGCCACAAACGAAATCAACGTTGGGGCTTCCTATTTCAGGCTTGACCGCCGAGGCAGTTCGCGAGCAACTGGCCGAATCCGATGCGGCCTTCAACGGGTCCGGTTCGAAATGACAAAGGCAATGGGCGCGGCGTTGATTTTCTGGGTTCTTTCTGCTTCCGCATGTGGATGACCGAGTGGTTCAACGAGGGAAACCAATCGCTTAGTATCTTTTCTGCCTCGCCGTTCCTGCCGGATACGGCGTACGCGCGGGCTACGGGTTCCCCATTCCTTTGGGTAGTCATCATAATCGTCGGCGGATTATCATAGGAAATATGGCGTGCGTTTAGCATCGTCGAGTTACATAAAAGCGCCCTGTCATTCTTCGCAGGGGCCGTATTGACCGCGTTGTGCTTTGCAGCGGGGCAGCTTGGGGGAAAACCATCGAGAATTTCGGGAGTACCGGCCGAGGTGCATTTTACGACTTTTGTTGGTCTCGTACTTGGCTCCGCATTTGTAATGTCGAATCGTTGCGATTGGAGTTGCCGCCAACGTTGTCCACTATCTCTTGGTCTGGTACATGATTAAAAAGAATCGGCCAGAGCAAACTGAGTCAACGTCGGCATAAACAATTTATTCAAACATCTTACGCACTAACTCCTGATAAACGCCGTTACCGGACAAGTAGAACATCAATCGGAGTTCAGCGATAACTGTTGATGGTTACTCCTCATCAATCTACTCATCGGAAGCTACGCGATGTTTTCTTATACCGAAATATAACCTAGCCATCCCCGACTGCCTCCGTAATCAAACATTTATTGCTCCTTACGTACCCTGGTGTATAGTGCTCGTGCACCTTCCCCCGGCCGACCTACTTCAACTTCGGCGACTCCACGTCGCACGAAAACAGGATTCGTCATGAGCGAACAAACCGCACGTACCGCCAGATCTCCACGCATCGACCTCGCCAGCTTTAGCCGTCTTAAGCTCCTTCAAGTCCGATCCATGGCGCTCGATTCACAGCTGCGGAATTTCTCGCCGCTCCACGATCGCCTCGTCGCTTCCGGCAAGGACTCCGATGCCGCTTACCGTGCGATTCAGGTTCGAAGAGATGCTGCGGTCGCCGAACTCAAAAAGATTCTCCCTGTCCCCGCGCTACCTGCGCGGCTTGCCGGGAGCGTTCGTGGTCCGCAATCTGCCGGCGCACTTCAAACCCCGGTGGGCCATCGTTTCCCGTTTCCTCCGTTCGGGCTCGGATTTTCGGGCACCGCTCCTGTCGGTAATGGCTACGACGGGACCGAAATCGTTCCGGAAGGCCAGCAGTACGCCGCTCTGGGCTCGATCTACACCGTTAGCCTCAACAATCAGGGCGCGGGGTTCAACGGGGACATGACAGTGAAACCGGACGAGGGTGCGCAAACGAACGATGATGGCGGCCTGGATTATTTCTATTTGCACAACTGGCTCTACATCGTCGAATTCCCCGCGGCAAGCGTAACGTCAACCTTCACGTATTCGTTCAACGTTCAGGCGTTCGCTTATATATGGAAGCCTTACGGCAGTGCGATGCTCTATACGTTCGTGTCGGTCGGCGAATCGGCGAACTATACCGGTCAGGAAATCACCGTCAATGCCGACGGTGGCTGGCCGATTGTCCTCGATCTATCTCAACCCGACTTTCAGAACGGCAGCATCTACAATGGTTTTTATCCCGGATCGATAGTGGGAAGCGCCAACGTGCAGCGTTCCCTGACGGTCGAAGGAGGCCAGCGGCCGGGAGTTGCGATTGTTGTCGGCGTCGTCACGGCTCAGTCGAGCGAATCCGCGGTTTTGTTCGAACTGCCCGGCGAAGGCACCGGAGGTGCGCTCACTATTTCTTCGTCCCAAGGCCAGCTCGGACTTGTCAGCTTCAGTTACAACCCACTGCCGATCATCGCACGTCAGTGATCTTTTAATTTTAGGAAGTCCTTTGCAGTTGCTTCCGACGAACACGTTCTCACTTCCAACCTCGCTACAATTCGATCAACGGTAGAAAGGCCTCGCTAAGCGGCCTTTCTTATTGCCAATCCCGAGTCGTCCTTGGAACGCCAGTCTCTTCAATATTCGCGATCACCTGATTAGCCGCCGCCCATATCGTATATAAGGAATTTTGGGGCAGTGGCACATGTCCGGTAACGCGACTTATCAGGCATAACCACACCCGCGCCCCCAAAGCAGATTACAATGGGAGTTGATGCGCCGTATCGTCGCCCTCGCGATATTGCTTATTGGCACAGTTGCTCGCGCTGCATCTCCCGATCCCTGCTCGCTCAGCTCGACCGTCGCCGATTCTAAAGTCACGATCGCCATTCCCGACGGCCGGATTTCCTTTCAAGAGGGCGAGATCATTCCTCTGGTCCTGACTTTTACTTCCACGGCGGACAAACGCTATTGGGCCGACGACCGCAGGTATGACCGGAGTGGACGCCTGAACATCGAGGCCTACTGCATCGAACCCGAGGCACCTGATCCGCTTGCCGACTATTTCCGTGCGGGCGCGTTCATCGGCGGTGGCCTGGGCAATACGCGACAGCTTTCCGAAGCGCCATTCACCGCCACAGCGGAACTAAACGAATGGAGACAACCCCGAGCGGGCCGCTATCAATTGCACGTGGTGAGTTGTCGGGTGTGGCGTCTTCCCGATCCGGGCGAAGCGACTCCGTACGGGCATGTCTCAGTCACGCTGCGCTCCAATACGATTGAATTCGAAATTAAAAAAGCGGATGCCAGATGGGCGGACAAGCAATTGCAGGAGGCCACTGAAGCATACCGGAACGCGAAGGACGACGCGCAGAAACGAGCGGCCCGCGAATTGAGATTTCTAAACACGAAGTCTTCCCTGGAAACCCTGGCGAAGCTGTTCTGGGGACTGAACGACCAACCCGAAGGATGGGATTTGATGTTCGGGGTTTTCGGCTCGCCATATCGAAGCGAAGCGATTGCGGCTTTGCAGCGAGAGATCGGCAGTGCTGATCATTCCATCACGCTCGATTACCTCGGCACGCTTACCCGCATGCAGATCGAAGCCGATTCGTCGTGGGACCCGCCGGAAAACGACCCGGCCCACCCAGAAGTTGTGCAGGAGTATTGGCTGAAAAGGCAGGCGCACCAACGCGAACTGATGCGCGCCGCTGTTGCGGCAACTGCGGTGGCACTGCCGAAGAAAACCGGGCACGCACGGGCTTTGACGATTGAGGCGCTCGCCGAGTCTTCGGATCTGCTCGATGCCACGACCGCCGCACAAACTCACAAACAACTGATTGCCGCGTGGGCCGATCTGCCGGAGACGACGCGGAGGATGCTGATCCAGTATCGTTGGCCGTTCATCGCCGGGCCGGACATGCTGCCGATCCTGAAAGAGTTTGTATCGGCCCCGGCTCCGCCAGGGCGAACGTTGGACGCGTCAGCGCGCGACACCGCGCTCGAACATATCTATGAGCTCAGTCCCGTGGAAGGACGCTCGTTAATTCTCCGTGAGTTTCGAGATTCGAATGCGGAGCCTTCGCTCTCGCTGGCCAAGTTCGTGTCTGCAGACGATCTCCAGCCGATTGTTCAGGAAGCAGCCGCCCGGATCGAAAAAAACAGCCCCCGACTTTTGGACTTTCATCTGGTGGAACGGTATGGGAACACGTCGATGTTGGCCAGAATGGAAACCGTGTTTAACGGACGCGTCGGGCAATGGGCGTGCGACCCGCAGGCGGCGATGTTGCGATACTTCCTGAATTTCGATCCGGAACTTGGCGCGAAGGAGGCGGAGGCCTCGCTGGCCTCCAGAAATTCCACCGGCTGTTACCGTTTCCTATTTCAGCAACTGGGAGACGAGCTGCCCCAAGTCGAACCGCTGGCGATCGGCGCGCTGAACGATGCGGATCTCGAAGTCGCAAACGATGCCGCGCTGGCGCTGGGACGTTGGGGAACGGCCGCTGCGGAGAAGACGTTGTGGGCGCGGCTCGAGCGTTTTCGCGAAGAATGGCGAGGCCGCGAAGGTGATTTGCGCTCGGCGCCGCCTTACCTGGACCCGGTCTCCCGGGCCACAGCGCTGGAAGGCACCTTGGTGAACTCCATTGCCACCGGTACCAACTGGCTTTGCGGACCTGAAAAACTCACACAGCTGAGCGCTGTGGCTTCCCCTCGGCAACAGATGCAAGTTGAATCCTGGAAAAAGATGTGGACGGAAAGCGAAGGGTTGATCTCGCCGAATTGGTTTCCTGAAGATCAGCTGAGTTTCCGTGTGCTCCAATATTCGAACCTGGACCAGCGGCAATTCATGGAGAAGCTGTCGCAGTTGCCGCGTGGCACGAAATTGTTGTTTCAGATCTGGCTGCCCGGGCAGATTTCACCACCGGTAAGCGTGGAAAAACAGGATGCGGTGTTTCAAGCAATGCGCGCCCACGCCGCGAAATTCGGCGTCACCGTCGAAAAAACAGGGGGTCGCTAGTTTCCGGAGGGGTTTGCAGATCAGGGGCTAGGTCCTGATTAACGCCGTTACCGGACATCTAAAGTTTCAGTACGGCACTTGTCCGGTTATGCGACTAATCAGGAGCTCCGGGCTATCCGTAACAGAAACGATTCGATAACAAACGTCCTCCGAACGAGGATCTTGAGAACAGCCACGCGCCTTGGGGCGGCCACATGTCCCGAGGCTTAGCCAGTTTACTTTTTCCGCGCATGTGCTTGACAGCACGCCTCGTTACTTACACACTTGTGTAACCTTAAACGAATGGCAAGGACCTGCGGACAGCTATGAATGCGGCCCGTATTCACAAGTTTCCTCATCGAACATTTTCGGCCCTGCCAAGTCTTTTGGCCCTCCTGCTGATACTCCAGCTTGCCTTGTTCACCTTCGGCTGTGGTGGCGGGAGTCAACAGTCCACTCCTCCGCCGCCCTCTTCGCCCGACTTCACTCTGGCGGCTGCTCCAACGACGGCCATCGTTTCACCAGGTTCCGGAACGTCAGTCTCAATATCGGCAGCGGGAGTTAACGGATTTTCTTCCCAAGTCTCTGTACAACTAAGCGGTTTGGCTGCCGGCGTGTCCGCGACGCCAGCCAGCTTTACCCTTACTCCAGGCACTCCGCAGAGCGTCGTTTTGTCGGCGTCTATCTCCGCGCCCGTGAACACGTCGACGGCGACATTCACCGGCACCTCCGGCTCGCTGAGTCATACAACCCAGGTTACAGTCTCAGTCTCCGCGCAAACGACAGCTGCGTTGCCGTCGAGGACACGCTATGTCCGTTCTGACGCCGTCACCGAATATGGTTACTCGCTCAATTCTCACTGGGAAGTCTTTCACAGCCCCACATCTCGGTTCTTTGTGACTGATCCGGATTCGAATCAGGTCTTTGTGTTCGATTCCGCGACTGAGAGCGAGATTGGCAGTATCGCGGTACCCGGCGCGTATGGAATCGATCAGACCCCCGATCAGAAAACTTTGTACGTTGGAACATTGATTGGTGACGTTTACACGATCGACCCGTCGGCTATGACGGTCACTCACAGGTACATAGCGTCGCAAATCGGGCCAAACGGGTATTCAGGGATAATCGCTCTCCCGCTTTCCAACGGGAGCATTGCGTTGCTCGGTGCAGCGGGCGGCATTCCCAGCGTCGATGGCTCATCCAGTTTTGCGATCTGGAATCCCGCGACCAATTCGATCACGCTCTACGCCTCGAGCTATGGACTAGGCCAATTGAACGCGCCTGCCACAGTGGTTTGCGGCCCGCTGGAAAATATCGGCGGTTTCGGAGTCACCGCCGACCGCTCGACTGTAGTTCTCGGCAGCATCGACAGTGACAGTACACTCTGCGAAGTCAACGCCGCGACCGGTCAAGACAATTACGTCACCACCGAAACTTCGTTCATCTATCGGATCGCTGCGTCATCCGACGGAAACTACATCGCTCTGCCGGTATATCCTTCCCAGGTCACGCTGTACGATGCGCATACACTCGCTAAAGTGAATCAGTTTGCTGTGGCTGGCGATACGAGTTCCGCGTCCAACCTTATATTCAGCGCGGACTCCCAGACACTCTTTGTTCCGAGTGCCTCCACCGTGTACGGCTATGGCGTCGTGAGCGGTCAACTAACTGGGTGGCTATCGAATATCGTAGTCGAGCCGGAAAACGGCGGGGGAAATGTTGGTCCCTCTGCCAATCCCAATTTCGAAGCCTCCGATGGTACGGGGCTTCTAGCGGGGCCCATGGAGGAAGGTTTTGGTTTTCTCGACACCACCACACTCCACACCGGGCCAGTCGGAACGGCGTTCTTGAATGGGTATCTCACACCGGCCACCGGCCCTGCCAGCGGTGGGACTGCGACACAGTGGGAAGCGCCATTAACCGATAGCTCCGGCGCAAAGGTCTATTTCGGTGGTAGTCCATCTTCGTCAGTCACGGCGGACGGAGGGAACATTGCAGCGACGACTCCAGCCGGCAGCGCGGGCCCCGTTCCTGTCTATCTTTTTGCACCGGACGGCGGAACGCAATTGATTCCCGACGGATTCAGCTACGGGCCCAGCATTCTTGAAGTCACACCAAACACTGCGACGACCGATGGCGGAGGGACCGGCATCGTTTACGGCTACGGATTCGGTTCTACCTCAACGACGACGGTCCCATCGAACTTGACGGTTACCGTTGGTGGCGCCTCGGCCGCGATTGTCGGCTTCAACCCGAACGCTTACAACAATATTGCGCCGCCATTCTTGTTGCAATCAGTTTACTTCACCATTCCTCCGGGAACTTCGGCAGCCGCCGTCAGTGTAACGACAGGCTCCGGCCAAACGGTAGCGCCAAGCGTCCTGACTTACCTTCCTGCCGCTAAGCAGTTTCCGCTTGCGGGTTCTCAATTGGCGCAGGGCGTTTATGATCCCATTCGCGACCTCTATTATTTCACGGACGTTAATCGTATCCAGGTCTTCTCGTTGAGCCAGGGCCAGTGGCTACCGGCCATTAACATTCCCGCGCCAAACGGCGCCGCCCAGAGACTCTGGGGGATCGCGCTCTCGCCCGACAGCACGAAGCTTGCCGTCACGGACGCGCAGGCTGATGCGATCTACCTCATCAACCCGGCAAATACCTCGTCAATTCAAACCTTCGCCGGTCCGTCTGAAGAGGCGGGCGTCAGCGACGATCCCGCAGGCATCGCCATAAGTGACGCGGGTATTGCATACATCACTGTCGCTGTTGAAGGAGTGTCGAGTGGGGACGGTTTTTACAAATTGGACACCAACACTGGGACGCTGACGAGCTACGGAAATTCCAACCCCGGCTTGTCTTCCTACAACGGATCCGGCGATCTCTATTTAAGAACGGAGATCACCTCGGACAACTCTCACGTCTTTTTCAACAATGATGGCTACGTTTTCAGTATCAACACCGCGACGGACACAGTTTCTCCTCCGACAGTTGACCAAGGTTGCTGCTACGGCAACTATGACCTCGCGCTTGCGAGTCAGCAAACGCAATTCGAGTCTAGCAGCTACCTGTATGACATGAACCTAAATGCTGAATCGTCCTTGGTCATGAACGATCGAGAGGCGTCAGACGTATCGTACGTCTATGGTGCAAAGTTTAGCCCGGATGGCTCCTTGTTGTTCCAACCATCGGCGAACGGCGTCGATGTTTTCGATGGACGACTCGGGCTCCTACTCAAGCGCATTGCACTCCCGTTTGCGCTATCAACGAATTACGACGCCCTTGTGGCTGATGGCAGCGACAATAAATTGATCGCTATCACCGGTGCGAATGGTGATGGAATCGCTGTGCTGGACCTCACCTCGATTGCACAACCGGCGCCTCTTGGCTATGCTGCGCAGCGTTCTGCTTCCCTGGCGCGAGCACTGGCTGGGCGCGACGCCGTTAACTTCAAGGGTTTACCCTCACAACAGAACCCAGCAATGTTCGGCGTGCGTGTCATTCCACACATCACGCATTTCATTCAGGCACCTTTTCCCAGAATACGTCGCTAAATGGCACAAACAAGATCTGAGCGGACCGCGTGCTCTTTCGAGGACATAAAGCCCGAAGGGACGATTGATTTGCCGCGGTTCGTGTGGGCCGAGCAGGAAGGACGCGTTGGGTTCAACGACGCGTTCCTGTCAACAAGTCGCGTCGCCTGCGGTGGCGCCCGATAAACGCTGCCAGCTCAACCGGTCGACGCAACACCTCTAATCAGCTGATCCGCCGATGCTTCCTTTGAAGAACCGACGTGTTTAGCTAAGGCGCGCAAAACCTAGCCAGGCCAACGTTCCAGGCGATCTAACTTAACCAGCGTCTTTGGCCGTTGTTTTCAATGCAGTGCGGGATCTAGGTGAGTGTTGCATCGACCCATTGGGACCACCGCGGTTACCGGACATCTGAAGTTCTAGTACGGCACTTGTCCGGCGCGACTTATCAGGCATTGGCCTGCTTCCGACGTCGGGCAGTCCCATTAGTGCCGCGAAAGGTTCCATTTACTTCAAACGCAGATTAGAATCCTTGGGCAGTTGAGGCCCGATGGTCGGAGGAATTAGGTATTTTAGGTATCCGATGGCAAGCGGAACGAGCAGAAGCGAGCCAGCAAGCGAAGCGGACGCTAGGTGGTAACCCCTGAAGCCCAATAAGAATGAGCCCAGAAATGAAACAATCATCGGTCCCCAAAAAACAATTTGCGTGTAGCCCTCCGAGGGTTGAAGAGTAGCGCGGCAATATGGGCAGGGAAACGGACTTCCTACACGAATATCTTTTTTACTTATTTCCGCACCGCAATCAGGACATCCACGACTAGGCATCTTCATTGTGAGACAGTTGTCCGGTAACGCGGCTAATCAGGACTTAGACGACCTTGCCCGCTCGGCGTCAATTTCCTTGCACCCAAATCGATAGTGAAATCACAAGCATGCATATAAGAACCAAAATGAAAGCGGCGTAAAAATGCCACTTCCAAATCCACACACGAAGCTCTATAGGGTCGGTTGGGCGTGGTCCGGGGAATAATTTTGCCGGAGAACTTAGCCCCGCTGTCTCGTAAACATAAACTCGCGCCCACGTAGATACGCAGCCCCACACTACCCCGATACCCATGACAACGAAAATGAGCGACCGAAAACCGAACGGATGATTTGGTTGTGGAAGGGCAAAAAGAAGGACAATGAACACGAAAAAAGATGTGGAGAGGACAGCAAGGCACGTTAGAACGATTCGTTTCACTCGCGCCTCCATCGGCTACCGTCTTATTTTAGGGTCTCTTGACTGCCGATAAAGTTGTGAAAGTGCGCGACTGAATCTTATTTGCCAACGTTCGTTGCGTCAGGATGCTCATCTACGTGGTCGGAGAACTGGCCGATTTAGCGAGCGCGTTCTCGGTCACTTGCCTGATTAACGCCGTTATCGTACATGTGAAGTTCTAGTACGGCAGATGTCCGGTAACGCGACTTATCAGGAGTTAGTTCGCCTGCGATTACCACTGGTGCGAGGAAACCACGACGGATGCATTTTCGCAATCTCAGAAATAGGATCGCTCTTCAGTGTTGGTGCACGCTCTCCGTCAGACCTTTCACGAAGAAAATTTCACATCCGCTACCTTAAGGATCTCCGGAAAGCCGCGAGACCAACCAGTCCCGAAATGAGGAGGAAGATGCTTTCCGGCTCGGGAGTGGAGGCAACAGGACTCGATACCGTCACAGAAAAATTCACGTCTGCGAGGTCATCCGACGCGCCCGAATCGGTCCCGCCGAAAATGGAAAACGTGCCAGTGTACAGACCGGGAGCCAAATTCGCCGGAAGATCGACGTTGAACAAGGCAAAGGGCCCGCTCGACGCCAGGGGATCAAGAAAGAATGGGGCATTTGTAAAGAACGGCGAATCATCGACGCCCACTAACAGCGAGTCTGTGAATGTGGCGTCGCTATTTAGAAAGAGCGTATCGGCTGACGAATTGGAAATCGACTCGTCGAACGTCACCACGGTCGTGCCCTGCACTACATTCTGGGATGGATTAACGGAGGTGACGCTCAGTGAATCCGCGCGCGACACCGCAACCGACGCCAGAGTAAGAACAATACCCATGCCTGCTTTCGCCCAACATGTGCTTTTCATTTCATTCTCCATCGTCCCTGAGATTCCCTCAGAAAACTCTCGTGTCCGATGCGGCTACGGCAGCGTCACACTCCGGAAGCTAACGGTCCAATTTCCGCTGAGGGAGCCCGCCGCGTAAGTCCCGCTGAGCGACAGCGGCACGCCTTTGCCTGCCGTGCCCGCTGAATTTGAAAATGTCGCGGTGAACGTGGCACTCGCACCGGGCGCCAAGTTACTAAGCGTCGTGCCCGCCGGAAACGTCAGCGCGCCGAGTCCTCCCAGCGAAGCCTTCAGCAACGCTAGCTCTCCAATCGCCACGTTTCCGCCATTCGTCAACGTGGCGTTCACAATGTACGTACCTGTCCCCGTTGTGATCGAAGTTGGATTCGTCGCCGCCGGTCCAACGGTAACGGTTGGGCTGGGCGCCAACGCTCCAATTGGAGCATCCATTACCGTAATTTGATCCGCAATCTCCGCAGATACGACGGTCGGTAGCGGCGGGGTCAGGGCCGTGGTGCCGGAACCGGACAAGGCGACGGTCTGCGTGAAGTTAGCTCCTCCAGATGACCGGCTGGGAATATTGCTAAACGTGGAATTATCCGTAAATATTAACGAAGCGTTCGCAGCCGCCCCTACCGGGGGAGCAATGTACGAAACCGTGAACTGGCAAGATCCACCCAACGTGATTGTAGTCGGCAGCGACGAATCTCCATTGGAACAGGACGGTCGGGATACCGTGAACGACGCCGCGGAAGGAATTGAAACGGCGGTTAAATCTAAACTCGTTGAGCCCAGATTTGCTACCCCGATGAATTGATTTGACGATCCACCCGCTTGGGGATTTCCGAATCCAACAGTTCCGGTTGAGAAATAAACGAAAGGACTTTGAAGAGAGGCAGGTACAGCCGATGTTGTTATGACCGGCGCATCGGCCGACATGATCGTATCGGGTACCATAATCGAAACCGGCGCTGGCGGCGTCGCAGCGGTGATTTGAATGGAAAGAGGAGCAGTCGCAGTCTGCACTGGAGAAGACGAGTCCGTGACCGTCACGGTGAAATTAAAGGTGCCAGGCGTAGTCGGCGAGCCGGTGATGGCCCCTGACGAGGTGTTCAAAGTCAGTCCAGGAGGCAGAGTGCCAGGGGGAACGCTCCAGGTGTAAGTAGGTTTGCCGCCGCTAGCGCCGAGAGTCTGCGAATACGCCGTGCCCACGGTGCCGGGCCCCAGGACAGCCGTGATGATCGAGACAGGCGGCATGGCGGTGATTTGGATGGAAAGAGGAGCAGTCGCAGTCTGCACTGGAGAAGACGAGTCCGTGACCGTCACGGTGAAATTAAAGGTGCCAGGCGTAGTCGGCGAGCCGGTGATGACCCCTGACGAGGTGTTCAAAGTCAGTCCAGGAGGCAGAGTGCCAGGGGGAACGCTCCAGGTGTAAGTAGGTTTGCCGCCGCTAGCGGCAAGAGTTTGTGAGTACGGCGTCTTAACGATTCCACTAGCGAGAGAAGTGGTGGTAACGGTGAGCGAAGCCACGCCGGCGACCGCGTCCAGCACGACCGAGAATCCCAGCGAATTGCTCACAAGAATGTCGGGGAAGCCGTCGCCGTTGACGTCGATCGCTTTCACCTGGCCCGAATTGGGCCCTGAAGCAAAGCCTTGGCTCGGCGAGGTCAAGACTCCAGTGCCATCATTCGAAAAGACGTAAACGATTCCGCCGATCACCGCCGCAACGTCCGGCTTACCGTCACCGTTGAAATCTGCAATGTCGATCTGCGCCGCGTTGCTGATTGTATCGTCGGGGCCGTAAAGCGGAACGGCTCCATGATCGGTGAACGTCGCTGGATTCGTCTTCTTATTCAACAGGACGTGGATGCCGTCACCAGCCGAAATCACAACGTCCGGAGTTCCGTCAGCATTCATGTCCGCCACCGCTACGGCGGAGATGTTCGGAAGAAGCACGTCCGAAGTCTGCGCAAAAATAGTCTGTGGAGCTAAAGTTGCCGGACTGCCAAACCCGCTGCCGTCTCTCTGGTTCGGGAGCAGCGCCGCGCCCACGTTGACGATGGGGCCCGTCGCCACTTCGCTGCCTGTGCATACTTCTCCGCCATTTGTCACCACGAGGTCCGGCGCCCCCGGACCCAGGATGTTTCCCAGTGCAAGCGCCACAGGATTCACGACCGGCGAAGGGTAAGAAACGGCAGGCTGAAAGCTTCCGTCTCCGTTCGAGATCAGCACGTAGATCCTGGCCTTCGATCCTCCGCTGCCGCCCGCGTTGCAGTTTTCAGGAACTGCCAGGACGATGTCGGCGTTGCCGTCACCGTTCACGTCGGCTGCAATAACTGCGGGACGCGGCGGCGATGAAAACGGGAAACCCGGAAAGTTCGGGTCGCCGCCTAGATAGCAATTCGTAGCGGGAGAAGTAGAAACGCCCTGGCAGTTCGTATCCTCTGTGAATGCGAATTCTCCGCTGTTGTTGAGCACGGTGATGCCGTCGGGCAACACCAGAGCCAAGTCCGGAAGGCCGCTTGGATTATTTGTCGCGTTGCGGAATTTCCCGGCTGCAATGGCGAACGGGTTGAGCCCAGGCTCCGAAAGCTCCTCTCTCGCTCCCAGATCGAAAACCGGCTTGGCTATGAATGCCGTCCCACTGCCCGAAGCTGTCTTGAGGACATTCTGAAATGGCGTGACAGTTGCCGCGAAGGTCGCCTCGTCTTCTCCGAGCACTGCCACATCCGGAAAGCCATCCCCGTCCAAATCCGCCACCGCAAACGCTGGTGGAACTCCGCCCGTGGTTAGCGTCGGAGATTGCGCGAAAAGAGGAGCGAGCGTAGGCTGCGCCGTCGTGGGGTCCAATAGGTACACGGCGATCGATTGAGCCTCAGGAATCTCCTGAGACGAACTGTTCGTGATCTGGAACACGCCGCTATCCACCACCACCCATTTGTTCAAAGCGGTAGAAAATCCGGCGCCCAATCCCTGGCCCACCAAACCGAATGGCCCGATGACAGAGTTCGAGGTAGTTGACGAGAAATCTAGATCGATTCCCAGATTGTGATTTTGATCCAGATACGCAAAGTCCGGAATCCCGTTGCCGTTGAAGTCCCCTTCCACCATGGCGAAGCCCGTAGGCCCGGCAATCGTCGTGAGAGGCCCGAGGACGATCTCTCCAGCCTCTTTTATGTCGATCGATACCGAAATAAATCTAATCTCGCTGGCCTCGCTGATCCCCACCATGTCCGTGAAGCCGGACCCACTGAACGCTGCGGTGGTCACGTCACTCCAACCATTGGGGCCTGTGCTGGCGTCAAGGCTGGGAGAAAAAGTCAGGGCCGTTACGCCCAAGCTGGTGACCTTGAAATTAAAGAATACATTAACGAATTGGGTGAACGGGCCCGTGCTCGCCAATAGCACCAGGCTGGGACCAGTTCCTGTGCCGAAATCTCTGGATATCAAGGTTCCGTAGAGTGGCGAGCCGGGCGTGGAATAACTGGCGTAATTGTAAAAACCACTCTGCCCCGAAGCGGAGTTCGCGACGTTCAGGTACACGGTAATGCTGCCGGCCGGAGCGCCGCTGGCATTCGAGACCGCGATGTCGTCAAATCCGTCGCCGTTGAAGTCCCCTACGCCCACCGAAGTCACCGCCGTCGCATTGGGCACACAAGCAACCGGTGAATTACCTGCGGGAGCGGAAAGTGGCGCATAGATTATGACTACTCCGCCGTTCGCGCAGCCGGGCGCCGAATTGACCGCGATGGCAACCCCCGGCGGTTGGCTGGGTCCATTGAAATGGCCTACTCCAATTGTATGATTCGTGGCGAAGGGCTGTCCTGCGATCGTGCCGACGGGGACCACACCTATCGACGCGAAACTTCCATCGCTGTCTCCCAGGAAGATTTCCACCATTCCTGCGGTCGGGGTACTAGGAGTATTTTCAGCGACGGCAAAATCGAGCAACCCGTCTCCGTTGAAGTCACCCATCGCAACCGCATTCGGCGCTCCGGCTCTGGGCCCGTTATAAACCGAGGGAGCCTGAAACGTTGGCGGGGTCTGCGCTTGTGCGCGCGCGCCTGAAGGAAGCAGAAACGCAAAAGCGAGTAGCAGGACGGCGTAGCTCAGCAGGTGAACAAGTGGCAGTCGTGCGGTAAATTGCGCCCTCACAAATTCAGCCCCAACATGGAGATCCTTATCGCTGATCATCTTCCCTCTTCTAAGGCCATGCAATGTCTCACTCCGAGGCATCAATCTGTCTCGCGGTAATCTCGCGCTTTTACTACCAAACGTAATGACCACAGTGACCGCGACAGTCGGTCCACCGGACGATTTTAACTGTCCAGCGTCGGCGTCGAGTTGCCATAGGACCTGGTGCAGTTCCCGGGCTCGTCTGCCAGTACGAATGGCTCGCCGCCAGTGCCTGGAAACCCCCAGACCACGCAATTTCCGGTATCGGCGATATAGATGTTGCCGTTAGCGTCTGCAGCGACGCCGCCAGGCCGGGCGAGAGTCGTCTGATTGCCACCAGTAGGAATGAAAGTGTTCGCCTAGGTGCTGATCGTGAAGGATGGGGCCTGTGCGCTCGCTGCGCTTCCCCAAGCCACGAAGGCGAGGATCACGAGGGCCGTCACCCGCAGGTGATGAGCAATTGCTCCGGACGTTACCACTCGCACGGGCAACGCTGCCGCTCTTGATGATGCGTCTCGGTTATTCGTCCGAAACTTCACGACTCGCTCCTGGCTCATTCGGCCCCATGTCGATCAGCCCGCTCCAACAGAGTGCGATCACCTGACTCGAGGGAAGCTCGCTCGATTGAATTCTTGCGTCATTCTTAAGAGAAGAAAATGTAGATGGTTACGCTCACTATGTCCCCCTGCGAAACGGGTATAGGTTGCTGCACTGGAATCGGTTGCCCTCCCAAACCCGGCACTATGGCAGGACCATTAAGTGGGCTCGTCACGGCCGGACTTGGCAGTCCCACGCCCGTGAATATGACGGGCTTGGCATTAGAGCTTCCCAGACACGCAGTGGATGACGCAGGTGGCGGGCAGAGAGTCAGTATTGTGTGGACGTTGTCGATGGTGCCGTTCGGCTGAGAAACTGCAACGCTTCCAGATAGCTGAAGGACGCCGACGTGACCGTCCGGCGGATGGGTGACGCTGAGGTTGGCTGAGCAGTCGACCGGGGCGACACATCCGACAACCACCGGGAGTTCTGTCGCATTGGTCGCACCTGCGTTGGATAGAGTCTGACCAATGTAACATCCTCCATAGAAGGTATTCGAATCTCCTTGTGGGTCTGGACCCAGACCGATTGCTCCAACGACCGTCGCGCAAGGAGCTCCCGGACAGGCCCCTGGTGCAGTGGGATAATGCAAAAAATTCGTGCTTTCGCAACTAGCTTTTGTTAGCAAAATTGCCCAGCTCCCCAACGTCTGCAGCTGGGCAAGTACGTCTGCTAGTGCGTTGCCACCGGTACTATCCGCTAGTGAATTCTCAAACTCGCGACGCTCGGTCAACTTGCCGTCTGGGTTGCGCACCTCGATAATCCAGTGTCCATGTACCTTGATTCCGTCGTTCGAAGCGGGGGCGGGCCGTTTTGAACGATCCGCTGTGGAAATTCTGGCCGGGGGTGTCGCCGTGGAAATCGGAGTCGCGCCCGATTGCCCATAACTAATCCGCGGAACAACAACGAACGCCACCAGCAAGATAACGATCGCGAACCTCCGCGCGCCGATTTGCGCAACCAATGCGGGCCTACCGTTCGTTCTCATGCGTTATCTCCTTCTCTCGATTTCTTGCAGTTTCTTAAAATCTCGGTGGATGTGGTGGGCCACGCTCCAGGCCGGCCCGCTGCCGCAAACATTCCAGTTCAGACTCCAGAATCAAAAAGAGCCACTGCTGAGATTCCCAGTCACTCGAAATATCCGGGCGGCCTGGCACCGGCGGTGGACTCCAGGGAACGAATGCGCGGAGTGTGTGGTGCGGGAGGGGCGGCGGTCAATGCACCGCATCTGTGTTGCGTCTTTATTGCTTCTTAACTACTGGCGAACAGATTGGAAAGCAGTTACCTCGCGGCCGCGACCCGGTGGGTGCAGTACTAGAAACATGCTAATATCGCTCACAGTCCCCGAAATCAGTTAGGCCCCTGCGAAATAGGTGAGTCATGGATCCGGCAACCAGCCAACCCGTGCTCAAATTCGGTCCTTATCTCGTCGACCTGCAGGCCGGGGAGCTGCGCAAATTTGGCTCCCGTGTGCGCCTGCAGGAAAAACCGCTGCAGCTTCTGGCCGCCCTCGCCGAAAGATCAGGACAGGTGGTCACGCGCGAGGAATTGCACCGGCGCCTCTGGCCCGACCACACGTTCGTGGATTTCGAAACCGGGCTGAACACCGCGGTGAGCAAGCTACGCGATGCGCTTTCGGACAGCACGGAAAAGCCCCGCTACATTGAAACGATTCCGCGTCGCGGTTACCGCTTTCTTTTTCCCGTGGAACTGGGCAACGGACATTCCCGCGCTGGCGCGGATGTGAAGCCGAATCTAGCTTTGCAAGTTGTGGCTACTACCGTCGTAGAGCTCGAGAGTGCTGGTTCTGCAGAGGCTATGGCGCGCACGACCGGGCGGAATCGGTCCACGAGCACGACCGGTTTGTGGAGTTTGCTGGGGACGATCCTTTTACTCAGTCTTCTGGCGGGCGGTTACCTTTATTCTCACCGAGTGCCAAAGCTCACGGATAAGGACACGATTGTGGTCGCGGACTTTGCGAACAGCACGGGCGATCCAATATTCGACGACACACTGAAAACGGCGCTCACCGTTTCCCTGCGGCAATCGCCATTCCTCAACGTGCTTCCCGAAAGCGAAGCCGCAAGTGTCTTGCAACAAATGACCCGGCCAGCCGACACAAAAATCACTCCGGAGATAGCGAGCGAACTTTGTCAGCGGTCGAGCAGCAAAGCGTATATCGCGGGGTCGATTGGTAGTCTTGGTAGTGAATATGTGGTGGGCATAAAGGCGTTCAATTGCCGGAGCCGAGATATCTTGGGAGAGGAGCAGGTCACGGCCTCGTCCAAGGAAAAAGTATTGGATACCCTGGGAGCAGCGATCTCGAAGCTGCGCGCCGAACTGGGCGAATCGCTGGCAACTATGCAGAGATTTGACGTGCCGCTCGCACAGGCGACCACGGCTTCGCTCGAAGCGCTGAAATCCTACAGCCTTGCCGACAGGGCTTTTCAGGGAGACACTGCAGCAGGACTGCCGTATTTTGAACGTGCCATCGAACTTGATCCGAATTTTGCCATGGCCTATAGGGCGGTGGGCGGCGTCTACCTCACTCTCGGCGAACCGGAACGTGCGAAGCCGTACCTGATCAAGGCATTTCAATTGCGAGAGCACAGCAGCGAACCAGAGAAGCTGCTGATGATCGCCAATTACTATTCGTACGTAACCGGCGAACTCGATAAAGCAGTCCAGACCTACGAGGAGGTGGTTGAAAGCTACCCCTCCTCCGGCGGCGCCTATGAAGATTGGGCCGCAACCCTGTGGGCACAAGGAAAGTACTCGCGAGCGGCTGAGATTACGAAGCGGGCTATGCGCCGTAACCCAAACAATAAAGATTTTTACGAAAACCTGGCCGCTTTCCTTCTTGCTTCGCAACGCGTCGACGAAGCGCGGCAGGTCTTGCATGCGATGCCAAAGACGGACGACTACTTACAGCACCAATCGCTTTACGCTCTTGCCTTTCTCGGGATGGACGCTGCCGCGATGAGTGAACAGCAGCAGTGGTTCGCGCACCAGCCCGAGTACGAGCACTTTGGACTGGCGCTCGCATCGGACTCCGAGGCATCTGCCGGTCACGAGGGCCTCGCGCGGGAGCTGACCAATCGGTCCGTCGGCTCCGCGATTCGGTCCGACAGCAACGAGGACGCCGCGATGTGGCGGGCGAATGCTGCGCTTCAGCAAGCCGCTTACGGCTATGCGGGGGAGGCTCGTCGGTCGGCCGCAAAGGCTCTCAAACTGGCTCCGGCCAGTGAGGCGGCCGAAGCCGAAGCCGCACTAGCGTTCGCCATGGTAGGCGATGTTGCGCGCGCCGAATCCTTGGCGCAAGCGTTAGAGAAGCGCCTCCCACTGAACACCCAGATGCAATCGCTTTGGCTGCCTGCGATTCGGGCGCAATTGGCATTGAATAGAAACAACTCGGCCGCTGCCGTGGAGGGTTTACAAGCCGCGTCTCCAATCGAATTAGGAGGGAATTCGTTCGGCAATAATGTTTCCTGTCTTTATCATATCTACATACGCGGCGAAGCGTACCTCGCAGCGGGAGACTCCAATGCGAGCGCCGCCGAGTTCCAGAAGGTCCTGGACCATAGCGGTATTGTTTGGAATTGCTGGACGGGGGCGCTGGCGCGTTTGGGAGTGGCTCGTGCCAACGCCCTTGAATCGCGAACCTTGTATGGTGCCGATGCCGAGTCCGCCCGCACTAGGGCGCTTGCGAGCTATCAGGGTTTCTTAACTCTCTGGAAGGACGCGGATCCAGATATTCCGATCCTGAATCAGGCAAAGGCAGAGTACGCGAAGATGTTAAATGTCAGAGAATCTTCCAAGTGAACGCAACTCACGGCGCCCCGAGTCGACTTCGTCATCGCAGTGAAATTTCATCCAGGTCTCACAGATTGTATTCCTAAGTCCTGATAAACGCCGTTACCGTACAAGTGGAATTTCGGCTAAGAGCAGATGTCCGGTAACGCGACTTACCAGGAGTTACACAGCGACTCGCTTTGCTCAGTTCTCTCGCGCGAGAGTTTGCAGTCGCTCTGCGAACGCGTTGTCGCGGCAGACGGGCGCGAGGGTGGTCGCAATGCTTTTTATGATCGAGCGATCCAAACCACGCTTATGGGCACGTTCCAGAAAGAGCGTTTCGTCACCCACTACGATTCGCTGACGTTCTCGGACCATGTCGTAAATTTCTATTAGAGTCGCGCCTGCTTCCTCAGTGTGATCAAGGTCGAGCAGAGCCAATCCCAGCAGACTCAACGCGGAATAACGAGTGTTTGTGTCCCGCTCGTCCGTGGCCTTCTCGACTGCCTCGCGCGCTTTCATAACGGTTCGGGGATGGTCATTTGCTGCCCAGTAAAATGTCATAGCCGTTCGGTACTTGTTGTATGCCGTGTCTCTAGCGGCCTCTCTTTCCAGACAAAATTGCTCGGCTCTCAAAACGTCGGGTGGTTCCTTAGTCCAGCATAAAAACACGAATTGGGAAAACACAAAATCAAGAGCGTTTGGATCGGCTGAGTCCGTCTTGGCGCGCTTCGGAAAGAATCGCCTCCGCTTGAGCGAACTGCTTCGTTCGGATCAGTGCATCCACGGCCTTATCGAGCTTTTGGATGTCCATATCACTTCCAGTATAACCATGAGCCAAGTCCTGATTAACGCGGTAACCGTACAAGTGACCTTAGGCAAATCCACATGTCCGGTAACGCGACTAATCAGGCGTTAGCCACAACTTGTGCTATAAGCCTGGTTCCTGCCGTACTTTTGATGGGGGGCCTTTTTGAGAGAGGTCTTTTTCGAACCGCGAGTCGGACCTGTTGAAAACGCCTATTTAGGCCAGTCTGGCGACTTGGTCATGTTTCGTGAAGCCTCGCTTCCCGACGTTTGTATAGTGTGTGGCACCCCGGCGAATGGCAACGTTTACCGGGCTGAATTCGAACCATATCGTTACCCTTCCTGGCATATACCGATTTTTTACGACGTTGCCTACTGGATCGCGGGCAGCCGCTACGTTGTGAATTTCCTCTTCTGCTCAATCTGCAAGCCCGAAGATTTTGATATTCACGCGAGACGGATCAACGAAAAGTTCGGATTCTTCGGCGGAGTCAGCAACACCTTCTTGAAATTGCTTCCGAGGATTCCGCTGGACCTAGCAGCGGAATTGGAGGGAATCTGGGTGCAGCGAGCGTTACGATCTTTTATGCGTTGAAAGATTTGCAAGGGCGTCGTCGCCGATATTCTTGACACCATCAAGCGCCTGATAAACGCCGTTACCGGACATGTGAAGTTCTAGGACGGCACTTGTCCCGTAACGTGACTACATAGGAGTTGGCTTGGTATACAGCGCTAGACTGAAGCCGTTACGGCTTGCTCTCCAAGAGTCTTGTAGTCGGTGTACCCGGCCGCCCCGCCGCCATAGAAAGTGGACCGGTCGTAGGCGTTGAGCGGTTGCCCCTCTTTAATTCGCCATACAAGATCCGGATTTGCGATGTACAGACGACCAAACGCAATCGCGTCTGCCTGCTTGTTTTTGATGACCAATGCGGCGCTTTCCGGGCTGTATGCGGCTGCCGAAAGGAGTGGCCCGTGGAACATATCGCGGAAGAGCGCCGCGTTATCTAGCGCGTCCTCGTGTAGTTCGTCCGTTAAGCCCATCTCGGAACCTTTGGCTTCGATCAGGTGCAGATAGGCAATCGGGTGCTTATCGAGTTCCCGAATCGCAAATGTGAACAGCTCGAGTGGGTTGCTGTCACGGATGCCGCCGTACTGACCGAATGGAGATAGGCGCACGCCCACTCGATCCGGCCCGATCGCAGCCGCAACTTCCGTGACGATATCCAGCAGGAATCGAACTCGATTTTCTTTGGATCCGCCGTAGGCATCGGTGCGCTGGTTCGTCCCGTCTTCCAGGAACTCCTCGATCAAGTGGCTGTTTGCGCCTTGCAGTTCCACTCCATCGAAGCCAGCTTCGATCGCGTTGAGGGCGGCCTGCCGGAAGGTTCCGACAATTTCGGGAATTTCCGTGCTTTCCAAAGCCCGAGGTATCTCAATGGGCACTTGCTTGAAGTCCTTTGTATACCCCGGAAGATTGGGAGGTATCGCCGAAGGTGCAACGGGAAGGGATCCAGCCGGCAACAGCGACGAGTGCGTGTTTCGACCGCAGTGTTGGATCTGCATGAACATGCGACCACCACGCGCGTGCACAGCGTTTGTTACGCCTCGCCACCCGGCAATCTGTTCGGTTGTATAGATCCCTGGAGAACTTGGATAGCCCTGCGCCTGAGGACTGACGGCAACCCCCTCCGAAATAATGAGTCCGGCAGAGGAACGCTGCGCGTAGTACTCAGCGTTCAATGCGGTGGGAGCGTTTCCCGCGCCCGCGCGCATTCGCGTGAGCGGTGCCATCACAATTCGATTCGGAAGTTCGATCGCGCCCAGCCGTAAAGGGGTGAAGAACACGTCTTTGGACATGTGCGCTGCTCCTGGTCATCGTGCTTTCATCCGCTTCTCATAGGCTCGCGGTAAGAACCACTAATTGAGACTGACTTCGGCCATGTCAATGGCCACAAGCAGAGGCTCCTTCACAAGCTGATAGTCGCCTTCGTACGCATAAATCCGGCGCTTTGTCGGAACGATGATGCCGTCCACATCGCGATAGTTCGAGGCATAGTTCAAACCTGTAGCCCCGCCGAGAATGTCAACCGTGTAGTCGTGCCTGCGCAGCAAACCATCCGGCCCAAAGCACGAGATCTGTTCGCGGCTATGACTTTTCACACTGTCCGGAAAGGTCACCTTTAATCGCCGCCACGTTTCTCCTTCAACCCGAATAGACGAAAGCTCCTCGGTCACGAATCCTTCATGTGTGTAAAGAAAGGGAGTATTGAGATATGTCCACAATGCTTCGCCACAAAAGTAAGCTACGTGGATGTCGTCCCACGGCGTTTCTCTTTGTTGCCCCTGAAAGGACTTCTCCGGGTCATTGCGGGCTTCGATCAACGTGCCATCCATCTTCTCGACGACGATACGAGCCGGATCGAAGATGGAGCGCTTATCCTGGCCGGGGAAGTCTGTGGTGAGCCGCTCATTTTTGGTCTCAATCGTCATGACAACGTTTTTGAGAGCGTCACCCTTACTCTTGACGAACCAAATCGCTCCAGTTATAGATGCGGCGACTCTTATCGATTTCACTTTGTTCCAACGCTCAAGCCCACCGTGCGCCTTCACCGCAAGATCCAATAGGTTACTCACTGAGACTCCTTGCAAGGATTCAAAAATGTTGCATCTACATCATTAACAGAATCACTGGCTGTAAACTCTACCGGGAACGCGGTATGCAGAAGCGCCTGTGGCGAGGTCCGCCGTAATCCTTCTCTGCCAACATTGGCGGCCACGCCGGCGGCCTTATTCGGAGGACTGGATAGCTGGAACACCGAAGGGTTTACTCAGGCCAAAGCGAGGCCGACGTCGTTATGACATCAACCGGACATGTGAAATTCAATCGAAAAAACAGATGTCCGGTAACGCGACTTATCAGAGTTGGGAGGGTGTCGGTGTAGCATGGGACGCGGAAAGGTAATAACTACGCTAGCTAACCCAAGCGATGTATCACTCACCCGGAAAGCGGAACAAGCCAGCCAATAGACACGCGCCAATTCCGAAACACAATCCTACGGCGATCAGTTGTAAGCGATCAGAACCGTGCGCAGATGCAAGGCGAGGATTGCTTAGGCTGTTTAGGAGTGGCAGAAAACCGAACAGTATGACAAATGCGCCCGTAATCCGACTTGACTTACGTTTGTTCACGGCGTCAATACTACCGAAAGATGAGGAGAGCCGCCCGATGTTCTGAGCGGCTCTGGCGGCCCTCCCATGCCTTGCAGGCAAATAATCAAGAATCGCCCGCCAGCAGACAGGCCAATTTATTGCCAAGTCCTGGTAAAAGCTCTAATCAGACATGTCAGGTTAGCTGTGCGCTGACAGTTGGCCGTTGAACAAGGTGATCTTCTGAAGAAGGTCCTGCCTGAATTGCGCCCGAGCGATTGTTTGGTTTTCCTCGGTGACTACATTGATCGCGGCCCTCAGACTCGGGACTGTTTGGAACGCATTGTGCAGCTTCGCAAAGAATCCGCATTTCAAGTCGTCGCGTTGCAAGGCAATCACGAAAACTGGATGTTAAAGGCTTTTAAAGACCACTCGTCTCATTCCTGGCTTCTCGGGATGGAATCTTTCAAGACGATTGCAAGCTATTCACCTGAGGCAGCACGAGAATTACGCCGCGAAGCAGAACGAGCCGGGCCGGCGTTGATTTCTCCTTGGCAATCAGGACACCGTCCAGTTCCGTGACATGAAGGGCATCTACCACGTGAATGCGGCACGCCGTCAGTATATCCAAAAACCTGCAATGTCCTGGTGCTGAAACGCGAGCGAAATTTTCGGACTCCCTTTCGCCTTCACGTTTCCTTCGTACTAGTGGTTTTTCTAAGAATGCGAACGCCAACGCTTCTCAGCGCGGCGGAATTTCAATTCCGCATCACACGATTTGAATCAGCGGCTTGCCCTTGGGCAAAATCTCTCCGACGATGGTGGCGTCTCCGCCCATTTTCTTCAGCGTCTCGACGTAACGATCGGTAGCCTCGGCTGCGATCGAGAGCAGCAATCCACCCGCTGTTTGCGGATCGTAAAGCAGCGTCTTCGTCGCCTCATCCATGCCCGGCCCGTATTCGACCGCGCACTCGGCAAAATCGCGGTTGGCCTTCAATCCTCCGGGCACGTAACCCGCTCGCGCGCAATCGATCGCACCGGTCAACATCGGCACCTTCGCCGCATCAATTCGCATACTGACTTTTCCGGCCAGCGCAATTTCTCGAGCATGACCGATCAGCCCAAACCCGGTGATGTCCGTCGCGCCGTGAACGTCCGCTCCTAATTCCGTCGCGACTTCCGCGGCCAGCTTGTTCAACGTAGTCATCGATTTCGTCGCAGCTTCGATCCACGCCGGCTGCGCTTTCTCGGCTTTCAAAGCAGTGGAGATGACGCCGGTTCCCAACGCCTTGGTCAAAACCAATCGATCGCCTACCCGCGTCCCGCCATTCTGCAAAATCCGGTCGGGATGCACCGCGCCGGTGATCGAATAGCCGAACTTCGTTTCCTCATCGCGAATGCTGTGCCCGCCGATCACCGTGCAACCGGCTTCAATCATCTTGGAAAGTCCGCCCGCCAGAATCTGCCCGAGTATTTCCAGATCCGCCTTTTCCGGAAAGCACACAATCGCCAGCGAAGTCAGCGGCCTTCCGCCCATCGCATACACGTCGCTCAACGCGTTCACCGCTGCAATCTGCCCGAACGTAAACGGGTCATCCACGATCGGCGTAAAGAAATCGACGGTCTGCACCAACGCCAACTCCGGCGAAATTTGATACACCCCGGCGTCGTCGGCTGTGTCAAAGCCGACCAGCACTTTGGGATCATGCTGTCGCGTCAAAGTTGCTAGCACCGAGTCCAGCGCCGCCGGACTTAATTTCGATGCTCAACCAGCCGCTTTCACCGTTTCGGTGAGCCGCACTTTCTTCGTCGGACTCATGATTACGATTGTACAGGCAAGCTTGCGGGAGGATTGCCGGATTACATCGATTACGCTTCGCGAGGATCGAGAGGCCGCAACAGCCGCCCACTCTGTCCATCAAATTTCACGATGGCCAGCGCGGCATGATCGAAATGCAACACCGGAGGCCGCGCGCCTTCCAGCTGCAACAAAGCGCTAACGAAATCGCCAAGATTCAGGTCGTGGCCTACAAGCAGCACCGAATCGTGACCGCGGTATCGCTCGAACATACGCAAAAATTCGGCGGGCGTGGTGTCGGGACGCAACGCATCATCGCAAAGCACGACGCAATCGCTGAAAGTCGTATCGCAGATTCGCGCCGCAGTTTGCTGGGTCCGCAAAAACGGACTCGCTACAATCGCGTCGAAGCGGATGCCCTTCCCACGCAGCGCCGAACCCGCCGCGCTGCATTGCGCAATGCCTTTCTCATCCAATTCGCGTTCTTCGTCCTGCGCAGAGTCCGTCGAAGCCTGCCCCGCGCTCGCATGCCGCATGAAATAGACCAGCATATCTAACGATTCGACTGCGCGACGCGAAAAACCAAAAAATAATCTTCGCCATCGCCTTTCACAAAATCGTATTCCTCGACCTTGCTGTACCGCGCCTTCGCGGCCTCCGCCACCACCACGTCGCGCGCAAGTCCGTGATCTTCCCCGTTGCCATTGCGATCGATCACTCCCACCCGCGCTCCGGCACGCAAAGACTTGCGCAGGTTTTCCAGCAGCACGATCGGGTGCGCAATTTCGTGATAGGTTTTCAACATCAGCACGCAATCCACGCCGTCAGCCGGCAGCTTCGGGTCGTCCGTGCTCCCCAGCACAGTACGAATGTTGAGAATCTTGTCCCGCTCGGCGCGCCGGTCAATATAAGTAATAGCCCCGGGATTGATGTCCACCGCGTAAACAATCCCCTGCTCTCCCACCCGTTTCGCCGCGCGTACCGTGAACCACCCGGACCCCGCGCCAATATCCGCGACATGAGCGCCTGGGACGACGCCCAGAATATCCATCACCCGCTGCACCTGCAGTTTATTGTCGCGATCCTTACCCTCGAAAATCGAGAGGTCCCCGGCGTACGGCGTGCTGGTCTTTCTCGGCGCCATTTGTGGCGCCGGCGCTGGCGCCTGCGTAGCCTTTGACGAACCGCAAGCCCACTGCGACGAAATCAGCACCAACGCCGCCAGAAAAAATGCGCTCTTCCGCTGTCGCGCACGCAGCAAACCGGTCATCGATGCACGTTTCCTTGGCCCGAGCAGGCGGAAGAAGTCACGCTTCATACTATCGCCCGTTCCACGTTCGGCCGGAGCAGATTTTTTGTATCTTTACGGCGTGGCCAATCGTCTCATCATCAGAATTTAAGCAGTCGACGCGCCGGTTTGGTCCGCGCCGGAGATGGAGCGGCCCGTTATGGCGAACTTGAGTTAGAGTAGCTGCACATCTCGCGCCTCACTTCAGTCGAGATGCTTCAGTCCCCGTAAAGCTGAAATGTGCAGAACCAAAAAATAAATCGGAGGGCACGGTGCCAGTCACCAATCGCTGATGAAATCGCCAAGCCGGATTTTTCCTCAAGTCATTCTTCTCACGCTCGCGGCGTTCGCCACGCTAACCGCCGGCTGCAGCCATTCCGCGCAAGACACTCGCCCCGTCCTGCGTCTCAGCATGATTCCCACCACCGACCCAGGCAAAATCGTTCGTGAAAGCCAGCCCTTCGTCACCTACATCGAAAAACAAACCGGCACCAAGGTTGAACTAACCATTCCCACCAACTACGCCGCGGTTGTCGAAGCCATCGTCAACGATCGCGTCGACATTGCCTACCTCGGCGGTTTCACTTTCGTGCAAGCCTCCGCCCGCGCCGGCGTTCTCCCTCTCGTACAGCGCGATCAGGATCAATCCTTCCACAGCCTCTTCATCACGCAGCCCAAATCTTCGATCCATTCGCTTAAGGATTTGAAAGCCCACACCTTCGCCTTCGGCGACGTCAATTCTACCTCTGGTCATCTGATGCCGGCCTATTTCATGCAACAGCAAGGCGTCGATCCCGTCGTGATCGAAAAAGCCACCTACACCGGAGGCCATGACGCCACCGCCCTCGCCGTCGCCAACGCAAAAGTCGACGCTGGCGCCATGGACGAGCTGGTCTACGGTCGCATGGTCAGAGACGGCAAGCTCAACGAGTCTCAGATCAGGATTTTTTACACCACACCGCCATTCTTCGATTACGTCTGGGCCGCCCGCAAAGGACTCGACCCCACCATCGCTCAGAAATTTGCCGATGCCATGCTCACCCTCGACGCCGGCACTCCCGAAGAGCAACCACTCCTCACGCTGCTCAACGCCAAAAAATATGTGAAGGCCGAAAATGCCAGCTACGACCCGCTGCGCCAGGCAGCCAAGGACGCCGGATTGCTGAAGTGAATTACTCAATCGACTCCGTCAGCAAGCGGTTCGCCTCAGGCCGCGGAGCCACGCCGGTTCTCGAAAATATTTCGCTGTCCGTTCCCGCAGGAGAGCACGTTGCCATCCTGGGAAGCTCTGGCGCGGGGAAAACCACCCTGTTCCGGTTGTTGAATGCGACGCTTCGCCCCTCGAGCGGTTCGGTCAATGTCGATGGCCGCGATCTCGGCGCCATGGCCAGCTCCGATTTGCGCGCCACCCGCCGCCGCATCGGTACCATCTACCAACAGCACAATCTGGTGCCGTCGCTAACTGTGTTGCAAAACACTCTCTGTGGCTGCCTCGGTCGCTGGTCGCTAACCCAGACTTTCCGCAGCATTTTCAGCCCGGCGCGCCCAGACGTCGAACAGGCTATGCACGCGCTCGAGCTGGTCGACCTCGCCGACAAAGCCAGCGCGCGCGCCGATGAATTATCCGGCGGCCAGCAACAACGCCTCGCCATCGCCCGCGTGCTGATGCAAAAGCCCGAAGTGATTCTCGCCGACGAGCCGGTCGCATCTCTCGATCCCGCGCTCGCCGACGAAATCATTTCGCTGATCTTGCGCGTCGGCTCCGAAGCCAATTGCACCCTCGTCGTCTCGCTCCACAAAGTGGAAATGGCTCTCGAATATTTTCCGCGCGCGGTCGGCCTGCGCACCGGACGCGTGCAGTTCGATCTCGCATCCTCTACCGTGAACGAAAATCTTTTGCAGGATTTGTACGGCAACACTTTTCAAGAGGCTCGTCGCATCCCGAATGAGAATCGTTTCCAACGCGAATTCGGCTGCCGTTAGCGCTGCCGACTTTTCCGGCCGTCTCTGGACCCCACGCCGCTCTGCAGCGGTTCTGGCCGGCGCACTGGTCGTGGCCCTTTGCTGGCAGGTCGACGGCGTGCGCCTCAGCACCGTTTTTCGCGCCGAAACCGCGCAAGCATTCGCAACTTTAATAAGGGGACTCTTCCCTCCGGACTTTTCCGCGCCCTTCCTGCGGGTCGTATTCCGCGCCATGCTCTCGACTCTTGCCACGGCCATCGCCGGAACGGTTCTTTCGGTGATCATCGCGATTCCCTTGGGCGCTTTCTCCACGCCCATACTCTGGCGACGCGGAATCTTGGCGGGCGCGGAAAATGGTCGTCTCGGCGCGCTCGTTCGTTCCGGCGCCAGCCGCGCAGTTTTCGCCTTCCTCGGATTCTTGCGCGCCGTTCCGGATCTGGTCTGGGCGCTGCTCTTCGTCACCGCCGTCGGCTTGGGTTCGCTTCCCGGCACCCTCGCGCTGGCGGTCGCCTACGCCGGAGTTCTTGGCCGCGTCTACGCCGACGCATTTTCCGACGTCGACCCTCGCCCGCTCGAAGCTCTGCAGGCCACCGGCGGCACCCGCATGCAAATTTTCCTGCGCGGCATCTGGCCCCAGGCGCTTCCCAACGTAACGGCTTACACTCTCTATTCCTTCGAATGTTGCGTGCGCGCTGCCTCCGTCCTTGGTTTCGTCGGCGCCGGCGGAATTGGCTACGAAATCAGCCTCTCCATGCGCCTCTTCGAATACGGCCAGGTCATGACGCTGATTCTCGCGTTCGTCGTCCTGCTCGCCACCACCGACGTAGTCAGCCGCAAACTGCGCGAACGCCTGCAGTCCGCTTCCGACCGAGGCCCGGGCTTCGGCGCCGCCTTCGGTTGGGGCGGTGGGTCGGACCTTGTCTCGCACACAAAAAATGCGCACTCCAATGCGCTTCGAAAATCCTGGCCCGCGGCGCGTTTCGTTTTGCTCGCGTTGGTTCTCGTCGCAAGTTTTTACCTCGCCGGTTTTTCGCCAGACCGCCTCGCCGGCGACAACCTCCTCCGCAATATTTTCCGATTCTGCGCAGCCATGGCCCCGCCCGACCTCGCGCGCTCCTTCGTCCTCAGCCTCGGCCCATTGATAGCCCAGACCGTTGCGATTTCGGTCCTCGGCACGCTGATGGGCATCATCATCGGCGCAGCTTTAGCCATCCCGGCGACTTCCACTCTCATTCTCGTCCGCCGCGGATCCCCAGGGGCGCATCCGCCCGCCGAACGCGGAATCCGCTGGAGCATTTTCTGGTTCGCGCGACTGCTTCTAAATTTCCTGCGCTCGATTCCCGACCTCGTCTGGGTGCTCGTCTGCATTCTCCTCGTCGGCATCGGACCTTTCGCCGGAACTCTAGCCATCGGCCTGCACACCGCCGGCGTACTCGGAAAGCTTTATGCCGAGACTTTAGAAGAAGTTCCGCAGCGTCCCGTCGAAGCCTTGCGCGCACTCGGCGCCGGCCCCTTCCAATTGCTGGTCTGGGCTCTCTGGCCCCAAGCCAAAGGCATGCTCGCGAGTTACACCGTGGTTCGTTGGGAAATGAATCTGCGCATCTCCGCAATCCTAGGCCTGGTCGGCGGCGGAGGCCTGGGCCAAGCCATCTACAACAATGTCCAACTCGGTTTTTACGCGCGCCTAGGCACTCTCCTACTAGTCATCTACGGCCTGGTGATTTGCTCCGACTGGCTCGGAGATAACATTGTGCGGCGAGCCTATCGAACCTAAATGACAACTCTCGAAACAGATCGATTCAAAGGCGCAGAAAAGTACGAAGCGTACTTGCGAACCCCCTCGGGCATGTTGCGTTCGGATTTAGCCTGGAAAAATCTGCAACAGCACTTCCCCACAACAATCTCAAACCTTCGCGCGCTCGATATCGGCGGCGGCACCGGCCTGGTCAGCCTGCGCCTCGCTAAAGCCGGTTTTCAAGTTGTGCTGCTCGATAGCTCGGCGGAAATGCTGGCCATCGCCAGAAAAACCGTCGAGACCGCGGGCCAATCGGTGCCCGTCACGTTGCGTCACGCCGGCGCGGATCAACTAGGCACCAATCTCGACAATTCCGCCTTCCACATCGTCGTCTGCCACAACGTTCTCGAATTCGTCGACGACGCGGCCGCCGCGATTCGCGACGTCGCGAGCCTCTTAGCGCTGGATGGAAGAGCGTCCTTTCTGGTCCGCAACCGCGCCGGAGAAGTTCTAAAAGCCGCCATCGCGACCGGCGATTTGAGTCGCGCCAAAGAAGCACTGGAAGCCACAACCGCCGTCGATTCCCTCTTCGGCCAGACCATGCGCGTGTTCACTCCACACGAAATCCGCGCCATGCTCCAAGCCGCGAACCTCGAATTGCTCGCCGAATACGGCGTGCGCGTATTCTCCGATTACGTAAATCTCGAAAATATCGACTCCACCCGTTACGCGCAGCTCCTCGACCTCGAATCCACGTTAGGCGCGAAACCAGACTTCGCCGCCATCTCGCGCTATTCTCAATTTATCGTTCGGCCCTCCAGCGCGTCCCGAGGAATCACGGAATGACCACGCAATCGGACGCCTTAAACGCGCCTGCCGTGTTCACCCGCCCGCTAGCACCGGGGAATTTCTCCATCGGCCTCGGCCTCACCAACGAATGCAACCTCTCCTGCTCCTTCTGCTATCGCGATCCCACCCGCGTCGATCGTCTGGATCTCGCGCAAGTCAAAGCCGCAATGGCCAGCCTACCGGTTCGCTCCGTGAATCTCGGCACCGGCGAAAACGGAATGCATCCGGAATTCCGCGAAATTCTCGCCTACCTTCGCAGCCTCCCCATAAAACTGACCATCACCTCCAACGGCCACAGCGCGGCCGTCCTCACCGACGACGAACTCCGCGCCTTTCACGACGTCGAATTCTCGCTCGACTACGCCACCAAAGAAAAACAGGACGCCCAGCGCGGCGCCGGAAACTGGGCGCTGATTCACGAACAAGCCGCGCGCTGCAGAAAACTCGGCGTTCCGGTCACGTTCATCGCCGTGATGATGAAAGCAAATTACCTCGGCCTCGCCGCCGTCGCCCGCATCGCCAAACGCTACGACGCGCCGCTGCGCATCAACGTGTATCAATCCGTGCGCTCGGACATCTATGCATTGAGCTACGAAGAATACTGGAAAGGTTTCCGCGCGCTGTTCGCCGAAACCGACGTGATCTCGATCGGTGAGCCACTCGTTCGCGCCATGGCCGGACTGCCACCGCGCGTCGGCGGCTGCGGAGCCAGCACGGTCCGCGTGACTCCGCGCGCCACCACACAGCCGTGCGTGTACTGGCCCGGAGCCGGCGAACCGTTGTCACTCCTCTTGTCGCTCGGGCCGCAAATCGTCGAGACCGCTCCATTCGTCGCGGCCCGCACCGTTCCTGAAACCTGCCGTTCGTGTGCGTTCCTTGAATCGTGCTACGGCGGCTGCGCCGGGCGCCGCCGCATCCAAAACGCCTTGGACCAGCCCGATTTTTATTGTCCAATCGTGCGCGGAGAATTGGAAATACTGGAAATTCGCATGGCGCCGAAGCGCGACCTCCCAAAAGGTGAAAGCGCCTGCACCACCATCGTGATTGCCCGCGATGAATGAAGCTAGAATGCGCCGTCGAGGTTGCTTCAAGCATCTGACACCAACACCCATGACCACATCTGTAAATCCAAAAATGAAGCGAGAAGAAAATAATGAACGCAACTGAATCAACACACGATCTGTCCGGCGCCGTCCCCCAACCCACCGCCCGCTACGGTCTGGCGATTGCGCGCATCACCGTCGGCGCCATGTTTGTATCGGTGTTTTTCGAAAATCTCGGCAAAGGCCTCTACACCGCCTCGGGCTATCAGGGGCTGATCAATTATTACATCCAGCACGATCACGCACCGGCCATCTGGAAATCCGTGATGGGTCTCGCCGCCAGTCACGCCTCCATGGCCGCGCCCCTGCAAGGTTTCACCGAAATCACCCTCGGCGTCTTGCTCGTTCTCGGACTCTTCAGCCGGCCCGCGGCGCTGGTCGCGCTCGGTTTGCTCACCAGCCTCTGGGTTTCCGAATGGGGCACCAGTTGGATTTGGGAGCTTTTGGTTCCAACCCTGGTCGCGCTTGGTCTGCTCGTCGGCCGTGCTGGCCGCACCTGGGGCATCGACGCGATTCTCGCGCGCCGCAATCCGAATTCGATCTGGTGGTAGATGCTGCCCGATCCAAATCGCAAGCCGCGTGTTACGGTGGTGATTCCCACGCGAAATGAGTCCGCCTCAATCGGCCTGGTGCTCGCGGATTTGCCCGCGAGCCTCGTCACCGAAGTTATCGTCGTCGACGCCAATTCCACCGACGGCACGCCCGCCATCGCGGCCGCTGCCGGAGCGCGCGTCATCAACGAATCGCAACGCGGCTACGGCCGCGCCTGCCTCACCGGAATCGCCAGCGCTACCGATCCCGACATCATCGTATTTCTCGATGGCGACTACAGCGACCGCCCCGCCGAACTCCCGATTCTGATCGCTCCAATTCTAGATGGCCGTGGCGACATCACCCTGGGCTCTCGTCTAGCCAGCGCTCGATCGTCTGGCGCGCTGCCTTGGCACCAAGCCTTCGGAAACTGGCTCGCCGCGCGACTGATCGGAATCTTGTACGGCGTGCGGATCACCGATCTCGGCCCCTTCCGCGCCGCCCGCGCGGAAACTCTGCGCGCTCTCGCCCTCGAGCAGAACACCTACGGCTGGGCCGTCGAAATGATTCTGAAGGGGGCGATTCAAGGCTTTCGCATCGTCGAAGTTCCGGTCAGTTATTTTCCGCGTATCGGAAAATCGAAAATCAGCGGCACTCTTCGCGGCACGCTCGGAGCCGCTTGGTTCATTCTTAGCCTGATCGTGCGATATTCTTTCCATCGCCGCCAAATCGTCGCGGCGCAATCTGCATGAACACCGGCCCATGCATCTAATGTCCTCCTCGCACGCTACAGGCGATGGTTCACATGATCCGCGTGGGACGCTCGTGATCATGGCCAAAGCCCCGCGCCCCGGCACAGTCAAGACCCGCCTGATTCGCGACCTTCCCGTTGATCAAGTCACCGATTTCTACCGCTGCCTGCTTGACGACACCATCGCTCTAGCGCGTTCGCTCGATGGAATCGAAGTCACGCTACTGTGCCCAGAAGCCGACAGCGAAGAACTCCGCGACGCAACGCGCAACATTGTTCCAGTCGTTCCGCAAACCGGAATCGGCCTGGAAGCCGGTCTCGATGCCGTCTTCCGTCATTTCTCGCAGCACAGCCGCCGTCCCATCGTCGCCTTCAACAGCGACACCCCGCACCTGCCCGCCTCGATTCTCGAAAACGCATTCCGCGCGCTAGCGAGTCATGACGTCGTGCTCGGCCCGACCCATGACGGCGGATATTATCTCGTCGGCGCGAACACCCCGCATCCGGGCCTGTTTGCCAAAGACGCGATGGGCACCACCAACGCCCTCGATTCCGTGCTCGCGCACGCCATTGCTATGAAGCTTTCCGTACACTTCACCGATCGCTTCTACGACATCGATGAAGCCGCCGACCTTCACCGCCTTGCCGATGAACTCCAGCACTACCCGGACCGCGCTCCGAATACGGCGGCTTGGCTGCGAGCATGGAACAACGGAAAAATCCGCGCCGCCGAAAGCGGCTCAGAAAAATGACGATTACCCCGGCGCGCAGGCTCTTGGGACTCGGCGCCATCATCCTCGTCGCGTTGGTGACTTGTTCCCGCAGTTCCGGCGGGACCGGAAGTCCATCGTTTCTAGCCGCGCTCTTCGTCGCCGGCGTCGCCTACCTCGTTGCCATTCGCGAATTTTTTTACACCGCGCACTATTCGCGTCGCGTCATCTTCGCCTGTCTGGCGCTCGCGGTCCTGTGGCGGATTCCCTTCCTCCTGATGCCGCCCGGCGCCGACGACGACGTTCGGCGCTACATCTGGGACGGCCGTATCCAGCGCCTTGGCTACAACCCCTACGAAGTTGTTCCCTCAGATCCCGCGCTCGCCGCGCTGCATACTCCCGAAACCCGCGGCCTGAATAATCCTGAAGTGCCCAGCCCTTATCCGGCCGGAGCGCAACTTTTCTTCCGCGCCGTCACCGCCATTCACGAATCGATCTTCGCCTTCGAGCTTTCCTTCGTCCTCTGCGACTTCGCTATCGTACTTGTCTTATTCAGCCTGCTCCGTCGCAATGGCGAAGCCGAACACTGGGTCTTGGCCTACGCCTGGCACCCGCTGCTCGCCACCAACGTCGCCGGCAGCGGCCACATCGATATCCTCGGCGTTTTGTTGCTGCTCATTTCCGTGGCGGCGCTCGCGCGTCGTTGGCGCATGACCGCCGCCGTCGCCTTCGCCCTAGCCGTGGCCGTGAAATTTATTCCGCTCGTCCTCGTGCCCCTCTATTGGCGACGCATCCGCGTCCGTGACGCGCTCGTCGCCACGCTTGTCTTCGTAGGCTTGTATCTTCCATTTCTCAAAGGCTGGAGCATTTCAAGCTGGCGCATTCCGCTCGGCTCCATCGGCACCTTCGTCCAGCGCTTCCGATTCAACGATCCGATCTTCGGCGCGCTCCAGCATGTATTCAGCCCGCAAATCGTGGCTGGAGTGGCGTTAGTTGCGGGGCTAGTTACTGCGGCGTGGTTCCGGCGGCGAAATACGCAAACGAATGCTGCAGACCAATGGTCCTGGCCGATGGCCGCGTCGCTGCTCTGCGCGCCGGTCGTCTATCCTTGGTATCTTTTGTGGGTGTTGCCGTTCATGCGTTCGGTGTCGACTGTCCCGCTCATCGTTTGGTCGATAAGCATTTTGCCGACATACATCGTGTGGTATTTGCGATCGCGCGGCTATGAATGGTACGTCCCCAACTGGGCCTTGCTTCTTGAATACGGCTCGTTCGCACTAGCGGCAGCGCTGGGGATCTTTCAACGAGCGCCGCAAATCGAACAATCTCCGCAATCAATACTTCCTACAAAAAACACACCTTGAATTCCGGCAGTTCCGCGAACGGAGGCCCAGCGAAGAAGCCTCCATTCGCCATCGCAGTTCGTCCGATGTTTACTTCGCGTCTACCCAGGTGTCTGATCCCGCCGTCTTCACTGCGACGCCCGTAAAAAACATCCGGAAAGGCTTGCCGTCCGCCGTCCCCGGGTGGTCCGTCGCCAGTAGCAGCGGCCCAGCCTTCTTGTAGTCCTTCCACGTGGCAATTACCACGCTGGGCTTCACTGGCCCGCCGCGACGGTACACGAACGCCTTCGCCACTTTGTCCGGGCCCACAAAAAGCTCCCATGTATCGCCCGGCGTGTATCCCACGCCATCCGGATATTTCGCCACCACCCAATCCGCGGTTCCCAATCCAATCGGCAATTTGTGCTGGCCCCGATCTTCCACCGTCACGCTGCCGTCCCACACCAAATGCAGCGGGAACGTCAGCCAATACTGATCATTCATAAAATCCGGGTCGACTTCATCCTTCACCACCGCCGGCTGGTTCGCCAAATCCGACCGCAGATACGTAACCTTCAGCGGCTTGCCATCCTTGGTCATTCCGTCGAACGAAACCTTGACGGTCTTCGGCTCCCACACCCAGGAACGCGAAAGCTTGATCGTCGGCCCAATATTCACGTTAAAGGTGTAGCGAATTGCGTCAATTTGCCCCCACGCATCCAAACCGTACGCCTTCGCGACCTGCTCCGCGATCGGGGCTTTCTCTTGCGCCCGCAATCCCATCACCATGCCCAACGCCCCCAACACGAATAGGCAGACCACCGGAATACGCCAGCTCTTCCTCATCGCTCCTCCTTCTCAAATTCCCTAGCCGCGGCCATGTAGATGTCCGGCGAGGTTTTGCGGGCACGCCCATCGAACCAGGCGGAGAAATTAGCGTACTTCCAACGCAGGAAGCAAGCCTCACTGACGTTCTAAATGTTCTTACGAAAAAGCGCGACTGCGGAAACGAAGGTGTCAGAAGATAAATCTCACGCCTTCGCCGTGTGGAGCGCCTTCAGGAATCCCGTATTCTGGGCTCCTCTTCTCGGCGTTGTCATCGCGGTCATCCAGTTCCACGTGCCAGTCTATGTGGAGAAGGGCCTAGTCATTCTGGGTTCGGCGACCGAGGCACAGCGTTGTTCGTGACTGCGAACAGCCGCGAGTCTCACGTTTATGGTCGCTGGAGCGAGGTGGCGATCTTCGAGGTGGATTCGATACCGCGTGACCATCGCCTTGTTGAACAAAAGGCGGGGCGACGAACAATACCAATCGACGAACTCATTGATCGAATGCTAATAACTGCACTGCGACTCAAGTGAACGCAGACCGTTGAGTACCGTTGTTTTGACGTATTCGAGCTCGGGAAGTCCGAGTTTGATCTTCGACCGAACGGAGTTGGTTCTACGTTTCTCCCTTCTCATGGAATAGCCGCCTCCCGACGGCTTCCCATAAGACTACATGCGTCAATGTTGCCAGCAGCGACCAGGCCAGTTCTCAATGTCCGGTAACGCGACTCATCAGGCGTTGGGGTCGCGCGGTAAAACTCCGATAGCATGTTGAGGAAATTAGCCTGCCAAGCGACCTAGAATTTCGGTGCTGAACCCAGCAAGGCGCCCGCCATCTACTACCAGTGTTTGGCCGGTAATGTACTTGCTTTGGTCGCTGGCGAGGAAATGGTATACGCCAACCAAATCGTCGACTGTGGCAATCCTTCCGAGCGCTGAAAGATTCTTGGCGAGCGAGTTCAGTATGTGTCCGGGCGGCAACATGGGTGTGCTGACGGGTCCGGGAGCGACCGCGTTGCAGCGTATGCCGCGGCTGCCAAGCTCAACGGCGGCGGTTTTGGTCATGCTTATGACGGCAGCTTTGGTCGCACTGTAATCGAAGAAGCCCTCATTTTGTTGCAATCCGGCAACGGAAGCGGTGGTGATGATTGAGCCTTCGTCGAGCATGTGTCGCGGCCCATATTTTAAAATGTAGTAGGTTCCGTAGAAATTCAGAGCCAACACATCGTCGAGCACGTCTTCGTCGGAATCCGCCAGGTGTTTGCCTTTACCAGGTTTTCCAGCGTTGTGAATAATTACGTGAAGCTTGCCGATCGCTGCCTCGGCCTGCTTGAACGCATCAACTACTTGCTCGCGATTGGTGACGTCAACTTGAAGAAAAATGGCACCGTCATTGAGCAGGGATTGTGGCGGCGCTTGAATATCGGCGACGACCACTCGCGCGTTTTCCTGTACGAATCGTTGGCACGTCCCGAGGCCGATGCCTGATGCACCACCGGTAACGAAGACCGCCTTGCCATTCAGGCTGAAGGGCGCCGAGGTTTCCACGTTTTTCTCCTGTTGCTATCGGTAGTTTGGGTCGTAACCGAACCATTCCCGATCGGTCAGGTTGGACATGGTGCGTCCGACTCGGTGGCGCGTGAATCCACCGCGGTTTCGTATTGCGTAGCGCCGATTCCGTTAGTAGCTCGCCAAACTGGCGAAGGCTGTGACGGGTGGCATGGCGTTCGGGTCCGCCAGAACGTCAATCACCACGGACGTATCGGCTGCCAGCGCTCTTTTTATCGCTGGCGCGATATCCTGCGCACGTTCTACGCGAATTCCCCGAACCCCACACGCCTCTGCGATCGCCGCGTGATCAACGGGCATCAAATCGCAAACATTCGTGTGACGCCCGAGGCCAGCGTCTTCCGCGTGTCTCTGGTAGCCGAGAACTGCGTTATTCATTACCGCAACCACAACTCGCAGACCGTGGCGGCTTGCTGTCTCCAGCTCGGACCAAACATGGCCAAAACCACCGTCGCCGACAATGCAGAATACTGCTCTGCCCGGTTGGCCTATTTTCGCCCCCAGCGCCAAGGGGAATCCCCAGCCGAGGCCAGCCTGACCTCTCGGTGTGATGAAGCGTCGATCGAGTTTGGCGGTGAGATAGTTGGCGACCCAGATCGACGAAAAACTCGCGTCTGCCACCACGATGTGATTCCCGGACAATTGTTTTTCGAGCTCAGCCATGAAGCGTTCGGGACGAATGGGCGCCGCATCCGATTGCGTGACGCTAGCGATCTCTTCTAGGTGGCGAATTCTCGCCGTCGCAATCCCGCTCTCGATTGTTGTGCGATACGATTTTCGTTTGGTCAGGTCCCGTGCAGCCATCGCCGAATTCAATGCGGCCAGCGTCAGCTTGGCGTCGCCACAGAGGCGGATCGCTTCGTAGTTCCGTCCAATTTCCAGTGGATCGATATCAATGTGAATGTAGGTAGCATCGGGCGGCAGAACTTTCCACGAGTCAGTGCCGTTTTGGTTGGTTCGATTGCCAACCAGCAGGATCACATCAGCGCCTGTCACCATGGGTTTAACGAACTTGGCTACACCCCGAGTCGCCATAAAGTATCCAATGACGCCCATCGAGAGCGGATACGTTTCGTCCACGCTGCCTTTGCCCATCGTGGTAGTTGCAACCGGCAGGTGAGCGAGTTCTTGCAACGCTCGTAATTCTTGCTGCGCTCCCGAACTGATTACACCGCCCCCCGCATAGACGATTGGTGCTTTTGCATTTGCCAGTAGCTCAGCTGCGATTGCAATTTGGATTTGCTCCGGCTGACTTCGATCGATCGGGTAATGTCCCAAGCGGGCTTTACGTGTTGAGATGGGCCTTTTCTCTCTCTCGGCCAATAGATCCATGGACACTAGCAGTACTGCGGGGCCGGGACGCCCGCTGGCAGCGGCCGTGAAGGCCATGTCGACATAATCTTCGATACGGTCAGCCGTGGTCACCCGTCGGATCCACTTGGCGACGCCCCGGAACAATTGCAGTTGATCCAATTCCTGAAAAGCATTGCGATCCTGGGTCGATGGCCCGACATCCTGCACCAAGGCGACCAGGGCAATCGAAGCGGACAGGCACTCTGCTAGGCCGGGGACCAACAAGGTTGCCGCTGGACCATTTTGCGCGGTCACTACGGGCACTTTTCCTGTCGCGCGCGCGTAGCCATCGGCCATGTAGCTGCCGGAATTTTCCTGCCGATAGCCGATCTGGTGAATGCCCAGATCTTCCGCAGCCATGGTCAAGGCCGGTGGATTACTCTGACCGAATAGATATTCGACTCCATGTCGCTTCAAAGCATGGGCGAATCTTTGCGGTGGTCGTAGCAACGATGGCTCGGCGCTCACAATTCTTTGACCTTTTGCAGAAGTTTTAAATGATTGTCATTTACAGCAGTAGTTTTCTGCTACTAGTAATCCGCAAACGTTGAGGACGAACTCAGGGTGTAATCAACACCTTGCAGTGATCGTTCGGTTTGCGGAGGTGCTGGAACATCGCGGGCGCCTCATCCAGGCTGATCGTAGCCGTTACCAGGCCATTGACTGTTATCCGGCCCGCTTCGAGCATGCGTTGAACGAAAGGAAAATCGGTGGCCACATAGGCAAGTGGAAAGCTCATGCGCAAGCGCTTCAAAGCAGCCGAGACGACCGTGAAATTCTCTGGCTGCATGCCAACTCCGACCAGCACCAAATGTGAGTTCGGCGGCGCGATCTCGATCAGCTTAGCAATAATCGGACGGCCGACGCACTCGAAGATCACCGACGGTTTGTCTGCGGTCAGCCGCTCGAATTCTGCAACCGGATCAGCAAATTTCGCGGCGTCAATGACGACGCCAGCGCCCAAGTTCTCTGCTCGCGCTATGCGCGTCGGCACAATTTCACTTATGCCGATGTCGCCGGCGCCAAAAAACTTGGCCCATTTGGCCATTGCGAGGCCAATGATGCCGGCGCCGACAATCAGCACGCTAGCGCCGTACGGCACATTCGCGGACTTCCAAGCACTCAAACCAACTGCCAGTGGCTCGATCGTTGCGGCGTCCTGGTCGCTGAGGGCATCAGAAATCTTCATCGCTAAGCCGGCCATGCAGGTTGAGTATTCGGCGTAGGCGCCCGGCATCCGCAGATCGAAGCCCTGCATGACGATTCGGCTACATTCAGAATGGCGGCCCGCTCGGCATGCGGCACATTCGCCACATGGCTTGGCCGGAAGCGCGACCATCCGGTCACCGACTTTCCATCCTTCGATGCCCTTGCCCACTTCGACCACTTCGCCGGAGTATTCGTGCCCAAGTACGTTGCCCGGCTGAAGCAGACCCGGTATTTCGACAGCGTGCAAGTCGGACGCGCAGATACCGCAAGCTTTCACCTTGAAGACCAAAGCGCCAGGATCGGCGGCTGGCCTTGGAACATCCGCAAGGAGCAAGGGCTGGCCGACTTCCACAAATTGAACTGCTTTCATGTAATTCCTCTCTGATTCAGGCGGCCACCGTGGGACCGAAATAGACTTCAAAAAAGCGACCGCCGATGGAACTCGACATCGCGAGGTTCGCGGCCACGTTAGTGCGGACACAAACGAGGGCTGGGCCGTTGTGAGCCTTGGCGAGAGAAACTGCCGCATCCAGGTCAGCGATCGAGTCCACGAATTCGCCGTGGGCGCCGAGCCCTTCGGCTACTTTGTCCCAGCGAATTTCGCCCATGCTGGTACCGAAAGTCTTCCCCCAGCGCGCCATTTCGTTGGGAATCTCCATGGTCCATTGGCCGTCAGCCATCACTACAAATGTGACCTTTATTCCTTCGCGCGCCGCCACCTGCAATTCCATAATGTTAAAGCCGGCAGCGCCGTCGCCGGTGACGCAGACCACGTCGCGGGACGGATCGCCCAGCTTCGCGCCAATAGCTGCAGGAATCCCGACACCGAGCATGCCGAGTTCCAGAATTCCGTGGAATGAGGAAGGTCGGGTTGAGGGCAAAGCCACGGCGGCCCACAGCGAAGTCATACCGCCATCCACGCAGTAAACCGCGTCAGGACCAAAAATTTTACCTACGATGCCAATCGCCTGCGCCGGATGGATGCCCGGGCCGGTCCACGCAGCGATCGGCTCGCGCAGGGACTTCTCCCAATCCGCGTGGGACTTGCGCTGCGAGACGAGGTCTGTACGGCCAACGCTTGCAATCTTCCGCTTATCGAGCTTCGTCGCCAGTCCTTCGAGGGTCAAACGCGCGTCGGCTACGATGCCGAGGGTGACCGGCCGGGAGACTCCGATGTGACGCGGGTCGATGTCGACTTGAATGAGTTTGCAGCGCGACGCGTCGCCCCAATACTTATCGAAAGGGACATCAAGATTTCCAAGACGCGAGCCGACGACCAACAGAACGTCCCCATTGCGTCGCAGTTCATCGGCAGCCGGACTCTGAGACAAGAAGCAAAGCGGATGATTGTGAGGAATGACGGCGCGCGCGGCAAGTGAAGGAATCACCGGACATCCAAGGATTTCCGCCGTTTGTATCAGCGCGGCATTCGCGTGCGAACGGTCAACACCGCAACCCGCGAAAATAACTGGCGCTTTCGCATCCGCCAGCAGCGCAACCGCCTGGTCCAGTTGGATTTCTGAAGGCTGTGGCTGGCCCGCGCGCCCGGCCTCGCACGAGTAGATCGGCGCGGACGCGGGGTCTCCCATGGCATACATCGTAGTCAAAGGGATTTCGAGTTGAACCGGGCCTGGGCGACCGTTCCAGATTTCACGGAAGCCGGTCCGCACGATTTCAGGAATACGCGCCCACTCAAACACCGGCGCACCCCACTTCACGGCGGGTTTGAACAAATCAAGCTGGTCTTGGCCCTGAAAGGTCGCCGGAGTGGATGGATATACAATCCCGGTCCGGTGTTGCGAAGTGATGGCCAGCACCGGAACTCCTTCGTGGCGCGCGGTCACCAGGCCAGGAAGAAGATTCGCTGACCCCGGACCCGGGTTACCGAGAACCACCGATACCTGCCCGGTAGTTTTGTACATTCCTTCGGCCATGTGCACGCCGGCAGATTCGTGACGAATCGGCACAAAGCGGATGTGGTTGGCTTCTAACGCCGCGAGGAATGGATCGATTTCGGGACACGGCAATCCGAAGACGAATTTCACACCTTCGTTGGCCACCGCCCGCGCGAGCAGCTCGCCGCCACTTACCTCGTTCATCGATTTCTCCATGACCCACCCGTCGGGTTATCGGCCCGCATCACACATAGCGTCCGATCGGCTGTCGGGGGCTTCGCCGCTTTGGAAATAAATTAACGATCTGCGGAAAGCGCTACCTGTCGAGGCCCTTAAAGCTGAATGTCGTGATCGCATTCATCAAGCGGTCGACAGTCAAACCTGTGATCGACGGAACCCACTTTCCTAGCCAGATCAGCATGCCGAAGAGAAGCTGAACAACGAGTTCCGGCTCGCACTGTACGATCGAACCGTCCGACATCCCGTCGTTCAGAAACTTCATCAAGATTTTTTTAAGCCGGTCTATCCACTCTCTGATGGCCTTGCGTTGAACGGCGTCGAGGTAAGAGTAGTCGCCGACATAAAGCAGCGGACCATTCTCCTTGGATTCGACCAGCATGCTGCGGATGAAGTGCCGTAGCTTTTCGGCGCCGGTACCTGCGGTCTGCTCGGATGTTTCGAGCAGCTTCTGTGCCCGGCCAAGCGAAGCGCGGTGGCAGGCATAGGCTAGCGTTCGTTTGTCGTGAAAGTAGTGATAAAGCGTGGCGTCCCGCAGATCCAGCGCAGCCGCGATATCGACCATGGTGGCCTGCGCATAACTCTTGGCGTTGATGGTTTCAATCGCCACTCGGATAATTTCGCGGCGCCGCTTATCCGATTTTCGACTGTTCGATAGCCGCTTCTGATCCTTCTTTGATGTGGTCGCCACGGGGCTCGGTAGGTCAAACGTTGGGGTCAGGAGTTGCGCAAGCGGCATTTTGCCATACCTTTACCGAGAACCCAAAAAACTAACTGTTGACTGCGATTTCTATGGATGCTATTAAATCTTTCTATCTAGTGCAGACTAGAAAACCTAACGCGGCCTAGATTATCGAACATGCCAGCGATTTGCAACATCAAGTTGCTCATTTCGCTGGCGCGCTGAAGTACGAGGGAGACAACTATGCGCAAGTACGAACAATTTTATATCGATGGCCAATGGGTTGATCCGGTCAATGGTGGCCAGCTGCACGAGGTCATCAATCCCGCTACCGAAGAAGTGGCCGGCACAATTCGGTTAGGCGACGAAGGCGACGTAGTTCGTGCGGTTAACGCTGCGCATCGCGCGTTTGGCACTTATTCGCGCATCACACTTGAGGAACGCATGAATCTGGTCGGTGCCATCGCGGGGATCTATGCCCAGCGCATCGATGATCTCGCGGTCGCGATCAGTGAAGAGATGGGCGCGCCGTTGCACACGATTTCGCGTCCGATGCAAGCTCCGCTCGGACTGTGGCACCTGCAGACCGCACTCGCGCTCGCCAAGGATTTTCCATTTCAGAAACAACAAGGCACCACGCTGGTAGTTAAGGAACCGGTGGGTGTGTGTGCGCTGATTACGCCTTGGAATTGGCCTATGAACCAGATCGTTTGCAAGGTTGCTCCCGCATTGCTGGCGGGTTGCACCATTGTGCTCAAGCCTAGCGAGCTGGCGCCATTTTCGGCCCAGATCTTTGCGGAAATTCTGGCGGCTGCCGGCGTGCCGGCGGGCGTCTTCAATATGATTCACGGCGACGGCGCCAAGCTCGGCCCACTGCTCTCTTCGCATCCGCTCGTGGACATGGTGTCTTTGACTGGCTCTACGCGCTCGGGTGTGTCAGTTGCCAAGAACGCCGCCGAAACCATCAAAGTTGTGTCGCTCGAGCTCGGTGGCAAGTCGGCCAACATCATTCTCGACGATGCTCCGCTGGCGCAGGCCGTCACTGACGGCGTGCTCGGAATGATGCGCAACACCGGAGAGAGCTGCAACGCTCCCTCACGCATGCTGGTGCCGGCGGCCAAGCTGGCCGAAGCTGAGCAGATCGCCGCGGCAACTGTGCAGCAATTGGTCGTGGGCGATCCGCAGTCGCCGACGACCACCACCGGTCCCGTCTCCAACGCACGGCAATACGAGCGAGTCCAGAAACTGATCGCCAAAGGAATCGAAGAAGGGGCGAGGGTTGTGGTCGGAGGTCTCGGCCGGCCCGACGGACTCAAGCGCGGCTACTTCGCGAAGCCCACCATCTTCAGCGGCGTGAACAACTCGATGACCATCGCGCAAGAGGAGATCTTCGGCCCGGTGTTGACCATGATTCCTTACGACAGCGAGGAACAGGCAATCGCCATCGCTAACGACACTCCCTATGGGCTTTCCGGTTTCGTGTATGGCGGTACGGTCGAACGCGCGCGTAAGGTCGCAACCCGTTTGCGTACGGGAATGGTGCATCTGAATGGCGCGAGCGTTGATCCTGGCGCGCCATTTGGCGGCTACAAACAATCGGGGGTCGGGCGCGAATGGGGTGCTGCAGGCATCGACGAATTTCTTGAAACCAAAGCCATCATGGGAAGCCCTGCAGCGTAACTTCTGCAAAGGGCGAGAGTGACCCGGCAGTTTGGGATTTAAAGTTCACGCATCAAGCAGGCGGAGAGACCCAGTTTTCGCCGCAGGAGATCGAACTATGACTTTGAATAGGGACGGCAAGAAAATATCCTTCGCGGTCACTCACGGGATTTTCCATCGCCTGCTGTTATTTATTTTCGCGGCGGTGCTCGCCGCCGCTCCGGTGGCCTGGGGACAAGCGGGTTCGGCGACGGGAACAGTGCGCGGCACCGTGCTCGATCCAGTTGGCGCCGTTGTTCCGAACGCCAAGGTGACAATTGAAAATTTGGCGACGGGTGTCGCCGTGACGATCGTAACCTCGCCTGATGGAACGTACCAGGTTCCTTCACTGAACCCGGGAACGTACAGCGTTGCAGTCGAGGCGCAAGGGTTCGATCGGCTGGTGGCGGATCAGATTGTGGTGACGGTCGGCCAGTTCGTGGTCTATGACGCCCATTTGAAGATTGGCGGCTCGAGCGCGACCGTGGAAGTGAAGGGTGACTCGACGCCGTTGATCGATGTCGCACAGACTCAGCAGGCGAATACGATCGACGAGCGCCAGCAAGTCAATCTTCCAAACATCTCCCGGAATTTCGCCGCGCAGATCTATACCTTACCGGGCGTGGTGGACTCGAACGCCCCGTCGGTGCAGGATCCAGCGGTCGGTACCGGGTATCAGACCTCCGGATTTTCTTTCGGTGGCGGCAACGGACGAACCAATCTATTCACCATAGATGGCGGCCAGAACGATGCCGGGTCAGGAGCGCCGCGGGTGCCCCATGTGCCGCAAGATTCGGTGCAGGAGTTCCAGGTCAACCGCAATTCCTTCGGGCCGGAGTTCGGATACACGACAGGCTCGGCGATCAACGTGGTCACCAAGAGCGGCGCGAACCAGTTTCACGGAAGCCTCTTCGACTATTTTCACGACGAGAATACCGACGCTACCAACTTCTTTAACAGCTTCGGCCCGACGGCCGGTACCAAGCCCTATGAGCAGAGCGAAATCTTCGGCGGGTCGTTCGGCGGCCCGATCAAGAGCAACAAACTTTTCTTCTTCACTTCGTACGAGCGGCAGAAGCTGGACAGCAGTGTGGTCATCAACCTGGTTGACACCGCAGCAGCACAGGGCTTGGCCGCCCAGTCGAATGGCTTCAATGGAGGCGCCTGCCCTGCGCCGGTCACGCAGTTGTGCTACTTCACCCAATTAGTGAATAGCGGCAATCCCGGCTTAGCAGCCTTGGGAGCGGGAGCCTTGGCGTCACCTGTGTTCACGCCGGTGAACGATCCTCTCTTTCTCGCGCTGGTTGCGCCCAACAGCGGCACATTCGACGGAAACGCCAACGGAGTAGCGGTCCAAGCTCCGCCGAATCAGAACGGCCGTTACAACAACTGGGTCACCCGGCTCGACTACCAGCAGAGCGCTGAAAATAACTTTTCGCTCCGCTTTTCCCTCTCGGCCGAGAGCAACAAGGTCACCGGCGAAGGCGGCGTGCCGCGCTACACGTCGATTCTGCAGACGAATCGGGACTACACCATCACGGGTAGTTGGAACCACAGTTTCAATCCCAATGTCCTCAATACCGTTCGGGTGCAGCTTGTTCCTTTTAGTTCATCCAATAACACCACTCCTCACGGCGGGGCGGAATTCGACTTAGGCAGCCTCGGGATCGTCGGAACTCCTTTTGACTTTCCTTATAACCAAAGTCAAAATCAATATCAGTTCGACGACGATCTCTCCATCGCCAAGGGCCGTCACAATCTCAAGTTCGGGTTTTCTTACCGACCCGTGCAGTACAACATCTTCCAAGCCTTCTTGTTTGGCGGCGAGTATCAATACTTGGATGGAGCTGTTCCGTTCATCGCTCTGCAATCGGCCGCCGCCCAGGCCGCGCTCGCCGGCTTCAATTTGGCCAACGGCTACCCTCTAACCGGTCCGCCCACCACCAACCTGAGCGGCTCTCAACTTTATGTTGCTGGCTTGCCCCTGGTATTGCTGCAGGGCTCCGGAAATGGCCACTACCACTCGACATCGAACCCGATTGGTTTCTATGGTCAGGATTCCTGGAAGATAACTCACAACCTTACGGTCGACTACGGTGCGCGGCTGGACATCTATCATGAACCCAATAATTATCCGACCACCTATTTCGGTTCGCCGCGGCTAGGCCTTGCTTGGGACGCTTTTGGACGCGGAAAGACCGTCGTGCGCGCTGGAGGCGGGTTGTTCGTCGCGCCATTGCCCTTCATCGTTCCTTTCACCTCGACCGTTCTGGGTGGAGCAGGAAATCACATCTTTGCCTCAGTGGTGACTGCCCCCAATTCGATTCCTGAATTATTTGGCGCCGGATTGACCGAGCGCAGCATCGCCACCACCGCAAACCCCAACCCCGCGCTGAGTTTGGCGCAGCTGTCCGCGGTGGGAATTAATGTCGTGCCGCCTGGGCCGAATCAGACGAATGGCGCTTTCTTTTCGGTATCGCCGGACTTCAAGTCACCCTATGCGATCCAAGCCAGCGCCAGCGTCGCGCAGGAACTTGCGCATAATCTCTCCCTCGAAGTCGGATATCTGTTCTACGGCGGCGTTCACATTCAGCAGATTCAAGAAGGCAACTTTGTGCGCGACACCGCAATTCCCATTGATCCCTTTGTCGGGCCCTTCTATGTTCCCAAGCCAGGCTCGACCTTCGGTACCCCGAACAGTCAGATTATTGAGAACGATGAGACCACGTCGGCCGGAAGCTCGAACTACAACGGCATGACAGTTTCTTTGACGAAGCGCTACGGGCATGGCTTGCAATTCCAGGCGAACTACACTCTCAGTAAAGCCATCGATAACACCAGTGACTTCAGTTCGCAAAGCACTCCCTTCCGACCAGATTTGCTGAATTTGGACAGATCGGTGTCGGACTTCAACATCAAGAACAGCTTTGTGGCTAACGCTGTGTACTCCAGCCCGATCCATCATGCTGGTGGCAGTCTGGCTTCACTGTTTTATTCGAACTGGGTCGTGGCCCCGATCGTTTCGGTACGCAGCGGCGTTCCATTCACGCTCTTGGTTCCAGGAATTGAATCGAATGGAATCACTGCGCACACCAGCGAAGCTCGTCCATTTAATGAAGGGCGCAACACCGGCATCGGGCCCGGCTATGCCAGCTGGGACATGAGAATCTCGCGGGATATTCCGCTCAAGGCCGACTCGCCGTTGCGGCTGCGCCTGATTGCCCAGTCCACGAATATTCTCAACCATACGAATTTCACCAGCGTGCAAAACATCTTTCCAAACACGGCCGTCACCAACGCCGCGGGCGTCACCACCTCCGCGATCGTGGCGACACCGGAAGGCAACGTAGATCTCCTGAATGGACCGTACAATTTCAGAGGCTTTCGACCAAGCGGACCCTCTCAATTGACCGATCCACTGGCGTTCAAAACGGCCGCGCCTCCCCGCCAGATCAGTTTCGGAGTGGAACTTGCGTTCTGACCCGGACGAACCGAGAAAATAAATCTTTAATCGCGACGGATTGCATTGTCGAGTGCTGAGCCCGGGCCGGAAATGAACTGCCCAGGCCCTTCCAAGGTGGGCGCCTGTGAATGTGAAACCTGGGCAATATCTCACGATTGAAACGGTCTCAAGCGGCTTGGTCAACGGCCTGCTTAACTTTGCGGCGGCCTACGCAATCTTTCACGCACACAACCGCATTCCTGCGACCGGCCCGGCAAGTCTGCTGCGAGATTCTATTGGCGAGACATTTATAGTCGCCACCTTGAGCGTCCTAATTCCGTCACTCATCGCCCGCAGTCGCAAGCGGGCCGGGACTCTCCCCGTCTCTGGAGATAATCGTCCAGGCCGGGAAAGTAATCTTTACGTTCGGGCCATCGTAGCGGGCCTTATTTTTACCTGTGTTCTCGTGCCCTGTAATGCGTTGTTGCTGCCACGGATTTTCCCCAACGGCGTCAGCTTCGCCAATGTTCTGCTCTTCAAAACGCTGTATGGCGCGGTAGTTGGCTCGCTGGCGACCTTCCTGGCCGTCCGCAAAATACTCACCGAACTCGGCTAGCTTGGGAGAGACCCAGCTCCGCAGTTAGCCTCGGTTGAACACCGATACTCCTCGAGTCTGACCTACGGCACAATCGTCCACCAAGGGAGGATCGCAATGAGCCAAGGAATTCCGGACGCGGTGAACCCGTACGACCCGGCGCTATTTCGCGCTGCGGCAATTTCCGCCGAAACTACTCACTTCAACGAAGCGATCGTAAAGCTTTTTACCCCGCAGCCCAACTGGTGGAAGGTGGGTGCGCAAACCGTCCGCGAATCCCGCGCGCGCGGTGAGGGTCCCTTCCCTCTTCCGCCGAAATCAGCTCGGGCACGCACCATCACGATCGACGGAAATCGCAGCGCTAAAATTCCACTGCGAATCGTTGCACCCCAGAATCCGCGTGGCGTTTATCTTCATATACACGGCGGCGGGATGGTGCTGGGCTCGGCCGACCTGCAGGACTCAATGCTCGAACGCGTGAACGAAAAAACGGGCCTCGCGTGTGTAAGCGTCGAATACCGGCTCGCACCTGAGAATCCGTATCCCGCACCGCCAGACGACTGCGAATCGGCCGCGCTGTGGCTTGTGAAACACGCCAAGGCCGAATTCGGTTCCGACGCGATCGCCATCGGCGGCGAATCCGCCGGCGCAACCCTCGCCGCGGTCACGCTGTTGCGCATGCGCGATCGCCACAGCTTCACCGGCTTTCGCGCCGCGAACCTGGTCTACGGCTGGTACGACTTTTCCATGACGCCCAGCCAGAAGCAGTTCGGGAATGAACGATTGGTGCTGCGCACGGTCGACTTGGAGAAGTTCGCAGATGCGTATGTCCCCAGAAAGCCGGACCTGCGAGATCCAGACATCTCGCCGCTCTACGCCGACCTGAAGGGACTTCCTCCAGCGCTTTTTACGGTTGGGACGCGCGACGCTCTGTTGGACGATTCACTCTTCATGTTTGCGCGCTATAGTGCCGCGGGCAACCGCGCCGAACTCGCGGTCCACCCAGGCGGGGCCCACGGGTTCAACCATTTCCCTATGGTAATTGCCGAACAGGCCAACGCGCGCATGGACGCTTTCCTCGCGCGCGAAACCGCGTGAAGCGTGGAAGGGCTTCGCTTGAGGCGTTTCGCCACACCTGGTTACCGGAGCTCCAGCTTTGACCACGCGCTTACCACGGATGGCGAGGGTTCTATTTCGGTGACGATCCAACTTCGCTGAAATCAATAGCACTGTTGCGAAACACGATATGGTCACCGAGACCGACCAAGTCCCGATTAACGCCGTTACCGGACATCTGAAGTTCTAGTACGCCACTTGTGCGGTTACGCGACTTATCAGGAGCCAAACTTGCCTCCTACCACCTGAGGGCATTGGTGAGTGTATGATGACTCATGATAAAACCTATCTGGTCCTCCGCCGTCCTGCTAACGTCGGTCCTGTTGCTTCCCTCTCCCGTACTGTCCCAGTCGCCCGTGACGGTGCAATACACCGAGGGCGTGGTCCACGGGTTCCTTGTGCTAAGCACGCTAGATGGCAAAGCCCTCGCAGAGGGTGACGTAACGCAGTTCGCCCGCGGCGACCGGGTGACGAGCCACACTATTCTTCGCTTTAAAGACGGCTCGGCAAATGAAGAAACCGTTGTCTTTTCTCAGCGTCATACCTTCCGGTTGATAAGCGATCACCAGGTGCAAAAGGGTCCGGCATTCAAACAACCGATGGATGTCCAGGTTGATGGTTTAACGGGCCAGGTCACGGTCAGCTATACCGACGACAGCGGCAAAGAGAAGACCGTTACCGACCGGCTCAAACTTCCTGTTAACGTCTCGAATGGCATGGTTCTTTATCTGCTGAAGAACATCCGGGCTGATGTTCCGCTGACGACACTTTCCATGGTGGCGGCCGCCCCAAAACCGCGGCTTGTGAAACTCCAGATCTCTCCCGAAGGCGAGGATGCATTCTCCGCCGGAGGCCAATCCCACAAAGCCACGCGTTATGTCGTGAAGGTAGATATCGGAGGCGTCGCTGGAGTGGTGGCGCCCCTTATCGGCAAGCAGCCGCAAGACACCCACATCTGGGTTCTCCGCGGCGATGCTCCCTCCTTCGTCAAATCAGAGGGTCCGCTCTACAACGGTGGCCCAATTTGGCGGATCGAATTGACCAGTCCGTCCTGGCACGAGTGAAGCGTGTCCTGCTTCGCTGGCGTCCGCAACAGCGCTCCTGAGCCGGGCGTTGTAAAGCCTGATTAACGCCGTAACCGGACATGTGCCGATCCGCGAATTCTCGCTGAACTTCTATCTTTCAGGTTCAACCCTGCCGCGGCCATACTATGTCTAGGAGCGGGGCTGTGTGCCGCTTCACACTGACCGATGTGGACGTTCTTAATATCTGTGAGAGACAATAGCTGTGCTGCATCATGCCATGTTGATTGGTAACGAAGGAAAATCGTGCCACGTAAGCGTGAAAGGTCACAGTCGCGCAGTCGCAAACCCTCGGTCTTGCCCGTTGGCCGCTTCGACGAACTTAGAACTAAAGATGGGGGTGGAAGCACCGTAATACTCGATAACAATCACGCTTCCTTCTCACTTCCTGATGGCGTAACACACCGCGACGTCATTGAAGAACTCACGAAAAGATGCGACCCGCCATTACCCATCGAATCATTGAGTGGGCTCGAAGGTGGCTTCCGATATCTAAAAGGGATAACCATTTTTAATAATGCACGAGAAGTAGTCGAACGGGTCGCCCGGGCGCATGAAGGCGTGCATTGGTGGGTGTCTGAACACGGATTAAACATGTGTCAAATTCCGCTGTCCGTGAGGTCACTGTCTAAGTTTGACCAGCTTGCGGGAAAGCTCTACGCCGAGACGGCTACAGGCTGCAGACTTTCGAAAACCGCGCTGCTCGCTATAGCGCAACGGCTCGATGATGCGAAACTCAGTTTGAAAGACCATCTTCAACCTAAATTTTGGGCTTTGATAGCTCAACACAATCAAAAAAACCCGAGATCTCCGATCAAGACCTTCGTGAAAGCCTGCAGCAGCCCGAGATTCCAGAAGTCAGTACGTCGACGATTGTACGTAGCCCATAACAAGTATCTCACCTCGATTAGTCCTGCCCCTGACGTGTCCTGAAAGCTCTCGCGGACACATTTCAACACGCGTCATTTGAACACGTAAAAATCGGGGTTTCGTGGCGTTTTTTCGTCCGTTTCCTTGATTTCTCGACTTCACCTGGATTCCATTCTTTTCTGTATTGGCCATACTAGCGACAGCTTTAAAGGAGACGCACATGAAACCGGCAAAATCGGAACTATCGATAACTTACCTACCTGTCACAGCCGTGTCACCCAATCCATCGAATGCGCGAACTCATTCCAAACGGCAAATCCGTCAAATCGCTGACAGCATTCGAGCTCTTGGATTCACAAACCCAGTCTTACTCGACAAGGCCAACGTGGTGATTGCCGGTCACGGTCGAGTCGCCGCAGCGAAATTACTCTCCATGTCCGAGCTACCGACCATCCAGTTGGACGAACTGTCGCCGGAACAAATTCGAGCTTATGCAATCGCCGACAACCGAGGCCGAAAAAGCCGGCTGGGATAAGTCGATTCTCGCCATCGAACTACAAAACCTGACAATGAATTGCGGTGATCTGGATGTGACGATTACTGGGTTCGAAGTTCCGGAAATCGACCTGATTTTGGCGGAGACTGGCGACAAACCAGACCCAGACGACAATTTCGAGGTCGCGGCACCGTCGGAGACCGTTAGTCAGCCAGGTGACTTGTGGCGGTTAGGCCGACATCGCATCATTTGCGGAAGTGCGGTCGGGCCAGATTCATTCTCAACATTACTTGGTAAAAAACGCGCCGCGGTCGTCTTTGTCGACCCGCCATATAATGTCGCGATCGACGGAAATGTCAGCGGAAACGGTTCGGTACGACACCGAGAATTCAAGATGGCCTCCGGTGAGATGACTGAACCGGAGTTCCTCTCCTTTCTCACTTCCAGCCTGGGCTTGCTGGCTCAGTTCAGCATCAGCGGCTCCGTTCACTACGTTTGCATGGACTGGCGGCACATGAGTGAACTTCTGAATGCCGGCCGGCACGCGCACGACACCTTACTGAATGTATGTGTTTGGGTCAAAAATAACGGGGGAATGGGATCGTTCTATCGCTCTCGTCATGAACTCGTATTCGTCTTCAGAAGCTCCAAGACCCAACACCGCAACAACGTCCAACTCGGCCGCTTCGGCCGCAACCGAACAAATGTTTGGAGCTATCCGGGCATAAATAGTTTGTCAAAGGTTAGTGAAGAGGGCGATTTGCTGGCCCTTCATCCCACCGTAAAACCTGTTGCCCTGATAGCCGATGCGCTACTCGATTGCTCGGCTCGTGGCGACATCGTGCTGGATGCATTCCTAGGATCGGGATCTACTCTCATTGCTGCCGAACGGACAGGACGCCGCTGCTATGGCATTGAACTCGATCCAATCTATGTGGACCTGTCGGTTAAGCGCTGGCAGCGTTATACCGGTGATCACGCTGTGCACTCGGTTAGTGACATCCGATTCGATGATCTTGCGACCCCAAAAACCGGAGAGAACTCATGACCGAGACAAGCGAAAAGAAGTGTGTGGTCGGATACGGTAAGCCACCAAAACACACGCAATTCAAACCTGGCCATTCAGGCAATCCGAAAGGGCGACCTCGCAAAACCTCAACCTTTTCGGACGAAGTCAAAGCCGAACTGAACTCGAAGATCGCTGCAACTGAGAATGGGCAACCTAAAAAAATCACCAAACTCCAACTCATTGTCAAACAACACGTGATTAATGCAATAAAGGGAAACGTTGGGTCCGCAAAGATGCTGATTGACGGTATGAAACAGGACCAGCCTAGGGAAAAGGACAATTTGGCCGAGATGTTGGACGCGTTCGAAGAGAGAAATCGTCAACTAGCATACCGGGTGGCGGAGAGTGAGTCGTTGATCGACCTGCCCGGAAATATAACCCCAACGCCATCGGATCAAGATCACAGTGGTTAAGTTCAACTTTGGGCTTCGGGCCGAGCGCTTCGCCATGCGCCCACCACGGGACGACTGGCCGATCAATATTCTGGAAGGAGCGGTCCGTAGCGGCAAGACTTTTTGCCTTCACCCAAAAACCCTCTATTGCTGCGATTACAACGTTGGAGGTCGAAAGATAATTACCGGCGTCTCGAAGCAGAGCATCTACAACAACGTCCTTCTTGACCTATTCGAAGTTGTCGGGGCACGCAACTACAGCTACAACCGGATGAGCGGGCGGCTCAAATTGTTCAACTCCGAATGGCTGATCATAGGTGCAAAGGATGAGCGTTCCGAGCGATATATTCGGGGCATGACCGTCGGCGTGGCGATCTGTGACGAGGTCAGTCTTATGCCGCAAAGTTTTTTTCAGATGCTGCTCAGTCGAATGTCGCCGCCCGGCGCTCGCCTCTACGGCACGACGAATCCTGACAATCCTTACCACTGGCTCAAAGCAGAATATTTGGATAATTCGGAACTGCGATCGAAGCGAATCCTGTGGTCAGATCACTTCGCAATGGCTGATAACCCAAACCTGACTGCTGAATTTGTTGAAGCGCAAAAGCGCCTTTATACCGGATTCTTTCACAAGAGGTTCATCGAAGGCCTGTGGGTTATGGCCGAAGGCGCGATTTATAAGGATTCTTGGTCCGAGGAGCTGCTTTACGACCTAAGGGACGAACCGGTCGGCCTTCGGGCCGAGGGGGGCCATCAACAGCGGATTATCGCCATCGATTATGGCACCACAAATCCCATGGTCTTCCTGGACATCTACGATGACGGTAAACTTTTCTGGGTAACGCGTGAGTACTACTGGAATTCAGTTCTCGAGATGCGCCAGAAAACCGATGCTGAATACGCCGATGACCTTCTGGCGTTCATCGGTCCACGATATAACGCGAAGGTGATCATTGACCCTTCTGCGGCCTCTTTCAAAGCGGAGATGATCAAGCGAGGTATCTGGCATGCCGATGCGGAAGACGACGTAAATGAAGGAATCCGCGTCTCCTCGATGATTTTGAACCAAAGGCTGGTGCGGTTCTGTCGCCAGACTACCGTAAGGACAGTTCAGGAAATGCAGACATACGCTTGGGATACGAAGGCGGCTCAGCACGGGGAGGAAAAACCATTGAAACATCACGATCACGGCCCCGACGCATTCCGCTATTTTGCCAAAACGGAAGTTCCGTATTGGAGATTGGGGCTAGGTTAGCGGCGGCAATGATTAATTCCACTGGTGTACCTCATTTTTTTCTCCCTCTTAAGCATACCCCCAACTAATTGGTCCGTTTGGCATATTTCTGCTTGCCCGTCCAACTTGATTTGTTCCTCATGGCCAGCTGGTCCATCGCCCAGATCTGGCGCTGCTAGCCCTTGACTCTTGCCGCTATAAGAGCGGAACTGTGTCGATATGAAGAATAGGCCGGCCAATTTGATAGCGGCGCTGGGCGAGATGACCCGAAGTCAACTCCTCGGTCGCTGGCGAGAACTTTACGGCAAAACGGCTCCGTCCGGAGTTCGCCGTGAAATAATGATTCCGTTTCTAGCCTACCGAATCCAGGAAAACGCCGAAGGCGGTCTCAGCGTGGCCGCGCAGGCGATGTTGAAGTCAGCAATGCGACAGTTAAAGCTTGCTCAGAGGCGTGAGGGCAGTATTCCGCAACCGCGAATGAAATCCGGTACTCGCGTTATTCGGCGTTGGAAGGGAGAAATTCATGAAGTTGATGTGACGGAAACGGCCTACCAATATCGCGATCACGAATATCGCAGCCTGTCCGAAGTAGCGCGAAAAATCACGGGCACTCGATGGTCTGGTCCCGCCTTCTTCGGTCTTAGGAAGTCGCAATCTCATGGCGATCAGAATCGTGGCTAAAGACCTCATTCGATGTGCAATTTACACGCGCAAGTCTTCCGAAGAAGGCCTCGAACAATCCTTCAACTCACTCGCTGCGCAGCGCGAAGCGTGCCGAGCCTTCATCCTTAGTCAAAAACACGAGGGCTGGACGGTACTGAAGGACGTATACGACGACGGGGGCATCTCGGGCGGAACCATGGATCGCCCCGCATTGAAGCAGCTCTTGAGCGACATCCAAGAAGGAAAGGTCAACACTGTAGTTGTATATAAGGTTGATCGTCTTACCCGGTCCCTGGCTGATTTTGCAAAAATCATCGAAATCTTCGATTCCAATTCCGTCAGCTTTGTGTCGGTCACACAGCAATTCAACACCACGAGTTCAATGGGGCGCCTCACGCTGAACGTGCTCCTGTCATTTGCTCAATTCGAGCGCGAAATCACCGGCGAGAGAATCCGAGACAAAATTGCAGCTTCGAAAAAGAAAGGAATCTGGATGGGAGGGATGGTTCCGCTCGGTTACGACTGTGTGAACCGCGAACTTGTCGTCCGTGAATCAGAAGCCGATACGGTTCGGGAAGTATTCCGCCAATATGTGCGATTAGGTTGCCTCACAAAACTTAAGCAACACCTCGAACAAAGCCAGACGAGAAGCAAGATTCGCACGAGCAATGCGGGGCGAAAATACGGTGGTGCTGCTTATTCGAGGGGAGCGCTCCACCATCTGCTCTGCAATCGCATTTATCTTGGAGAGATCGTTCATCGCGGCGAGCACTTTCCAGGGCAACACGAGGCGATTGTTTCAAGAGAGCTTTGGGATCAGGTCGCATCTCGCCTAAAGCAGAATAATCGAGCTCATCGTTCCGCAGGTCGTGCATCAACCCCAAGCCCACTCAGCGGACTTCTCTTCGATTCGAACGGCGTTCGCTTCACGCCGACGCAATCCCGAAAAAACGGGAAGCGGTACCGCTACTACAGTTCGCAGACAATGGTTCAACAGAATGGTGTCAAGCCGCCCATTACACATTTCCCTGCCCAAGAACTGGAAAACTTTGTAGCGATGCAGATCTTTGGTCTTCTTCGGTCGCCTGACAAATTCGTGCGTGAAATTGAGGACGGCAAGGTCGGGGATTCGATCACAAAACGAATTGCGCAACTGGTGAAGGGCTGGACGCAGCTCGAACGTGCGAAGTTGCATCAATTCATCAGGTGCGTCGTGTCTCGCGTAACAATCGGCCAGTCTAAACTATGGATGGAGATTCGCAAAGCAAACCTATTCGACTATCTCCACCACGGACCAATGCGCCGTGATATTGCTGTGGCGTTCCATGGAAAACCGAGCCTGCAGCTAGTAGGCGACTTCGAAATCGCCCGGCGAGGTGGGGAGATCCACGTCGTCGCTCCCAACGACGATTCCGGGCGCGCTTCTCCGGTTCCGTCAATTGTTAAAGCCATCGCACGCTCTCGCGATTGGTACGAACGAATCGTCGCCGGAGAATTCGGTACGCTTGCTCAGCTCGCTGAAAATTCTGGTTTGACCAAAAGATACGTGCGTAAAATCCTGCTATGTGCGCATCTATCGCCAAAGGCCACCGAGGCTCTGCTCGCGGGAAAACATCCACCGAGTCTCACATTGAAAAAGCTATTGAAGGGTGTTCCGCTGAACTGGTTGGAACAGGAACGAGCGATTTTCGGACGGTGATCGCGCTCATATCGATACTAAAAGCCAGTGTATTGCTGATTCCACTAAAGGCAAATAACGCCAAAGTCGATCTTGGTCGGCTTGCCGGGTGGTGAATGTGATTAAGCGCACGGTTGAGTCTGTAAGCCGGATTCTCCGAATCCTCTTTTTCCGCCTTTTCGATTCTGCCACTTACAGAAAACACACGACTTGCGATGTCACGGATGTCAGCGTTGTCAGCCTTGCTCGGTTAGCGGGCACACCATAGGCACACGCGGGCACACTCGGAAGGATCCGCGTGAGCGCGTACTCGGAGGGTGGGTTATCGAAATCTTCGCGTCGGGTCCTGGCCGGGGAGTGTTTTTCACGGGTGACGGCGACTGCACGACGTGACTAAGGACTGAAACTGCGGTGAAGACTTCGCTTCGCTTTGAGTTTTTCGTTTTTTAGAGAAAAAATGAAACTTCGGCTCTCGCTCAATTTGGAAAAAACGCATTCAGACGCCATCTGCGGCACGAACAGGAATTCCTCGCGGCTCACCCGCTCCCGGTTCCATTTCGTTCGAGCTTGCGGCCGCGCGCACCGCTGGCTGCGGCTCCACGAAGGATCCCGATCGTTCGGGCGGTCGGCAAACGGCAGGCGACAACTACCCTTGCGGCGGTCGGAAAGGCGTGAGGATGCCTAAAGGCCGGACGATAGATCTCGCGAATCTTTTCGGAATTTCGGAGCGACGTGTTCAGCAGCTCGTCAAAGAGGGTCTCCCGCGCGATGGACGAGGGAAATTCGACTTCGTGAAGGCGGTCAAGTGGTACACGCGCTATTTGCACGCGGCACTCGAACGAAAAGCAGTCCCGACCGGATCCGGCGATTCGAAAAGGTACGTCGGGGAGCGTGAAGCGCGGATCCGCGAGATCACGGCGACGGCGGACCTGAAGGAACTCGAACTAGCGACGAAGCGGCACGAGCTGGTGGCGGTCCGCGACGTCGAGCGGGTTCTCGCGGATCTCGTCCTCACGACGAAAGGGCAGATCATGGCGCTCCCATTTCGTCTCTCTTCCGATCTCGTCGGAGAAACCTCCCGTGTGATGGTTCAAGCGAAGCTCGAAAAAGCGTGCAAGGAAGCGCTCGGATATCTGGCGAAATCGGTCGGCAAAGACGGAAAGCTACTCGACACAAAGCTGCACCGATGAACTCATCGCGGAACCTACTGCCGCAATCTATTTTCCGGCGTCACCATTTGTTTGTTGCCCGTCTGAAGAGCGCGCCACACCTTTTCGATTTGTTGTCCACTCAGCTTGTTTGATCGATCGCTCTGCGGGTCTAGTTGGAGAATGGGAGTGAAGGACCGATCCGCTATCAAGAGACGCCCGAAATTCTCCCATCCGGGCGACTGTAGTCGATCGTTCAGCGCGCGACGCAGGATCGTCGCAAGCATGTCGGCGAGCTGCAATCCGAGCGAACTGGTTGAGTCTGCAAACTGTTTCTGCTCGCTGAGGAGCAATGTCGCGTTGAGACCGGGCGGGCGCTCGCGCTCTGGAATGCCGTAGACCTCGGCCATCCATTGCACGTGGCGCATAGTTTCGGTGTCTTTTGCGTCGATCCTGTATCGTGCGTCGAAATGCGAGTAGTCCGCTTCGATGAGGCTAAGCAAAGGCTTTCTCGCAAAATGGCTCTCGCTCATCGGCAGAACGAGAGTCGACCAAGTATCTTCCATCTCGGTGATCGTCCTGTTCTTTTGATCGATGATCCAAGCGATGCTTCCCAGTTCCGCCAGATACCGCTGCACGTAGTACAAAGTGCTATCTTCGAGGACCTTCAACACGAGTTCGATCATGAGGAAGGCTTGCAAAAAAAGTTGATTCGGCATTCTTCGGATCGCAGCCGCGAGCGCCTGCAATTGCGCAACGATGGACGGATGGTGATCCGCCGTCAGGTTCGCCACCAAGTTAGCAGCTTGACGCTCTTTGAAGTCGCTGACGACACTCTCGCCGTGCGTTGCCATGTCCACGGCGAAGAAGTTGACGAACACGTCGTGCCGAGCGACCAAGTCAATGAGCTGAGCCGCTTGGGTCTCATCTAGCTTACTGCCCTTGATTTCAGTTCCAGTGTGCGGCCAGCTATTCAGCAGGGCTGAAAACTCACCGAAAAGGTTGGGTTCGATCGAGGACGGGATCACAACGGCGAGAACGAGCGAAAACAGAGATTGCCCCGACGTTTGGGGAACAAAATTGCCAGCCTCATCGATGTATATCCGCATGATCCGCTCCGGTTTCTAAAGCAACTTATCCAAAATCTATCTGTTCGTCGTCGAGGCGTTCGCGATTCAACATTTCCACTGCGGCAGAGCGCGCCCGAGTGAAGAACCGGTTTCCAGAGGAGCCGTCAGGGTAGAGGTCCCGCAACACTTCACTCCTTTCTTTGATCGACAAATACTTGGGTGAGGGCTGACCCGGCGTTCGCTGAAAGGAACCGGTATGCGTATTAGCGAGAAGGACGGATTCCGCCAAAACACCAAGCTGCGCATCCGAGCGTTCGCATTCTTCGATGACATGTACCGCGAAATAGGGTCGGCTCAAAGCGAGTTCCGGCGGCGCGCCTTCGAGCAGTTGGAGCGCAATTCGGCCCGACTCCGTGCTGCCCTTATGCAGCAATTCGTCGAGAGTTCCGAGAGTTGTCACATCGATTGATCCGATCGACCAGAAAAGCTCGCGTAGCGAATACGCTTGCTCGGGCTGCGTTACGAAGCGATCTGTCACTTGCTCAAGGAAAGGTCTGTATTGCGGCCCCTTCTGTAGCGCTCGGAACGCATTCCCGAAGTGATGATGAGGAATAGGCGAGTACCCAGCTTTCTTTTCGTTCCGCCGATCAAGTTCGGCGTCACGATCGAGACGTCGCAGGATGAGGTCGAAAAGCGCGCCGGGGAAATGCTCTCCAACCCAACCTAGAAAACGCCCGGTGTGGTGCCCATCGATCTCTTTGGTGAGCACTAATTTTTCGAGAAGGGCTCGAATCTGGTTTTCCGACAGATGCTCTTTCTTGATCCCCGCGTAGTCGACAACACTGCACATTTCCTCGGCCATTCGCGAATCGTCACCGATCTCAGAAGCGAGAAGCATTTCAATCGCTGCTGGCTCGTACGCTGCGTGCGCGCCAAGGCGCCGAATTCCGGTGAAGGTCACATGCCGGACTGCCGGAGCGGGGTGTCGCGTCAAAACTTGCAGGATCGCGACGTCTTCAGCCAAAGGCAAATTCAAGGTTGGACCGTAGGACACAGCGTTTGCCGCCCCGTATCCGACTAGATAGTTCTTGTGCGTCGCGGCTGCAATTCCCGCGTCGCGATATCGACGGGGATCCGACTGTCGAAGCCACCGGAGCGGAACCGTAATCAACTGAGCGAGAAGAGGGTGTGCATCACTCATCGCATAGGACAGAAAAGCTCGCACAAAATCGTCGGAGCAAAGCTTTTCGATGAAGTTGTAAGGATTACCCCCAAGTTCGATGCCGCACGTCTCCGCATCCTTTACGAGCTGGACGAGCGCGTCGACCTGTTGGCGAGCGTCAGAATATTTAGTGCGGAACGCTTCAACGCCACGTGAGATCAGTTCTCGACGAGACCGGTCCGCGTCTTCAAGGTTCTCGTGGAACCCATCGTGATCCCATTCGCCCGTCGAGAACGCGTCGAAAATCAGGAGGTCTTCTGATTGCGGAATTTTGGAGAGGACTTCGTCGATTCTATTGCCGAGCGGAGTGTCCTTCGAGTGCGGACGGGCGTGCCGAAGCACAGAGCGAATTTGTCGCAGCAGAGGGGTCGGAGTCGATTTCTTTATTCGATTTTCGATCATGTTCAGGACCGAGAGTCGTTCGTTCAATTGCCATTCGATTTCTTGCTCCGAAACCGCGTGGCCAATCATTGGAAGAAACCCCGACAATACGTGCGCGATAGACTTGGTCGCGCGCAAGGCGACCTTTGGGTCTTCGGCATTGAGGCATGTTTCGACGATACCTAGCGCCTTTTCCCGAGCGGGCCGCAACGCCGGATAGTTCAGAGAAAAACCTCCGAACGAGACTGTGAATCCTTCTGATTCCGTGAATTCGCCCTCCTTCGCGAGCAACTTATCCGCGATATCCAACGGAGTAAAAGGTCCTTCAAATGCGCGCGGATCTTGGGACTTTCGCGCGGCGAACTCGGCCATCCAGTCGTTGTACCAGACGGGTTTGTAGCGCCCGTAAGCCGCCATTTCTTCCAGCACTCGGCGCGAATGTTCTGGATATTGATGCGGAGCGCGTGCGTCGCTCTGTGCCAAGCGCCAGAGCATTTCCGCTGGCTCTTCGAGGTGATCGAAATGAAAAGCAATCGTTTTGAGCAATGGAGGAATTTCTCGTACTACATCCTCTTGCGTGACTTGCCAGTCCGACCACAACTGAGTGGTAGCTGCTTCACTTGCCAGCGCGCGGCGGATGAGTCGCATCACTCGAAGCGGCTGGAAAAATGCCGGTTCCCTGAGCGACTTGAAAAGTTGAACTCGAACGCTCGCGTCGCCGGACTCAAAAGCGGCGTCGATTTCGTTCCAGATACCATCCAGAAGGCGAGCTCCCTGATCTGGATTTCCGTGCGCGATCCGCCAGTCCAACTCACCGAGATTTCTCAGGATGTTCGAGAGATACGTCGCCTGAAAAGTCTTGAAAATAAAATCGGAATATCCGGTGCTTTCGCCAGCCCCGGTTAGGCACGCCCCTTCCAGAAGGAAATCTGAAAGGAGGTCGGGCACGATCCGTATGAGGCGGCCTCCTCGCAAAAGCAGGCCATGCCGCTCAAGTAGATCAAGAGCGGATTGGACCTCGTCCGGCCTGATCTTAAGAATCTCCGCCGCAGGGTCGCGGAATGCGGGTGCGCTTGGCGATACAGGACCGAGCGCAGCGACCAGATTCAACAGCTTCCGCCAGTCGACCGCTCCGGCAGGCAGAAGTTGTTCGTACTCCGCAGAGAACCGGTCGAACACTTGGCGACGGAAGTCCTCTTCATTGGCCAGCAAAGCTGGCGATATGTCGCCTCGCGCGATCAGCCGACCCCCGACAACTGTTACCAGCGGCGTGTCTGCAGAAACGCCAGCTAATGCCAGAGCATGCTGAGCGTGCGTCGGACCAAGAACCTCGAAAGCGAGCGCCCTCACGCTCTGCGCTGCGACCTTCTCAAGTTTCGGGAACCGCAGAACTTGCGCAGCGTCGAATCGCACCGAGAGAGCCGCGTCGATACGGCCACTGCCACTCGGACGCGTTCCAAGTAGCAACTTCACGTTCTGTCGCTGATTCAGATTTCTGACGAGCACAATCAATCGATCGAGAAAATCAAATCTGTGTGCGTCATCTGCGACGATCAACACATCCCCCGCAGGAATTTCTTTGGCAACTTCCGAGTGCCAATCGGCGTCCTCCCTCAAATACAGGACCGTACGATTCGTGACGGTCTTTACCCAATCATGAAGTAGTTTCGATTTGCCGATGCCGCCCCTGCCCGTGACCACGCCCACGATCGCTGTCGGATCGGCGAGAAATGCGTCCAATGATCGCAACTCAGCTTCACGGCCACGTAGCGTTTGTTTGAAATCGAACAGTCTAGGGACGTCGGACTGAAATGGCGCAAAGAATTCGGTGGGCGTGGTGAACACAATGCGGCTACCGGGCCGACCTTGTGCGTTCCAGTTGTCCATTGCAAGAAGCAATTCGATCTGTAGCCGCTCCGGGGAACCGAAATAGGCAGGCGTGATGTCGGCGGCTTGCACTGCTTTTTTGAAATCTTCTAGCGCCTGATGCAACTCTGGCGCGGTTTCCTTGTTCAGCGGAGCCCCGCCCTCTGTTTTGAAGAATGCGAATACCGGCCTACCAAGCTGTTGTGCGAGTTCAAACTCTGCGCCTGTGTATGTCAGTTCGGGAGTCTCCGGGATCAGTGAACCGGCCTTGAACCCTATGATCAAAACTACGGCATCGGAGAGTTGAACCTCTTCGAGGCAGACCTTGAGCGGTTTCGATGGCTCAGAAACAAATAGTTCCATTCCCCAAGGAACCAATCCAGAACGGCGCAACGCTTCCTGCGCGGATTCGCGTTCGGCGCGGAGATCTCTGAATGTTGAACTGATAAAAATGCGCATCGTTTTAGAAACTGCAAGGAGTCACTTCGCCTTACCGTGGGGTGGGAAAGTTTGTCGGTCGGGTCTTTACCGGCAGGCCCGTCAGTTCTCGCGCTCGTTCGAGCGCTTCTTCGTCGTCGCCGCGCACGAGCGCCGCCTTCATAGCGGCTAGAATATTCGCGCGCTCCTGTCCGATCTCCATGATGACATCGACCAGACCGCCGGGAGCGTGCTCCCGTCCATTTGTCTGTTTCGCCTTCATCCATGGCCTCCACTGTGAGACGAAACACCACGCGGGCCGATTTGAGGGTTGCGAACTACTGCGAATCGAAGAAACAGGAGACTGGACTTCCAGCGGAAATTGGATAGATTTGAATCAGCTCGCACGGCGATGGCCCCGCTGTGTTGAGTTAGGAGTCCGGGGGGATCTGCAGTCCTTGTACTCCGATTTTCGAGGGTAACCATAAAGCAATCAGCCGAACAAGTAAAGAGGAGGCCGATGCGCCAGATCGCCATGAGGTTGGGAATCCATATTTGCGCGCCTCATATGGCGTAGTCTCACTCGCGGCGGAACCGAAATTCGCCCCTCCGCGATCTACCAGGGCTGATTGCAGTTTGGGTGGACATCACGTCCTCCGAATCCTCAAAAAGTGCACCTCGATAGCATGCCTAGAGAGGATTCGCGCCAGACCCTCCGTTTGACGTGGTCGCTAGTGGGAGAAAGTAGGGGAACATGGCGAGCTTTCAGCAATTCGGGCCAAATATCCCGCCTTCCTGAGCTGAATCGGGAACAGAGAGAAAGTCCTGGACTGATTGGCGGAGGGGGTGGGATTCGAACCCACGAGACCCTTTCAGGCCTAACGGTTTTCAAGACCGTCGCATTCAACCGCTCTGCCACCCCTCCGACGCTGAAATTGAGTTGAAGAGAGCTTCAACGCGATTTCGATCGGCTGTAGTCCATTATAAGTGGAATCGTCCGGGCTTGAACGCCTAACCGCGAGAGCTGCTGCGAAGCCGCAAGCGCACGCCAACTGTGTCGTACACCCCTAGGGCGATTGGCTCCGATTGGCGTCTATTATTTTCCCCCTTGCGCTTCGACAAGAGCTATTGGTATGTTTCCGTGTAGAAGTGAAAGGGGAGTGGATGGCCGTCCAAAGCATTGATTTGCCGCAAGGAACCCTCGACTTGCTGATCCTGCGCACGCTGGCGCTGCAGCCCTTGCATGGCTGGGCCATCTCCGAGCGGGTGCAGCAGATTTCGCGCGACGTGCTACGAATTCGACAGGGTTCGCTGTATCCGGCGCTGCACCGGCTGGAGCGGCGAGGCTGGATCAAGGCTCATTGGGGAGCTTCGGAAAATAACCGGCGCGCGAAATTCTACGAACTTACTAAAGCGGGCCGCCAACAGCTCGAACGGGAAAAAGACGCGTGGGAAAAACTGACGACTGCCGTGGCCCAGGTGCTGCGGACCGCTTAGGAGCCATGCCACATGCTCGATGATCTCTTTATTCGGCTGCGCGCACTTTTCCAGCGAAAAGCGGTGGAAACGGAGTTGGACGAGGAGTTGCGCTTTCATTTCGAGCAACACGTGGAAAAATTCCTAGCGGCGGGGCTTACGCGCGAAGAAGCTACGCGTCGGGCGCGGTTGGAATTTGGCGGTCTCGATCAGGTCAAAGAAGAATGCCGCGACGCGCGCGGCACGCACTTCATCGAAACATTTCTTCAGGATATTTATTACGGCCTGCGGATGCTGCGCAAGTCTCCGGGATTTACGGCCGTCGCCGTGCTGACCCTAGCTCTGGGCATCGGTGCCAACACCGCGATTTTCAGCTACGTTAACGCCTGGATCATCAAGCCGCTGGCCTATCCGCAGGCGGATCGCCTGATGGTTTTGCTCTCGCACGACACCAAAAAGGGCTGGACCAGCACCGGCGTCACCTCCAACGCGGATTTTCTGGACTACGCCCAGCAGAATACGAGCTTCGAACAAATCGTGCCGTGGACGACCTGGTATTTCAATCTCACCGGCGACGGGCCGCCCGACCGCGTCCTGGGCGGAATGGTGGGCTGGAATTTTTTTCAGACGCTCGGCGCGCAGCCGATGCTGGGACGCACGTTCGTGCCGCAAGAGGCGGAGGCAGCGTCCAGCCACGTTGCGATTTTGAGCCGCGGGCTCTGGGAGAGCCGCTTCGCCGGTGATCCGCGCATCATCGGCCGCGCGATCACCTTGCAGGGCGAAACGTACACGGTCGTAGGCGTGATGCCAGCGAGCTTTCAATTTCCGCTGATGGGCGTCTCCAACCTTTGGACGCCGCTGGCGCTCGACGAAAAAGTTCGCAACGATCGCACGTCATCCTGGTTTTCGGCTTTCGGGCGACTCAAACCGGGTGTCACGCCAGAACAAGCCGGCGTGGATTTCGCGGCGATCGCCGCGCGACTCGAAAAGTCATATCCGCAAACGAACACGAACCAGACCACGTTGCTGAGTTCCATGATTTTTGAGATCGGCAAGAACGAAGGCAAAGAACAGGCCATGGTGTGTTTCTGGATTGTCGGCCTGATTCTCTTGATGGCCTGCGCCAACGTCACCAACCTGATGCTGGCGCGGGCCAGCCAGCGCACCAAGGAATTCGCCTTGCGTGGCGCGCTAGGTGCGTCGCGCGGGCGACTTGTGCGCCAGATGCTCACGGAATTTCTGCTGCTCTTTTCCATGGGCGGCGTCGCAGGCGCGCTTTTTGGCGTCTGGGGTGTGCACTGGATCGAAAATTCCATACCCGCGCGAATTCGCGGATATCTGGTCAACTACGGGCGCGGAAGTTTGGATGGCACGACTTTTGCCTACACTTTTGGTATCGCGCTGCTGTGCGGAATTATTTTTGGATTGGCGCCGGCGCTGGGCACCTCGGGATTAGATATCAAGCGCAATCTGAAAGAGACCACCGGGCAAGCTCACGGAGGCCGCGCCGGCACCCGCGCGCGGTCGGTGCTGGTGGCCGGCGAAATTGCGATGGCGGTACTGGTGCTGATTTCTACGGCCTTACTGGTGCAGGATTTCGTCCGCCTGTTCTTGCGTGACATCGGGTTTCAACCGCAAAATCTGATGGCTGCGCAGCTGGTCATTCCATCGGCCAAATACAAATCTGACGCGCAACTGCGAACGTTTTATGACCAGGTAATGGAGCGGGTCCGCGCTATTCCCGGCGTGGCCTCGGCGGACGCGAGCGAATACATTCCCTTCAGCGAATCGAGCCAGGTGGAAGCGATTCAGATTGTGGGCCGCCCCGCGCCGCAGCCCGGCGAAGAAATCGGAGCGGACACCACGGCGGTTACGCCTGGATTTTTTAATACGATGCAGATTGCGCTGCTTCGTGGGAGGTCGATTGCGACTGGCGATGACTTCGGAGCGCCTAACGTAGTGGTCATCAACCAGACGCTGATGCGTCAACAATTCGCCGGTCAAGATCCCATCGGCATGCAACTCGATGTCGGGGAGAAACACAAAATCTGCACGATCGTGGGCGTGGTTCACGACGTGAAGAAAAACAATTTGACTGACCGCCCAGCGCGCCAGATTTATTTGGCGGTGGCGCAATTCCCGAGTTCTTACATGTCGATCGTCGCGCGAACGTCGCGGCCCATCGCGGACCTGGCCAGCGCCATCCGCAGCGCGGTGTGGTCGGTGGATGCCGACCAGCCGGTTTCCACGGTGCGGACCATGGACGATTTGATTACCGAGCGCAACACGCCGAATCGAATATTTATGCAGATGCTCGGGTTTTTTGGGTTCCTCGCTTTGCTGCTGGGCACCATCGGAATCTATGGCGTCATGGCGCAAGCGGTGCAGCAGCGCATCCATGAAATCGGAATTCGCATGGCGCTGGGCGCGAGTTCCTCCAGCGTGACGCGCATGATCGTAATGCACGGATTGAAGCTGGCCTTCGTTGGAATCGCGTTGGGCGTGATTTCAGCGACGGCCCTCACGCGAGGAATGGCTTCGATGTTGAACACCATAAAACCAAACGACCCGTTCACTTTCGCCGCGGTGGCCCTCTTCTTTACGGCCGTCGCTATGGTTGCGTGTTACATTCCCGCACGCCGGGGCGCCCACGTGGATCCCTTGGTCGCGCTGCGCCACGATTGAAGTCCGACCGAATAAGATATTCAATCAAGCCCGCCACCAGTTCGCGGTTGATTTATAATCCGCCGACACCTTTCGCCAGGTTTGATTCCAGCCAAAAAGCGCCCGGTGTTCTCGCAACAATGGTGTTAAGGAGATGCCTGTGCAAGTTCCTGGCTGTACTTCGTTTGCCTCGCGCGTAATTTTGTCCCGAAACCTTTTATTTGCGCTGCTGCTGTGCGCCTCTCTGCTGGGCGCGGGACGCGCGAGCGCGCAAGCCACGGCGGCGTCAACGGCTTTACCTCCCGCCACTCAACGCACGATTGAACAATTGACCTCGCTGAACCAGCTTCCCGCTGGTGACTGGAAATTTCATGCCGGCGATGTGGCGCATGGGGAAGCGCCAGAACTCGACGATTCCAGCTGGCAGACGGTTTCGGCCAAATCGCACGCGCCGATGGAGGCGGTCTGGTATCGCCGCTGGATCGAAGTTCCCAAGACGCTGAACGGCTACGATCTGACCGGGGCGCGGATTTGGTTCCAGTTTGCGGCGTATGCCAACGGGCCGATGCCGGAAATTATTTATTTCAACGGGCGGCGCGTCGCGCTCGGCGACGATCTGGAGCCGATTGTGCTGTTCGATCACGCCCAACCCGGCGAACGGGTGCTGGTCGCGGTGAAGCTGCTGCATACCGTCGATCAAAAGACCTTCTCGCGCGCCGATGCGAGAATCGAATTCAGCCCGGCGCGGCCGAACCCCGACGATTTGCTACAGGAAATTCTTTCGGCGAACGCGCTCGCGCCATCGCTCGGCACTACCAGCGCCGCCGTTCGCCAAGGCATCGACGCGTCCGCGGCTGCCGTCGATTTGAACGCTCTGGCGCAGGCTCAGCAGCAGGCCTTCGACGCCTCGCTGGTTCGCGCGCAAGCAGAACTGGAAAAAATCAAGGCCGACCTGCAGCCGACTTCCATCCGACTCACGGGAAACTCGCACATTGACGCAGCGTGGCTGTGGCCCTGGACTGAAACGGTGCAGGTGGTGCACAACACTTTTTCCACCGCGCTGCAGCTGATGAACGAATATCCGCAATACACCTACACTCAGTCGGCCGCCGCGTATAGCGAATGGATGTGCGAAAAATATCCGGCGATCTGCAGCGAAATTCAGGATCGGGTGAAGCAAGGGCGGTGGGAAATGGTCGGCGGGATGTGGGTCGAACCGGACCTGAACATGCCCGACGGCGAATCGTTGGTGCGTCAACTGCTCATTGGCAAGCGCTATTTCCGCGACAAATTCGGAGTGGATGTGCGCATCGGGTGGAATCCGGATTCGTTCGGCTACAACTGGCAGCTTCCGCAGATTTACAAGAAATCCGGAATCGATTATTTCGTAACGCAAAAAATGGATTGGAACGACACCAACCATCTGCCGTTCAAACTTTTCTGGTGGCAATCGCCGGACGGCAGCAAAGTGCTTACGTATTTTCCTCACGACTACGACCTGGGAATCGAGCCGGAAATGCTGGCCAAGGATTTAGCCCAGGCGCGCGAACGCAACCCGGGCTTGCCCGAAATGATGCATCTTTTTGGGATTGGCGATCACGGCGGCGGCCCGACGCGCGCCATGCTCGACGCCGGAGTACGCTGGACCGACCCCAAGATGGTTTATCCCAAGGCTTTTTTCGGTGTGGCGCAGGGATATTTTTCCGACGTTGAAGGGAAGCTGGATTCGGCGCATTCGCCGGTCTGGAATTACCAGACGATTGCCGGCGGCGCAACCCAACTGCCGGCGCCCCCGGCCGGTATGGTCAGCCTGCCGACCTGGAACGATGAATTGTATTTCGAATACCATCGCGGCGTTTTCACTTCGCAGGCCGATCACAAGCGGAACATGCGCCAGAGCGAAGTCTGGATGCTCGACGCCGAGAAATATTCTTCGTTGGCGTGGTTGTCCGGACTTCCCTACCCTTCGACGAGTTTGAATGAAGCGTGGAAAAAAGTTCTATTCAACCAGTTCCATGATCTAGCCGCGGGCTCGGGAATCGGCGTCATCTATAAGGAAGCGCAGCGGGACTACGATATGGTGCGATTCACCGCTGACGAAGTTTCGGCGGCGGCGCTGGCTGATATTGCGTCGCGAGTGGACACTCGTTCGCCGGCGGATGCGGTCCCCGTGCTGGTTTTCAATCCGCTGGCCTGGCAACGATCGGATCTGGTCGAGTTCTCGGTGCAGATGCCGACTGGCGTGAAGGACGGCGTTGCGGTCGTCGATGCGCAAAATCATTTGGTGCCGTCGCAGATTCTAACCACGGACGCCGCTACCAACACCGTGCATTTGCTCGCCGAGCCGAGGGCAGTTCCTTCGCTCGGCTATTCCCTTTTGCGCGTGACGCCCGGCAGTCGCAGTGCGACAACGGATTTGGTCGCGCACGATTTGACCCTCGAGAATTCCGCGTTGCGGGTCGTGGTGGATCCCAAAACGGGCTGCATTGCGAGCCTGTTCGACAAGCGAACCAACTTTGAATCGATTGCGACCGGGGCTTGTGGCAACGAGCTGATCGCCTTCGCTGATAATCCCAAACAGTACGACGCCTGGAACATCGACGCTGATTTTGAAAAAACTTTTACCCGTCTCGATACCGCCGATTCCGTGGAGATGGTGGAACACGGACCGCTGCGCGCGGTGATTCGCGTCACGCGCAGCTGGCAACATTCGAAATTCGTGCAGGACATCACGCTCTATGCGGGCTTGGATCGCGTGGATATCGTCAACGGTATCGATTGGCACGAGACCCATGTGTTGCTCAAAGCGGCGTTCCCGCTCGCAGCGGCGAGCGGGCAGGCGACCTACGAAATTCCTTACGGTTCCATCCAGCGGCCGACCACGCGCAATAACTCCTGGGAAGCGGCGAAATTCGAAGTGCCGGCGCTGCGCTGGGCCGATCTCGGCGACGGATCGCATGGCTTCAGCCTGATCAACGATTCGAAATATGGCTACGACGCGAAGGGCAACGTGTTGCGGCTTTCGCTGCTGCGTTCCCCTACCTGGCCCGATCCGGACGCCGACCGCGAGCATCATCACTTCGCTTACTCGCTCTACCCGCACGGCGGCGACTGGAAGAAAGCGCTCACCGTGCGGCGCGGATATGAATTCAATACGAAGCTGAAGGCCGTGCCGGTCAGCCAGCATATTGGCGCATCTCCCGTCGAGAAATCATTCGCGGGAGTGAATGCGGAGAATGTGGTGCTGACCGCCGTCAAAAAAACGGAAGATGGCAGCGCGCTGCTTTTCCGTTTCTACGAGTGGGCGGGTAAAACTTCGGAGGTGCAACTCACGGTTCCGGCCGGAGCGACCTCGGCGACCTTGACCAATCTGATGGAGCAGCCGGAAGGCTCGCCGCTGGCGGTGACGCGAGATAGTAAGATCACTATTTCGATTCATCCTTATGAAATCGTGTCGGTTCGCGTGGACTATCCATCCACCGCAGCGTCAGCGCAGGCGAAGTAATTCGCCTGTTTGTATACGGTCATTGAGCAAGCGGATCGGCCCGCGGAGACCGGCTACTCCCGGTCGTGATAGGATTTTAGAGATGCACCGCAGCCAAGCTGGAATGAATCATCAGGTGTCAGGCGTTC